>Ga0326728_10010389_pt1 | contig 21818 bp, 21 predicted proteins | sample MB3enrmetagenome_FD_207602 | JGI IMG/M metagenome (GOLD analysis project Ga0326728, IMG submission 207602) | Lab enriched peat soil microbial communities from McLean, Ithaca, NY, United States - MB31MN | ecosystem: Environmental > Terrestrial > Soil > Wetlands > Peat | place: USA: New York... | reverse complement strand
GCCGCTGATCAGATCGACTTTGCAAAAGTCCCGAGTTGCGTGTTGCAGTAAACACTGGAGATTTGCCGACTTTTCGCCAAAATTAGCCGTTTTTCAGGAGCTATCAGCGGTCAGCCCTCAGCACGAAAGTCCGGCTCTTGCTGATAGCTGATGGCTGATAGCTGATGGCTTTTCCAATCGTCAATCGACAATCGTCAATCGGCAATGTGAGAGCCCACATGCTTTATATGATCGTGGAGCGGTTTCGCGATGCGGATGCGGTGCCCGTCTACCGTCGCTTTCGCGACCAAGGTCGACTGGCGCCCGACGGACTTCGTTACGTGGCGAGTTGGGTGACCGACGACTTCAGCCGCTGCTTCCAGATCATGGAGTGCGAGGATCCGAAGCTCTTGACGCAGTGGACGAGCCGCTGGGAAGACCTGATCGAGTTCGAGGTCTTTCCCGTAGTCACCTCGGCCGAGGCGGTAGCCAGGCTGACCCCTGGACTATGACCTGCACCGTCCGTGCTTGCCAGCAACGTGTCTCCGAGCCATAATAAAGAAGGGTAGACGATGTTGCAGAAGGATAGAGACGCCATGAGCCTGAATGTCAAAGACCCGGAAGCCCACCGTCTGGCCCAAGCCATTGCCAAGGCCACCGGCGAGACCCTGACCCGGGTCGTCACGGAAGCTCTGCGCGAACGCTATGAACGCCTCCAGAGCCGCCGAGGCAAGGCCTCCGTCGAGGAGCTTCTCGCCATCGCCAAGCGAGCCTCTGCCCAGGTCAGGGGTCCCTACCTCGATCACGCCGAATTCCTCTATGACGAACGTGGTCTCCCCAAATGATCCTAGACACTTCGGCACTTGCCGCCATCTTTTTCGGGGAACCCGAAGCCGCCCTCTACACCCAACTGATCCACGGCGCCGACCGCTGCCTGATGAGCGCCGCAAATTTCGTTGAACTCTCGATCGTCATTGAAGGTCAGATTGGGCCGGACGCTGGGCGTCAATGCGATGCTTTTTTCCGCCGAGCCGGCATCATCATCGAACCTGTCACCGTGGAGCAGGCGCATCTCGCGCGGCAGGCTTTCCTCGACTTCGGCAAGGGCCGTCACCCGGCAGGGCTGAATTTTGGCGACTGCTTCGCTTATGCCCTCGCCAAGATCACCGGCGAGGCTCTGCTCTTTAAGGGGGAGGATTTCAAGAAGACCGACATCCCCTCCGCTCTCTAAACGGGAGGTCAACAGCGAGCAAACAGCACAGACCTGCGCTGTGTGAGCTGCGCGTCTCTTCAGGAAGATTCCACACCGAATCGCCGGTGGCGGAGCCGCTCGGCAAGCCGCCGCGCCTGAGCGCGCGGTCGTCAGCCATAGATGCAAAACGGAGGCTTCATGAAGCCCGTTCCCTCGGCCGCAAAATACCAAGCTGCTCTTGTGCGGCTCCTTGACGCTGGCATTCCGCCGAGCCACCTCGCGATGCTCAAGGCCCACCGTGCTGCAGGCCAGCGCGGCCTTACTGCAACTCAGCTGGGCAAAGCGGCTGGCTATCGCAAGGATCCCGGCGCGAGCGCGAATCTCCAATACGGAACCTTCGCCCGTCGTCTGGCGGGGGAACTTGGTGTTGACCCTTCTACGCATGTCGCCGTGATCGAGACGTGGGATCACGACGTGCGTAACAAGCGCGGCCATCTGCTGTTCCCGATGCGACCTCAGCTCGCGCAAGCGCTTGAATCGTTGGGCTTGGTCAAGCGGTCCCCGGGGCCCGCGACGCCGAAGACCGTCAGCGCAGAAGACACGCTCGACGATGAGGAACTTGCGGCATTCGAGGGCAGCGCTCGCCGGCAAATGGTGCAACACCGGCACCGCGAAGCTTCCCTTCGTGCAGCCAAGCTTGCGGCCGTCCTTGCAGCCTCGCACGATGGCCGCTTGCGCTGTGAGGTGCCAGGTTGTGGATTCGATTTTGAGGAAGTCTACGGCGGGGTCGGTCGCCGTTATGCACAAGTGCATCACCTTCGACCTCTCGGGGCCAGGCGCGGCGCGACGAAGACCAGGCTCCGCGATTTGGCCGTAGTTTGTGCCAACTGCCATGCCATGATCCACCGCGGGGGCACCACGCGGCCGCTGAAGGGTCTAATGAAGAGGCAGATGAGACCCGGTGGCTAACCCCTCGGAAGTAGCGCGGACCCCCGCTGCGTGAGGTCGACGGCTCTTCAGGAAAACTCCACACCGAATCGCCGGTGAACAACCGGCCGGGAAATGGAGGGAGTTCTTGGCAGGCAAGCGATTGCAGCCGCGAGCGGGCCAGGGGGCGGTTTCGCCGTAACCTGAGCGCGGGGTTCTTGCGCTGGTCAACTCAGGCATGAGTCAGCCGGAGGTAAATGTCCTGTGAGCGTCGCAACTTTCCTATCCAACGAGACACTTTGGCAGAAGCTCTCTGTCCAAGTGAAAGCTGCGCGCCACGTCGATGCCGCGATCGCTTACTTCGGGCAAACGGGGGCCAAGCTGCTCCCACTCCGGAATGGCGACCGCCTGGTCGTGGACATGAGCCCAGCGACCGTGCGGGCAGGGGGCACTGACCCCCGTGAGGTTGAGAAGCTGATGCGGCGAGGCGTGCAGGCTTTCACGCGGCGCAACTTGCATGCCAAGCTAATTGTGGCGGGTAACTGGGTCATTGCCGGCTCTGCAAACGTCTCCCAGCACTCAAGGCAGATCCTGGACGAGGCGGCAATCTTGACGAACGACTCCGGGGCTAAGCGACGGGCAGAAGAGTTCATGGACCGGCTCTGCACTGAACCCATCCGCCCGGAGTACCTTGAGGAATGCAAACGGCTGTACAAGCCACCACCACATCCCACTGGCCGGCGCGCCAACGGAACGCATCGGCAGCAACGCGCGAAACACGCCAAGCTCTGGATCGTCAACTTGAGGGAGTACTCAATTCCTGAACCTGAACGCGAGCGCTACAAGCAAGGCAAAGCGAGGGCCGCGAAGTTGGTCAAGGACCCAGCCCGGTCCAAGGGGGAGCACTTTCATTGGCCTTACAAGCCCGCAATGGCGAGCGAGCTGGAGTTCGGGGATTGGATCATTCAGGTGTTGAGGCACAAGGACAAGAGCGTCGTCGTCTACCCGCCCGCGCAGCTTCTCTTCGTCGATCACTACGTTCGGGACAAAGACTCCGGCAAGGAGCGTTGGGTATTTCACCTTGAGGCTCCGAAACGCGGCGAAACCATGACCTGGAGCAAATTCTGCCGCGCAGCAAAATCCTTTCTCAAGTTGGAGAAGTCGGCTTCGCCGCGCACGCGACCTATACGGGATATCGAAGTAGCAGATCGTCTGCTTGGACTATGGACCGCAGGCGGTCGCGTCTCTCGGTGCTGAGAGGTAGACGGGCCTGAACGGAAGTTGGCCCGCCGATTGGAGAGAGTAGATGAAACGGCAAACCTACTTGCCCGTGTTGCGAGCGCGGCTGATATTTCTGGGAAACACAGACAGGCGTTGTGTGCGGACACCCTTAGGAACCACATTCAAGCGTAAGAGGTCAATCATATGGCCAGCACCACAGATGATTTGACGGACACATCAGTGGACCTGATCTCCGAGTGTATCGAGGCGCAAGAATTCGTAAACCGAGCGATGGCTGATCTCAGTCGATTCAAGCTCTTTCCAGACGAATACTTCGCCAGGGTCATCGGGAATGTGCTCTCTGGAACGAGCGAGGACAAGCAGGGGGAAAGCGCCGATATCGCTGGTCTTGAAGCCTTAGTGGCGGCAGTTGATAGAGGTGAGTTTTGGGTTCGGCGGGAGCACGATCCCCTGATTCATCCAATTGGCCGCGTCCTGACCGCAAAGATGTTCTGTGTGCCAAAACGGAACGTCAACTTTGTTGTTGGGGTGGTGGGGTTCTACGACCCGAATAGGCTACCCAGTTTTTCTTCGAAAGCTATAAATATTCCAAGCCTGCCCGCCAGCGCGCAAGAGATTCCGTACAACCCGCAGGATGTTCGCGCATGCGTTGAGTTCAATCCGCACGAAATATCATCCGACATTATCAGTGACATGATGAAGACTGCTCCGGCATGCGTGGAATCTGGAGTCGCTGAGCAGTTCCGAAAAAGCGAGCTCTCCCTTGCAATCTTGCATATTTCGGTATCGATTTGGCTGCTTTCACAGACTCCGTTCGGAAAGAAGTTTCAGGAACGACTAGGCGAGAAAACTGCCGACGCCTCGATGGAGTTTCTGAAATGGATCGCTGGTCCTGTAATGGAAAAGCTGCGGCAGCTAACAGGGAGAGATACACGATTGGTCGTGAGTTTCAGGTTTAAGGGATGCGAAGTAGAGTTTGTGCTGAAGGGGACGGAAGGTCCAGCTATCACGGCTGAAGCGATGCGCGCGATGGAAGCCGCTGCCAATGAGTCCTTAATTTTGGTGGAGGCACTGGCTCACGCTGTACCCAGACGTGTAACGTATGGCTTCGATACAGCCGACAAAAAGTGGTTCCCTCTTCATGCAAGCACTCGCAACGAGGGGATCATCACGAGCCAGCCATACCTAATAGCTCTGGAAAGTTTACACGGAGGGCTCAGCGTTGGTGGTCGAAGACTTCCAATTGCAGGGAATAACACGGAGGCCCGCTAGGGATTGAGAAAGGTTGCCCGCTGATCCGCGCCAGGCCTTTTGTGTGGCCGTACACCCGCTGTGTACGCCAGTTGGGCAGATTCGCTGTTTTTCGCGTTTTTCGCCGTTAGCTAAATGAATAAGTTACGCGTTGTATATTTATGGCCTTTAACCACGGCACGGTTCTGGTGCCGTGGGCTTGTCGATGTCCGGAACCCCCACAAGCCCGTTATACCCTTTGAGCTTCTTGCAGCCTGACGGCCTGGGGTTCGCGGCCAGGGCGAGAATCTTGCGGTCTATCCGGGCAAACATGGCATTGTCGAGCGCATCGAGTTCCTTCTGCGCGGATTGCTTGATTCCGAGCGAATAGTTAGCCACGCGGATGGCTGCGTCTTAGGCGATTGGTACGGTATTCTTCGTAGGGAATCCCCTTCTCCCTGCGGCGAGGTTCGGATATGAGGCCATCCCAGAAGTCCTCCCAGAGCGCTCGGTGCTTCTTGAGGTCGATGAGCACCGCCGTCTTGCGCCCCTTATGGTCGGTTACGAACTGGATTCCGGTCATGGCTTCATTCTCCCACCCCGCACCCATCAAAGGTACCTTACCTCGGCGCTTTGTTCATGTCAATACAGACGGCGTGCTTTGGGTACTTCGAGCGAGCCGCTAGTGGATCACCCCAATTAGTTCCTAAGAAAACACTTAACACAATAATCATCTTATGCCACAATGGACTCTCTTGAGAACTTGGGAGGCGCTGACGCGTAGCACGCTGCGGCAGATGGAGGCACGCCCGGCAGATAACCGTGATGCCAGTGGAGTTGGTGGGCGGACCGATGGGTGGCAGGAGACGCAGGGTGCGATTGCCAACTGGCGATTGAGGACATGGAGCATCGAAACTCGGAATCCGAGCTCGTATCGGCGGAGCGTTTGGCCCGCGAGGGAGACAAAACGAAGCCACGACTAATAATCAATCTTATCAATGTCTTAAGGCTATTTTGGGGCCGATTTAAGGAAACGAAGCCAAAACGAAGCCATTGGTATTAAGTTACTTGAGGTCAGTAAGATAGGCGGAAAATGACCAAAACGAAGCCACGGCGTTTAACATCAACCTTATCAGAATTTTACGGCTATTTTAGGGCCGATTTCCCGCAGAGGATGCAAATCTCTCTATCGGGAAATTGGGGAGCCTCACAAGTCGGGGCTTGGCGAGGCGGTCGGACCCGAATCAAATTGCGCGAGCTCATCTATCCTGTTTTCAATGAGATACCCGGATTTTGGACGATCCCACGCGCCGCCCGGATGAGCAAGGGTAGCTCAATGCCGAAAGCGGCACGCCGGAGGAGCGTTTACGAACAAAGCTACGATCTCCCTTGGAATCAGCAGATCGGAAGATATCCGTACGATCAGGAAATTGGGTGATGGCACCTCGAAAAACCACCTAACTATATGAGTCTACAGGGCCGCACTGCGAACGACGAAGAGTTGGTCGCCTTGCCGGATCGCTTCGGCATGAGTTTGGGACCCTCCATCGCTCCTGACGGCCTGCGCCACCGGCAAGTGCCCGCGTCACGTCGAGCCCTCAACCCTTCAGCCAACGTAGGCGATGCACTCAATCTCGACCGGGAAACCGAGGGGCAGGTCTTTCACGCCGATGGTGGAGCGGGCCGGCGGGTCAGTGGGGAAGAACTGGTGGTAGACCGCGTTCATCTCGCCCCACTTCGCCATATCGGTGAGAAAGACCGTGCACTTCAGCACCCGCTCCATCGAGGACCCCGCAGCTTCGACCACGGCCTTGATGTTCTCCAGGCATTGGCGCACCTGGTTCTGGAGGGGCCCGTCGGCCATTTTGTGGGTCACCGGGTCCTGCGGCCCGGTCCCAGAGACAAAGAGCAGGTTGCCGTACTGGATTGCCGGGCTGAAGATGGCATCGGGCGAGGGCTTCTCACCCGCCTTGTAAATCGCCTTCTTGGCCGCCTTGACCTTCGCGGCCTTACTCGGCGCCGGCAGACCGAGCGCGCTGACGGCAGCAGCCACGCCGGCAGCCTTGAAACCGCGATTGAGGAATTTGCGTCGGTCGGGCTTTTGATTCTTCATAGAGCGGACCTCCTAAGGAATCGAGAAGCATGGAAGAACCGTCTGGCCTCCTGCGATTCGGCACGGCCAGCAACGGGGCAACGCTATCACAGGATCGGGGCCGTGAAAAGCCGTTCTTCCATATTCCTTCTCGCCACGAGGTCCTCGGAGTCCGCTGAGGCTCGCACTGCTGGCGCAGGGCGCAGCACCGCGCTTCAGCAAGGTATGCGACCGGGGATTAGAGTGCCACGGGCAAGCGCTCCGGCAAAGATGGGAGTCGTCTTATGCACCCTCGCTGATGTGTCGCTCACCCCAAGGGCGTGGATCGCTACCTGACTTACCCCGCCCTTTGCTATAGTGGTTTGGAAGAGGTTGGGGCATGTGGATTGTTCGACTGGCGTTGCGGCGGCCTTACACTTTTGTGGTGGCGGCGATTGTCATTCTTATTCTGGGTGCGCTCGCCATTCTGCGTACCCCAAAGGACATCTTCCCCAACATCAACATCCCGGTCATCAGCGTGCTCTGGAGCTACCAAGGTCTTTCCGCCGAGCAGATGTCGGAGCGGATTGTGACCAACAGCGAGCGCATCGCTACCACCACCGTCAATGACATTGAGCACATGGAGTCCCAATCATGGGACAGCCGGGCGATCATCAAGATCTTCTTCCAGCCCCACGCGGACATCAGCACAGCACTGAGCCAGGTGACCTCGGTTTCTCAGACCGCGCTTCGCCAACTGCCGCCAGGTACTACGCCGCCCCTCATCATCCAGTACAGCGCTTCCACCGTTCCGATCCTCCAGTTGGGGCTCTCCGGGGAGGGGCTCTCGGAGCAGACCCTGTTCGATGTGGGGGTGAACTTCATTCGCGTCCAACTGGCCACCGTGGAGGGTGCGGCCATACCCTGGCCGTACGGGGGAAAACAGCGGCAGGTGATGGTGGACCTGAACATGGCGGCGCTGCAGGAGAAGCGACTCTCGCCGGTGGACGTGGTGAACGCCATCAGCAATCAGAATTTGATCCTGCCAGCCGGGACGTCCAAGATCGGGCAGTTCCAATACGACGTCGAGACCAACGCCAGCCCTTTGAAGGTGGAGGCGTTGAACGATCTGCCCGTCAAGAGCGTGGGAAATGCGGTGATCTACGTGCGCGACGTGGCTCACGTGCGCGACGGCTTCCCGCCCCAGACGAACATCGCTCACGTGGATGGCCAGAGGTCCGTGCTGATGAGCATCCTCAAGACGGGCAACGCTTCCACGCTGGACATCATCAGCCGGGTCAAGGAGGTGGTGGGCGGACTCTCCGCAAGCCTGCCGCCCCAGTTGCGGATGCGCTTCCTGGCGGATCAATCGCTCTTCGTGCGGGCCGCGATCCAAGGCGTGCTGAGAGAAGCGATCATCGCCGCCTGCTTGACGGCAGCCATGATCCTGCTTTTCCTGGGGAGCTGGCGCAGCACGCTGATCATTGCCGTCTCGATCCCGCTTTCGATTCTGACTTCCCTCATCGTGCTCAGCGCGCTGGGCGAGACCATCAACATCATGACTCTCGGCGGCTTCGCTCTGGCGGTGGGCATCCTGGTGGACGACGCCACGGTGGAGATCGAGAATATCAATCGCAATGCGGCCATGGGGAAAGAGATACAGCAGGCCATCCTCGACGGCGCGCAGCAGATTGCGGTACCCGCCTTCGTTTCCACCCTTTCCATCTGCATCGTCTTCGTGCCCATGTTTTTCCTCACCGGCGTGGCGCGGTACCTCTTCGTACCGCTGGCGGAGGCCGTATCCTTCGCCATGCTCGCTTCCTACCTGCTGTCCCGGAGCCTGGTGCCGACCATGGCGAAGTATCTGCTGCGCGGTCACGAGCAGGACATCGATAAGTTGGAGGCCGAGGCCACTCGTCACTTCTTGGCACGCTGGCAGGTGAAGTTCGAGCACGCGTTTGAGCGGCTCCGGCAGAAGTATCGTGGCTGGCTGGGCGCCTGCCTCCACCGCCGGGGCACGTTCGCGCTGTGCTTTCTGGCGGCGGGCCTGGCCTCGTTTGCCCTCTTCCCCTGGCTGGGCGAGGACTTCTTTCCCAACGTCGACAGCGGCCAGTTCACCCTGCATATGCGGGCCCGCACCGGAACGCGTATCGAGGAGACGTCGCGGCTTTGCGCGCGGGTGGAGGATTTCATCCGCCAGGTGGTGCCGGCGCACGAGATCGCCAGCGTGATCGACAACATCGGCCTCCCCAACAGCACCATCAATCTCTCCTACAGCAACTCGGCTCCCATCGGTACTGGCGACGCTGACATCCTGGTATCGCTGATACCCGAGCATCACCCCACGGCCGAGTACGTCAATCAACTGCGAGTGAGGCTGGCGCGACAGTTTCCCGGGGTCCTGTTCTATTTTCTGCCGTCGGACATGGTGAGCCAGATCCTGAACTTCGGGCTGCCGGCGCCCATTAACGTCCAGGTGGTCGGCTTTAATCTGGACGCCAACCGGCAGTTCGCCGACCAGCTTCTGGAGAAGATCAAGCACATCCCCGGCGCTTCCGATCTGCGCATCCAGCAACCCTTCAACCTGCCCAAGCTCCAGATCAATGTCGATCGCACGCGGGCGGCGCAGGTCGGGTTCACCGAGAACGATGTGGCGAACAACCTGCTGGTTTCGCTGAGCGGAAGCTTCCAGACCACGCCGTCTTTCTGGCTCGATCCGAAGAACGGCGTGAGCTACACCGTCACCACGCAAACTCCGGAGTATGGTGAACAGTCCTTGCAGGACCTGGAGAACATCCCCATCGTCGGCGCCAACGGCGCCCCGCCGCAGATTCTGGGCAATCTGGCCTCGATCAGCCGCGACGCCTCCCCGGCCCTGGTCTCGCATTACAACGTCGCCCCCGTCATCGACATCTTCGGTGCCGTGCACGGCCGCGACCTGGGCGGGGTCGCCGGCGATCTCGACCGCATCGTGCAGGCAAGCGAAAAGGATCTGCCCCGCGGCTCGCGCCTCGTCGTCCGCGGGCAGATCATGACCATGCGCTCTTCTTTCCTGGGCCTGATCGGAGGGCTCGTCTTCTCCATCCTTCTGGTCTACCTGCTGATCGTGGTGAATTTCCAATCGTGGCTTGACCCGGTGATCATCATCTCGGCGCTGCCGGCGGCGCTGGCCGGAATCGTCTGGATTCTTTTTGTCACCGGCACCACCATCAGCGTGCCCGCATTGACTGGCTCCATCATGTGCATGGGCGTGGCCACCTCCAACAGCATCCTGGTGGTGAGCTTTGCCAAAGAGCGGATGGCCGCGGGGCGCAGTGCGGCAGAGGCCGCGCTGGAGGCTGGATTCACGCGCTTCCGGCCGGTGATCATGACCGCGCTGGCCATGATCATCGGCATGGTCCCCATGGCCCTCAGTTTGGGCGAGGGCGGCGAGCAGAACGCTCCGCTCGGCCGCGCCGTGATCGGCGGGCTGCTGTTTGCAACCGTCTCGACACTTTCCTTTGTACCGTCGGTGTTTGCCATTTTTCACGGCCGCAAGAGCCTGCCCTGAGCGCAGCGAAGGGAGAAGCACCAAGGGGCGGCTTGAGGTCTGACGGAGTCTCGATGAGAATCGACGAGCAAGGCGCGCTGGAGGTCCAATCGGAAGTCGAACCTCCCGCCCAGGTAGAACCGCCGCGAAGCAGTCGCGCGCGACTGGTGCTGACGGCGATCCTCGCCTTGGCCGCCGTCGCGGTCGTGGTTGCGATGGGCATCCTGCCACGCGTCAAGGCCCGTCAGGCCGTGCGCGCGGAAACCGAAGAGTTGGCCGTACCGTCCGTCAGTGTCGTTCGTCTTCAAGCAAGCTCGCAGCAGCAGGAAATCGTGCTGCCAGCCAACATTCAGCCTTTCATCGACGCGCCGGTCTATGCCCGCACCAACGGCTACCTGAAGAGTTGGGTCACCGATATTGGAACGCGGGTGAAAAAAGGGCAACAGTTGGCGGAGATCGAAACGCCGGAAGTGGACGCACAGCTTCGGCAGGCGCGGGCGGACTTGGCCACCGCTCAAGCGAACCTCCATCTCTCCCAGGTCACCGCCGTGCGCTACCAGGAGCTGATCAAGACCAATGCCGTTTCCAAGCAGGACTTGGATAACGCCCTCAGCGACCTCGCCGCCAAGCAGAGCACCGCTCGGTCCTCGGAGGAGAATGTGCACCGGCTGGAAGACCTGGTGTCCTTCGAGAAAATCTACGCTCCCTTTGATGGCGTGATCACTGCGCGCAACACCGACGTGGGCCAACTGATCAACTCCGGTTCCAGCGGCGGACCCACCACCGAGCTCTTCCATCTCGCCGCCATCGATACGCTCCGCGTGTACGTGAACGTACCGCAGATCGACTCGCCGGCGGCCCGGCGCGGCCTTTCCGTGGACCTCACGCTGCCCCAGTTTCCGGGACGGCGCTTCTCCGGCACTCTGGTCCGCACCGCCGATTCTATCGACCCGGCTTCGCGCACCCTGCTGGTGGAAATCGACGTTAAGAACCCCACCGGCCAGCTTCTACCGGGAGCCTTTGCCGAGGCGCATTTCAAGCTGCCGTCATCCGGCCGCGCGGTGCTGTTGCCGGTCCCGGCGCTCATCTTCCGCGCCCAAGGTTTGCAAGTGGCCACCGTGGACGACGGCCAGCACGCAGTGCTGAAGCCGGTCAAGTTGGGCCGTGATTTCGGCACGGAGGTGGAAGTGCTCTCTGGACTCAGCGCGAGCGACGTGGTGATCGTCAACCCGCCGGACTCGTTGATTGACGGCGAAGCAGTCCATCCGGTCGCCTTGACGAGCGGCGAGAAGTAATGCAGCAAGCGAACGACGACCATCGACGAAGAACTGCCGGTTGCCGATTGGGAGACAGAGCCGGCTTGCGTCTTCTCTTCCAATCGTCAATCGTCAATCTGCAATCGAGTCCCCCTGATCGTTATAGACGTGGCCGTCGCTATGCTGGTCGACCGGTATCCGTCAATGCCGTATAATAAGAAAATGAGCGCAGCGATTGCCTACACCAGTGTCTATGAGAAGCGGGTAGGGAAGGTCCTCCGCGCGGAAGAGCGAAACGCGATGGAGTTCCACGTTTGCGGAAAGCCCTGAAATACACCCGGTCGTAGCGGGTACCGGTGGAGTTCGAAAAGCGCGGTGGGGCCGCCAAGGAAAGGGAAAACGGGGCGGCGTTCGAGTAATCTACTTTTACCGGTCAGCGGCCAATGTGGTCTATTTCCTCGACATCTATGCAAAAGCGGCCAAGCAAGACTTGACCCCGGCCGACAAACAGCAATTGAAGGAGCTGGTAAATCGTTTGAAGGGTGTCCAATGATAAAGACCAAGCACTCCAAAATGGGTAAGCGTCTGATTGCTGCCATGAAGGAAGTTGTCGATCACGTTGAGGGGAGGACGGCCCTTCCCATGCGATACGTCGAGGTCCCTGAGGATGTGGATGTGAGGGCGATCCGGTCCAAGCTGGGCTTGTCGCAAGCGGAATTCTCAAGGCGCTATGCCGTCAGCCCGCGCTCGCTTCAGGAATGGGAGCAAGGGCGCAGGCGTCCCGAAAGCGCGGTGCGCGCCTACTTAACGGTGATTGATAGAAACCCGGAAGCGGTGGAAAAAGCGCTCATGAACAAGTCGTGAGATACGAAGGGCATCAGGCATGAGAAAAGCTCACGATCCGGACTGCGCCGACCATAGCTGCCTGCTGCCCCGTCCGGCCCCGTGAATAACCACTCCACACAAATCTTGAATTTGGTTCTGTCTTATTTTATAGTAAGATGAGAGGTGGACGCCATGCTGAAAGCCCGTCTATCATCGAGAGGACAACTCGCCCTCCCCAAGGAAATCCGAGACCAATTGGGTCTGGGCGAGGGCGCCTCCCTGACGGTGAGAGTTGAAGGCGATGAAGTGATCTTGCGGAAAGCGGTGACGGGGAACTGGAGGGAGTGGGAAGGACGCTTCAAAGGTTCCGATCTCCTGGGGGATCTGGCTCGAAGCCGGCGAAAGGAGTTGGCGAGTGACCGCAAGCGTTCTTGACTCCTGGGCGCTGATCGGCTGGCTCCAGGGCGAAGACCCGGCCCGCGCCAGAGTGCGCGAACTTCTGGAGCAGGCTTCGCGCGGCGCGGCCAAGGTCAGCATCTCCCTGATCAATGTGGGCGAGGTTTTCTACCTGATCGCCAAGCGCCATGGGGCCGCGCCCGCCGAGCGGTTCCTTGCCGACCTCGCCATGATGCCGATTCAGGCGCTCCTCCCCGATCGAAGATTGATCCTGAGTGCGGCTCGCTTGAAAAGCCGCTACCCTATTTCTTACGCGGACGCGTTTGCCGTGAAAACGGCCCGGGAGCAAAACGCCATCCTGGTGACCGGCGACCCCGAACTGTGGCAACTCTCCAAACGAGAGCCCATCGAGCTTCTTTGGGTGGGCAAGCGCCAAGCCCGCTGACGCTACCCCGCGGTCAGGAGGGTACTGACCGGGGCTACCCGCTTTGGGGCGAGCATCCTGTACGACTAACTAACCATGAACTTCTTTGCAGCGCGCGAAAATTTTTCTTGCTCGTCACTCGCCACTCGTCACTTGTCACTCGCAGACTTTGGTGGCGGCCACGGGCCGCGCTATGTCATTTCAGATTCCCGGAGCTTTGCGCAAGTCGAACAGCCTAAGATCGTGTCCGGTGGACCGGAGGAGTTTCTGCCACCGAAGGAAATCGCGGGCGTTCTCAGTTACGAGCGTTGCCCCATTCTTCGCGGCCTCCAAGGCGATGAGAATGTCGCGAAAGTGGCTGACCATTTGAAGGCCGCCGTAAACTCTCGCATACCGGCCCAACATCTGGCCTGCCTCCAACCAAGCAGTGGCGAAGGGAAAACACAGGGTTCCCAATCGCTGATGCCATTGGCAGAGTGCGTCGAGATGGTCCTTTTCCTCCGCGCTTCTCGCGCCCGCATAAAGTTCCGCGGCAATCACCACGGTTAGCAACGTTCGCCTGATGACAGCAACGTCATCTTCAATCCACCCATAGGATTGCTCCCGGATGTGGCGAATATAAACGGAAGTATCGAAAATTAACTTGCCGTGGGGCAGCCGGATCATTTGCGCCTGGTCCGTCTGGCCGGAGCGCGGTTGAAGACATCCTCGAGCGTGCCCAGTTCGCGCAGCCCGCGCAGCGCCGCCTGAATACCCTTGACGGCAAGCTGCTGGTCGATGGCCGTGCGCACGGCCTCAGAATTATTGCGGGCGCCATACGCTCGCTTCAGTTCCAGGAGTTTGCTCCTTTCCAAGATGAGGTTCATTCTCTCCAGCCTTACCGTTCCCATGCCAGTCCTCCATGTGTATATCCCAGGTAGAAATATACACACCCCCTGCCAAAGTGTCAATCTGACTCGTCACTGACCACTGTTCTTCTTCAGTCTAGCGTACTCTGCCTTGGCTTGCTTCAGGATAGGAATGTCGGGGTCGGCGTCCTTCCAAAGGGCAAGGAAGTCCCGGTAGGCGGCCCGCGCGCCAGGGATGTCGCCGGAAACGGCATGGGCCCGTCCCAGGCCCAGGTGAGCCAGCGCTCCTAGGGCTGAGTTCGCCACGATGCCGGGGTGGTCAAGTATCTTCTGGAATTCGGTCGCGGCCCGGTTTCCTTGGCGCAATGCGAGATAAGCCTGACCGCGCAGATACGCGGGGTACAAGAGCACGTTGTTAGTCGGCGTCGGCGGCGTCCCTAGTTCGTAGGGTATTACCGCCTGTAGCATCGCGACCGCCTTAGCGGGATTCGACTGCGACCCGCGAGTGTCTTTGCTGGCAGTGCCTGCTTCTGCGGCCGCCGCGCGAATGGTTGGAAGCCAATAGTTATTCAACAGTGTGTCTAATGGCGATTGGCGATTCAGTTCATCCGCGATGGCGAGCGCCCTCCCTCCCTCGCCCGCCCTCGCCCAAGCCAGTGCTCCCAACGTCCGTACCACCGGCCCTCGTGTCAGGGCGACCGCGGCGGCAGCGTTGCTCTCGGCCTGTTGCACGTTGCCGAATTCCGCCTCCCGCAGGGCCTCGACCGCCTGGTATCCGGCAACCGTCTCGAGGTTGCCGTTGTGATGCGCAGATTCTAACGCCCGCTGGGTGAGCTCTCGCGCCCTGGCAAGATGCCCGTGATAGGCTTCCGTGTCCGCTTGCGCCGCCAGCAACGCATCTTCGATTCCGGGTTGACCCGTCGCAGCCTTCACCTGCTGCTCCATCCCTCCCACATCGCCGCGCAGAAAGGCGACCTGATAGAGATTGAGAAGCAGTTGAAAGCTGCTGAGCTTGCGGGCTTGGGCCTGCTTCAAAACCTTCGCTGCTTCATCGGGCCGATTCAGTTGGAGGTAAGTGGCTGCCAAGTCGGAATAAACGTAAACACCGTCCGGGTCGACGCGCACAGCCTGGAGGAATTCTCCCAAGGCTTTCTCATACTGCCCCGAGATCGCGTATATATCTCCCAAGTCGTCGAAAGGGTCCACTTCGCGCGGGTACGTCTGCTCCCATACGCGGTAGACCTTGGCCGCCTCCTCCAGCTCCCCGGTTACATACAGATAATAGTGGGAGTCGATGTAGAGTCGCTCGCGCTCGGTCACGCGGCCGCGCGCAAGATCGTGCGCCTTCTTGGCGGATTCCCTGCTCTGGGCGCGCCGGTTGCAGTCAGCATACACAGTTCCCAGACGCGCATAGGCCATAGCGAAGTTGGGATCGAGCGCGGTTGCCTGCTGAAAGAACGGAGTAGCCGCCTCGTCGCCCTCCGCCGCCTCCGCCTTCAGGCCCAGGCTGTAAGCTTGGAGCGCCTCCAGCGATCGGGTTGTGGCCTCCTCCACCAGCGCGTCGTACTTCTGGATCGTGGCCAGGGACTCGCCTAATCGGCCTCGCATCTTGACGGCCATGTCGCCGAGCGCCCTCAGGATGTGCTCGCGGCTATCCACCTCCGTCAGTTGGCTGCCAAGCGACTCGCCGGTCCGGCAGTTCGCCGCTTGAAGGGCCAAAGCATAGTGGCCGCCGATCCTCGTGATTGAGCCCGACAACATGGCCTTGCTGCCGGTCCTCAGGCAGACTTCCCGCGCAACATCCTCAGTCACCCTTGCGTCGCGGGGGCGCCCCGTGTAACCGATCTCTTCGCTCACTTTGTGTTGCGAGAGCACACTCAGGAATGGCGACTGCTCAAGTTGAACGCGTAAAGCTGTTTGGAGCGTTTCGTCGAAGGTCGCCTCGCCAGTATGATTGGTGAAATCCGCCAGGACAATTGTGTCCTGCGCGCTCAGACGTGCCGGTTGCCGCTCGCGGGAACGGCGATATACGTAAATGCTGATTAGCACCACGCACAAAGCCACGACCGCCCCGACAGCCGCCATCGCGGCCAGCCTTTGGGACTTGAGGGCCCAAGGCTTGCTCTCTTCCACGGCGTGCCCAGAAGCAGGTGCCACGGCCGGTTGCTCGGGCCGGGCAAGCTCTGCCCCTGCCGCGTTCAAATCAGCCAGCATCTCTGTGGCCGACTGGTAACGAGCCTCGCGTTTTTTTTCCAGGGCCTTGCTGATGATTTGTTCGAGTTCAAGCGGTAGCGCCGGATTCAACTCGCGCGCCGGCTTGGGCGTCTCGTCCAGGATGGCGCGCAGAATCAAGGCTGACGTAGCGCCGGGAAAAGCTCGATGGCCGGTAGCGATCTCGTAGAGCACGGCGCCGAAACTGAAGAGGTCCGACCGACGGTCAAGCCGCTCCCCCCGCGCCTGCTCGGGCGACATGTACCCTACCGTGCCGAGCGCCGTGCCGAGGCCAGTGAGGCTTTCGTCGCCAATCGAAGCTGTCCGCGCTTCCTCAAGAGGCCCACCTGTCACTTCGGGCAAACCGGCGGCCTTCAAACCGGGCATGATCGTCAGCTTGGCCAGACCAAAATCCAGAATCTTGGCGTGGCCTCGCCGGGTCACCAGGATGTTCGCCGGCTTGATGTCGCGGTGGACGATGCCTTCCGTGTGCGCCGCCTCGAGCCCGTCCGCGATCTCCACGGCGAGCCGGAGCACGGTGGCTAGAGGCAGCGGTGCTGGTTGGCCCGGCGGCGGAGCAAGCCCCGCCCCTACATCTCCCCAGATCAGATGCTTGAGTGTTTGCCCGTCCAGATACTCCATGGCGATGAAGGCTCGCCCTTCGTGTTCGCCAAAGTCGTAAACCGTGCAGATGTTCGGATGATTCAATGCCGAGGCAGCGTGCGCTTCGCGCTGGAAACGGGCCAAAGCTTGGACGTCTTGAGCGACGTTATCAGGAAGGAATTTCAGAGCCACAGACCGCCCAAGGCGAGTGTCCTCGGCCTTGTAGACCACGCCCATCCCGCCTTGCCCGAGCCACTGGACAATTCGGAAACGTCCGGCAATGACCTCACCGGATTGGAACCGGTGCGGCGGCCCGCCCAAGCGCCGAACCGCCTCGGCCGCGCTGGGCGCATTCTGAAGGAAGTCGCCCGCTCGCTCGTGTTCATCCAGCAAGCGCTTGACCTCATCATAAAGAGCGGTGTCGCCGGAACAGGCTTCACTCAGGAAAGCCGCGCGGTCCTCGGGCGAGCGCTCCAAAGCGGCCTCAAACAATTCCGTAATCCGCTCCCAGCGATCCGGAGTCATAGGAAGAGTCGTCAGTTTCAGCTAATTTAGTTCTCAGTTTTCAGTTCTCAGTTTTCAGTTTCCCCTCATCCGGAGTCGGTTGCAACGGACAATCGACGACTGACAACTGACTACTGACAATCGGCAATCGGCAATCGAAAATCGTCAATGCCTGAGCTCTCCATGGAGCCAGGCCCTGGCAACTTGCCAGTCACGTTTCACCGTTCGCGGGGAGGTGCCAAGCGCTTCCGCCGTTTCCTCTACGGATAGCCCTCCGAAAAAGCGAAGCTCGACCACGCGACTCTGCCGAGGACTGAGTTGCGCCAGGTTCTCAAGGGCATCGTCCAGAGCGATCAGCTCTCTCGACCTTTCCGGTGAGAACTCCAGGGCCTCGTCCAGAGAGAACTTCTGGACCAAGCCCCCGCGCTTCTCCGCTTGCTGTGCCCGTGCGTGCTCCACCAGAATCTGCCGCATCAGGCGGGCTGCGACACCGAAAAAATGGGCCCGGTCCTGCCAGCTCGTCTCTGGTTGGGCAGCCAGGCGCAGGTAAGCTTCGTTCACCAAGGCGGTTGGCTGCAGAGTGTGGTCCGGCCGCTGATGCCGCATGTAGTGCGCGGCCAGCCGGTGAAGTTGCTCGTAAACAAGAGGGATCAGCTTGGCCTCCGCGTCCGGATTACCACCTCGCAGTTCCACGAGCAGTTGCGTGATTTCGCCGGGCGAGGAATGCATGGATTTGCCTCCCCAAAATGAATTCCTGAATTCTACTCCAATCCAAGCGAGGATGCCGCTTGAAAAAAAAGTTGCGCCGCGTGGCCCTTTTCCGGCGCGGATTTCATATTACTAGATGAGGGGCGAGAAAGAACGAACTTGAGTTGTAGCGCCGGGCTTCAGCCCGGCACCTGGCGCAGGCGGCCTGCGTGGTTTGGGGCGGAAGATGCCGGGCCGAAGCCCGGCGCTACAACTTATGTCGTGCTGTATAGATGAGGGACAAAAGAAACGAATTTGAGCGCACAGCAACCGGCCCGCCCTTCGCTTGAAAGGCGAGCGAAGCGGACGTAAGCTGTCACGCAAATGCCCTCGACAGGCAACCTCGGAGAACGAGGCCAGCATGTCCAAGGGCATGTTTTACGCCGCGATTCCCTCTCAAAGAGGAGGCGAACATGACGAGCGAAATGCAAACTTCCAAGACGCGCCTGCGCACAGCAAGTATCGCGCTGGCGCTAGCGATCATCCTTGTGCCGGCGGTCGTCGGGACCAGGTCGGCCGAAGCGCAGACCTTCAAGGTGCTCTACGCGTTTACGGGCGGCGCGGACGGGGGAACGCCGGCTGCCGGTTTGGTCCGTGACGCGCAGGGCAATCTGTACGGTACCACCTACCTCGGTGGCGCTTCCGGCGTCGGAACGGTGTTCAAGCTGGAATCTAAGACCGGCAAAGAGACCGTGCTTTACAGCTTCACCGGGACCGGGGGCGACGGGGCAAATCCCCACGCATCTTTGGTGTGGGACGCGGCGGACAACTTCTATGGCACTACCTACAACGGCGGCGCTTACGACTACGGAACGGTCTTCAGGCTGAACAAGGCCGGTAAGGAGACCGTGCTCTACAGCTTTACCGGGGGGTCGGACGGGGCATATCCCCTTGCAGGTTTGGTGCGAGACGCGGCCGGCAACCTATATGGCACCACCGTCTTGGGCGGGGTCGGTTGCGACGGGGTCGGCTGCGGAGTCGTCTTCAAGGTGGCCAAGGCCGGCAAAGAAACCGTGCTCTACAGCTTCACCGGGTACCCGGACGACGGGGCAGAGCCCTGGGCAGGTTTGGTCCGGGACGCGGCGGGCAATCTTTACGGCACCACCTTCACGGGCGGCGCCTCCAACTACGGAACGGTGTTCAAGGTGGACGAGACGGGCAAGGAGACGGTGCTCTACAGCTTCATGGGGAGCGGGGGGGACGGGGCATCGCCCTTCGATCTCGGATATTTGCTCCGGGACGCGAAGGGGGACCTTTATGGCACCACTAACGGGGGCGGCGCCTCCAACTACGGAACGGTGTTCAAGCTGGTTCCGAATGGCAAGGAGACCGTGCTCTGCAGCTTTACCGGGCCCTACTCGGACGGCGCATATCCCTACGGCGGTTTGGCGCGAGACGCGGCAGGCAACTTTTACGGCACCGCCGAAGAGGGCGGCCCTTCCGGCTACGGAACGGTCTTCAAGCTGGGTAAGAACGGCAAGGTGACGGCCCTTCACAGCTTTAACTACTCGGACGGGGCGTCGCCCGTGACAAGTCTGCTGCGAGACGCGAGGGGCAACCTGTACGGCGCCACCGAAAACGGGGGAGGCTCCAACTACGGAGTGGTGTTCGAGCTGACCCCTTGATGAAGTTCGAAGCTCGCAAAGGCCCAAGGCAGGTAGCGCTGACCGGCTGCCACCGACCGCTCCCTACAGCCGGGTGCGAATCCCTTGGGTCGCGTGCATCAATTCGGCTTGACTCCGTTCAGAGGCTAGAGAACTAACGACCGAATTTTGAGGGGAAGAAGGAGGATCACATGACAAGCAACGGGCAAACTTCGGAAACGCGCCTGCGCGCAGTAGCTACCGCGCTGGCGCTAGCAGTCGTGCTTCTCGCGGCGCTCGCCGCCGCTCCTGCGGCGAACGGGCAAACCTACAAAGTGCTTTACAACTTCAAGGGCGGGTCGGATGGGGCATATCCCTACTACGGAAGTTTGGTCCAGGACAAGGCGGGCAACCTGTACGGCACCACCGAAGCGGGTGCCAACTCCGGCTACGGAACGGTGTTCAAGCTGACTAAGAGCGGCACGGAGACCGCGCTCTACAGCTTCACAGGAGGGGCAGACGGAGCAAATCCTTACGCCGGTCTGGTTCTGTCGGGGAACACGCTCTATGGCACCACCGTAGGGGGTGGCGTCGGCTACGGAGTCGTGTTCGAGGTCAATATCGAAACCCAGATTGAGACCGTGCTGTATACCTTTACAGGAGGCGCGGACGGGAGATACCCCTACGCAGGTTTGGTCCGCGACAATCAGGGCAATCTTTACGGTACTACCTACTACGGTGGCTCTTCCAACTACGGAGTGGTGTTCGAGGTCGTTCCTAAGACCGAGAAGGAGACCGTGCTGCACAGCTTTGACGACACCGACGGAGCCGACCCTGGCTCGGGTGTGACCCTCAATACGACCGAAAAAGTCTTGTATGGCACGGCCCACAAGGGTGGCTCTAGCGGTTCCGGAGTCGTATTCAGTCTGACGATTAAGACGCGCACGTACACCGTGCTGTACAACTTTACCGGAGGGTCGGACGGGGAAGACCCGTGGGGAACGATGGCCCTGGATCAGAAGGGTAACCTGTACGGCACCACCGTGTACGGCGGCGCCCAGTGTTGCGGAACGGTCTTCGAGGTGGTTCCCAAGACCAAGAAGGAAACGGTACTGTACAACTTTAACGCGGGATATCCCATGGGGGGTGTCATCCGCGACATGAAAGGCGACCTTTACGGTACCACCACAGGTGCCCCCTACGGAATGGTATTCGAGCTCGTTGGCAGCTCGGAAGGGGCGCTGCACGGTTTCGACGGTTCGGACGGAAGCGATCCCCTGTGCGGTTTGGTCTGGGACTCGAAGGGTAACCTGTACGGCACGACCTCTGGTGGCGGCTCTTACGGTTACGGAGTCGTGTGGGAAATCACCCCTTGATGGAGTCCGAAACTCGAGACCTGGAAATTCGAAAACTCGCAAAGGGGCAAGCAGGTACCGCGGGCCTCGGCCTTTGAGGTCCGCGGTACCTGCTTTTTCCACAGTACATGTGGAGCCCGTAGCGGCGGGACCATCAAACGCCGACGGCTCACGCGCCGGAGAGCCGCGCGACGATGCCGGATCGACCAGCCGACTCTTTCCGAAGTTCTTCGCGGCCGCATGGAGAGCGTCACCATCGACCGGGTCACGGCCTGGCTTACCGCGCTCGGGGCCGGTGCCCTGGGCTACCCCCTCTCGGCCCTTGGGGCCTGCAAATCCACGCACAACAGGTTGATCCAAGGAGCGGTCTCGGCTGGTCACTCCGCTTCGAGACGCGCAGCTTCCGCTCGCAATTCTTCCGGGGAAAGTTCGACTACTTTGCCATCACGCCAGATATAGAGTGGCCAGCCTTGGCGTGCATGCTCGACAATCACTTTCTCAACGGCCGCCTTGAGCGCCATCTCGGCCCGTTGTTCCAACGGCAATTCGAGAACGTTTGCGGGTGGTTTGATCATGGTCTTCCGTAGCAGGTCATCAGTGTCTCATAAAGCTCTCGGTTCATTATACCGTTCTTTCCGTGTCTCTCAAAGGCGACCACACTCGGAGTGGCGCCTGAATTTATCAAACATACTCAGCGTCATAAGTGGGTGCGGAAAACCCCCAAGCATGTCATTCTGAGCGCAGCGAAGAATCTCTCTTCCTCCTCGATTCAATGAAGAATAAAGAAGAATAAGAGGGATTCTTCGCTGCGCTCCGTCGAAAATCACCGAGCAAGTCACGCGTTTGCAGTGGCTGGCGGTGTGGGCACGATCACCACGTCATAGCCCAGTTTGCGC
>Ga0326728_10010388_pt1 | contig 21822 bp, 26 predicted proteins | sample MB3enrmetagenome_FD_207602 | JGI IMG/M metagenome (GOLD analysis project Ga0326728, IMG submission 207602) | Lab enriched peat soil microbial communities from McLean, Ithaca, NY, United States - MB31MN | ecosystem: Environmental > Terrestrial > Soil > Wetlands > Peat | place: USA: New York... | reverse complement strand
GCGTATGTACGTCACATCCGATAAAATGCTGCATGGCTTCGGCTCCTTTCCCGGCTCGCCTTGGTCGTTGAGCACTTCCAAGTCTACCGGACTGGAGCCGATGCCGTTATCCAATCAGACCTGTTTTTCAAGGTCTGCGCCTTTTCTCACTGACCATGCGCAAGTTCCGCGGACCTACAAAAATAGGTCTACCCTTGCTTTTTAAACCTCTCAGCGTCAGGCGGAAGCTTCCCAGTGTAGAGCAGTTCTTTGAGCCATCGGAGATAGATTTCAGCACTAACGACTTCGTCTTGTAAGGTCGCACGGCTACCCGAGAGTTCCACGGTTTTGACCATGACATCGTTTTTTCGAATCGCCATCTCTAATGCTTTCGTCAAAAGAAGCTCGTTACGACGGGCCCGCCGTTCCAAATGCTGACCGACCAGTGTGATCGCGCCAGATACGAGAACTCCAACGGCTGCCGAAGTCAGGACGGTGAGCCATGTGTTCATATCTTTTCCTCCAAACTGCCGATCGGAATATATCATGGTGGGTAGCTAAGGTCAGCGCTCTCGTGGGTTTTTCCTTTGATGACGAACCGACGGTCAATTCCCAAGACGAATTGGCCGTGGCGACCTCCGGGTCACACAACCTCAGGCGCCGTTCGAACGGGTGAATGCAATCACGAGATGCCGGGCTCCCGACTTCGCCGGGACAAGTTGCCCTACCCGGCGTTCCGCAGGGTGAATGCGGAACCAGGGGACGGCACGCCGTCCCCCTACGGCTCATTGCTAAAGACGCAGAACGGAGAGCCCCGGAACATCCCCAAAGTGCCGGACATTGGACGTGCCTACGCTGTATCCAAGTTCGAGTGCGGTCACGCCGATTAAGAGATCAGGGAGAGCAAGTTTCAATCCTTGCGCCTGTTTTTCACCATCAAGTTGGCCGGCGCGAAGCGCAATCGCCACCGTGACCGGGTAGACGGGCATCGCACTGATCAGCTCTTCGATGAATTTTTGGCGTTTTAATCGCCGCTGGGGCGTATCGGCGCGAGCTGCTCCGTGCGCCAACTCAATTAACGTCACGACCGAGATGCCGACCTCAGTTTCCCCGATGTGTGCGCGTACGGCGGTCAGTACCTGGCGAGCGTTCTTGCCCTCGCGTTCCGCAGCGATTAAGACACTGGAGTCGAGGATCAATCCCATGTGGGCGGGTTCAGCGGCTCACGATGGCCTTCCACGGCCGCCGCAACATCCCGGGCAAAGTCCGCGTCAACGGTAGCGGTCGAGTCCTCGGGAAGCAGCGCGATGCATTCCGATATCGTGCGGGCCACGGGTTCGGCGGGATGGAGAACCGCCACGGGCCGCATTCCATTTTCAATTACAACTTCCGCGCCGGCACGCACGTGCGCTAAGAGCGTCGCAACATTGGTCACTGCGGCTTCCTCTTCCGAGATGTGGATCACGTGTTTCCGCATACCTAGATTATACACCCTCGCCAATGCACGCGGGAACTCGTGAATCACCAGGACGGATGACGAACTCACGCTCAATTCCCAAGCCGAGTTGGCCGAGGCCGCCTCCGGGTCACACAGCCCCAGGCGCCGTTTGAACGGGTGAATACAATCACGAGATGCCGGGGTGGAGCCAGCTCCCCATACGAGGATTGCGCAGAGCACAGCTCTGCGTTTCGCCTGTCGCAGAGCGTTGCCTGCCTGCGCAGGCAGGCGCTGCGCAATCCATCCATCCCTTAACCTTGTGGCGGGGTGGGGACTCGTAGGGGTAGGGCTTGCCCTACCCGGCGTTCCGCATGCTGAATGCGGAACCAGGGGGGCGGTCCGTCGGTTGACGGATCCCCCCCCTACGACGGAAGGCCCTGTGGACTGGGGCACAGAACAGGGAGGAATGCCCTTGACATCTTCTGACAATCAGATAATCTGAAGGCATGGCAGTGAAAACCGCAACCCCTGAGGAGAGGATCGGACGCGTAGGTCAGCGCCGGCAGGTAGTGATTCCGCGCGAGATGCTGGAAACGTTCAATATCCGCGAAGGCGATTTTGTGGCGTTTCGGAAGCAGGCGAATGGCGTGCTCATCAAGCCTAAGCGGGTGGTTGATCCCGATGACGTCCTCAGCCCCGAAGAAAGCGCCCAGATTGCGAAAGCCCGCCGTGAGATGCGAGCGGGAAGGGGCATCACCCTGGCCCAACTCGAGTATGACTTGGCTCATAAACGTTCCCCGCGACGCCGCAAAACAACTTGAGGCGATCCCACCCGACCGTCGCAACCGAATCTTGAACGATATCCGGGACCTTGCCAATGATCCTTTTCGCGGTCTGGTAAAGCCACTGAAGGGTGAGAGCCACAAAGGTCTTTTCCGGAAAGTCTCGGGCCGCTACCGCATTATCTTTGAGCCCTTCCATTCGACCCGTACGGTTCACGTGCTCGGCGTTTTGCTGCGTAATGAGGCAACGTATAGATAGAGAGAGCCACGGTCACCGCTCTCGTCACAGTGAGCTTCTCCTCCGATGACGAACCCACAGTCAATTCCCAAGGCGAATTGACCGTGGCCACCTCCGGGTCACACAAACCCAGGTGCCGTTCGAACGGGTGAATGCCATCACGAGATGCCGGGCTTGCCCTGCCCGGTGTTCCGCAGGGTGATTGCGGAGCGAGGGGGCGGCAAGCACGCTCAGGAAAGGTTGCTTCCCCCGAGGGTGGTGCCGTATACTCTGGTCATGCCAATCATGAAGGCTGTCGAACTTCAGGGCGAGATTGACGACCAGCACCGGCTCCATGCCGACGTGCCCCAAAGCTTGCCGGCGGGTTCGGTGCGCGTCATCGTTTTGATCGCGGAGGAAGACGAAGGCGGCCCGGCGTGGGCAGCCGGTGTGTCATCCGAATGGTCAGCGGAATTGAACGACCCCGCGCAAGACATCTACACTCTCAACGACGGACAACCTCTCGATGCGGCCCGGTGAAATCTATCTCGCCAAATTTCCTTTTGGAGATGCGCCGGGCATGAAAATTCGTCCGGTCCTATTGTTGACTGAGCCGATGGGGGCCGTTCCGGAGATACTGGTCGCTTACATATCCTCCGTCATTCCCTCCCGGGCCTTGCCCTCCGACCTGCTCGTCGATCCGACTCTGCCGGAGTTCCGCTCCACGAACCTTAAAACCTCATCGGCGCTTCGCCTGCACAAGCTCGCCACTATCCACTGCTCCGGCTTGGCCCGATATCTGGGCGTCATTGATAATCGTGCCTCGAGTGCCGTGGCATCAAAGCTCAAAAACCTTCTGAGATTGTAGGACGATCTCCGGCGGGGGTATAGGGCAGCCGGTCACTGCTCTTGTGACCTTAAGCTTTTTCTTCGATGACGAACGCACGGTCAATTCCCAAGGCGAATTGACCGTGGCCACCTCCAGGTCACACAACCTCAGGCGCGGTTCGAACGGGTGAATGCAATCACGAGATGCCGGGCTTGCCCTACCCGGCGTTCCACAGGGTGAATGCGGAACCAGGGGGCGGCAAGCCGTCCCCCTACGGCGGAAGGGTATATGGACATAACACTTTTGTTAGCTGGTGGCCGTGGCGAAGAACTGCTTGACGTGCAGCTTCTTGGCGCGGTGCTTCGCTTGCCACAAGTCGTAGGCAAGCTGCATCTGTAACCAGTGCTCCGGCGTGCTCCCGAACGCTTTGGACAGCCGCAGCGCCATTTCCGCCGTGATGCCGGAGCGGCCGTTGAGAATCGACGAGAGGGTCTTGCGCGTGACTCCCAAGCCCTTCGCCGCCTCGGTCACACTCAAACCCAGCGCCTTAAGGCAGTCCTCCCGGACTATTTCGCCGGGGTGCGGGGGATCGTACATATCCACGTTACTTTTCTCCTCTCCCTAGTGGTAATCGACCAAATCTACATCGGTGGCGTTTTCACCGTCGAAGCGGAACACCAGCCGCCAATTGCCCGACACCGAAACCGCCCATTCGCCCTTGCGCTCGCCCACCAGCGGATGCAACTGATAACCGGCAATGTTCATGTTCATCGGGCTCGTGGCGGTCGCGAGCGATGCCAGCAGGCGGCGCAAGCGCTTCACCTGTTGAGCGCTCACCCCTCGCGTGTCCCCCGAGGTAAAAAGCCGTTCCAGCCCCTTATGACGAAACCGGATTATCATGCTCGTGTAGTGTAACTACTCAGGTTACAAAAGTCAAATCCCTTGTGGCGCTTCCGTCCAGCGGGCCACGGTCATTGCTTTCGTGCGGGGGCTTTTCCTTCGATGACGAACCCACGGTCGATTCCCAAGACGAATTGAGAAGGGCAGTGGCGAGTGACAAGTGACGAGTGACGAGTCCAACCGCGAAGATTCTTGTGTGGGGCGCCGTTCGAATGGGTGAATGCAATCACGAGATGCCGGGCTCCCGACTTCGCCGGAACAAGTTGCCCTACCCGGCGTTCCGCAGGGTGAATGCGGAACCAGGGGCGTCAAGCCGCCCCCCTACACCTTGCACAACTCGATCACGACGTAGGGGCAGGCCTCGTGCCTGCCCTCCCCGTCGGCACGGCCGACTTCAGGGCACCCACAAGGGGTGCCCCTACGTTGTGGCACGGCCAGGATGGCCGTGGCACGATTTGGTTGCGGCTCCGCCGCGCTGCGCTTCCTGGTTCGGCGGCAATGTGCACGGAGGGGACGGCAAGCCGTCCCCCTACTTTCGGGCGCACGTGGCGCCAGCATCCCCCTGGGCGTGACACTTTCCCCTATCGGTTATCGGCAGTATCAGGTGAGAAGATGAATGCATTCGGAGGCTTCGATAATCGCAAATCACAAATCGCAAATCACTCAATTGCCCGATGGCCCGTTGAGCCGATCACTCCATGCCAGAAATCCCGGCTAATGGCGTGCGACCCAACGAGATTCGCCGTATACTGTTCCGCCTTACGATGACGACAACAAGGACCGCTTTGGAAATCTGCTGACAGATCCACTCTTCCCTCTCAGGAGGGCAAACAATGAGCGAATCAACGCGACGTAAATTCCTCCACGATGTAAGCGTCGGCCTGGGGACGGCCGCCGTGGCAGGCTCCTCGCCGAGGCTGGCCGGCGCATCAAGCCTGGCCGCGCAGGAGGCAGAGGGCCAAACCTCGAGCGCGGAGAACGCGAGCCCCTCGACGGCCATCGACTTCCGCTACTCGCCGCTCGCCTACCAGACGGCTTACTGCTACCCGGACGACCATTACAAAAGCCTGATTGGCGAACGTGGCGAGCTGCGCTACGGCCACCCGGGCCAAGGCGGCGGGATCGCTTACTTTCCGGAAGTGGTAGAATTCTCCTTCGAGGGTATGGAAGACAACCAAGTGGGTTGGCAGCGGTTGGAAGCTCCGGGTGTTCCCATCGTTCATACGCGCCTCGACCGCCCGGAAGTTTTTCTGCACCTCACAACCTTCGCCACGCAGCGCGCGGGTGAAGGCCGCGTTGATAATGTGATTCTCGAGGTTGAACCCCGCACCCTGCACAAGGTGGCGGCGGTTCCGCTGGTCATTGTGAAAACCAAACGTGAGGTGAAACTGCAAAGCACTCCGGAAGTCGCCGTCCTGCGCTTGGACAATGAGCAAGCGCCACCGTTTTTGCTAAGTGATAAATCTGTCTCGCTTTCCCAGGTCGGCGGGATGCAGTTGACGTACCGAATGAATGCTGCCGTCATTTCCGAAGGCCGGCCGTTCCGCTGTTTCCTGCGCTTTCCTCAGGAAGGGCAAGCGGTGGAAAAGCTGAAGGACGGCCTCGCTGATCCCGACCGATTGCTGGCGGAGGCGCGAGAGTACTGGCAGAACTGGAAGGCCTTTGACGGAAAAGTCTCGCTCAATTTTCCTGGTCCGCACGGCGAGTTTTTGGTGGCCTGCGCGCGGAACATCCAGCAGGCCCGCGAAGTGAAAGCCGGCAAGCTGACGTTTCAGGTGGGGCCCACGGTATACCGCGGCCTGTGGGTGGTCGATGGCAATTTCCTTCTGGAGGCTGCCCGCTACCTGGGTTACGACGCGGCCGCGCAGGAAGGGTTGGAAGCCACCTGGCAGCACCAGGAGGCGAGCGGAGGCGTGTTCGCGGGCGGCGGGGCTGGAATGTGGAAGGACACCGGCATCGCTATGTTCACTTTGGTGCGGCAAGCCGAGCTCAGCCAGGACTGGAGCTATTTTCGCTCCATGCAGCCGAACGTGGCGCGCGCGGTGAAATTCCTCGAAGCCCGGCGGGATGAAGCCAGGACGGACGGCAGCGTCAATGGCCGCTATGGGCTGCTGGCGCCAGGGGTGGGCGACGGCGGGCTGGGAGGCACTCATTCCGAATTCACCAACACCGTCTGGGCCCTGGCGGGATTGAAAGCGGTAACGGAAGCGATGGACCGGTTGGGCCTTCCCGACCCGGCCGGCGCCAAGCCATTTTACGCCGAATTACGCTCGGCGCTTTTGGCCGCCGCTCACCAGGAGATGCGCCGCCATCCGGACGGCTTCGAGTACCTGCCCATGTTGGTGAACGAAGACCCTCAATGGTCGGCGCCTAATGAATGGGACCGGCCCCGGCCGCAAACGGCGCAATGGGCGCTATCCCACGCGATCTATCCGGGCCTGGTGTTCGACAAGGACGATCCGATTGTGCAAGGCCATATCCGCTTGATGCAGGCTTGCACTCAGGAAGATATTCCCGCGGAAACCGGTTGGCTGCCGCACGGGGGCGTTTGGAATTACAACGCGGGTTTTGTGGCCCATGTTTATTTGTGGGCCGGACTGGCGGACTGGGCCCGTTCGACCTTCACGGGTTATCTCAACCATGCCTCACCGCTCTATTGCTGGCGCGAGGAGCAACCCTTGCGCGGGAGTCTGACGGCGGACTACGTCGGCGACATGCCCCACAACTGGGCGAGCGCGGAGTGCGTGCTTTACCTGCGCCACATGCTGGCGCTCGAAGATGGTCGCGATCTGCGATTACTTGCAGGAGTGGGCGATTTCGAGTTGGCGAGCGGAGAGCCTCTGAGCGTCGTCCAATCCCCCACACGTTTTGGCCGGATCGATCTAGGCCTCGAATCGCTCGACGGCCACGAAGGCTGGCGCTTGAAGTTCCAGCGAGGCACCGGACCGGCGCCAGCGAATGTTCAAATACCCGTGAACTTGGGCAGCCGCAGGCGATTCTCCAGGATCACTGGTGCGGAGGTCCGCCGGCAAGGTGAAATCCTTCTCGTGACCCCGAGTGCCACCGCTTGGGAAGTCGTGTGGAAAGCCTGAGGCTGCCGGGTTTTTGGGGCTTCGCATAAGCTCACCCTGGGCCGAGGAGGGAGGGCGGATTTGTTCGTGAACTTGACGGTATGATAGGGTGAAAGAGTCACAATCCAGCAGGGAGGCGCTACGTTTTTGCTCTATGGCCAACTCTAAGCACCCACCGGCAGTTGCTCCTGTTATTGATTCCCAGTACTGCTGTTTTCGCCTGCGGGCCGCCGAGTCCAAGATCCACCGTTGGGGAGTTTACGCGGACCAGGACATTCCGGCCAACCGCAAAGTGATCGAGTACCGAGGCGAGAAGATCGGACCGCGCGAGGCGAAGCGGCGCGGGGAAACGCCCTACCTGTTCGTCCTTGACGAGCACTGGACGCTCGACGGTGGAGTGGGAGGCTCCGGCGCGGAGTTGGTTAATCACTCGTGCCAGCCCAACTTGGTCTCGCGCATTATGAAGGGTCACATTCTTTACATGAGCCTGCGCGCGATTCGCAAGGGCGAGGAATTGACCATCGATTACAATTACGACCATACGGACGAAACCATGCGCTGCCTGTGCGGACATCGGAGTTGCCGTGGCATCATCAACCGACATGATTGAGGCGCGGCCGCTGACCGCCCAATAAACATGCGGCGAGTTGGTTTGTCCTCCTCATGGGGCGATGAAACCTCGTCGACAAGCGGCCTCCCATGAATTGATAAGTGTCCTGCGAAGGTTTTCCATGGCCCGATGACCCGATGCCCCATCGCCGATCGCCAAATCACCCGACCACTCAATGACTCGATGGCCCGATCACAAGGGCAGCGAATGTAGCGCGGACGGCATCTAAATCGTCTAAGATTAAGTCTATGGCTACCAAACTCAAACAGTCCCTGGGCGCCTTCGGAATTATCGCCGGCCTCAGCGCGTTGCTGGTAGCGTTGGGGATTTTGCAATTTCGGTGGAGCAATCAGATTCGGACCGCGGAACTCGAAAGGAAGCAAGCCGCGCTCGAGGCGGGCATGAACGGATTTCGCGAGGATTTCCATCGCGAGCTGGCCGGAATCTGCACCAGCTTTACCTACCGCCCGCCGGATCAGGCTCCCGCGATTGAGGATCTTTACGCCCAGGATTGCGGGGACTGGGCACGATCTTCCGAGCATCGGGAGTTGGTGGCCAACTATTATCTTTGGGAAAAGGGAAAGGGAGAAAGTTATTCGTTCCTCCAATTCGATCCCCAGGAAGACACTTTTCAGGGGACGGCTTGCCCGGCGCGCCTGGGAGTTCTCTGCGACACATCCCATCTCCTCGCCACGCTAACCTCGCGGGGCGGGGATTTCGGAGCTGTGGGGCTACGGTGGCGAGTTCAAGGCGCGGCGCTGGCGATGGTACGTCCCGTCCCCCAATCGGGCTGGCGCAATCGAAGGAATGGAAGAGGTCGTCCCCTGGAATCCTCGCCCGCGGGATTCATGATTGTGGAATTGAACCGCGGAGTCTTCCTCAAGCGGTTTCTTCCCGAGCTTGCCCAGAGGTACTTCGCGGGTGGAGACGGCCTCCTTTATGATGTGGCCATCGTCGATGCGGCGAATCCTCCCCAGTTCATTTACTCGTCGGAGGCCCACCCTTCCCCGGCCCTGGTGAGTTCGCCGGACGAGACGGTGCATCTGTTCAGCTCGCGCCGAGGGCGGGGATTTGAATCCCGGCAGGGAAGTTCCCGCGAGCCGGGGAACACAGCCAGACGCGAGAGGATTGCGCCTTCTTCTCCCCCCTTCACGGGAGCGGGGCGTGAAATTCCAGCTCGCGGGCGGGGTTTCCTGGCCGCGCCGATCCTCGCGGACGCTTCCGCCGCGGAATGGCGACTGGTGGTCCGGCATCCGGGCCGTTCCCTGGCGGAAGAGGTGGCGATGCACTGGAGACGGGGCTTACTGCTGGGCTTGGGGGTGTTGCTAGTGCTCGCCGCCAGCATGGCATTGGTTCTGGTCTGGACGCAGAGAATCCGGCGGCTGGCGAAAATGCAGATGGATTTTGTCGCCGGGGTGTCGCACGAATTGCGCACTCCCGTAAGCGTCATCTCCTCCGCGGCGGAGAATCTTGCCGACGGCGTGGTGGAGTCAAAGCCCCAGGTGAAACAGTATGGCACGCTCATCCGCAATGAGGCCCAGCGCCTCGCCGCGATGATTGAGCAGGTGCTGCTCTTCGCCGCCACCCGCAATGATAAGCGGCAGTACGAGCCGCGCCCTGTCCCCGTGGCGGAGACTATTGATTCGGCCGTAGCGGATTTGGCTCATCTCACCACCGCCCATGGCTTCACCGTCGAGAAGGAAGTGGCCCCCGCCCTTCCTCCGGTCATGGCGGATCCGAAAGCGCTCGGCCGCTGCCTGCAAAATCTCATGACCAACGCCTTGAAGTATGGGGCAGGAGGACGATGGATGGGCATCCGCGCCCTCCCCGGCTCGGGACCGGAGGCAGGAGAGGTTTTGATCACCGTCCAGGACCGAGGACAGGGAATTGAGCCCGGCGAGATCCCCCATATCTTTGAACCTTTCTACCGGGGAAATGCCGCTCGAGCATCGCAGAAGCATGGCGCCGGATTGGGTCTGAGCCTGGCAAAGGAAGCCGCGGAGGCTATGGGCGGAAGGCTGACCGTAACAAGTCATCTGGGCGAAGGGAGTGCGTTCACGTTGCATTTCCCCGCGGCCAAGTGAAATGAATTCAAACGACCTCCTCCCTCGCCCCCTCGGGGGAGAGGGGGGAACCGCAAGGTGGCGGGTGAGGGGGGTCGTCTTGGGGACGGTCAGCTTAAGGGTACAGCATTGAGGTTAATGCCGGCGGAAGCGCCCAAGGAGAACCTGAGAGCCAACATGAATGCTCATATCCTGTTAGTCGAAGATGAACCAGGGCTGGTGCTCACGCTCAGCGATCGCCTGCGCAGCGAGGGCTACACCGTGGAAGCGCTTTACGACGGAACCGAGGCCGTCGAGCGAGCCACGCGTAATCACTTCGGACTCATCATACTGGATATTATGTTGCCGGGCAAAGGGGGCTTCGAGATCTGCCAGGAGCTGCGACAACGCGGTTTTTCCACGCCCATCCTGATGCTCACCGCGCGCACCCAGATGGCCGACAAAGTTAAGGGACTGAAGATCGGAGCTGACGACTACCTGACCAAGCCCTTCGAAATGCCGGAACTTCTGGCGCGCGTTGAGGCCCTGCTCCGGCGGGGAAGCCGGGCGGGCATCGAGGGGCCGGACTTTTACGATTTTGGACCGCTCCGCATCGATATGCGGCGTTCCGAGGTGTTTCGCGATGGCTCCCCCACCACGCTTTCGACCAAGGAATTCCAACTGCTTCGTTATCTCATCGAGCATCGGGGCAGGACCTTGAGCCGTGAAGAACTTCTGAAGGAAGTTTGGGGTTACGCCTCCGCCCCTTCTACCCGCACCGTGGACGTCCACGTGGCCTGGCTGCGGCAGAAGCTTGAAAACGATCCCAAACAGCCCAAATACATCATCACAGTGCATGGCCAAGGGTATAAGTTCGCCGCTTGAGGGAAACCCGATCGACAATCGCGAGGGCTTCCTGATGCTCGACCACAGTGCCACGCCCGATACGCCGTATGAAAACCACCGGTATTTTCTGGAGCGTTTGAAGAGCATCCTTTAGCAGTGAGGAAGAACCTCGCACTGCCACGAAAATGCTCGATTACTGTCATCCTGATCGCAGCGAAAGACCCCAGTAGTTCGCGGAGGTGGGTGAACAGAACAAACGACCGGGGTTCTTCGCCCAGAATACGGGCTCAGAATGACAGCATAAGCGTGGCGAGGGCGTAGAATGATGGCAGGAGCGCGTAGGCGCAGAATGGAAGAATAAGCGAGCGCATCTTTTGATAGTGGGACACCATGCTGACAGGTCTTGACCACATCATCCTCGGAATTGACGACCTCGCCCGGGGCGTTGCTTGGGTGGAGCAGCGTACAGGCGTGCGACCGATTTTCGGCGGCGTGCATCCCGGGCGCGGCACACGGAATGCGCTAATCGCACTCGGGCCGAACTGCTATCTGGAGATTCTGGCGCCCGATCCCCGACAGGCCTCACCGGCTTGGTTCACCCAGGTGCTCACTATGCCTGACCCCAGGCTGATTGCATGGGCGGTGCACACCTCGGATCTGACCGCGCTCGCTCAGGCTGCGGTAGCGGCAGGCTTCCCCATTGACGGACCTCATGACGGCGCGCGCTCGCGTCCGGACGGCAAAATACTGAGCTGGAAATTGTTTCACCTGCGAGACGACCGTGGTGGATTGCTTCCGTTTATTATCGAATGGGGCCGTGACTCGGTTCACCCGGCCGCAGACGCGCCGTCAGGATGCCGGCTCGAGCGCTTTCACTTGCAATCACCGGATGCGCAGAGGTTGGCACGCGTCTGCCAAACCCTGGCTGTTGAGGTTCAAGTTGAGCCGGGGGAAATCCCGCGCATGCTCGCGCGCATCGCGAGCCTGAGGGGCGATCTGGAACTCACGTCCTAAAAGGTTCGGGAAAGGCATGGTAGCGCCGACCTTTAGGTCGGCACGTGCTGAGCTCGAGCTCAGCGCTACAACACCTCAATAACCTGCCAGATTTAGGTCCAAGCAGATTTGGACCGGTTATTTTTAGCGACCCGCGCTTTTGGCTCGGGGCTGGCGCAGATCTCTGTTCTTGGAGGTCTGCGAGTTTTCGCGGGGAGGAGTCGTTTCGGGAAGCCGCAGACCCCACACCGCGGGGTGTGCGTCAGCCACGAGGTTCGGCATCCCAAGAAAAGCCCACGGTCTGAAAATCGCTGGCCGTGGCTACCCGCTGGGGTCGTCTGGAGGCGTAATCGCCGCTGGACCTAGGAAGGCAACCGCTCGCGCGGCAGCCGCCAACGCACTGACATCCACTCCGTGCTGAACCAAAAACGTGGCGACCGCACCCCACATGTCATCGAGCAGGGCGGCAAAGAGGTGGGCCAAATTTATAGCTGAAGCACCGCTTTTTTCTGCCAGTTCCGCAGCCCGCCAAAAAGCCGCACGGCTTGCTTCCGAACGGCTGACTTGCCTTGTTTCATCACCCGAGTAGTTTCCCCGCCCCAGGGCGCTGCGCGCGTCCCCTCGTAGGGTGGCAGGACTTAAACAGATTTTGGCGAAGAGCGGTGAGAGCGTATTCCACTCGGAGCGAAGCGTTGCGGCCGCACCCGGTGCCATTGGGAGCTTTTCCTGTGCTTCAGCGGAAAGCAGGTCTTCGACGCTGCAAATGCCAATGAACAGGTGTAACGGTTCCAGCAGGTCGTGTCGTAGTTCGACGACCTCTGCCGCCGCAGTCTGCCATGCGGCCTGCACGCCCTCGGAGAGATCTGGCATGGTTCCTGCCCTTACCGATCTGACTTTGCCACCCGGACCGTAACGGACGTGGATGCGATTAGCCCGAGCCCGAATTATTTTGCCAACTCATTTCAAGGGAACTCGCATTCCGCCAACCTTAGCGCAAACCGGACGGCTGCCAGGTCATACTTTTTCATCGGGAGCCAAATTCTACACGAATTGGTCGGCTTCGCCGGAATATATTCCATATGCGCAGGAGTGGTCGGGGCGGGAGCGATCAGTAATGGAATAAAGGCAAGTCGGCTTCCTTTCGACTATCCCAGCGCGTGGCAGGTTGCCGGCGTGGGAAGGGCGTTCAGAGCTCAAACGACAGCAGAGGATGGGCCGGTTTCCAGATGATGGAAAGTTCGTGGTCGAGACTGTCGTGGCCACCGGCGGATTCGTAAACGCGAGATCACCTGCCATAGGGCGACTTTCGGCGGGTAATCCGGGATTTGACTGCGGTACCCCTTTTAGGGGCTCGATCACTTTTTCGGTAAGCCGGCTACACGGCAAAGTGGAGTGCTTGGGATTCGTGGTCCAGCTTCCTTCGATGAAACCCTGGGAATTCGCGCCGCAGCGCAAGAGTTAACAAAAAAACCCGGCGAGCAATGCCCGCCGGGTAAAACGAAAATGAATCAAAGAGCTATTGGCTGATCGCCACCCCGTTAAAGGCGGCGACACCGATGGAGTTTGACGTCGCCACGGGTGTGAGGTCGCCGTAGGCATCAATGCCGTAGACGCTGACATAACCCTCGCCGCCGGCAGCGTAAATGATGGCGAGCCACTTGCCATCGCGGGACACCGTTATGTCCGTCGGCGCGCCCGGTAAGGGTAGCGATTTGTAGAACACCCCGCCTTGGCCATCGCTGAAGAATATCGAGATGGCGTGCCCGGGGGAATTGCCCGTGTACCACACGCTCCCCGGACCTTTAGCCACCCAGCAGGGGGCGTTGGTGGGATACGACGGTGTCGGACCGGCTATCGGGAAAACCATCCGGCTCTCGTCCACAATAGCGAAGCTATCGACACTGTGGGCCGGAGTGAATCCCAGAAGGTCTCCCCAGAACGCTTCCCCGAGCGGGACAGTGTCCGCATCGCCAGGGAGCGCTACGGTGGTGCTCGCCCCGCTGAGCGCCCCATACTGCGTGAGCGGCAGTTGCAGGACGGATCCTGACGTCAGGGTGACAGCCGCCCAGCTCTTGCCGGTCGCTATCTGCGCCGCCGAAGGGTCGGTGAGAGCGACAACGCCTCCGTCAACACTGCCCGATGGCCACGCATGACTCTCGGCACAATTCGTGCCGACCACGAAGAGATGTTCCTTGGTGAGCGCGACAGAATCAGGTTTCACACAGCCCGTCGCCAGCTTTATCGTAAGCCCCATACCGATGAAGTCGTCATACCGCACCAATTGGCTGACGCTATTTGATCCGTAGTTGGCTACAGCTCCGAGATCGTCCCTGAACTGTAGAATTCCAGCGTTAGTGCTCGCGCCGCCATTACCACCGGTCGGCAACATGTCCACCAAGGATAGCGAAGGCGTCCCCGCCGTATCCAGCTTGAACACAACCACATCGTTGCCACTGGCGTTATTCGTGCTCGTGAGCACGAACACGCTACGTCCATCCTCGCCTGCAATCGCCCATGCGGTCGTGAGAAATACGGCCGCCAGCATAGCGCCGGCGCGGCACAGATTGATTTTCATGCTATGGTTCTCCTTTACGAAGATTTTGAATATCCAAAGCCCCAGCGGTTGGTGCCGCCGGGGGCAAGGCTGAATCGGTCAGCAGTGCCCCCCTCACTAGGGAAATACCATTCGGATTCGTTTCTATTCCCGAGAACAAAGAGATTTGATCCATGCTGGTTACAAATCAGATAAACGATTGCAGGGTGGGAAGGATGAGGCAGCGGTGCGGCAGCGCCGCAAAAGAAAGTCAAAAGACAAAAGTGAAGAACCGAGGTAGTGCGGGCGTCCCGCCCACAGTCGCGGGAGCGTCCCGCTCCCGCCCAAATCCAGAGGCCGGAGGGGCATCATACAAAGCCGGGGTCAGGTGATAAGAACGCGCGGGCGAGACGCCCCCGCTCCACGGGCACATGGAGCAGCGTCCTGATCCACTCGAGCTTCGGATACACTGCCCGCGTCGAGGGCAGCTTTCAATGGTGGAGCAAGCTCGCTGGCAATCTGCACCATCGTGTCCTGGCTGAGGTCAGAGACGACAAACCCCAAATACTCTTTTGACTCAAATCCAGCGGCGTTCATGCCCTCGAGATGAGCCTCATACAAATTGACACTGCCGAAAGCGCCTGATCTAAACGCTTTTCCGTTCGGGAATTGTGCTCCCTCGCTCCTGGTCAGAATCACGGAGAGAATCGTGCCGCGCCCTCGCGCGATGAAATGAACGTACTTCCGCGGGCTGCCCTGAACCGAGCAGATGTGCGCTTCAAGAATCTCGAAGCCAGGGAGTTTTTGTTGCACCACCTGGAGCAATCCAGCGTATTGTGGCCCGAGCTTCTGCCGGAGTTGTTCGGGCGGGTTCGCAATGTTCGGGTAGTTGTGCCCTTTAATTGCACACTGGAGATGGTCCGAGACTCCGAGTGCCAGCACGCTGGCCACAATTCGCCTCCCGCGTAGCACTCTGATCCACTGTTCTGTGGCAATACCTCCAAGGACGACAACAATAACCCCAGCAAGAGCTACAGCCCAGGTAAGCCGTCGTGAACCTCCTAAGAAGCCGGGTTGCCTTTTCCTGAGCTGGCGCTGAATTGATTGGCGCAATTCTTCCGGCGGGATCTGGCTCACCGCCACCCGGCGTAACGCGTCGCGTACCCGGGTGCGGGCTTCCAGTTCCCGCGAGCAGGCTTCGCAACTCTCCAGGTGTCGGAGAACATCGCTTGTGGTCTCAACCAGAAGTTCGTTGCTGAGATAAGCATCGAGGTGCCGACGTATCCGGCCGCATTGTTCGGAGTTAAAGTTCAGCAGATTCATGCGGATTCACCTGCCCGCGGTGGGTCCTTGGCCGGCGTGATCCCAAATGAGTGCGCAACCCCGGCCAATTCCTGGCGCAAGAGCTTTCTTCCCCGGCTCAGTCGCGACATTACGGTACCCAGCGGCACCTGCATGGTCTCCGCGATCTGTTTATACGAGAACTCCTGCACGTCCGCCAAGAGCACGACTTCGCGGAATTCGATCGGCACCCTTCCTAGTGCCTGCAGCACGTCCTCATCCCGGATTTCCTGCGGAACTGGAGTTTCAGCGATAAGGCTGTCCTGATCTTCGGGATTCTCCAATGCCTCCACCTTGGCCGCTTTCGCCCAGCGCCGCCGAAAATGATGCAGGCGATGATGAAGGATCTTGAACAGCCAGGCACGACAGTTCGTTCCCGTTTGGAAGCGATGAAACGACTTCCACGCCTCCAGATAGACTTCCTGCACCAGATCCTCCGCCTCCGTTGAGTCCTGGGCCAGCAGGCGGGCAGTCCGGTAGAGGTCGGGGAAATGCGGCATCGCCGCGGCTTCGAAGTCCTCCACTCTGGGCTTGGGGTGAAAGAACAAGTCCATCTCCAGCGTCGCATGGCGTTCGTAGAGGCGGAATGCTTAGCCGCCGCTCCAGTCGCGCCTGAGTTGTCATTTCCGGCTGTCCATCTTACCCATCTTAATCTTTCTTGCTGGCGCCTGTCTTTTTCTTTCCCATCCCATACTGAAATACAATCACAGGGTGTCTAAGTCCCTTATCTCCCTAATACCAATTAGCCGGAATTGTATTCCCGCTACCTCGCGATTTATTTGCGAGAGGTCGTAGGGCATTATGCCCTTGGCTGGGTTCGACACACCTGAGCATAGGGCGATACGGTTCGTCCGCAATTGCGGGACCAGATGCCGAGACCGGAAGACCATGATTGGCTGGTGCAGTAGCATGGCAATGCACAAACAGCAGAAGAGGCACCAAGCGCAGGATCTTCGCACTGCGCAGCACTATACTCCAGGGCCTATTCGTACAAGTGCCGTGCAACCGCGCAGAATCGCAGTAAATGAACCGGTCCTCGACGATGACCCGAGATTAACGGCGTAGGATTTACTATCACAGTTCACTCGACGGTAAGCTACACATAAAAGTTGCCGCGTGGGTACCCTTGACGACCAGGCAGGAGTAATCCGCGGAGGGGTGGACCAACTTCCGAGTCGCCGACCACTCGCCCAGAATCGCCGGATCGGCTCCACACGGATGCGAATTGCCTATTGGGAATGGTTACAATAAGATGTGGCGTGGGCAGAGAATTCACAGCCGAACGCGAGATACAGAATAGTGGCGATCCGCTGACAATCAGGGTAACGATGAAGGCCGACTCCAAATCGCTGACGACCTTCTTCCGCAACCAGGGCGTCTACTTGTTCATCGCTTTCGTGATTGGCACCATTTTCTGGGCCATGGGCGAGCCCATACATCCTTTCACCGTCATCTTGTACTCGCTGTGCATCGGCAATTTCATTTCGCCTCCCATGCAATGGCTGCACGCGCTCTACGAAAGGCCGGCTCCTTATGACTGGCTGATCTTCCTGGTCTTGCTGTGCGTCGTGATGCTGCCCGTTTACGTGCTGACGAGCGTAATTGTCTGGTGGTTCGCTCCGTCTGGTCCGCAATCACTTGGACACCTGATCGCCACCGGCTGGAAGATGCCATTCCTGATCACTGTCGTCTACGGCGTCATGAACTTTCTCTACAGCAGGACCAGGGCGCGCCTCGAGCGCCGCAATGTCGAGCTGCAGAGCATGGTCCAGGCGGGTGCCGCTCGGCTGGAAGTCCAGGACGAGGAATTGCAGCGCGCGCGGGAGATCCAGGAGTCGCTGCTCCCCGAAGTAATTCCCCAGCTGCCGGGGTTCGAGGTGGCCAGCGCCTGGCAGCCCGCGCGCGCGGTCGGCGGAGATTACTTTGATGTGTTAAAGCTCGGCGAAAACCGGCTGGCCGTCTGCATCGCCGACGTTTCCGGCAAAGGCGTTCCCGCCGCTCTGCTAATGGCCAACGTGCAGGCGAGCCTGCGCGCATCCGTTCGCGACCTGGATAGCCCGGCGCGCGTATGCAGCATCATCAACGGCATGCTCTGCGAAAGCATCGCGGCCAATAAATTCGTGACCTTCTTCTGCGGTGTTTTGGACGCCGGCACCCGCACCTTTCGCTACTGCAATGCCGGCCATCCGTATCCCATTCTAGTTTCCTCCGGCGCCGTGCGCACGCTGGACCAGGGCGGCGCGGTGCTGGGCATTTTCCCCGCGTGGACGTACCAGGACTCGAGCGTGGACCTCAGGTCCGGGGACAGGCTGCTTCTATTCACCGACGGCATTACCGAAGCCGAGGCGCCGGATGGCGAAGAATTCGGCATGGAAAAAGTCGCCGCATTCGCCAAAACACATGCGGCGAATTCCGCCGCGAAGATTAATCAGCAGCTGCTGGCGCAGGTTACGGAATTCTGCGGCGCGCAATTTCAAGATGACGCTACCCTACTCGTGCTGGCAGTGAAATAGCCGCCGATTGCGGGTGGATTACGCGTAATAACCGGCCAACCTTTATAATCACAGCTCTAAGCGCTGTAGCTGAGAAGCGTTATTCTTCTCCAATTGGGATTTTTCTCTTCAGGAGGAGGGGCTCCGCTTCCGGCTCAGATCTTGGCCGGTCAACGCCGGGGCAGAGCCCCTATGAACCACGATTCTTTTTATCCCATTTTCTGCCCCGCCACACAAGGTCGAATCCGACTGGGCGCGCGAGACCGAGAACGTCATGCTGCGGCGATGCCCGGTTTGCGAACGAGATTCCATTATTGGCCACGGTCGCCGGCGCAAGCAGGCGCACGATGAACAGCATGACTGGATTGGGATCCGACGCGGACTTTGCCCTGGTTGCAGTAAGACCTTCACCCTGCTTCCCCTGTTTTCTCTGCCTTACACCCACTACAGTTTGTTGACTCGCTGCCAGGCAGTACGGCGGCGTTGGGAGGAGCACTGTTCGTGGGAAGAGGCAACGCCTACGCTGAAGGACCCTGATCGCGTACCCGATCCCTCCACGCTCCGCCGCTGGTCGGCCGGCCTGGACCGCTCCCAGCCGGCTTTTTCGTTTCGGCGGCGAACGTTCGCCCGCTTCGCTCATTGGTTGAAGGGGGGCGCTCGGCGCGATTCCCCCGCTGCGCCAGTACCAGGGCTGACTGCGGTTCTGCAAGTCCTCTGGCCTTTGCGTCTCTGAGAGATTTTCTATTCCCCCACCATCCTTGCCTGTGAACCCTGCCGCTTTCCTCTTAGGCTCGTCTCCAGAGGCAAAAACGCGCTATGGGCGAGGATCTCGAAAAACTCAAAGATCGACTCCCGCTGCTCGATTACTTGCGACAGCAGAATTGGATTGGCCAGCCAGCGGGTCAGGGCCCCGAGTTCGTGGGACTCTGTCCATTACACGCGGAGACTCGGCCTTCGTTCTATGTCAACGCCCGCAAGAATCTCTTTTATTGCCACGGCTGCGGCCAGGGCGGCGATCTGATTCGCTTCGTCGAGTTATCCCAACACTTGTCCTTTCACCAAAGCCTTACCTATCTCGAACAGTACAAGGATTCGCCAGGGGCGGGTGCCGTGCTGAACGAGACAGCGGCTTTCTATCACCGCCAGTGGCCGCATTACCCGGAAGCCCTTCGCTATCTGCAACAACGAGGAGTGCACGATGCCGCGCTCTTACAAGAACTGCATATGGGTTATGCCCCCGGCGGAAGCTTGCGGCGCCATCTCACGGCCCAAGGCTATTCCCTCGATTTACTGCGGCGCCTCGGCCTGGTTAACGCCCAGGGCCACGACGCCTTTTACCGCCGGGTGGTTTTTCCCTGCTGCCAGCAGGAGCGTGTGGTCAACCTCTACGGCCGCAGTTTGGGCAGCGGCTGCGCCCATCGCTTCCTGCCTGGCTCCAAGGGCGGCTTGTTCGCCTGGGAAGTGGTTCGCCAGTTCCCCAACGTGATTCTTGTGGAAGGCATGTTTGATCTTGCGGTGTTGTGGCAGGCTGGTTTCCGCTACACCACCTGTGGGTTGGGCACGCGCCTCACCTCAGACCAGTTTCGGCAACTGTGTGACCGCCCGCGTACCGTTTATCTCGCCTTCGATGTCGATGGCAATACCAGCGGCCAACAGGCCGCGCAGGCCTTAGCCCAGCGTCTGCGGGCGCAGGGCATCAGCTCTCGCCGCGTCCTCCTGCCCCTGGGCCACGACCCCAACTCCTTCTTCGTTCAGGGGGGTGACGCGCGACAGTTCCAATCTCTCTTGGAGGCGGCTCCCTTATGAACTTCCACGTGATCCGCACGCAGACTCTCAACACCGCCCAAAGTCCGATTCGTGTGGTCGAGCAGGCTACCGGCCGCGAGGTCGGCTGGGTCAATCGCTACCTCGATCGGGAGTACGTCCGCCGCGTGGCCGATACCACCCTGCGCACCTACGCTCTCAACCTGCTGTACTTTCTTCGCTGGTGGGCGAGCGTTCATCACACGGGCGACATCGTCGAGGGTGATCTGAGCGAGTCGACACTCCTGGATTATGTGAAGTTCCAGTCCGGCCAACAGCCTCCGTTTTCCGCTTCCACCATCAATGACCGTGTCGCCGTCACGGATCGCGCCCTGCGCAACGAGTTCCCCAATGCTCCCCGTCAAGTGGCCCACGGCTTTCAGCATGCTTTTTTGCGTCGCAGGCCGCTGGGTCTGGGCCGGCCACGCGTGGCCATGAGCCGCTTGCGAGTGAAGGTGCCCAGACGCAGCCTCGTCCCACTGTCCGTGGAGGAGGTGGCCCGTTTTTGGTCCAGTTTCCGCACCGCTCGGGACTTGGCCATCGTGGGCTTGATGCTTCTGCAAGGACTGCGCTCGGCGGAAGTGTTGGGTTTGAATGAGGACGACCTGCTGCTTTCCGAAGCGCAGCTGCGCGTGCATGGCAAAGGTAACAAACTGCGCTTCCTGCCCTTGGCGCCGGAAACCGTGCAACTCCTCGATCACTATCGGCGGCTGGAGCGGCCCCAGGTGGGCATCACCGCGCTCTTTGTCTCGCTCAAGGGACCCGCACGTGGAACCCGCATGACGCTGGCAGGATTACGATCCTTGTTCCGCTACCATCGCCAGCGTACCGGTGTCCAGCTCGCGAACCCACATCGCTTCCGGCACACCTTCGCCTCCGACATGGTCCGCGCCGGGATCAGCCTACCGGCACTCATGCAGTTGATGGGGCATGCCGACATCCAAACTACTCTGCGTTATGTGCAGATCACGCCACAAGACGTCTACCAGCAGTATACCCGCGCCGTGGCGCAGCAAGTTCGTCCCCTTCCGAGGCTCTCTTCATGAAGTGCGCCCGGCACCCTCCACTCCACCATCCGCTGGCCGCCGTTTTCGATCGCTCCGTCGATTCCCTCGGCGCGGCGCTCAGCCCTGACACCATTCGCCACTACCGCGGGACGGTGCGCTACTTTCTGACCTATCTCGGGGATGCTCACCCTGCGGTGGATTCCCTCGATCAATTGCGCCGTGAGCCTCATCTCCTTGGCTGGATGTCCTGCCTGCACTCTCAGTCGCCGCCGCTCGTCACCGCCTCCTATATCAACCGGCTCGTTGCTCTGCGCGCTGTCTTGACGGAACTGGCATGGACGCGCCAGCTTCCTCAACTCGCGCACCTGATCCGTCACGAGGATATCCCCCACTACCCACAAAGACTCCCTCGTCCCCTCACCACCGAGCAGGATCAGATCCTGCAGCAGGAGTTCGTCGACCGCAACGATCTGGGTGGAAATATCTTTCTCCTGCTCCGCCACACCGGCATGCGCATCGGGGAATGTGCCGACTTGCCCCTCGCTTGCCTGCGATCGACCGCTCCCGGGCAATGGGCGATTCACGTGCCGCTCGGCAAACTCAAGACCGAACGGATGGTGCCGGTGGATGCATTTGTGGTGGCGCTCATCCAACGCTTGCGATTCTTTCGCTTCCTCGATCCGCTGCCTCCCGATGGCCGGCTCCTGGCCCGTCCGAGCTCCAAGGAAGCTCTCGTTCGTCGAATGCGCGATTACCTCCACCAGGTCTGTCATTTTTTGGGCCTCTCCACCTGCATCGTCCCCCATCAATTTCGCCACTATGTGCCCTTCCTGACTATGTCGAGTAATTGAGAACCCTTGTGAATTTAACCCCGAGAATTCAGGTCGCCACTGGGAAGGCCCCGGACAGTAATCGACATAGTCTTGAGCCGATTACAGG
>Ga0326728_10010386_pt1 | contig 21826 bp, 23 predicted proteins | sample MB3enrmetagenome_FD_207602 | JGI IMG/M metagenome (GOLD analysis project Ga0326728, IMG submission 207602) | Lab enriched peat soil microbial communities from McLean, Ithaca, NY, United States - MB31MN | ecosystem: Environmental > Terrestrial > Soil > Wetlands > Peat | place: USA: New York... | reverse complement strand
ACATGGTCGACGGCTCGATCAACCTCAAGGTCGAGCAGATGAAGACCCTCCTCGCGATCAAGGGGATCGGGGAAGCGCAGGCGCGCTCGTGGGTCGGCTACACGTTCACGAAGCGCTCGTTCAACCTGGGGTCGTTCTCCCTCGAGCACATTCGATAGACCGGGCGGCGGCCGGAAGACGCGACCCAAGCGGGTCGACCGAGCTAGCCAAGGGCTATGTACGAGCCCCGGCGTCGTCTTCTCGCTAGGCTAGACCGGGGGGTTGGGCGTCCCCTTACACACCGAAACCGTCCTTAGCGGGGGTGACAGGCAGGAGCGACGTTCGGACGAACTGTGCGTCTCGTGGCGCCTTGCAGACGCTCTGTTCCGCCGGGCCGCGGGTGTTGCGACGGGCGCTCGGAGGAGCGCCCTAGCGGCTATCCATCACGGGCATCGGGTCAGGTCCTGACGGGAGCAGCCTTACCGTGACCCGTCGACGCTGGCGGGGCGACGGGGCCGAGGGGCACGCGGGGTCTCCGCGCGGTCCGTCCGGACGGCAATCCTGCTGGCCTAGCACGCCCGCTGGGATTTCGGTCGGGTGCGCAAGTCTTTAAGTACGCGATGCCCGCGTGTTGAGGTCACCCAACCGCTATGCATACCTACGTAGACCTCTATTTCACGCCGGAGAGCGTCTCGCCGCTCGAGCTCTCCGAACGGCTCCGCGCGATCGCGGGCCTTTCGTTCATCATCGGCCCCCACGACCTCGTCTTCGATTGGAACGTTGAGGCCGAGTTCCGGGAGCGGCTCGCGAAGATCCACGAGGCGCTCGAGGGAACCGGGACCTTCTACCGCGTCCAGACGGTTTCGGACACGCTGGAGTTCGCTCCGCCGATCCCATGGCCCCCACCGATGCCCCGCCAGGACCCCGAACACCCCGGCTTCTGAGCCGACGCTCCCACCCCCCCTTTTCCAGTGGAGAGGGCCCTACCAGCCTTCGTCGGCAGGGTCTACCGCATCGCGCTCCAGCGTGGCCCGCCGTGACGGCGGGATCTCTTGCTTCTCGGCCTTCGAGTAATCATAGACGACACTGACGGTACGGCCGCGGGCGGTGACAGTGGACGTGTCGGCGAGGGTGAAGCGGTAGAGGAGCGTGAAGCTCGTGCGGCCGAGCGGACGGGCAGGGGCGACCTCGCCGACGAGTTCGGCCCCGTACGGGACCGGGGCGAGGTAGCGGCAGGAGGCCTCGGCGATGATGAGGTCGATCTGGGTGGGGTCGGTGCTACCGAGGAGCGGTAGGTAGTAGTCGCAACGAAGTGTTTCCATGTAGACGAAGTACGAAGCGTGGTTGAGGTGGTTCAGTACATCGAGGTCGTGGTACGGTACGTAGAAGCGTCGGCGGGCCGGCCAAGGACGGACTGGCACTGGATCGGCCGCTAAGGGCGTCACGCCGTGGGGACGGCCACGGTCCATATATGGCCTCGAGGAGGTGAGGGGCCCCGGTCCGTCCGGGAGCGTGGGAGCATGGCAGGTCATGGGGTTCGTGTCGGTTCCAGTGGAAGCGGGGGGGTGGGGGGGCCTGCGGCACCGCCCACGACGCCCGGGGAGATGGCGGCCACGGTCGCCCGCGTCCGCGACGCGGTCCGGCGGCACTCGAAGCGGTTCGAACACGCGATCCCGCTCATCGCGAGCGAGAACCTCCTCTCTCCCTACGCCAAAGAGCTCCTGATCAGCGATTTCCACTCCCGGTACGCCGAAGGGTTGCCGGGGGAACGGTACTACGAGGGGAACGAGCAGGTCGACGAGGTCGAGGAGATCTGCCTCGCGCTCGCGAAGCGCCTCTTTCGGTGCTCGTTCGCGGACGTGCGGCCCACGTCCGGAACGGTCGCCAACATGGCGGTCTTGAAGGCGCTCGCCGAACCGGGGGACCTCGTCGGGACGAGCCGTCTCGCGGACGGGGCTCACATTTCGAGCGCCTCGTTCGGAGCGTTCGGGCTGCGCGGGGTGAAGCCCGTCTACTACGCCTGGGACGCGGAGCGGATGACGATCGACGTCGCGCGCACCCGCGAGATCCTGAGGGCGGTCCGGCCGAAGGTCTGCCTGTTCGGCCTCTCGCTCTTCTTGTTCCCGATGCCGCTCGAGGAGCTGCGGCCCACGCTCGAGGAGATCGGCGCCCGCGGCTGGTACGACGCGGCGCACGTCCTCGGCCTCATCGGTGGAGGCGAGTTCCAGGACCCGCTCCACGAGGGGTGCACCGTGATGAGCGCCTCCACGCACAAGACGCTCCCCGGCCCTCAGCACGGGATCCTCCTCGGCTCGATGGAGGACACGGAGGTCGTGAAGCGCCTCCAGGGCGGCGCGTTCCCGGGCGTGACGAGCAATCACCACCTCAACGCGATGGCCGCCCTCGCGGTCAGCCTCGCCGAGCACATCGAGTTCGGGCGGGAGTACGCGCGGCAGACCGTGGCGAACGCCCGCGCCCTCGCCCAGGCGCTCCACGACCGTGGCTTTGACGTCCTCGCGCCCGACCTAGGGTTCACGCGCTCGCACACGATCGCCGTACGCGTCGAGAAGGAGGGTGGGGGCGAGCGGGTGGCGAAGCGCCTCGCGGACTCGGGGATCATCTCGAACAAGAACCTCCTGCCCGGCGACAAGAGCCCGAAACACCCGGGCGGAGTGCGCCTCGGCACTCCCGAGGTGACCCGTCTCGGGATGCGCGAGAAGGAGATGGAGCGGGTCGCCGAGCTGTTCGACGACCTTCTCCACCGCGGGAAGTCCGAAACGGACGTCGCGCGCGCGGCGGCGGAGCTCAAGAGCGGGTTCACGACCCTCAAGTTCTGCTTCGGGGCCGGCGAGGCGGCGTACCGCTTCTACGACCTCGTCGGACGCGAGCCAACCTAACGAGCGAGCGCGTTCCCTACGGCGCTTCCTCGTCGTCGCCCTCGACGGCGGCATCGCGACGGGCGATCCCCCGCTCGAGCGCCTCCTCATCGAGGGTGACCCTCGGCTTCCCGCTCGGCCGGTCGGCGAGGGCGAACCGTGCCCGCCCTCCTGCGCCGAGGGTGACGGTGAGGGTCCCGTCGGTCACGAGGGAGGCAACCCAATCGGCGACCGCGGGAGGCGCAGGAGGAGGTTCCCAGGCGGCCTCGATCTCGGGAAGAGCGAGCGCGCCGCCTCTTCCCACGAGGTCTACGATCGTCGCCCGCCCTTCGGCGAGCCTGCGGAGCTCCTCCTCCCCATCGGTCGGGGGGGACGGCGGGCGTGCCCGAGCGCCGAGCAGGAGGGCGGCCATCCCGACGGTCGCTCCGACCGCGAGCAGGGCGACCGCGGCGAAGGCGAGCGGCGAGAGCGATGGGGTCGCTGGCGGTGCCGCGGCGCCGGGCGCGAGCATCGGGACGGGGCCGAAGAGCGTCGTGTTGGAGAGGTCCTCGACCGTCAGGGTGCCGTTTTCCGGGCTGCGGGTCGAGTAGTTCACCCAGGCCCCGGTCGTTCCCCCGGCCGCCCAGGTCACCGGCACGAGCGTCTTGGCCACCGACGAGGCGTTCGCGACCACGACCACGAGGAACGCGCCCGGCGTCGGGTCGCCGAACCGGTCGCGGACATGCCAGAACGTTTCGTTCATCGACGCGGCCGGCCCCGTCTCGTTGAACGGGTCGTAGAGCACGAGGTGGTCGAGGTCGGGCCGGACCGCGAGCGCGACGGGGGCGGGGCCGCTCGGGAGGAGCGGACCGAAGAGGCGGACGGTCACCGGGAGGGCGGAGGCGACGCTGACGGTGAGGTTGAGCACGCCTCCCTCCCAGGCGGCCGAAGGCACCGCGAACGTGCCGTTCGGGGCCCGAACGAGCGGTCCGGTCGCTGAGGCGTTCGCCCAGGCGCGCACGGTCGAGCCGTTGGCCGTTTCCGCGACCGTGAGATCGCCATCGGCCGCGAACGTGGTCACCCGGGCTCCGGCCGCGTCGAGCGCCTGCCAGGCGAACGTGGCCGGTTGGCCCACCGTGACCTCCGTCGGAACAGGACCTATCTCGGCGATCGAGGTGGCGGACCCGGCGTTGAGGACGGCAGCGTCCCCGGCCGTGACGTGGGTCGCGACCGCCAACCCCTCCGAAGGATGTGTGCCCGACCCACCGAGAAGGCCGAACGGCACGGCGGTCGTCGCGAGGAACGCGAGCCCGACCACGACGAGCAGGGCGGCTCGACGCCGGGAGCCACCGAAGAGCCGTCGAACGTCGGTCGTCACCCGAGCCCTCGCTGCCCTCGGACCGGGGGGCGGGCGAGCGAGTCGTCCCGGGCCGCTTAACGGTATCGTCGTTCGGTGGGGAAACGGAACCTGAGACACCGGGCGGGCGGCGCGGACGTGGGAACCGGCGTACCCTAGGTCCGCGCCGCGGGCGGACCTCGGAGCGGGAAGGTCGTGACGGTCCGGTGGGTCGCCCCGCGCGGGGAGAGCTCGCTCTCCTTGAGTACGAACGCCTCGACTCGGAAGCGACGCGGGGCCGGCGGGGGAACGGTCCCCGAGAGGAGCTCGACCGCGCGCTGGTGGTCGGTCGCCGAGCGCACGCGGAAGAGCGTGAGATGGGGGGCGAACGTCTCTCGTCGGGTCGGTTCTCCCTCGCCCGCGAGCGCCTCGCGAACGCATCTCGCGAGATGGGTCAGCTCCGCCGCTCCTTCGCGGACCCCCACCCACACGACCCGCGGCCGGTCGGGGGAAGGGAACGCCCCCACGCCTTCGAGCGTGGCGTCGAACGATGCGGTGACGGCTCCCACCGGGGCCAAGGCCTCACCGATCGGCCCGACCCTCTCCCTCGGGATCTCTCCCAGGAACAGAAGTGTGAGGTGCTCCGGAGCCGGTCCCCGGCGGCCCTCGCCGGGGAGGGGGGGGACCTCGACCGCGACGAACGCGCGCACGGTTCGGTCGAGCGAGCGGGCGGATTTACGTGTTCGTCCCCCGAGACCGCTCCGCCGACCCGCACGGTAGGCGGAGCGTCCAGACCTGCGCCCGGTCCACTCCGAGGCCCATCGCGCGAACGACCGTACGCACGCGACGGGCGCGGCCAGCGTCGCCGACCACGAACAGTGACGACCGGCTCCGGAGGCAGGTCCTTGGGAAGTGGGCGACGACCTCTCGGGCTCAGCCCCGACGTTTCTTGAGGAAGGTCTGGTGCGAGGCGCTGCCCAGGATGGCCCCGCACCATCCGCAGTAGGTGATGGTGACCCCGTCCATCGCGACCATCGGTGTGTGATCCCAGAGGATGTCGGTCTTGGGGTCGATGCGATGCTGGCAATGCGGGCAGAAGGGGGTCGGCTCCTCGGAAGCCGCCATCAGACCGACCAGCACGTAGTGGGACAAGAGACTTCCCCCAGGGACGTGGAACGAGCGGTCCTCGGGGTTGGAAAGGAAGGGTTTTGGAAAGGTCCCTCGCACGCCTGGGACACGGTGCTGTCCCCTTGCGGCGATATGGAAGGACCTTTCCGGGGTGGTTGCAATCTAACGAGGGGCGACCGGGGTATTTGAGCCGCGGACGGGGGGTCGTGAAACGGGTCGAGAGGGAGCCGTTCCGTAGGCCTACCGGGACCGGTGACCTTCCGGTTCGGCGATCACGATCCGGGGAAGCTCCCCCTGGATCGCCGGGGGCCGGCGCGCGGACGCCGTAGCGGCCCGGTTCGCCTGCGCCACCCGGGGGAGGAGCCAACGCTCGCCCCAGGCGCGCAGCTCGCGCGCGGCTGGTGCGAGGCCTAGGCCCATCTCGGTGAGCGAGTAGACCACGGAGAAAGGCCGAGTGCTGACGACCGTCCGCTGCACAACACCCTGAGCTTCGAGGAACTTCAACGTCGCGCTCAGGGTCTTCGCGTTCAGCCGCGAGTTCGATTTCAGGATCTCGCTGAACCGCTGCGGACCCTCGAGCAGGCGGTGGACGATCGCGAGCCGCCACTCCGTTCCGATGACGCCCACGGCGGCCAGGACCGGGCACAGGTGTCGCGGGTCGGGCGAGTCGCACGCGTCGCTGGTCGCCGGATGAACGGGATGGGCACGTCGGGAATGGTCCGTCTCCATCGGTCTCGCCTCGGCGAACCGCAACCCGCAGGCCTTCTTATAGTTACTGTGTGATAGCAAGTGAAAGGTGGTAACTTAAGACCGCCCCGAGCACCTTCCGCGGCTCGGCGTACCTTTTCTCCGCGCTCGCCCGTCGGGCGCCGTGCCCGTCCGTCGTCGCGAGATCGAGCTCACGGTCGAGCGGCCGCTCCGCAGCGACGACCCTTCGGGCGGAACGGTTCGGCTATCGGCCAAGTTCGACCTTCCCCCGGACGGGTCCGGCCCGGACCATTCGGCGTTGGCCCAGGCCTTCGACGACCTGCGGGCCGACCTGGACGGCCTCGTCGGTCCTCCGCTCGCGGCCGCCCCGGCGACGCGCCCTGACCGCGACCTGACCGAGCTCGTCGAGACCTACCGACCGCGTCAGCGCGAGCTCGTGGACCTCCTCCTCGGTGAGGGGGAGCTCACCGTCGGCGAGCACGCCCGCCTCGTCGAGTACTTGGGGGCCCCTCCGGCGCCGGCCGAACCCCCCTCACCCGCTCCGGAGGCCAGGATCGACGCGCCGATCGCGGCGGTCCCGATCGTCGCGGGACGTGCCGACGAAGGAGCCCGAACGGTTTCCGAGCTGCTCCGGACGTACCAGATCGGCTCGTTGAAGCAGGCCGGAGCGGTCCGCGCCCGTCGGGAGATCTCGTTCGCCGAGTACATGGCGCTCAAGCGACACTTCCAAGAGGCCGAGGCGAGCGCTGACCGCCGCGAGGCCTCGGGGAACCGCTAGGTCGATTCGGCCCGCCGACCGTTCGCGAGCGTCGGCGTCGGAAAGAGCGCGATCGATAGCATCCCGACGTCCGTGATCCCCCGCCGCATCGCGACCACTCGCGCCCGGTCCGGACGAACGCGGGCGTCGGGGTCGGTCGCAGCGCCGATGACGGCGCCGGCCGGGTACTCGGGGGCGCCGACCACGCCGGCGGTCCGGAAGAGGCCCACGCTCATTTCGCGTCGCCGTAGGCCCGCCTGCGCCGTCGCCACGAACTCGCTGAACGCCGGACCCTCGTCGACCCCTTCGGGGAGCCCGAGGGTCGTCATCGCGAACGCGCCGACGCCTTTCGTCCGACTGTCGGCCGTGAGCCCCTCGGCGACGTAGAGCTCTTCCGAGCGGGCGAGGAACCGCCCGGCGGTCGTGGACGGGGCCTCCCGGAGCGAGAGGAACGCGAGGCGGCTGGTCCATCCCTTGTCGAAAACGGCGTCGGCCGCGGCCTTGAGCGCGTCCCCCGGGCTCGCCACGACCACGGGGCGGGCGATCCGGTCCGGGAGCACGACCGGGGGGGCCTCCCCCGGGCCGAGCGCCTCCCGGACCGAAGGCGGAAGCGCATCCGTTAGACCTAGGCGCGTGAGAAGCTCTCGGCACGCCTCGCGCTCGGTCGGTGCGATTGGATGGATGGGGCCTCCGCCGAGCTGCCTCGGTCCGTCCCCCCGGTCGACGATCAGGGTTGCCGTGTCCGCTCGGGGGATCGCGTTCGCGAGCCGACCGCCGACGGCGCCCTCACCGAGCACGCGGCTCAAGAGTCCCACCTCGGCGCCGGTGGCTCCTCGACCGTGGGCTTCGTGAAGGAAGATCCGAAACTCTTCGTCTCCCATCCCTCGGGGGGGCCGGAGGAGCCCGCGGACGGCGCCCCCCGATAGGAGCACGAGCAAGAGGTCCTGCTCGGAGAGCCCTCCCGCGAGCTCGGTCGCCGCCGCGATCACCTCCTCGGCCTCGGGCGCACCGCCCCATCCGGGCGGGACGAGGGTTCCGCGGAACGGGATCTCGGGGGGGACCGGCTCAGGCCCTGCGAGGAACCCTTGGGTCAGCCGGTCACCGATGGCGTGCAGGGCGGCGAGCGCCATCGAGTTCGCTGCGTTCCCGAACGACAGGAACGCGACCTGACGGTAGCGGCCGTCGGTCACGAACCGGTTGCCGACCCGCAGCGCGCCCGACTCACGACGGAGGGCGAGGCGCACCGAGCGGTACGCGTCCGCCGACGTGACGGCCGCCCGGAACGCGATCGTATGGATCGGGTCGGGTCCCTTCGGGTCGGGTTCCCCTGAGGGAGGGAAGGGGTCCCACGGGAACTGTCCGATCACGGGAGCGGGAGCGGGCCGCGCGCACAAGAGCGTAGCGGAGGAGAATCCCGGTGGCCTCCGCCTCCGCTCCGGAGGCGGGACGTCCAACCCTAGGTACCGCCACGGCCCGATACGGTGGGAACCGCGCGCTTCCGGGCTCCGTCCGGCTCCGGGTGATGCACGTGAAGCTCCTGGCTCGGACCGTGCGAAGCCGGTGACTTCCTCCCGACCGAGGAGGCTGTTCCGTGCGCTCGCTCGACGCCGAGAGCGGTGCGAGACCTTCCTTTCGGAGCGGAGGTCGTGCCAATCGCGAACGACACGGTCTGTGGTGTGCCGGGCTCGTCCCTCCGTACCTCAGCGTCGTGGGCACGTGCGCACCGATCACGGCCTACCACTTCATGTCCTGGGCATGGTCGAGCGGCGGCGCAGGGAACGCATCCAACATCGCGAATGCCACCACCGCCCCAGGTCGGGGGCCGGGCGCCGACCCGACCGGTGAGCTGCTGTGGCTCCTCCGGCTTCCCGTTGTGGTGCTGCTGACCCTCGCTCTAGTGCTCGTGCTCGTCGTCCGTCGACACCGGCCCGGGCGTAGGAAGCCGAAGAAGTAGCCCGCGCGATTCGCTCGCTCAGCCCAACTGGAGGCGCTCCACGGTCGTCGCGGGAGTCGGCGCCCGGAAACGGATCGGCGAGAACTGGGCGGGGTCGAGGTCGGTCGGCTGGCCGAGGGCGGCGAGGGCGATGCGTCGCGCGGTCGCCGGGGCGAGCATGAACCCGTGGCCTCCGAAGCCGTTCCCGTGCACGAAACCGGGGAGACGGGGGTCCTCGCCGATCACCGGGAACCCGTCCGGGGTGTCGTCGTAGAACCCGGACCAGGCGCGCAGGACCCCAACGGCGCCGAGCCTCGGCAAGAGGCCCACGAGGGCACGCGCCATCGTGGTGAGGAACACCGGGGAGCTTCCGAGGCCTCCGGACGTTCCGGGAGGGTGCGGGAGGGTGAGCCCGCCGATGATCTCGCCCCGCATCGACTGGCTGAAGTAGAGCCCGTCCGAGACGCGGACGACCATCGGGTCGAGGAACGGGTTCATCGCCTCGGTCGCCAGGATCTCGTGACGGGTGGCGACGTTCGGGACCTCGAGCCCTGATCGTCGCGAGAGGTCGCCCGACCAGCCGCCGGCCGCGTTTACGACCGTCGGCGTTGCCACCGTGCCCTTCGAGGTGAGCACCCCGGCGATGCGACCGTTCCGGGTCTCGACCCCCAGCACCTCCACGCCCAGCGCGACCTCGACCCCGAGCGAGCGCACCGCCTCGAAGACGCCCCAGAGCGCGGGGAACGGGTAGAGGGTCCCGTCGCTCTCGAGATACGTCCCTCCGACCGCGGCGCCGGGAGCGATCCCGTCGACGAGCCGAGCGACCCCGTTCGCATCGAGCACCTTGGAAGGAAGTCCCTCGGAGGCGACGAGGGCATGCACGTTCCTCAACCGGGCGAGCTCGGAGGCGTTCTCGGCGAGGAACAGGTACCCGGACTGTCGGAACCAGATGTTGAAGCCGAACTCGAGGCCGAAGCGACGGTACGCCTGCACCGACTCGCGGGCCAGCCGGACCGTCCCGCGGGTCTCCCACTGCTGGCGGACCCCGCCGCCGTTGCGGCCGGAGGCCCCGCTCGAGAGGAAGCCGCGGTCGACGACGAGGATCGGTCCTCCGCCGGCCCGGGCGAGATGGTAGGCCGTGAAGAGTCCGACAATGCCGGCCCCCACCACGACCGTGCGGTAGGAGTCGCGGGCGAACGTCATGGAGGGACCTCGCTCGGGGGGGAAGCCGGCAGGGAGGCTAGCGCGGCGAGCGGGACGGGAACGACCGGTGGTCGTTGGGTGATGTACCCCACCTCCGGCGGCGACCGCCCCTCCAGGATCGAGAGCAGGAGGAGCGCCTCGGGGAGGCAGTATCGGCCTTGGCAGATCCCCGAACCGAGGCTCGTGTACCGCTTGACGACCTCAATGCCGCGGTATCCGGAACGGGACGCCCTCTCCACCTCGGAGACCAATGCGTCCACGCATGGGCAGGCCACCCAGCGCCCGTGACCGGGAACGTGGAGAAGCTCCCGGTAGTACCCCAGGAGCTCGGTGGGGGTGTCGTCCCGAGGAGGGGACAGCGCCGGGCCCGTCGGACCAGCCCCTCGGACGACCGCCTCGGCGACGGCCTCGGCATGGCGGCCGAGCTCGGAGGAGGGGACGTCGGCCGCGGACCCGGCGGCGAAGAGGCCAGGGACGCTCGTGGCACCGTCCGCGCCCACGGTCGGCCCGTACGCCCCGACGCCCGACCGCCACTCCATCGTGGCCCCGGCCTGGAAGAAGAGTTGGGCGTGGGGGATCCGCCGGTGCGCGAGGACGACCGCGTCGCATGCGATCGTCGTCTCCGTCCCGGTGCCTCGAGCGCGGAGGCGGACCGAGCGGACATGCTTCCGGCCATTGGCGCGGAGAACGAGCGAGCGTGGGTAGAGCAAGATGCCGCGGTCGCTAGCGGCCCGAACGACCTCGGGGCGGATCTCCCCGGGCGCCACGACCGCCGCGATGGCGTCGCCGCACGTCGCTAGGAGTTGCGCGGCGCGATGGCCCCCGCCCACGACGACGGCCTGATGGAACGGTGGAGAATGCTGCGGAGCCGTCAGCGACAGGGCTGCGTCGGCGGTGACAACGCCGGGTCGGTCGTTCCCACCGAACAGGAGCAACGTGTCGTAGCTTCCCGTCGCGACCACTACCGACCGCGCGGTGATGCGGACGCCCTGCCCCGGCTCGCGGAAGGCGAGGAGGGTGAACGGTCGCAAGCCGGCGGCGGTAGGGGGCGGGAGGAACACCACGGTCGTCGCTCCGAGGAGCTCCGCGCCGGCCAGGGAGGGGGGATGCAGCCCCCGGTCGAGGACGACCGGTCGAAGGTCGCGAGCGACGAGCGCGGCCGTCAGGGCACGGCCCGTCTCGCCCGCGCCGATGACCACGACTTCGGAGAAGCGTTCCACGGGAGGAGCCGAGAGCGCCCGGGAGGCAGCGTCCGTCGGGGGGGCTCCGGTGCCGGCGAGCCAACGGACGAACCGTTGGTAGAGCGGAGTGGCCACCGCCGGCCGTCTCAGTCCATGCTGGCTATCGACGCCCCCGGGTTTGACAAGGCCGATCGCTCCGAGGAGGTCCCAGGTCGGCGAGGGCCAAGCGTTCTCGGTCGTGACGATGTCGCCGGAGGCGGGTTCGTACCGACAGGCGCGCACGTTGGGGCGGCCGTTGACCCGCACGAGACACCCGGCGCAGTGGCCGATCCCGCAGTAGGGACCCTGGGGTCGATGGTATTGGATCGACCGATGCAGGAGGGGGAGGCCGTCGCGGGAGAGGGCGGAGAGGAGCGTCTCACCGTCCCGAGCCGAGCGCGGACGACCTCGGAACGAGAAACGACGGTCCGGCTCCCCGACCATGCTGAGCGACCGCTCGGCACCCGCGCCCCACGTATTTAGGGTCCCCGGCGCGGCCGGACGGTCGCCCGGAGTTAGGCCGTCAAGGTCGGTCGTTCGGCCGAGGCTATATAGAGAATAGTGACTCCGCCCAACTACCATCAATGCGTAGCAGTGGCGGGTTTCACGGACGACGCATCCAGAAGACCGGCGGGTCGACCTTCATCATCTCGCTGCCGAAGAACTGGGTGACTTCCCGCGGGCTCGGACCGGGGGACGTGCTGTTCTTCACACCGCGCGCGGACGGCTCGCTCACCGTCTACGCGGAATCCGCGAACCCCTCCGAGATGGAACGGCGGCTCGTCGAGGTCCGGAACGAGATGAACGAGGAGCACCTCTTCCGGCGGCTGATCGGCGAGTACATCGCCGGCTACCCCCTCCTCGAGGTTCGCACGCCGGCGCGGATGGGAGCTCGTACCCGCGAGGTGATCCGTAGCTTTGCCCAGCGGATGATCGGTCCCGAGATCCTCGAGGAGACCGCGGAGTCGGTGATCCTCCAGGACGTCGTCGGTCAGAACCCGTTGCCGATCCCGTCCATCATCCGGCGGATGCACCAGATGGTCCGCGCCATGCAGACGGACGCGATGACCGCGTTCCGCACGCGCGACACGGCGATCGCGCGGGACGTGATCGAGCGCGACTGGGAGGTCGACCGCCTCCACTGGTTCCTCGAGAAGCAGGTGACGAGCGCGCTGAGGGACGCCCGGATCCTCGCGACGGTCGACCTGACGCTGCCCGAATGCTCCACGTATCTGCTCGCGTCGCGCACGCTCGAGCGGATCGCCGACCACGCGGTCCGGATTGCCGAGACCGTCACGATCCTGGGCCGCGAGCGGATCCCCGAACGGCTGGTCGGCGAGCTCGACCGCATGGCGACCGCGGCCGCGACCGCCCTCGCCGACGCCCTCGACTGCCTCGACTCCCGGGACATCGCGAAGGCGAACGAGGTCATCGACGCCGCTCACGAGGTCACCGAGGAGCGGGACAGCATCCTTCACGAGCTCACGTCGAAGAAGGGCCGTCTCGCGGTCGGGCTCGCCTACGTGCTCGAGAGCCTCGAGCGGAGCGCGTTCTACGCGAGCGACCTCGCGGAGATCGCGATCAACCGCGCGGTCGAGTCACCGCGACCCGAACTCGCGGCCGCGTCGACCGCCGGGAAGGCCGTCGCTCAGGCACCGGGCGCGTAGCGGACCTCGAGGTCCTGGAAGACGTCCGTCACGTCCTCGCAGCGGTCGGTGATGACCTCGAGCCGCTCGTAGAAGTCCTTCCACTTCAGGATCTCGATCGGGTCCCGTTCCGCGAAGAGCTTGTCGAGGAGGTCGCGCAGCAGGTCGTCCGCCTCGTTCTCGAGCCGGTTGACCTCCACGATCGCCCGGTTCAGGTTCGCGGCCGACCCCCGATAGAGCTCGTCGAGGCCCAGGATCCCGTTGCTGACGTACTGCACGGACTCGACGACGATGTCCGCGAACCGCTGAAGCTCGGGGCGGGATTGGACGAGCTGGTAGGTCCGCACCCGGTTGGCGACCGACTCGATCCCATCGACGATGTCGTCGAGGGCGCTCGCGAGGTGCCCGACCTCGGCACGGACGTCGGAGCTCAAGCGTCGGTTGTTCAGCTCGACCCAGATCCGGTGGACCTCCTCATCGGCCGCGTGCTCGATCGCCTGGATCCGAGCGACCTTCACGTCCCGGTCGGTCGTCGGGTCGGCGAGCAGCTCCCGGAGCGCGAGCGCGGCCTGCTCCGCGGTCAGGGAGAGCGAACGTAGGTAGGTCGAGAACCTTCGTACGAGAACCGCCAGCTCGTCCTCGCCCGAGACGTCCTCGAGGGAGCGCTGCGAGGTCTCGGGAAGCAGGGCGAGCGTGATGAGGAACCCGAGGAAGGAGACCCCGGCGAGCAACCCAAAGAACCACGGGAGGCCGTAGGCCGCGTAGAAGTTCGCGAAGACGAAGACCGCGAGAACGGCCCCGATCTTCCCGGAAGCGGCCGCGATGCCGTGCCCGGTCGTCCGGAAGGACGTCGGGAACACCTCGCTCGGGTACACGAACGTCGTCGTGTTGGGGCCGAAGTTCGCGAAGAAGAACGTGAGACCGTAGATGGCCAGGAAGGCGGGGAGGATCCCGACGAGCGTGCCCCATCCGAGCGAGAGCGTGAGGAACGCGGCGGTCATCACCCCGAAGCCGATGTACTGGAGCGGACGACGTCCGACCCGGTCGATGAGGGCCACCGCCACCCAGTAGCCGGGGACGGAGGCAACGAGCGCGATCAGGACGTTACCGGTCGCGAGGAGCCGCACCTGCTGGAGGGGAGGGAACGACGAGGCGTTCGCGAACCCGATCTGTCTCAGGATGAGCGGATTGAAGATGTTCGTCGAGTAGAACGCGATGTCGAGCAGGAACCACGTCGAGGCCGTCCCGAAGATCAGGAGGCCGTAGGTGCGGAGAATTTGGCGGATCGGCACCCCGGCGGGTCGCGCGGTCCCCGTGGAGGCCACTGCGACCCCCGTGATTGACCCGACGGTGCGCGCGGCCTCGCCGACCGCCCCTTGAGCGAGGCTGAACCGGGGCGATTCCGGGAGCCGGAGCCGATAGTAGATCGTGAAGAGCGCCGGGACGGCTCCGAAGCCGAGGATCAGCCGCCACGCCACGTCGAGGTTCGGGGCGAGGAACACGACGGCAAGGCTCGTCCCGGCGCCCGCGAGGAGGCCGAATCCCTGCATCGCGAAGACGCTCGCGACGAGGCGGCCCCGGTTCTGGACGTTCGAGTACTCGCTCATGATGGTGGCGCTGAGCGGATAGTCGCCCCCGACCCCGACGCCGAGGGCGAAACGCCAAAGGATCAGCACCGTGACCGTGGAGAGTCCCGCGATGGGCACGCTGAGCGCGCTGCCGACGGCCGCGATCGCCATCACCGCCAGAGTGACCCCGTAGACCTTTCGACGACCGAATCGGTCGCCCAACCAGCCGAAGAGGACCTGGCCGACGGCGGCGCCCATGAGAGCCGCCGAGCCGAGGAACGCGAGCTCCGTCTTTCCGATCGCACCGCCGGGCGCCAGCGCGACCAGGATCGGGAGCACGAGCGAGATGACGAAGAGGTCGTAGGCGTCGGTGAAGAAGCCCATCCCCGAGACGACGATGGTCCGGAAGTGGAACCGCTGGATCCGTGCGCTGTCGAGGGCGGTGAGGATCTGTCGAGGGTCGGACGGGTTCGCGGGAACGCCCGAAGCGGGCGGGGGAGAGCCCGGCGGCACGAACTACCGACGTTTCCGGATATTTAGTCGGTGACTACGAAGAGCCCGTAGCGCCTCGGACCGGCCGCTCCGCCCGAACAGAGCTACCGAGGGAGGCCCGTAGGTCCGAACGCCTGGTCGAGGAGGTGCTCGATGTCGTGGGGGCCGGGCACCCGGGGATTCGCGAGCACCGCCGGTGAGCGGAGGGTGTCCGCGACGATGGCGGGTCGGGCGGTGTCGAGGCTCGAGCGGTCGACGCCCGCGGCCGCGAGCGATGCCGGGGCCCGCAGCGTTTCGAGCAGACGAGCGAGGCGCGTCCCGAGGGGGACCGACGACCGGTCGTCCGGAGGTTGGACCACCATCCCCAACGTCTCCACCCGGTCTCGGGCGGACGGGCGGTCGAACTCGAGCACGTGGGGCAGCAGCATTCCGACCAGCCTGCCATAGGGAAGGCCAGTGGGCCGGACCAGCGCACGCGCGAGCGCATGCGCGACGCCCCGCTGAGCGTTCGAGGCGGCGAGCCCGGCGAGGGTCGCGGCGTAGTGCAACGCCTCCTTGGCGTCGGGGTCGTCGCTCCACTTGAGCGCGTGGGGCAACCGCCCGAAGATCGTGCGGGCGACGGAGAGCGCGAGCGCGTCCGAGAATGGGTTCGCCCACGCCGATAGGTACGCCTCGATGGCTTGCGCGAGCGCCTCGAACGCTCCGTCCCGTAGGAGGTCGTTCGAGAGGCTTCTTGCGAATCCTTCGTCCACGATCGCCCAGTCGGGGACCAGGGCGCGGTGCGCGAGCTCGAACGGCTCCTCCTCCGCGGAGCGGAGGTCGACGCTCCAGCTCGCCTCGCTACCGCTCCCGCTCGTCGTCGGGACGGCGGCAAGACGACACCGGGGCGGGTCGGGGAGCTCGAAGACGGGGGTGAGCGTCGAAAGCGAGAGGTCGGGCCGCTCGAGAACGAGGCGCGCGGCCTTGGTGCCATCAAGCGTGCGGCCGCCCCCGACGGCGACCACCCAGTCCGGGCCGAAGTCGGTCATCCGCTTCGCCAGCTCCCCTACCGAATCCATTCGGTCGGCCTCCGGGCCCACCTCGAAGACCTCGACGACGGTCTCGGACTTCGCAAGTTCCTCCACGATCCGCTGGTGGCCGCGGTGGGCGGCGACCGCGGGGTCGACCACGACGAAGGCGCGACGCGCGGCGAGACCGCTCAGCTGCTCGACCGCGCCCGGTCCCCAGGCGATGCGGGGCGACGTGAAGAAGCCGGTCATCCCATCCCGGGGTCCGTCGGCGGGCGGTTCACGGCGAGGGACCTTCGCGACACCGCCGGCAGGCTCCCATCAGGGAGAAGGCGATCCCGTCGACGCTCCATCCGTCGGGGTGATGGCCGGCGAGCTCGGTCAAGAAGTGCCGGTCGAGCTCGGTCAGCTCGACAGACTGGATCCGACCGCAGGCGCGGCAGACGATGTGGGCATGTGGGTCCTCGACGAGGTCGACCCGGATGACCCGCGGGGCGGGTGCTTCGATCCTCAGCTCCGGCGGGACCCGGATACGGGTCGGGGCCTTTCGCGCCGGAGGCCGGCGACGTGCCGCCATCCCGGGTCGGACCGCACCCCGCTATTTAGGAAGCCGGTGGCGCCCCCCCGGCCGGAGGCCATCCCGGGGCGGTGCGCACCACATCGGTCTGGCGAAGTGACCCGGACGGCGCGGCGGGTTCGGGTGCGGGGAGAGGGATTTGAACCGTCCGGGGGTTCAAATCCATCCCCGGGGGGGGAGGTACGATGGCGGGTTTCCGATACTGCGGGAGGCCGTTCCGTCCCCGGTGCTGACCCCTGTTCTTGGGCAAGCGATTCAACGTACGAAGGGTCCCGGCCCCCCTCGCGAATCACGAGGATACTCGCTTCGCCGGCTTCGACGGGAAGATACGGTTCCCACTTCCCTTCCCGGAATCGAGTTCGTCGATCGAGTTGAGGATCTTGACGGCCCCCAGTCCTCGGGGGGTGAGCTCGTACCGTTCCCGCGCCACATGTGTCACGAGTCCGCTCTCGCCGAGTTTGCGAAGATGGAACGCGATCAACGACGTGTCGTCCAGATGGGCTGCCTCCATCGCTTGAGTGAAGCTGCAGGGTCCGTCCGAGAGCCGGCGGAGCACGAGTCGACGGATCGGGTTCGAGAGGGAATCGAGCGTGGCGGCTGCGTCGTTGGACACGATCGAAGCCCGGACCGCGAGCGCTCCGGTGGCCGTGATCTTCCTCGGGTCGTACCCCACGGCCAGCGGGCCCTTACCTTCCAGAATCCCTCGGATACCCTCGAGGAGCGCGGCGATTTCCTCCTCCCGGTGGCGTGCAAGAAGTTGCTCAACCGCTGCCAGGACCACCGCCGCCCGGTCTTTGGGTACGACAAAATCTTCGACCGCCTCGCGGATCCGGACAGGATTCTCTGGGTCGAGCGGGACATGACTGACCTTTTCGACCGCGTCGGGGACCGGGGGCGGTGAGATGAGGAGGACCTCGTACCCTCCTTCTGCCGCGAGAGCACTCGCATACTGGACGGGGTCGAGCGGCTTCGCTCCGGCCCGGATCAGGGCGAGCTGTTGGCCAATAAGGTCGAGCACCCGACGGACCTGGTCGGGTTTCGCCGGTTTCCGGAGGTAGTCGAACGCGCCGAGCTGCAGGGCATGGACGGCGCTTTCCACGGTAGCATTGGCGGTCAGCATGACCACGAGGAGACGGGGCCACCGCTTCCGGGCGGCGGTCAGTAGTTCCATGCCGCTCACCCGGCCCGTCTTCAAGTCCGTGAACAGGACGTCAAACTCCTCGCGTTCCAGGGCGTCGACGGCGAGGGTGGCGGACGGGACGCCCGTCGCCGTGTGTCCGGCATCGCTGAGCAGGGCGGTCAGCCCGTCCCGAGACTCCCCATCGTCATCGACTATCAGTACACGCATACCGAGATTCCCCGAGCCCTTCCGACCCGCCCTTCGCACGCTGTCCGCAGGATTCTCATCGGGATTATTACTCCTTTCGAGGTCCTTCCAAGATTTCTCGCGCCCTTGATTTGAGCTAAGGGGGGGCTTAACCCCGCACCCCAGCTCCATGACTTGGTGTTACGGGAGAATCAACATGGAGAACACAACGAAGGACGAGAAGGGGACCATCACTCACGAGGCCGCCCAGGTGCCCGTCGAGGTGGGCACGACGATCGTGCACGGAGCGGAAAACGTCGGGCATGAGGTCGCGAAGCTCGTGGTCGAAGGGGTCACGGTGGTTGTCAACGCCACCAAGACGGTGGTCGACGACATCGCCGACGCATCGGAGCAGCTGGGTCGGGACGCCGATCAGGCCGTCTCCGCTACGCCCGCTCCGTCTCGGACCCCGGCCGTCCCCCCTGCCGGTGCTCTCGGATCGGTCGCCGCCACACCGATTCCCGCGGAGTCCGTCGCCGTGACTCCCGTAGCCGTCGTGGCGGAGGCCTGAGGTAGCACCATGATCGGGTGGGTCATTCTGATCGTCGTCGTAGTGGTCGCGCTCGTTTTCTTCGGGTACCTTACCCTCTAGCGATCGGTCGAGAATCCGGAGGAGCGCGATCAGATCCCCATCGACAAGGCGGACGGCCGGAAGGGCTGTCCGCGAACCCCTTCCTTGAAACGCGTCTCGTGTTCCGGGTTTGATTTCCGCTCGGTACAAGTCGAGAAACGTGACGCCAGTCTTCCCGCGAACGGTTTCCGACTCGTACGATTTCCCGGGGCGATAGCCCGTTGATGGTTCTTTCGCTCACGGACGGTTCTGCCCAATGCTCGGGACGGCCGAGGCACGGGCGACGCCCTGTCAGCACGCGAGGCGGCCTCGGCACCCGGTCTTATCTCGTCCTGGAGGTTCGTAACGGTCCCGTGGTCGACAAAGCCAAGCGTCTCGAGGCCGCGAACCTTGCGAGGGCGGAGGCCGCTGTTCGGTGGGAAGACGCCGCGAACACGGCCGACGAGACCGGCCGTACTTCGGACAAGGTCAAAGCGCAAGAGGACAATCGCGCCTTGGATGCGGCGGATCGCAAGATCAAGAACATCGAGGCCGAGCGCTGAGCACCCTCTCGACGCCCTGAGCTTGACCTGGACGCGCCGCGGCATCGCTTGCTCATCCAGGAACGGCACGATAGCCCTGCGATGAGCCGTCCTCCCCCGCCGAACCCCGACGCCGTGGGTTGATCCGTCGCTTGAATCGGCTCAAGCGAAGCATTACCCCTGCCGCAGGAGTCGCCTTCACCATGGCGCACACAATCAGTCTCGGAGCGGCCCTACTGATCATTCTCTTGGCGATCGTGTTTCTGTTTCTGATTGGTCCCCTGGGACTGGTGGTCCTGATCTTGGCGGGGGTTCTCCTTTGGTACGCCTTCGGTCCCGGCGCCCGTCGCGTGGTCATCTCCAGTTGAACTCGAGCCCTCTACCGGGGAGACTCACCCCCCCAGCCGCAACGGGTCTCTCCGGGCTTACCTTGCAGCTCGCCTGATAAAGTTACGACGGTGGATTCGGCCAGCAGGCCGGGGCGCGGACCCGGGACGGGTCGTGCACACAGAGCGGCATGCAGTTCCACCCTCATCGGGTTGCGCCGAGTCGAGGAAGGCACTCGGGTGTATCGCTTCAACCCCCAGTTTCTCGCGAAGTCGGATCGTGTGGGGTTAGGCGGAGCCGCTCCCCACTAAGGGCAGCGAGGGGGCCACGGGGGAATCCGAGGCGGGAACCAGCGGAGTCGCCGCACTCCGCGCTACCGACGACTTGACCGGGGCCGGGGTCGGACTCACGATTGTGACGGGGCCTGATGAGGCCCTCAGGGCCTCGACTCCCTGGGCCGCCCGGGTCGCCGTGCCGAGCCATGCCGCGCGCCGCCGGGCCACTGTGACGTGAGCGTCCACGTACGCCGCGAGCAGGAGGAAATACGAGACGAACAGGAACGACGCGAGATAGTCCACGGGCGAGATCAGGTAGTCGATTGAGAACGAGTGGGCCCCGATCGTTCCGAGGATGGAGGGAAGGTCGGCGGCGAGGGTCTGCGCGACGAAGACCGACACCACGAGCGCCCAGAGGGACGAGGCGACAAGCGCCACCTTGCTCGGGCGAGTGACGAGGTGGAAGACGAGTTGAGCGTAGGTGACGAAGGTGCCCAGGAGGAACGAACCGGCCGCCGCTCCGAACACCACCTCGGCCCAGAGCGGAGCACCGACACTCGGGTAGGCCGCGAGGAGTGTCACCTCAATCCCCGCGACAAACCCTGCAAGGAGGCTGAGGCCGAAGATCAGGTTCGCTCGACGGAGCCGTGCCCGGTGGAGCTCATCCCATTCATGCCGCCCGATGAGAAGGAAGAGAAGACCCAGCAGGGTCACGACCGCCGGAAGGAGGAACAATAGGCTCGTCCCGGGCAGGAACGAGCCGGCCGTGAGGAGCGAGTAGACCTCGCCAGCGCCCTCGATGGCGAACCCGATCGATAGGATCGTGAGGCTGATGCGGAGGTTAGTCGACATGAGGCCCACCATCGAGGTTCTTCCCGCTCCCTTTCGAAACCTCGAAACGATCGTGGGTCCTCCGCAAAGGTGCCTCTGGGGCCCACGACCGCGGGATCGAAAGGTGCGGGCCGCTCAGCAAGAGGGGGGCGGAAGAGCGATCCTGTCGGCTCACCCTTCTGCCTCCCCGGTGGTGCCGAGCGGACTCACGGCGGCGACTGTGTCGTCACGATGTGCGGGTTGCCCAGAAGGATCTCCGCCAAGAGGATGAGGCCGGCTAGCACGGTCAAGAACGATCCCAGGGCGACGAGGAGCCATCCACCCGCGATCACCCAGGGAATGATTCCGAGGATTACCAGGACCACTCCGCCGGTCAGGCTGCGCTCGGCACCCCGAAGGTGCGTGAAGCCCGAGTAGACCAGGATCACTAGCCCGAAGAGGACCGCGAGGGCCGCTATCACGACCACGTACGCCGAGCCGCAGTAATGCTGACCGTACCCACAGACACCGACACCATAGGGGGCGAAGCTGAGGAAGAATCCTAGAATCCCTCCGAGAATGACGAGGATGCCGCCAAGCGCCGCTAGAAGCGTGACCAAGCTCCGCTGAACCATGTTCTTACCTGGGCACTTCGGAGACCCTAGGGGGGATATTCGCTCCCTTGAGTCGAATTCAGGGAGTCCCTGACTGTCGAGGAGCCCCCTCGCCAACCAGCGCGAGCAACGGAGGTCATGCGGGGCGTGTCGGAGCGGAGGTCCCCAAGAGCCAGCGACTCCGTGCCTGCGGAGGGATGTGGAAGGGGCGACTATCCGCGTTGAAGGGACACCCGTAGGGGAGTCAGTCCGGACGCCGCCTCTCCTTAATTTCCGTTAAGGCAACCCTCTTAGGGGTCGAGCTTGGGTCCGTCACCATGGCTAGCAGTAGCAGCATCGGCAATCTCCCTCTGGGCGTCGCCATCCTGGCGGTCCTGATCGGGATCTTCGGACTCTTCGTCATCATTCTCGGCCTGCTCCTCGTCCTGGGAGCCGCCAGCGCGGGTCTCGGAGGCGTGGGAGTAGCCAGCGTCTTCGGAATGTCCGGAACGATCGGAGGCATCATAGTCCTGATCATAGGGATCATCATCCTCGCCGTGGCGGTCGGCCTTTGGAACCAAGAGATGTGGGCACTCGTCCTCGCCATCCTTGTGCTCCTCTTCTACGGAGCCGTGGACTTCATCGCCAGCTCGTGGTTCGGCCTGGTCATCGTCGTGCTCCTCCTCGTCTATCTCGTGGTGGTCGCACGGCATTTCGACTGACGCGCTACGTTCCTCCGAGGGTCGAACGGTTCGGCCATTCCCAAGAGGCGCCCGGGCACCATTCGCGGGTTCGCTCGCCACCCGCGTTCTCGACAGGTGGACCTACAAGTTCGATGCGGGGAGAGGGATTTGAACCCACGAACCCCTACGGGACCAGACCCTGAATCTGGCGCCTTTGGCCAAGCTTGGCAATCCCCGCGCGGCGGGGCCGAGCGAGGTCGGCCTTAAGATG
>Ga0326728_10010385_pt1 | contig 21826 bp, 14 predicted proteins | sample MB3enrmetagenome_FD_207602 | JGI IMG/M metagenome (GOLD analysis project Ga0326728, IMG submission 207602) | Lab enriched peat soil microbial communities from McLean, Ithaca, NY, United States - MB31MN | ecosystem: Environmental > Terrestrial > Soil > Wetlands > Peat | place: USA: New York... | reverse complement strand
AGCTCGGCCTCAGCCTCCCCGAGCGGTTTGAACTCAATCGCAAATGTAGTGCAGACTCGGCGATTGCCTGAACTGATTTTGAACGACTTAGCTGGTCTTCGGCCTCAGTCGTGACGAACTTCGGCTAATCCACATGAGCAGGAAGTCGCAGAGTCGCCGATTGGACCTTCTCACAGCTATTGCGGCCGGATCGCGCCTCACGCCACGATATCCCGAATCACATTCCCCGCAACATCCGTCAACCGGAAATCGCGGCCACTGTAGCGATAAGTAAGTTTCGTGTGATCAATCCCCAGCAAATACAGAATCGTGGCGTGCAGGTCGTGCACGTGGACTCCTTTATCCACCACCTTCCAGCCGAAGTCGTCGGTCTGCCCGTAGACCATGCCGCCCTTCACGCCGCCGCCCGCCAGCCATACCGTGAAGCCGTGCGGATTGTGGTCGCGGCCGTTGTGTACCTGCCCGCCCATGAAGCCACTGCCCACCTCGACCACCGGCGTCCTGCCAAACTCGGAGCCGCACACGATCAGCGTCTCATCAAACAGCCCGCGCGATTTCAAGTCTTTGATCAGCGCGGCAAACGGCTGGTCGGAATCCTTCGCGTTCTTGCGGTGCAGTTCAATGTCGAAGTGATGGTCCCAAGGGTCGCCCTTGGCGTAATAAACCTGCACCGTGCGCACGCCCCGCTCCACCAGGCGCGCCGCCGTCAAACATCCGCGCGCTGTGCTACCTTCGCCATACAACTTGATTGTCGCCTCGCTCTCCTTGCGCACGTCGAACACGTCCGGCGCTTCGGTTTGCATCCGGTACGCCGTCTCCATCGCTTGCAGGGTAGCGTCGAGTTGCGGATCGTCCGTATGCTCCTGCTCGATTTGCAACCGGTCCAACTTCTCCAATAGGTCGATCTCGCCCTTCTGCTGTTTGAGATCGAACTTATCGTTGTGGATGTTCGCAATCAGCTTCTGCGGATCGAACTTCTTCTCCTTCACGCTGTCCGAGATGTAGGTGCCCTGATAGACTGGCGGCAGAAACGCCGAGTTCCACAGCGGCGGTCCTACCGTCGTCGGCACTTCGGGACAAAGTACGACGAACGAGGGGAGGTTCCGGTTTTCCGTTCCCAGCCCGTAAGTGATCCACGATCCCATCGACGGACGCCCCGGCTGGATGTGCCCGACATTCATCATCAACAGCGACGGCTCATGATTCGGAATATCGGTATACATCGAGCGGATGACGCACATATCGTCCACGCACTCGCCCAACATGGGGAAAATCTCGCTGACTTCGATGCCGCTCTTCCCGTACTTCTTGAACGTGAATGGCGACTTCATCAGGTTCCCGGTCTTGCGCTCATGCTGCGGCGTCTCGCCGGGCAAAGGCTGGCCGTTATGCTTTTCCAGCATCGGCTTGGGATCGAAACTATCGATTTGCGACAGTCCGCCGTTCATGAAGAGAAAAATAACGTGCTTCGCCTTGGGTTTGAAGTTGGGAATTCGCGCGCCGGGCACGCCGTTGGCATCAGGAGTTGTGGCTGCGCGCGTGATGGACTCGCCCACCATGCTCGCAAAGCTCAGCATTCCGAATCCGCTTCCCATCCGGCAAAGTGCTTCGCGTCGGGTTACTGGACGCCTGGGTGGCAGATGCCGTGGTAAATGTCGCATCCCGATTCCTCCTTCTTTCAATTCACGAACTCAAACTCATTGGAACTCAGCAGCACGCGCGCGTACTGCTTCCACGCCGTCGATGGCTCGCCGGCAATCTGGTTGCCGGGTTTTTCCGGATTGGCCTTCACGAACTCCAGTCCCGCCTGCGTCTCCGCTTCCGTCGGCGCGCGGCCATATAACAGCCGGTACGCTTTCCGGATCCGCGCTTCGTCGCTACCCTCGTCATTGACGCGCCTGGCCAGCCGTTCCGCCTGGTGGTACACAAAGCTGCTATTCATGAAAAACAGCCGTTGCAGTGGCACGTTGGTCGAAAAACGCTGTTCGGCGGTGAATGACGGATTCGGATAATCGAAAACCTGTAGAAAATCATTCAGCCGGTAGCGGCTGATTTTGCAGTACACCGTGCGCCGGTCGTTGTCGTCCGCGAAGTCTGTCGAAGGGCCCCCCGCCTTCTTCAAGTCGAGCCCGCCCGAAGCAAATAGCACTGAATCGCGGATTGCCTCCGCGTCCAGCCGCCGGCGGTTGGCGCGCCAGTAGAGCCGGTTGGCCGGATCCTTCTCCAGGTTCGCCGCCGAAGAATCCGTGCTGAGCTGGTACACCGACGAAAGCAGAATCTCACGATGCAGCTTCTTGAACGACATGCCGTGATCGACAAAATCCTTCGCCAGGTATTCGAGCAGCTCCGGATTTGTCGGCCGCTCGCCCATCTGCCCGAAATTGTCCGGCGTGTCCACGATCCCCGTGCCGAAATGCCATTTCCACACGCGGTTCACAATCACCCGCGCCGCAATCGGACTCGCCACCACCGCATCCGCCAATTCCAGCCGCCCGCTGCCCTTCGAGAACGGTTTCGGATCGTCGCTTGAAAGCACCGCCAGGAATCGCCGCGGCACTTCGTCGCCCAGATTATGGGGATTGCCACGTAAGTTCACATGCATGTTCTGGATCGTTTTCGTGTCTCCAGCGCCGTGAACAAACGGATACTGTTGCGGCAGCGCCTTCTTGAGCGCTTCAATCTCCGCACGTAACGAAGCAACGTGCTCCTGCGCTTCTGGCGACAAGTGCCGTTCCAGGCTCCAACCCCTCAGCGCCAGCAGGCCGGGATCGGGCTTCTGCTCCGTTTCCGATTCCAGATCGTAAACGAATATGTCCAAATACAGGTTGCTGCGCTCAAGCGGCAGAGTTTTTAACTCCAGATCGCAGCCTGGGCAGAACTGGTCGTTGGTCTCGAACTCGTTGGGGTAGGCGTCGCGGTGCGGCTTCTTCTTCACATCCGCCTTGGCCTTGATGATGTCGTTCTCTTCCTTCAACTCCTTGGCATCGGCCAAAACGGAGAGAACTAGATCCTGAAATTGATTCGCCAGGAACTGCGCCTGCTCCATCGTTCCTCCGCTCTTCACCATGGCCTGCCAGTCGAGCAGGTACGAATAGTGTTTCTGCGGCCGCCCCAGGTACTTGATCCATTTCTCCAGCAGCTCGGGATCGACTTTCTCTTCGTTCGCCGCTTCGTCCACCTTCATTTTCGGTTCGCCGGAAACCCTCCACGCTGCCATCATGTACTTGGCAATCTTGTGCGCCACGATGTCGGCGTATAATTTGCCTTCCTGTTCGAGGAACTTGTCCACTTCCTCGTCCAGATCATCGATTTTCTTCTGCTGCTTTTCCCAAGCGGCCGTTTCCGCGGGTGAGGAGATCGGATACTCGGTGTACGTGGTGTTCAGAAACACGCCGGCCAGCGCATAGTAGTCTTTCTGCGAAATCGGATCGTATTTGTGGTTGTGGCAGCGCGCGCACGCCACGGTAAGCCCGAGAAAACCGCGACTGACTAGGTCGATGCGTTCGTTCCGTTCATCGGCCCGCCCCTGTACGGGCTCGGCCTGGTCCCACCACCATGGGCCCTGTCCAAGCATCGCCGTGCCGGGACGTAGCTTTTCATCCAGTTGATCGCCCGCAAGCTGCGCCTTCACGAACCGGTCGAACGGCATATCGTTGTTGAACGCTTGAATCACCCAATCGCGATAGACATACGCTCCGTTGAATCGCATGTACCCGCGATCTTTCGGATCGAGCCCTCGCACATCGTCTTCCGCGTAACGGACCACATCCAACCAATGCCGTCCCCACCGCTCCCCGTATTGAGGTGACGCTAATAGCCTATCCACCACCTTTTCAAAAGCACGCGGCGATTTGTCATTCACAAAAGCATCGATTTCTTCGGGAGTTGGCGGCAATCCGATGAGATCCAACGTAGCCCGCCGGATTAAGGTTCGCCGGTCGGCAGCCGCCACCGGCTTCAAACCTTCGGCTTGCAGCTTGGCGAGGACAAAGCGATCGATGTCGGTCTTAACCCATGTTTTTTCTTTGACTTGTGGAGTGGACGGCTCGCGCAGCGGTTGAAATGACCAGAACGCCCTTTGCTGTGGCGTGATGACATGTGCCACCGGATTGATTTTCGCCGCTTCCGGCCACGGAGCGCCCATCTTGACCCATTCGATGAGTGCTGCAACTTCCGCTGGCTTCAGTTTTCCGCCCTTCGGCATCTTCAAATCGCCAGTCTGGCGAACGGCTTGGACCAGCAAGCTCTTGTCAGGATCGCCCGGTATCAGAGCGGGTCCCGACTTGCCACCTTTTAATAGTCCTTCGCGCGTGTCCACGCGCAACCCGCCCAACTCCGAATTGGTGTGGCAGGCGTAGCAGTTGTTGGCGAGCACCGGACGGACCTTATTCTCAAAGAAATCAGCACCTTCCGAGGCAACGAGCGGGATGCAACTCAAAACAACAGCGACGAGACTTTTCATATCACAAAGCCTTCGGATCGATGCGCCAAACTTCCTGAAACTCATGATTGGAAAGCCAAAGCGACCCGTGACCAACGCGAAGGGCGTCCCCGCCCTTGCCTACGAACTGTTTTACCACGCGGTTGGTGGCGGGATCGATTTGCGACAGCGGTTTTCCCATGGCGGTCACCCAAACGGCCCCTTCGCCGGTATCGATATCCCCGCCTTCGCCGGGAACGCCGACCGGAATTGTCGCGGTGACCTTATTAGTGGCCGGATCGATGCGCGACACGCTTCCGTCGCCCTGGTTCAGGGTCCAGACCGATCCCAGTCCGACGGCCAGAAAGCGTGGAGATGGGCCAACTGCAATCCTTGCAATGACTTTACCGGCTTTCGGGTCGACCCGGCTAACGAGGTTGCCCTTGGTGCAAGTTACCCACACTGCTCCTTCGCCCACGACGGCGGCAAACGATCCGGCGGGAACGGGAATTCGCGCAACTACCTTATTTGTAATCGGATCAATTCGCGCCAGCACGCCCGAAGCGTCGGACGGCATCCACACACTGCCTTCGCCGGCGGCGATCATGCCCTCGGTGTCGGCGATGGCAACCGGAAGCGTGGCCAGCGGCTTCGCGGTCTGCATATCGAAGCGCGAAATCGTCTGGTCGTCGCAGTTCGGCACCCATACGCTGCCGAAACCGATGGCCAAGCCGGCACATGGCCCTTTGCCAGTGGGAATAGTGGCGATGACGCGGTTTGTTTTGGGATCGATCCGCGTGAGGTTGTTCTTTGGTTTGTTCGAGATCCAGACGCTCTCGTCAATCGCGAGCCAGTCCGGAGACCCCGCAATCGAGAATTTGGCAACGGCACGGAGTGCCGACATGGGCTGCTGAACCTCATACAGGCTGTCCCATAACAGCGAATAAGTCAACACAAGCAACACCATGGCGTGCATCGGATGATTGAGTCTCCTCGGTTACGTGCGAACGGGGCGGGAACTTCGACCTGGAAAGGAAACCGGGACGGCGACCGCGGACGCCCGGTTCTTTAGGAGTATATACCAAACTTCCAACCTGCTCCAAATTGAGTCGCCACACAGGTAAGATTGAGGCAGGTAAGCAAATCTTTGGATGCCAACTATGGTGCCGGCCTATGGCGGAGTGGCGCGACGCGCGCTGCTGTTGCTTTTTATTTTGGTGAACGCTGGGTTCGGGCAAGTTATGCTCAGCCTGGAATCCGGCCCCGCCGAGCCCGGTTCCACAATTTTGCTAAATCTCACCTTAAGTTCGGGCCAGACTACTGTGGCCGGGTTGCAGTGGACATTGAACTACTCGACGAACGATGTTGCCGCGATCCAAGTGGCAATTAGCCCCGCGGCAGCAGCCGCCGGCCAGACACTAACCTGCGCAAACCAAACGGCCGGCGTGGAGTGCCTGCTCGTGAGTCTTTCCGGGACGACGGTTCCGAACGGTGTGGTGGCGGTGGTGACGGTCACGATCTCGACAGCGACTAGCGACGCTAGTTCGGCCCTCAGCCTGAGCGGCGTGTTGGGCACCTCCCAGCAGGGCGAAGCCATTCCCATACAAGCCAATGGAGCGGTGCTGACGATCAACGGCTCTACAACGAGCCGCCCAGCGCTGCGCTTTGTGCCGGTGACTCCGTGCCGGGTGGCCGACACGCGCAACGCGAATGGTCCCTTCGGCGGGCCGGCCATCCGGAGCCAAACGTCCCGTGACTTCGCGATGCCGAACGGAGATTGCGGAATTCCTTCCACGGCAGCGGCCTATTCGCTGAACGTGGCTGTGGTTCCACAGGACACTCTAGGGTACCTGACGGTGTGGCCCGCTGGCCAACCCCAGCCGCTGGTAGCCACGCTCAACTCGGTGGACGGCCGCATCAAGTCAAATGTGGCCATCGTACCGGCGGGTTCCAACGGAGCCATCAGCATCTACGCAACCGATACGACGCACGTGATTCTCGATATCAACGGCTACTTCGTGCCGGCGACGGACACGGCTGCGCTGGCCTTCTATCCGGTGACGCCGTGCCGCATTGCGGACACGCGGAATGCGGACGGTCCATTGGGAGGACCGAGTCTGGCGGGTCAGACGACGCGCTCGTTCCCGATCCAGGGGAGTTGCGGAATACCGGCGGCTGCACAGGCATACTCCTTGAACTTTGCCGCGGTGCCAAATGCCCCATCGTTGGCGTATCTGACCGCGTGGCCGGCGGGGCAAGCGCAACCCGTGGTTGCCTCATTGAACGCGGTAACGGGCACAATCACGGCGAACGCGGTGATTGTTCCGGCGGGTGCTAACGGTGCAATAGATGTGTTTTCCACGGACGACACGAATTTGGTGATCGACACCAATGGCTACTTTGCGGCGCCGGCATCGGGAGGACTGTCCTTGTACAATCTCGTTCCGTGCCGGGTACTGGATACACGCGAGCCCGCCGGCGCGCAGCCGTTCGATGGAACGCGCAATGTGAACGTCAGCGAGACCTGTGGCGTGTCAGGCGCAGCGCAGGCCTACGTGTTCAACGCGACGGTTGTACCGCCAGCCCCACTCGGCTATCTAACTATGTGGCCGCAGGGAGAGCCGCAGCCGGTGGTATCGACATTGAACGCGGTCGATGGCGCGATTACTAACAACATGGCGATCGTGCCCACGGCGAATGGGTCCATTAGCGCGTACGCGTCTGACCCGACACACTTGATACTGGACATTTTTGGGTATTTCGCGCCGTAGAAGCCATTATGCCGCCGCTACGAGGCTTTCTTCCAGGATGTCCAATGCGCGGCTCATCTCTTCCTGGGTGATTATTAGCGGAGGTGCTAGCGTGATGACGTTGCCCATGGTCACCTTGAAGCTTAAGCCTCGCGAAAGAGCTTCGTACATGACGCGCTCGGCCAGTTCTCTCGCGGGGAGTCGCGTCTCGTGATCTTCCACGAGTTCGACGTTGATGAGCAGGCCGAGCCCGCGAACGTCGCCGATGTGCGGTTGGCGGGCCTGCATCTCGCGAAGGCGGTCGAGAGCCCAAGCGCCCATGGTGCGCGATCTCTCGACCAAGTTCTCTTGCTCGAGGCACTCGATCGTCGCCAAAGCAGCCGCGCATGCGACCGGATTCTTTTCGTGCGTATAGTGACCGAGCGCGATGTGGGGAGCCACGTCGAGTTCTTCTCGCGCGATGATTCCGGCGAGCGGGAACAGGGCGCCGCCCAGGCTCTTGCCCACCACGAGGATGTCGGGCACAACATCGTAGTGCTGGCAACTGAACATCCGCCCAGTGCGTCCGAGACCGTGGATTTCATCCAGGATGAGAAGCGCTCCGTGCCGGTCACACGCCTCGCGCACGCGTTTCCAATAATCGGGCGGCGGAATGACGCCAGTGTTGCGCACGGTTTCGGCGATCACCGCGCCGACGTCTCCTTCCTTCTCCATCACGTACTCGATGTAGTCCGCGCATCGCAGATTGCAGGATCCATTGCAGCCGAAGGCGCAGCGATAGGCATTGGGCGGCGGGACGTGTTCGGTTCCGGGTAGCAGGGGACCGATGCCCGAGCGGAACAGCGCCTCACCACCGACCGAGATAGCATCGAGCGACGCGCCGTGAAAAGACTCCCACATGGAAATCGTTTTGAAGCGTCCGGTCGCCACGCGCGCCAGCTTTAGCGCCATGCCGATGGCCGTGGTGCCTCCCGGCGCGAGCAGGACTTTGTTCAAGTTGCCCGGAGCTAGGCTTGCCAGTTTCTCCGCGAGCCGGATGGCAGGAATGTTGGTGTAGCGCCGGGTGCAGAAGGGAAGCTGCTGCATCTGTTCCTGAACGGCCGCGAGCACGCGCGGGTTGGCAAAGCCCACTTGATGAACATCGTTGCCGTGGAAGTCCATGTAGCGGCGGCCTGCGAGGTCCTCCAGATAGATGCCCTCGGCCTTGGCGAGAACGTTCAGGCAAGGCGTTGACAGCGACTGGTGGAGGAAGAACTTCTCGTCTTTTTCGAGCCAGCCACGCGTTTCGGCGTCAATGTGGGTCTGGCTCCACGCCTTGCGATGCGGGGAGATGTTGAGGTCGCCTTCGGTCTTCAGGCCGTCGAGAGAGTTTGGTTTGAGCTCCATGTCTGGTTCTGTGCGAACCAGGATTCCCATTTTGGCTTCCTGGCCGTTTCCGATTGTAACAACCGGCCACCTCGGTCTTTCCGGTTATCGCCGTGTAAAGAACGAGTGACAAATGCGCGGAGCTTCAGTACGCGGTGGGCAGGGCGGTCAATATCTTTTCCCGGCCAGTGCGCAGGTCGACGCGGGAGCGCTCCGTTGGATAGGCCGTCCCCATGACTCCTTCCCAAACGATGCGGTTGAATTTCCCGGCGTCCACCCGGTCCTCACCGCTAAAATCAAAGCCCGCTGTCTTTTCACCCCAATATGTGGCGTCGTGCGAGGGCTTCCAAACATTCGCCGCTCCGGCTGGCGGAAAAGCAGACGCAGGGATTGGCAGCTTGGTGTTTGCCAGGATCGCCGACGGCGTCGCGTCGAACGTCCATTCTTTTTGATTCAGGTCAAATACGTCGGTCATGGGCCGTTCCGTGGCAGTGTTGAGGTTCAGGTGCTCGAGCCCGAGAATGTCCTCGATGGTGCGCACCATATTGACTGTCGTGTAATAGGCCGAGACCACGGCGCCATGTTTAACATAAGGGCCGATCACGTAAGCGGTCGTGCGGTGAGCATCTACGTGGTCCGGGCCATCCTGTGCATCATCCTCAATGCTGAAGATCAGCGTGCTGTCCTTGTACGGACTGTGTGCGACATGCTCGACCAACCGGGCCATTCCGTAGTCGTTGTCGGCTTGCTGTAACTCAGGGGTATTGACTCCGGCGATCGCAACCTCAAAGTCTCCCATGTGATCCACCGGTAGCTGCACAATTTCAAACGCCGGCAGGTTTCCGTGCGCCACATAATCGTCAAACTCACGCTCCCATTCAGCCTCACGATAGAAGTCGGGATAGGCGGGATCGAAACCGCGGAAATACGGATCGCCGTATTTGTACAGTTCCGGATTCGAGGGACGCGACATCACGACGTTCGCCTGAAAGGGATGCGGCTCGCGCGGGGCCTCCAAGTTTGTGTCGCTCATGCAACCGTATTCGCGAAATGTGAGGCCAGCACGCAGCACGGCATCCCAGATGTACCCCTTGCCTTGCGGTGCACCGTTGGGACCATCGGGTTCCGCTACATTGGCGGTGCCTGGGAGAAGATCGGGGTCGGAGGGCGTTTTAGGATTTGCCAGCTTACGCTCGGCGAGCGTCGCCAGGCCAACGTTGATGTTGCGATTGATTCCTTCGTACTCGTAGCTTGTGCCGCGGCCGGCATACTGGAGCGGGATGGCTTTTTCGCCGAAGTCACTTTCCCGTCCCGCGGTACTCCATTGCCATCCGTCGCCACTTACTTCGCCGGTGTCGTAGAATTTATCCAAATCCACAAATTGGCGGGCAATTTTATGGAAGTTTGGCGTAAGCCGCTCCCCGAATTCAGTAAGCGCAGGATCGCCATTTCCCCGGTCGAGGTCGCCGAGCACCTGGTCATAGGTGCGATTCTCTTTGATGATGTAGATGACGTGCTGAATTCGCTTCCGGAGCTCACGCATGACCATGTCGTCACGCGGATCGGGCTTGGTATCGAAATGGTTGTTGGCAGCAACCAGGCGTGTCAAACGCTCGAGCGCCGCATCGTCAGGCACCGGCATGCTGAGAAACCCCGCCTTCTCCAGTTGGAAGATGTACTGGTTGCGGGAATTCACAATCACAGCGGGACCGGGCTTGAGGTCTTTGTCATTCTTCAAAGTCATGTGCAAATCGCGATTTGGGCCGGGTACGCTTTTGCCATTGACCACGTACAGGGTGCGGCCGTCACCGCTCACGCTCACTGCGTTCGGGTACCAACCGGTGGGCAACAGCCCAACGACAGCGGAACGGGATCCGGCGGCACCAAGGCGGATGACCGCCACCGAATTGGTGCCACCGTTAGTCACGTAGAGTGTGCGCTCGTCCGGCGATAACGCGGCGCTATTCGGCACGCTTCCCGTATAGCCCTTTGGATTTTCGAGCAGTTCTACAGGAGCAGTTGTCGATACAGTTTCGGTAATGCGATTTTGCTTTGTGTCGATGATCGTGACCGTATCCGTGTTGTCGGCCGTGACGAAAAGACGCGATTGATCGCGATTCAAAATCATCTTGTTGGGATTGCCGGCGAGTTTGATTCGATGCTGGATCGACGGCGAGTGGCCTAGACTGACAACGACGATTTCGCGGTCGCGGAGGCTGGAGACAAAAGCGGTAGAGTTTCCTTTGACAGCGACCCAGAATGGATATTCACCGCCTGGAATGCCCGCTTTGGACGGCTGCACTTTACCCGGCCTCAGATCCAACTCTTTCGAGACTTTCCGCGCGGCCAAGTCAATCAGAGAGATCGAGTCGTTATACACATTTGCCACCACCAGGGTGCGCCCGTCTGCGGTAACCGCAATGCCACCAGTGGAAAGCGGCTCTTTGCCGACGTTCAAGCCCAGCCCCGAAGTGTGGCCCAAGGGAATCGGCGCGCCACTTTCCTGCCACAGACCACCTGATGCGAGTGAGAAAATATGGACGTTGTCATCCTCGCCACCCGTAACATAGAACTCCTTGCCGCCCGGTGAGAAGCAGACGCCCGCGAAAGTATTTCGAACCTTGAGCACCTGACGTTGCACCGGCGTATTCCCACTGATGTCATAAACGAAGACGTACTCTTCCGACGCATCCGGCACGACATTGCCGTCAGGCCCCTCATTCAGGTTGTAGCCGCTTGTGAGAATGAGAAGAGTGTGGTTGTCCGGACTTACGGCGGTGCTGATCGCCTGGCCGGCGAGGAATGTGGGAAAGCCCGGGAGGGCTGGATTCAAGGCTTCAAAATGCGCGCCAGGCGCGGCTGAGGGCGTGATTCGCTTTCCAGTCGGCAACACCGATGACCGACCGTCGTCATCGTCAGCGGCACGAAGGGGCGGCGAACAGGAGATGAGAAGAGACACTGTGAGTATCGCGGAGGCAATCCAATGATTCTTTCGCATAGATGTGGTGAAGGTGAAACCTAAGCCGTTGACCGATTCGCATCATCGAGAATAGCAAAACGCACTCAAACTGACAGCGTATGGTAACAGGCCAACGTTACATGGTTGTGACGATGTGTCTTCAGCGCAATCCAATGGCGCTGCTGTTTACACCTAAAGAGAGACGGACGCCCGTCCGGAGAACGATGACTTTCGAGGAGGTTCCTATCAATTCGGCGATCATGTTCCGTGAATTCGCCGCGTGTGAGCGATGTGTGAGCAAAGCGGGGCGTGGGCCGGCCATATATCAGCTCGGTGGTCAATTGTCTGTTTACCTCCGATTGCTGGAAGTCCCCGCTCGGTGATATATAGCCGCGTGCCGATGAAAACCCTTATTGGCGTGATCAGTTTCATGCAATCGGTGGGCCGCAGGGCCATGCCTACACACTTCCCGCGAACGTCAGCGGACGGCCATGCTCTGCAGTCCCGTGCCGATTGTTGTGAATCTGAGATCGACGACTTGTCGAACTGCTGGTCTGAAACTTTGCCAGGAGCAGCCAGACTGCGAAACGGTTCCACAGGCGGGAATTGCAACTTCCTGGCTTGCGGGCGGAGCGGCTATTGTCAGCCGTTCTCCATTCCGCATTTGGTCGAGCGTTTGAGCGAGGTACCGCGTCTTGACAAAATACTCCCCGGTGGCCGGGTCGCGCCACAGCGAAAAAATCAGCGCGCCACCAGGCGGGGTATCGTCGGGCTGATATCCAGGCAAATGCCAGGAAAGGCCCAGCATGCCTGAGATGTTCGAGAGATTGGTGTCGTGACCGGACAGGACCAGCAGCGCGTCACCGACGTTACCCAACGCCCCTGACACGGGTTTGCCGGACACGGCCTGCTCCATCGAACACAGCACGTGCGCAAGAAGATTTGAGCCGTGGACGCGAGCCAGAAGAGGCGTACGCCGCATCAGATCCGTGTACACGCTATGGAGTTCGAGCACGCTGAAGAGGTTCTCCTTCGTCAGCCGGCCCCATCCGAGATCGGTGCCAATCATACCGTTTGCGTATTCGAGTAAAAAATCCTCGCTCAGGGCCGAGCTGGTTGCGAAGGGCCCTGTCAGCGCGACCGATTTGGCCTTAACCGAGACGCCGATGGGCGATTCCATCAGTGTCCCGGGCGTGCCATTCTCACCCATAAGAATGAACTGGAGCGTGGCGAGAGCGGCGGCATGATCTGCTATCAGCTTTTCGGGCTGAGGCCCAAGGCGCTCGCGCAGTGCCCGCGCCTCAGATTCTGGATCGGGAGTTCCGTCTCCCGCGAATATCGGATCCCGGCGGCCATCCGGTTGAGAGTGGATCGCAAGCCCACAGCCGGGGAGAAGCGACTCAGCGAGGGCGCGGCCCGTGTCGATGGTGCGGTGACCGCTGTCAGCCCAGATGTAGATCCGGCCGGCATCCTGACAACCCGTGCGGCTATAGAGGCGCTCGCCTGTCAGCCATTCGCGGTAATAAGCGCCCATGATCTTGACGAGATCGCGGCCGTGAGGCGTCAGTTCGCCGGGAGCTACTCCCCAATCGGGCCAGGGCAGCGCCGAGTATTGGTTAAGCCGCACGGCGTCCCACGTCGGCGAACGGACGCCGTGACGGCTAACGATGACGACGTACTTCAACTCGGCTGGTCCGGCTGCGGGCGCGAGCGGCGCTCCGAGAGTCGCCGCTATCAGCGCGAATATGGGACTACTTTTCATAATTGAAGGTGTAGCGCAGCCCGCCGGCATAGGCCGGCTTATGATGTTCGCGCTGGTTCACGAAAACCGGGCTGCCATTGTGGTAGCCAAATACCTCACAGTCAGGTTCAGACCGTAGGCTACCGCTCTAATTCCCTTTAAATATCCTGGCGCTCAACTGAGCGTTAAGTTGTAAGTGCGGACAAGCAGCACTTCCTAGAACTTCTCTCTATTGAGGTTCCAGCGAACACCGCCGCCGATGGTCGGACCGTAAAACTCGCGCTGGGCCACGTAGACGGGAGATCCATTGTAGAATCCGAAGACCTCATTGGTCAGATTCAGACCGTAGACGATCGCGGAGAAGCCCTTCGCGACGCGAATGCTCGCCTGCGCGTCTAACTGCAGGTGAGGATAGAAGTACTGATCACCGAACGGACCTTTCAGCCCAAATTGAGTACCATCAATATATAGGTAGGCGAAAATGCTCGCGCCATTGTACGAAAGACCCACGCGCATCGAAACCCGGCCGCGATCATAAGTCGGACTGATGTTCCAGATATTGGGCGCCTGCCGCTGCAGCGGGGGACTGTCTGAACGGTTCGGAATGTCTTGCGCTTGCGAGGCCGTGTGAGTGTAATTCGCCGAGATGCCGATTCCGCTAAGCGCGCCGGTCAGAAACGCGAGGCGCTGCGTGTACGCAGCCTCAAACCCATACAGGTATGCGGTGGTACCGTTAAGCAATTGATATTGTTGGTAGCCGGTGTAGGGTCCGGTGGTGAGTGTGGTCACCTGCTGGTAAATCGGTAAGCCTAGGTCTTTGTAAAAGAAGCCGGCCTGAATCAGGCCGTACGGCTTCAAATAGTGTTCGTAGAGTAAATCGTAGTTATTAGCGTGCTCCGCTTTTAGTTTGGGGTTACCAATCGTGAGGGTCAGGCCTTGGTCGTCCTCTTGAACGTAAGGAATCGTGTCGTAGGGATTCGGCCGTGCGATGCCTCTGCCATAAACCGCGCGTATGTCAGATTCCTGAGTCAGTGCATAACGCAATGACGCACTGGGCAGAACATTCACATACGAAGTGTTCTTCGGCACCGTCGTGGTGGAGACCCAGTTACCGTTGGCGTCGTTAGTGACGTAGTTGCCGAGCGTATACAACTGCGTCGCCTCGAAGCGCACGCCTGTGACCAGTCGGAACTCACCGAAATCCAGTGTGTTCATCATGTAAGCGGCCGAAATGCGCTCGACGAAATCGAAGTTATTTGGATCCGAGCCGATATGCGTGTCGCTGACGTCCAGTGTGAAATCCTGCGGGTTGGCATTGAAGAAAGAACTGATGCTGCCGTAATTCGTGACCGGCCCCATCCGGTATTTGTTGAAGTAGTAGTTAGGATCAGTAAAGCTGCCGAGAAACTGGCTCATCAACAATGTGGTGTTAGGGTCCCAGATCGGCTGATAGGCATTCTCAAATTTATGAGCGTTTCGCACTTTGCCGCCAAACTCGAACATTCCGAGATGTCCGCCCAATTGATAACGTCTGTCAAGCGACGCCGCGCCTTGCAGGTTGAGTTGAGCAGTCAGGCCGTTCGTTGTGTCGAACTCGGTCATTTTGTAATTGTTCGGATCGAAGACCGGGGAACCCGGCGCAGTGCAGGAGGGGCTGAACTGCGGTTCGTACGGGTTGGTGGTAGCGGCGGGATCGTATACACAGGAAGTGAGCCCCTTGAGGGCACCGGTTGCCTTGAATGTGACCCCAGGGTTGCCTGCGGCGTTCAATTCGCGCGAGCGGGACACGGACATGTTCCAGTTCAACCATGTTGAGCCGAAGTAGTGATTGCCGCCAGCGACCAGGTTACTAATGAAATAGTCCGGTACCCGGCTAGATGTGCTGAATTTCGGGGCGCCACCATTATTCAGAGTGTAGACCCACTTATCGCCGTCGTCCATGAAGTCGGAGAACAAGCCACGGAGGTAGACGCTCGACCCCTCCGAGAGCTTGTAATCCACGCTGCCTGCGCTGCCGTAGCGGTACCGATGGTATCGGTATTCGCGGAGATCGATGCTGTCAAAGGTTGGGGTGACCGTGCTGCCCGTCTGCACGGCATCGGGCGACGGTTCGATGTCGTTAATGCCGCGGCCATTGTAGTCCCACGTGCCGCCGATGAGCACGCCAAGGCGTTTTTCCTTGCCAAAGCGCTTGCCGACTGTGCCGGCGAACGTTTCCGTAGTTCGACCGCCAATGATCGGCGTATATCCAGCGAGCCCGCTCAGGCTGATGGTGGGCATCTCGCCGGCGGTCTTGGTTACCAGGTTCACCGATCCGCCAATTCCGTCACCATCCATGTTCGCCTGCAGCGTCTTGTTGAGTTCTACTGATTCGACGATGTCGGACGGGATAACGTCTAGCTTCACCTGGCGTACGTTCCCCTCCGGCGCGGGCACATTGATGCCGTCGATAGTCACGTTGTTCAGACGCGGTTCGGTCCCGCGGACCTGGATGTACTTGCCTTCGCCCTCATCACGTTCCAAGCTAACACCCGGCAGCCGCCCGATGGCGTCGGCCACGTTTGCATTCGGGAGACTAGTGATCACTTCCGCCGTCATAACGTCGAGGATATTGTCGGCAGTGCGCTCGCGGTTGATGGCCTCGGCTTCGGCATGTGGAGCTTCTGCGGTCACCACAACCTCCGAGTTCACGGACGCGACTTTCAAGACGGCGTCAACGCGCGCCGCTTGTCCGGCTTCCACGCTGACCTTTGTCGTGAGAGTGGCAAGGGCGACGTACTCCACAATGACTTCATAGGCGCCCGGCGCCACATCAGTGATGGTAAACTCCCCCTGCGTATTCGACACCGCAGAGTAGCCTCCGGGCTGCACGGTGATGCGAGCGCCCTGGAGTTGGCCCCCTGCGCTGTCCGTCGCGCGGCCAGTGATCGAACCTTTGCGTTCCTGTGCTGCCGCAGGCATTAGCCAGAGCAAGGCAGAAACCAAGGCTAGCAACAATGTCGAACAAGAAAACCTACGCATATCTCCGACCTCCAATATCAGTGCACGCTGGAATTAGGCTGGGTTCCCTCAGACTGCACGCCGATAACCACTTGGCGGTTTTGCTCTCCAATTGGCCCAGGCTACGAAGGCATTAGAACAGGCAAATCTAAAGACAATCTAAAGAAGTGCCGGTGCGACTTGAATTTCACCGAACTGTCATTCAGGCTTAACATTCACGACGCAAAATCACCATATCCGAATTCTGGTAGCAGAAGACAGACCGAAGACCGCCGACCTGCTGCGTAGGGCGCTCGAAGGCGAGGGGCATTGTGTGCTCGTTGCCTACGATGGCGACCGTGCGTTGAGTCTTGGCATGGCGACAGACGTTGACGTCATTCTTCTCGACGTCATGCTTCCCCGCCTGGATGGTTTCAGCGTTCTCAAGAAACTGCGGGAAGCCCGACTTCGCACGCCAGTGATCATCGTCTCAGCGCGTGACGCAATGCCGGACATCGTGCGCGGGCTGGACGCTGGCGCGGACGACTATCTGACGAAGCCATTCGAATTGAATATTCTCCTAGCGCGGGTTAGAGCGGTTGCCCGCCGTGCTCCAGCGGCACAACCCATGGATCTGACGTTCCAGGATCTACGATTGAAGCCGAGCACTTACGAAATGCAGCGTGGCGAACGAACGGTTTCTCTGACGCGCACCGAATATGCGCTTTTAGAGATATTGATGCGGCGTGCCGGCGCTGTCGTGCCAAGAGAGGTCCTCATCGAAGAAGGCTGGGGGATGGAGTCGGAAGCCAGCGGCGCGAACCTGTACGTCTTTGTACGTTCCTTGCGATCGAAGATCACACAGCCCGGAGAACCTGAACTTCTGCATACGGTCCGTGGCGTGGGTTACTCACTTCGGAGTGAAGCCTGGTGATTGCTCGCCGGTCAATTTCGCTACGGCTTACGATTTGGTTCTCGTCCGTCTTCTTCGTGGGCCTAGTTCTGTTCGGCGCGGCGATGTGGTTCGATCTGGACAGCACTCTGACGACAGGACGGTCCCGAACCTTGGACAAGCGAGCGGACCGCCTGAGCGACTTGCTGCGCGACATCCAAGGCGATCCCCCGGGACAGCGCGCCAGCAGGTTACAGGCATTCGCGGACGCGACCGGCGGGGGTCTGATCCAGGTTTTCCGGACGAATGGAACTCGCGCCCTTCCATCTCCGTCATCGGCCGCCGAGGCGTTTCCCTGGCCCAAGGTCGTGAGCATCGATAGCGAGCGATTCATCGAGGTCACCTTTTCCGGGCAGCGGTATCGTGTTTTGGCGCGTCCTTTTTCTTTAGGCCGGCAGCCGCTTGTTCTGTGCGTTGCCGGCCCACTGGAGGGTAATCGTCTGGTGTTGCGCACGTTTTCTGCCGGTTTGTTATGGACCATCCCCGTGCTGCTGGCCCTGTCGGCACTGGGCGGATACATACTCAGCCGGAGAGCGCTCAAGCCAGTAGACCAGATCACCACGGCTGCCCGTTTGATCAGTGTCTCAAACCTCTCACAGAGACTGCCGGTGCCCGAGACGCGGGACGAACTGCAGCGGCTTTCCGAAACCTGTAACGCGATGCTCGAGCGATTGGGATCGGCAGTGAACGAGATCACGCGATTCACGGCGGATGCTTCTCATGAACTTCGCAGCCCCTTGTCGTTCATGCGGACTATTGCCGAGCTTGCGCTGCGAAATCGGCAAGCCGATGCGGCAAGCCGGCGGGCTTTCGAAGAGATTGTCGAAGAGAGCGGCAAGGCCAGCCGCCTGTTGGAAGATTTGCTGACGTTGGCGCGCGCCGACGCCGGCAATGCACATCTGGCGTTCGAACCGGTTGATCTGGCTGAGGTCGTTGCGGCGGTTTGCGATAAGGCCCGTTTGCTCGCCGATGCACACCGGCACACCCTCACGGTCTCTTTGAACGGCGCTGGCTGCGCACCAGTCTGGGGCGATTACTCCAGCCTCCACCGGTTGCTGTGGATCCTCCTGGACAATGCCGCGAAATACACACCGGCGCCAGGCTGTATCAACGTTACTATGACTGCAACAGCGGAACAGGTCACGGTTACGGTTGAGGACAACGGTATTGGGATTTCGCCAACTGACCTGCCGCATCTGTTTCAGCGTTTCTATCGCGCCGACCCATCTCGAAGTCAGGTGGAAGGTTCAGGCCTGGGACTGGCCATCGCAAAGTGGATCGCCGACATTCATCACGCGCATCTTTCGGTCGACAGCAAGGAAAACATGGGATCCGTTTTTGAAATTGTGTTTCCGGTATCCATCGCTGGCTCACCTCTGCCGAAAACGGCCGCAATTGCAGCTTCAGTGGCAAACTAGAGCGCGGTAGAAACATAAGTATTGCACGTCGTTGTAGCCTGCCGGACGCCGGGCCGAGCCTGCCAAGTCAGAGTTAACTGTGGGTTAACTGAGATTTCACAGAGATGTAACGCACGCGTATGCATTGGTGAGCTAGCATCCTCGCTGAGGTTTAATTATGAAGGCAAAGAAGCTGGTATTGGCTGTAATTGCTGCGGCGGTTGCGCTGGCGTCATCGAAGGAAGGAATGGCGGCTAGTACGAACACTGTGGGCTCAGGGAATATCAAGCACGTGCTGCTGTTGAGCATCGACGGTATGCATGCGGTGGATTTCTACAACTGCGCGCATGGGATTGCGGGCGTCAACGGTGGGAATACCTACTGTCCGAACATGGCGGCCCTCAGTCAGACCGGGATCAACTATGTGGCCACCGCATCGTCAATGCCGTCGGACTCCTTTCCCGGGCTCGCGGCTCTCGTTACTGGCGGGTCGCCGAAGACGACCGGCCTTTACTACGACGTCGCGTACGACCGGGCGCTCGATCCGCCGGCAACTACGACGGGCACTGGCTTGGCTGGGGGAACGTGCACGCCCAACGCGCCACCGACAGGAACAACGACCGACTACGACCAGGGCATTGCTCTGGACGACACCAAGCTGAACGGAGGCGCGCCGGGTGCCGGGCCGGCCGATGGCGGTATCGCTTCGATTGATCCGAACAAGCTGGTACGGGACCCGGCTGCGGGTTGCGCGCCCGTGTATCCGTGGAACTTCGTGCGGACGAATACCATATTTAGCGTGGTTCATTTGGCGGGCGCATACACAGCTTGGATCGACAAGCACGCGTCATACTCGTTTGTGGCTGGGCCGGGCGGCACGGGCCTGGATGACTATTATTCGCCAGAAGTGGATTCGAATGTGATTGGGTTGCCGGGCATAACGACCGCGGGAGGCGCTTCGTGCGCCCCGATCCGCGATCCGGCCGCCAATTTGTCATCGTGGACCAGCAGCTTCCTGAATATTCAGTGCTACGACGCGCTGAAAGTGACCGCGCTGCTACGCGAGATTGCGGGCCAGACGCACACGGGCCAGCCGGCGCAGATACCAGTGCTCTTCGGCATGAACTTCCAGGCAGTGTACATTGGCCAAAGTGTGAATGAGCCGACTGTGGGCCCGGGCGGTTACCTGAACGCCGCGGCCGTGCCCAGCACGCCGTTGCTGAATCAGATCGAGTTTGTGGACAGTTCAATCGGACAGATCGTCAATGCACTCAAGGCTGCGGGACTCTATAACAACACACTGCTCATTATCACGGCGAAGCACGGGGAATCGCCGATCGATCCGGCTGTGTACGTGGCAAACGGCGCCAACACGCCGGCAACGCTGCTGGGCACTGCTATCCCCTACTCGGAGTCGCCGCTGAACGCAACAGGTATCGGCGCAACGGAAGATGATGTGTCAGTGCTCTGGCTGAACGCGGGTGCGAGCGTGACTTCGGCCGTGCAACTGCTCGAATCGAATGCCGCAGCAATCGGCTTAGGTGAAATTTACTACGGGCCGACGCTGGCACTGAACTACAACGTGGGCGGCCTCGGTCCGGGGCTGGATTCGCGGTCTCCCGATATCATCGTGACGCCGAACATAGGCGTGACGTACTCGGGGAGCACGACAATGATAGGAGATCACGGCGGGTTCGGGCATGACGATACCAACGTCATGCTGCTGGTAGCTAATCCGGGCTTTACGGCACAGACAGTCTCGGTCACAACACGAACCGCGCAGGTAGCGCCAACGATCCTGAAGGCGCTGGGGCTGGATCCGAAGGCGCTGGACGCGGTGAAAGCTGAAGGCACGCAGGTGCTGCCCGAGGTTTGGGCGCAGCTTGGGAACTAGCGGTTACCACGGCAAGAGGGCCACGCGGGCGGCTCCTGTTCGTTTTGGGGCTGAGGGGAGGAAGGGCTGGTGGGCTTATATGGCTCACCGCCACAGCCGTTGCTGACTCTCAGTCTACCGGCCTTCAACCGATCGAACTGCCAGGCGGCAAGGTTCACGGGTCGGTCGGACGTTCATGAACCCTCAGTCTCGCCTGGCTTGCGGCGCAAAGCAGACTACCGCAAGCCGGGCCTTTGAGACTTTTCGGAGACTTTAAAACGTTGGCGTCAAGCTCAATGCAGGCAGGACGGGAGTACCCTCCTGTTGGACGGCCTGGAGGGCGTTGGGTTGGAGCCCCAAAGCCTGCAGGATCGTGGGAGCCACCTGGGCGGTCTCCACGGCACTGTTCACCGGCGTCGTCGCGCTTCAGGGGTACTACGTCATGCACAACAAAGCGGGAAGCGCCAGCCTTCCCGGTGGCCGGACACAGGTTGGCGGCCCGGAACCCTCGCTGCTGCTGTTTGTGTCACTCCGAGAGGGCAAGCACACAACCTGCCCAACTGCTAACAAAAGAACATATTGTGGTCGATGCGAGTGACAGCTATTGTTGGAATTGAGGTCCTAGTATCGGAACCTCAGTTCCCGGTGCTATGAAATCTGCCTCAAAGAGTGAAGGTAAAGACGATGGATGCGATGGTAATCGGCGCGGCATTTGTTGGAAGCGTGGCGACGGCGTTTGTGGTGCAAAGAGCCGTGCTGGGCGCCATGTTCCGAGCGCTTGGGCGTGACAAAGCCAAGAGACGGTAGTCATTCTCCGACGTTTTCTGCTCAAAATCGCGATCGCAACATCGCCGACCGTGCGACCGAAAAGGAGGGCTAGAGTTGAAATGAGAAGATCACCGCCTGCCTCTCCCTCAGACGCCGACATATCCGATCGCGCGATCGATGGAGCACTCAATGCCCTTCTGGCCGCTGAGCACCCTTGGCTCGACACCCTGGAGCCGTTCGTTATCGAATGGGAACTCATCTGGCCGATGTAGTGCCTCAGAAGCCGCCCCACAGAAGAATGACGAGGATCAGGGCCACGCACTGAACCGTTTCCAGGCCTGCACCTCTATGAAGGCGGCGATTCTGGCGGTACTGGCGATCGGAATCGTCGTCTACCTGATCGACACCATCGAGCCACGATACCCGGCCGGAATCCTCATTCCCGAAGAACCCCATCAAGAACTGACGAATGGAACACGCACTTGGAAAATGGGGAAAAATGGGGTATCTACTTCACTCAGGTAGGCCCTATATATTGTGGTTGACCCCGTCAGCCCTGGCGTAGCACTTCACGATCGATTTGTACGGCGCTGGTCCCACAGCCACGGCTTGCTCGGCGAGG
>Ga0326728_10010384_pt1 | contig 21827 bp, 21 predicted proteins | sample MB3enrmetagenome_FD_207602 | JGI IMG/M metagenome (GOLD analysis project Ga0326728, IMG submission 207602) | Lab enriched peat soil microbial communities from McLean, Ithaca, NY, United States - MB31MN | ecosystem: Environmental > Terrestrial > Soil > Wetlands > Peat | place: USA: New York... | reverse complement strand
TGCTCGTGATAATCTCTTTGAAAAGGTTGGGATCGGCGGAAGGTATGCCTGTTTTAGGATCGCGGGCATGAATGTGGCAAACGGTCGCCCCGGCTTCGTAGGCCCGGACTGCTTCATCGGCAATCTCTTTAGGCGTGATGGGAAGATAAGGCGACATGGTCGGAGTGTGAATGCTCCCCGTAATGGCCGCAGTGATAATGGCCTTATCCTTCATATTGTTTAGCTCCTTTCAATGTATTCGTTGATCCTGGGGTCCCCACAAGCCCGGCTCCACCGGAAGTCCAGGGTGAACGGATACGGGCCTATTTTTTGGGGTTTAAAAAGTCGGGGTCGAGAAACTCGGGATTCGGATAGGTATAAAATCCTTTTCCGGTCTTTATCCCCAATTCCCCTCTCTTAATCTTTTCCAGCAATGCCTCCGGCGGCTTATCTTTAGGATCCTTCGATTCGTTGTAATAGACCATCTCGATGTTATAGACGGTATCGAGACCGACGGAATCCATCCGGCCAAAAGGTCCTGTCTTCATTCTTGTGAAGATGCGCCAGGCCCGATCGATGTCCCGGAAATCGACAAAATCATTGGCCCACATATAGAGACATTGTTTCTTGATCGCCCGCCAGACGCTGTTGAAACAGAAACCGAGGATTTCCTTTTTTACTCCCAGTGGAATACACCCCAGTGAACGAATCCACACCTCACCCGTTTCCATCACTTCAGGCAGGGTCTTTGTTCCCGCCATGAGATCCGCCATGTTCATCCCTTGCAGGATTCCATAAAAGTGGATGTTGATGCATCGCTCCGGTCTGCCGCTGCTTTCCTCCATCCTCGAGATGGGAAGAGAGGAGCTATTCGAAGCGAAGATGGCCTTGGCGGGCGCGGTCTCGCCCAATTGTCTGAAGACGCTGCGCTTCACTTCCAAGTCCTCTGTAACCGCTTCTATCACCAAATCCACGTCTTGAAGCGCATCGCCCAGATGAGTCGTAAATTTTATGGCGGTCTTACATTTTTTCCACTGATCCCAGGGAATAAACGGACTGATTCCTTTTGCCTTGAAGTCCGCATAAAGTTTCTCATAGGTTTCATCAAAGGCATCGTCGCTGGTGTCATAGACGCTAACTTTATAGCCAGCGTATGCTGATAGCATGGCTATCTGCGTGCCCAAAAGACCGGTACCGATCACAGCCACTGTTTTTATCTTTCGAGTCATAAACCTTTCCTTATTGATCTTCGAAAAAGAGATGCAGAGTTGGGAGGGTTTCCCTCTCTCGCCGAATAGATCTATGTCAACTTTTGATCACCCACTTGCAATACGTTTTGGATTCTAAGTCTCCTTGAGAAGGACAGTTACTTCATCCAACGGGATTATAACAGGCTTATTTGCAAACGGGAAGGAAAAGATCCTTTGGACAGCTTGAGGTTGACTCTGAAGTTCAAATCTGATACTAAAATAAAAAGGACACGGCATGAGACAGAAGATCAAGGCAAAAAAAGAGCTTCTCAGAATCATCACAGACCTCAAGACAAAGGGAAAACGCATTGTCTTCACCAATGGTTGTTTTGATCTTCTCCACATCGGTCATGTCCGCTATCTTGAAAAAGCCAAAGCCCTCGGAGACGTCCTGGTCGTAGGGGTCAACAGCGATTCCTCCGTCCGAAAGCTGAAAGGCCGTAGAAGACCAATCCTACCTGAACACGAGAGGGCGGAAATTCTTTCAGGCCTTGGATGCGTAGACTACGTCGCTCTTTTTGATGAAATAGACCCGTTGAAACTCATCACTTCCCTCAAGCCAGATGTATTGGTGAAGGGAGGGGATTGGACAAAAGAACAAACCGTGGGAAAGGAAGTGGTCGAAAGGTCCGGAGGAGAAGTGGTCATCCTTCCTTTTGTCAAAGGGGCTTCTACCTCAAACCTTATCGAAACCATCTTGAAAAAATATGAAGAAAGCACCTGAAAGAGACCTCCTATCGCTTCCGGAAGCCCTCCCCCTGCTTCCTATCAGAGACATCGTCGTTTTTCCCTATATGGTCCTTCCTCTTTTTGTGAATCGGGAAAAATCGATCAAATCTTTAGAAGAAGCCCTTTCAAGAGACCGCTTGATCTTCCTGGTCGCTCAGAAAAAACCCTCCGAAGAAGACCCTTCTCCCAAGGATCTCTACCGGGTGGGCACGGTGGCCGTCGTCATGAAGATGCTCAAGCTGCCTGACGGAAAGGTCAAGATCCTTGTCCAGGGCCTCTCCAAGGCGTCCATCAAAGAGACCCTTCAGACGGCACCCTATCCTCTTGTGAAAGTTGAAAATATTAAAGACCCTTTCATCACGCAGATCACGCTCGAGACAGAAGCTCTGATGCGAAATGTCAGAGAACAATTGGAGAGGATCGTCTCCTACGGCAAATTCCTTTCCCCGGATATGATGTTCGTCCTCGAGAGCGTCGACGACCCAGGAAGGTTGGCCGACTTGGTCGCCTCCAACTTGGACCTCACCGTTGAAAAAGCCCAGGAGATTTTGGAAATCCTTGACCCCGTGGAAAGGCTGAAGACGCTGAACGAGCTCCTCGGAAAAGAGGTCCAGGTCCTCACCATGCAGGCCAAGATTCAGTCCCAGGCCAAAGAAGAGATCACCAAATCGCAAAGGGAATACTTTCTTCGAGAGCAGATGAGGGCCATTCGAAGCGAACTGGGAGAGGTGGATGAGCGCACGGACGAAATCAAGACCCTCCAGCAGAAGATCAAAAAAGCCAAAATGCCCAGAGAGGTTGAAAAGGAGGCCCGGCGCGAGCTGGAGCGATTGGAACAGATGCACCCCGATGCGGCAGAGGCCTCCATGGTTCGCACTTACCTTGACTGGCTCATTGATATGCCCTGGTCCAAGGCGACCACGGATAACCTCGACCTTCTGAAGGCCAAAAAAGTCCTGGAGGAAGACCACTACGACTTGGAAAAGGTAAAGGAGCGAATTCTGGAGTACCTGAGTGTCCATAAATTGAAAAAAAAGATGAAGGGACCCATCCTTTGCTTCATCGGACCTCCCGGGGTCGGAAAAACCTCCCTGGGCAGGTCGATCGCTAGGGCCCTGGGAAGAAAATTCGTCAGAATTTCGCTGGGAGGAATAAGAGATGAGGCTGAGATTCGCGGCCACCGACGGACCTACGTTGGCGCTCTGCCGGGCCGGATCATCCAGTCGATTAAACAGGCCGGAAGTAATAATCCGGTTTTCATGATGGATGAGGTGGATAAAATCGGAATCGACTTCCGTGGAGACCCTGCCTCAGCCCTCTTAGAGGTTCTCGATCCGGAACAGAACAACGCCTTTAGCGATCACTACCTCAATGTCCCCTTCGACCTTTCTCACGTGATGTTCATCACCACAGGGAATCTGACCGATCCCATCCCCTCTGCCCTCAAAGATCGTATGGAAGTGATCAACCTTCCCGGGTACACCGACCTGGAGAAACTGAAGATCGCGCAAACCTTTCTCTTACCCCGGCAGATGGAAGAAAACGGGATCAGTCCAAAGATGATTGAGATTTCTGACAAGGCCATTCTTCAGATCATCTCGCAGTATACCCAGGAGGCCGGCCTTCGCAACCTCGAGAGGGAATTGGCTTCTGTTTGTAGAAAAGTGGCCAGAAAAGTAGCGGAAGGAAAGAAGGAGAAGACCAAAATCAATACCAAGAACCTTCACCAATTCCTGGGACCTCCCCCTTACCTGCCAGATGAGGAACAGAAACGTAACGAAGTCGGTGTGGTCACAGGCCTGGCGTGGACAGAGGCGGGCGGAGAAATTCTCCATGTGGAAGCTTCCACCACTCCGGGCAAAGGCTCACTCATCCTTACCGGTCATCTCGGAGACGTGATGAAGGAGTCGGCACAGGCCGCGCTCACCTATGCCCGATCCAAAGGAAAGTCTTATCGGATCAATCCTAATGTCCTTAATAATAAAGAAATCCATATCCATGTCCCCGCGGGCGCCATCCCCAAGGATGGACCTTCTGCCGGCATTACCATGGCGGTCGCCATCTTCTCCGCGCTTACCGGCATCCCTGTCAAAAAGGATGTAGCGATGACCGGTGAGATCACGCTGAGAGGGAGAGTCCTGCCGGTCGGAGGTTTGAAGGAAAAAGCCCTTGCTGCTCTCCGAAACAAAATCAAGGATGTTATCATTCCCTATCTGAACAAGAAGGACCTCATCGATCTTCCCCTCTACGTCCGAAAGAAAATCAACTTTATCCCAGTGAAGCATATGGATGAAGTCTTGAAAGTCGCTTTGGCGAAAAGCAAAGGATAACCCCTCTCTTTTCCCCCCTTAGCCTAAGGGGGGATGAAGGGGGGTTACGAGACATGTCTGTTGGCTCCGAATGCCGCACGCGGGGAATTCAATGAAGACGTACATTAACGAAATAAGAGAAAATGACAGTGTCGAATCTCTCTTTCTGGTCAAAGACAAATCTTCTGGGACCACCAAAACGGGAAACACGTACTTGAAGTTGAAACTGGTGGACCGCTCCGGAGAGATCGAAGGCAGGATTTGGACATCGGTGGAAAACCTTGCCGAATCCTTTCAGAAGGACGACTTCGTCCATGTGACGGGAAAGGCAGTCTCCTTTCAGGAGCATCTTCAATTAAACATCATCCATATTGATAGAATAGGGGAAGAAGAAATTCTTTTTTCAGATTTTTTCCCCATGACCGAAAAAAACATCGACGAGATGTTTCAAGCCCTCTTGGAAATCGGTCAACAGGTTAAGAACCCACACCTCAGCCAGCTCCTCCAACTCTTCTGGGAGGATGAATCCTTCATGAAACTTTTTAAAATCGCGCCTGCGTCCAAATGGCTCCATCACAATTATTTAGGCGGCCTTTTAGAACATACTCTTTCCCTGGCGCAACTGGTATTGAAAAATGCGGGCCATTACAGCGGATTGAACCTCGACCTCCTGCTTACAGGTTCGATCCTTCACGATATCGGAAAGGTCGATGAACTCTCTTACCAACGATCCTTCGACTATTCAGATGAAGGCCGCCTTCTCGGCCACATCATCCTTGGGATAGAAAGGATGGAGGATAAAATCCGTCAACTACCCGATTTCCCGAAGGACCTTTCCATGCTGTTGAGGCATTTCCTCCTCAGCCACCATGGTCAGTATATGTGGGGTTCGCCCAAAAGGCCGATGACTCTGGAAGCGGTGATGCTCCATTTCTTAGATGACATGGATGCAAAAATCACCGGAGTTCAACAATTCATAAAAAGAGAAGTCCCTGAGGGGTCCAAATGGAGTGCCTACCACCGCATATTCGAGCAGAACTTTTATGTACCGCCCCTTTTGGGCCAGATGGAACTACCTGATAAAATAGGGAAAAATGAATCGGAAGAAGAAGGATAAAATTCTTCCAATTTCTTGACAAACCGGCCATCCGTAATTATCTTAAAGGGCGGAAATAAATATACTTTTAAGCAAAAGGGTCTGCCTCGTTAGCCTAAATTAAAGCAGGAGAAGCTTGAGATGGATTTTTCCCTTTCCGAAAGGATGAAGCGGGTTTTGGAAACCATCATTGAAGATTACATTCTCACAGCAGAACCCGTGGGTTCAAGAAAGATCTCTAAGCAATCGAACCTTAACCTGAGCCCTGCTACCATACGGAATATCATGTCGGATTTGGAAGAATTGGGTTTACTATCTCAACCCTATACATCAGCAGGAAGGGTGCCAACGGAGAGGGGACTTCGATTTTACGTCGACGCGATCATCGATGTCCACGAGCTCAGTGATCAGGAACAAAAGGAGATGCGATCCAAATACGTGGGGCATCTCAACGAGGGACCGGACCTGTTCCGTGAGACCTCTCGAATCCTATCGTTGTCTTCTCATTATTTAGGAATTGTTTGGACACCCCGAATGAACTCGGTCATACTTCAGCATATTGAGTTCGTGAAGTTGAGAAAATATCTGGTTTTGGCTATCTTGGTGAGCACCGCCGGTCTGGTGCACAACCGGATCATCGAAGTGGAGGAAGATTTCTCACAATCCGAATTGGACCATCTCTCAGATTACCTGAATAGCTTCCTGGCAGGTCTCACTCTCTTTCAGGTGAGGGAGAGACTGTTGGAGCAGATGAAGGTGGCAAAGAAGGCTTACGATCATCTCCTTGAGCAGGCCCTCTGGCTGGGGGAAAAAGCTTTTTCGTCCATCGATGACTCGGATGTCTTCATCGAGGGGAAGACAAATATTCTGAACGAGCCTGAATTCAGCAATGTCTCAAGAATGACCGATCTCTTTCGGACTTTTGAGGAAAAGGCCATCATGGTGAAACTCCTGGAGAAGTTTATGGCGCCGAAGGGGGTCCAAATTGCGATCGGATCTGAGAGCCAGGTTCAGGAGATGGAGACGTGCAGCGTCGTCACCTCCACCTATGGTTGCGGTGGTGACGTCCTCGGTGTTTTAGGGGTCATCGGACCTCGTCGAATGAACTATTCGAGAGTGATCCCCCTGGTCGGGTATGCGGCCAAACTTCTCACGGAGATCCTGGAGACATAGCGCATCTCCTCAAACCTTCTCCTATTTGTGGAAGGAAGATTTCTTAAGGGAAAAGAGATTCTGGGCCAGGGCAAAGGCCGGGGTAGAAAGAATGGAGAAAAAAGAGACCAAGAAAACTCAGGACCAAAAGGGAGCATCGAAGAGAAGCCAGGAAGAGTCCATCGAGACCATTGACCAAGAGCTCCATTACCATATAAAGGAAGAAAGGGAAGAGAAAGAAAAGGAGATCGACGAGCTGAAAAAGAATCTGGAGGAAAATGAGAAAGAGCTCAAGGGACATCATGACCGTCTCCTCAGGCTCGCCGCTGATTTTGAAAACTACAAAAAGAGGGCGGCCAAAGAAAAAGAGGATTGGACCAAATTTGCCAATGAGGATTTGATCAGGGCGATCCTTCCCTTTATCGATAATCTGGAGAGGGCAGTGAACCATGCTGAAAAGGTGGCGGACGCCGGGGTTTTAATCGAAGGGGTCCGATTGACCATTCAGCAGCTTCTCCAGGTCCTGAACCGATTTGGTCTTTCTTCTTTCGAATCTGTTGGAAAGCCCTTCGATCCAACCGTGCATGAGGCCATGTTGGTGGTGGAAACGGACAAACATGAACCCAATCAGGTCGTAGAGGAGTTCCAGAAGGGCTACCTGTTGAATGATCGGCTCTTGAGGCCGGCAACCGTTTCTGTGTCTAAGATTCCGCAGAAAGAGGCTCGGTCATCGGAATGATTTTGAATCAACCCCGTTGGAAATTCGAACGGGGGCATTATTCTAAAATTTAACCAACCCCGCTGGGGTAAATTTTAAGGAGGGGAAATCAAAATGGCAAAGACAATAGGAATCGATTTAGGAACGACGAACTCCGTGGTGGCCATCATGGAGGGAGGGGATCCCGTCGTTATCGCCAATCAGGAGGGAAGCCGGACGACGCCTTCTGTTGTTGCCTTCACAGATAAAGGGGAAAGGGTGGTAGGACAGATTGCGAAGCGGCAAGCTATTACCAACTCTGAGAATACGATCTTCTCGATCAAACGATTGATGGGAAGAAAATTCTCCGATCCCGAGGTTCAGAAAGATTTGAAGATCCTTCCCTATAAGATCGTCGAAGCAAAGAACGGGGACGCATGGGTCCGGGTGAGGGATAAGGAGTACAGCCCCCCTGAAATCTCTGCTTTTGTCCTTCAGAAGATGAAGGAGACAGCCGAGGCCTATCTCGGTGAAAAGGTGACGGACGCTGTGGTTACCGTTCCAGCTTATTTTAACGACAGTCAACGTCAAGCGACGAAGGACGCAGGACGAATCGCAGGTCTGAATGTCATTCGAATCATCAACGAGCCGACGGCCGCTTCCCTCGCCTATGGTCTCGAAAAAAAGAAGGATGAGAAGATCGCCGTCTTCGACCTGGGGGGTGGAACGTTCGATATCTCCATTCTCGAATTGGGCGAAGGGGTCTTCGAAGTCAAATCGACCAACGGAAACACTCACTTGGGCGGAGATGATTTTGACCAGCGTGTCATTGACTACCTGGCCGATGAATTCAAGAAAGACCAAGGCATCGATCTGCGAAAAGATCGAATGGCTCTTCAAAGGTTAAAGGAGGCAGCAGAAAAGGCAAAGATCGAACTCTCCAACATGATGGAGACCGACATCAATTTACCCTTCATCACTGCCGATGCCTCAGGGCCCAAGCATCTGAACATGAAGCTGACCCGGGCCAAACTGGAAAAGCTGACCGAGGATCTCATCGAAATGGTAGATGGCCCATGCCGACAAGCCATTGCGGATGCCGGGCTTTCGACCAGGAATATCGACGAGGTGATTCTCGTTGGTGGGATGACCCGGATGCCCAAAGTTCAGGAGAAGGTGAAACAAATCTTTGGGAAAGAACCCAACAAGAGCGTTAACCCCGATGAGGCCGTAGGTATTGGCGCGGCCATTCAGGCCGGGGTTCTGAAGGGTGAGGTAAAGGACGTACTCCTTCTGGATGTGACTCCGCTCTCCCTTGGCATTGAGACGCTCGGCGGCGTCTTCACCAAGCTGATTGAAAGAAATACTACCATTCCAACGAAAAAGAGTCAGATCTTTTCAACCGCATCGGATAGCCAACCCGCTGTGACGATTCATGTCCTCCAGGGAGAACGAGAGATGGCCGTGGATAACAAAACACTCGGCCAATTTGAACTGGTAGGGATTCCACCTGCCCCTCGGGGCATTCCTCAGATCGAGGTCACATTCGATATCGATGCTAACGGGATCGTTCATGTGGCGGCCAAAGACCTTGGAACAGGTAAAGAGCAATCCATAAAAATTACTGCCTCCAGCGGTCTTAACGAAGATGAGATCAAAAAGATGGTCAGGGATGCGGATGCCCATGCCGCAGAGGATAAGAAAAGACGTGAGCTGGCCGAAGCGAGAAACCAACTGGATACTCTTATCTATTCGACCGAAAAATCCTTGAAGGAATACGGCGATAAGGTCGATTCCGGAGAGAAACAGAATATCGAAGACGCGGTGGCCAAAGCGAAAAAGGCGATGGAAACAAACGATGCGAGTACGATCAAGTCCGCCCAGGAAGAGCTCACCCGCTCCTCCCATAAATTGGCAGAAGCCATGTACGCCAAGGCTTCTCAGAAAGGAGCTGCCGGACCGGGTGCTGAAGCTGGACCTCAGGAAGGACCGCGCCCCAAGGGGCAAGAAGATGTCGTCGACGCGGACTTCGAGGATGTGGGTAAAAAATAACTCACTCAATAAAATCATCTTAAAAAAAGGCGATGGAGAACCCATCGCCTTTTTGTTTATCATCCCCAAAATTGTCATTGCGAGCCCGTAGGGCGTGGCAATCTCGCTTTCACATTGCAGAGCCTGTTCCGAACAAAGCGAGGAATCTCCGGGTTTGCTTCGGCTTTGCCTTGCAATGACCTACGGGGGTTGATGCAAACCATAATATCTTCAATCAGAGATTAGAGCATGTCCATATTTGCTGAGGTAAGGATCAAGAGTCTTCCAGTCTATTGTGATTAAGGCGCTAGGACCCCGCCAGTAAATTTCAACAAATCGGAAGCCCAGCCCATCTTTCGAGATCTCCCACTCGTTTGGAGAAGTTACCATATCCATGAGCCCATCGGGCCCAATTTTGATCGTTGTCTCGTCAGCAGCTTCCTTCTCTTTCACCTTCTGAGCAACTAATGCCGTAAGTTTGTCGCGCCAGTCGGTTTTATCATCAAATAAATCCGAAGCTTGTAAATCTCTCTTGGCTTCTAACAACCAGTTAAAGAAGCCTCTTTGAGCTAATCCATGAGGTAAATCCTGGGTATACCGGAACAGCTGACCTTGAAATGATATCAAGTGCTTGTTACTAAAGCTAACAGCGTATGTATGATCCATCTCTTGGCACACATCGTATTCTTTAAAATTATCAACGGCTTTTTTAGAAATAAGATTATTCCAGAATTTCTCATTTTCGTCGCGGGGGTTTTCAATTTGCGGGTAGGTAAGATATTTTTTTACGTATACATAAGGACATGTTTTGTCAGCTTCCGAATGACTAATATAAATATTTCTAAAAATACGATCAGGGAATTTTATCAAGCTTTGTTGAAGTTCTTTGATTCTCTTTTTATAAGCATTTTCCAGATCCATAACTATAAATTCGTCATGACTAATTGCTAAATGCTCTTTATGCTCAGCATAAAATTTATCATATTTAGCCTTTATATAGAGTATCTGTTTAAGCCATTGCCTCTGATATTGCTTTGTTTCCTCCTGACCTTCAGGAGATAAGCTTGCCAAGGCATCATGATAAGCTTTAGCCAGCTCTTCATCGAGTTTGGAGAGTTCTGGATTAGAGCATACAGATTTCTCAACCCAGGTGGCAGCCTTATTGCAGTCAAAGCTCGCGGCAATAGCTTGTGTTGAAAGTAGTCCGAAAAGGACGATAATAATAAACAATTTTTCCCAGCACAGACGCCTGTTCTGAAGAATAATACCTAAACGAATCAGCACTATCTGGAACAGCTCTTGCCTCTTCCCATCACTCCATAACAGCATCAATTTCGGCATTTCCTTCTCCTCTCTTAGGAAGATTCGCCTTAAAAATATATTGCACAAGAAAGATTAGGTCCTAGAGGATTCCATAGGTCGTAATGCTTTCGTCGTATCTTTGAACCACACCAACGAGAAGAAGTCAAGCCTTTTTGAATTAGGTCTTGACAGGTCAAATTAATATGACTATAATGGTCATATAACCCCCACAAGAGGATTGGTCAATGCCATGAAAATAACAGCTGTTTCAAATTTGAAAGCGCGTTTGAGTGAATATTTGAATCAGGTCAAAGCGGGCAACGAGGTGTTGATCACAGATCGAGGCAAGCCTGTGGCCCGACTGGTGCCTATCTCGCGGACAAAAGCAGCCGGAGAGTCAATGGCCAGAATGGAAAAACAGGGTTTGATCAGACTTGGCTCAGGCAAGCTTCCAAAAGGTTTCTGGGAGATGCCCAGAGCAGAGGATCCAAAGGGCCTTGTTCTCAAAGCTCTTCTTGAAGAAAGAAAGGAGGGAAGGTGAGATTCTGGGATTCCTCAGCTATTATTCCCCTATGTCTCAAAGAACAAGCGTCTGAGGCAGTAAAACGTTTGATTAAAACTGATGAGGATATCGTTGTTTGGTGGGCAACAAGGGTTGAATGCTTATCAGCCCTCTCAAGGCGACGTCGCGAGGGAGCGTTGGATAATCATTCGGAAATCAAAGCAAAGGCGATACTATCCGCACTTTCGGAGGAATGGTCGGAGGTACAACCTGGCGAACTTGTTCGACAGCGAGCGGAAAGACTTCTGGCTATTCATCCTTTGAGATCCGCAGATGCTTTTCAGCTTGCGGCCGCATTAATATGGGCGCAAGAAAACCCGCAAGGCCTTGAAATGGTCTGCTTTGATCAGAACCTTCGAGAAGCAGGTCATAAAGAAGGATTTACACTGCTCCCTTGAGAATTACAGACATAGATAAAACGCCTCTATTTTTCTTCTTCGTTCTTCTTAGACCTCCTTTCATATCGTTCGTATATCCGTGTTCCTGACCTTCGGCCTTGTACGCAAGGGGAGGATTGGGGTGAGGAAGAATAGATGATTTCAAATGAATTGATCCAAAACAAGAATCCTGATGCCTTTGGCCGGCAAGAATCTATCGTCATTTGTAAGAAAGGCATGGCAGTTAGAAACAAGAGCGGTGGCCAGTTGAACGGCATCCGGTGTTCTTAGATTGTACTGCGCCCGGAGAAAGGCAGCCCTTTCGGCGATCTCATCGGTTAAGGGGATGATCGAAAGGTTCGGAAAATTGCGGAACAGGACGAGATATTGAGCGGACAGGGCAAAGTCCTTTTTTCGGTAGGGTTGGACGAGGCATTCCGTAATGGTGAGGGTGCTCGTCACGGCAGTCATCTCTCCTTTTTCCAAAGCACGAAAGAAGCTCCTCAAGATTGTCTGATAGATGGGATGTTCCTCAAAGGCGCAAATGAAGATCATGGTGTCCAAGGCGACCGGACGATCTCTCAGGTTCTTAAGAAGAGACATCATTTCCAGCGGGCCCTCTCTTTTTTCACGTAGGCCTTAGGGTCAATGCCTTCCCAAGCGTCTTTTCCCAACCCGAACATGAATTCAGTAAAGGATTTGGGCTGAGGAAGAATGATGATGGCCCCATTCACCTCTTCTACTATCACTTCTTTCTTAGGAGAAATGGCGACCTTCCGTCGGACCGTTTGCGGGATGACCACCTGATATTTCGGACCTACCCTTACTTTCGTTCCCATAATGTACCCTCCTAATATCGTTATACGCTATTATAATATCGTTATACGCCTTTGTCAAGTCAATATTGGCAAGGATTTGATTTTACCGTACGATGGTGATAGATATGGAAAGGCAGATGCCGGTTGGGAGAAAACTCAATGTGGGAATTTGTTGAAAAATTGAAAAAAGGTCTTTCAAAGACCCACCAGGGGTTTGTAGAGAAGATGGACAGACTCTTCCTGGGGAAGAAGACGATCGATCAGGAGGTCCTGGACGAGCTGGAGGGCCTTCTCTTCGAAGCCGATTTGGGCGTGAAGACATCCGGCCAATTGATCGAGGGAGTTCGCCAGGGGCTGAAAAGGGGAGAGCTTCAGGAACCTGAAAAGGTGAAGGAGTATATCAAGCAAGAGATCCTCCGGATTCTGAAATCGGGAGAAAAGCCTCTTTCCATCGACTTCTCCCAAACGAAGCCGTTCGTCATGATGGTGGTCGGCGTTAACGGCGGTGGCAAGACGACCACCATCGGAAAGATCGCCCATCAGTATTCCTCCCAGGGCAAGAAGGTCTTGGTCGGTGCAGCGGATACATTCAGGGCTGCCGCGGTGGAGCAGCTTGAGGTTTGGGCAAACCGAGTTGGAGCCGATCTGATCAAACAATCCAAAGGATCGGACCCTTCTGCCGTGGCCTTTGACTCCATCCATGCTGCCAGGGCTAGAGGGACTGACCTCGTTTTCATCGACACAGCCGGAAGGCTTCACACCAAAGTCAATCTCATGGAAGAGTTAAAAAAGCTGAAGCGGATTGTCGGGAGGGAATACCCCGGCGCGCCTCATGAAATCCTCCTCGTCCTCGACGCCACGACAGGCCAGAATGCTATCTCCCAAGCGAAGCTCTTCAACGAGGCCATCGGCGTGACAGGGATCGCCCTTACCAAACTGGATGGGACGGCCAAAGGAGGAATCATCGTCGGAATCACGGAAGAGCTGAAGATTCCGATCCGGTACATCGGCGTGGGAGAAGGGATCGACGACCTGAAGGAGTTTGACGCCACGGAATTTGTCCAAGCCCTGTTTTAATTGCTTCAAAGGAGGATTACATCAGGATTTCCCCGCTTCGCCCCTCCTTCATCCACCTCTCCGTTCTCGGCAAAAAAACTTATCGTAGAATTTGAAGATGAAATTTTGTAATATTACAATGCTTGTCATCATCCTGCACGGAGCTGCAAATAGTCACAGAGAGCTGCCAAGTGATAAAATGGCCACCGTTATGCCAAAAAGGTAAAAGTCTTAAGCTTAGTTTCATACTACCATTGCTCCTATTTGTCTGTTTGACCGTGAGCTGTGTCCATGCTCCGGCTCCTTATCGACCGAGCAGCTGGGTGAATACTCCCATCGATATGAAATCCGTTGCAGACAACCCAAACCACCCTTTGCTCCAGGTGATCATTGTTTACGGACCTTGGTGGTGCCACCACTCGGCCTTGCGTTTGGTCTGTCCAGACCGACCGGTTCTGTTCTGGGACCCCGGGGGCAGTTATGGCATCTTTCATCAAGAGGACATCCGAAGCAAAGACCTCATCCGGATAGATCCTCCTGATCTTGAAGCCTACCTGCAGTTCACTTGGGAATTTAGCAGTGTAGAAGTGGAAGTGTTCGAATGGGATCTGACAACAGAACAGGCCGGAGAATTGTACGATGTACTCCTCAATGGAACGGACAAAAATCATCCTGCGGGAAAGTTTTCCACGACGACGATGGGAGGATTTTGTTGCGTCGCCTTAAGCGATTTCTTGCATCGTTTTGCGAAAAAGACGATGAATGTGCCGAAGTCTTTCTTCTTCCCGCACGATTTAGCCCGGGTGCTGTATACGCAGTCGCCCAGGCGTGTGCTGGCATTTCGCCGCGGTAAACAGGTGGTGTATGTGCCCCCCTTGAATCACTCTGGCAGCCTCGCCTATTCCCCGTGTCAAGCACGGGGCAGGTTAAGGCAGGCTTTTCAAGTCCGGGATGACGTTCTCTGTAAAATAATTTATGATTCACTGAACTGGTTCCCAATCCTGAAGCTATGAAAATCTGTTCATTTTTTATCCGCTCGTTCCTCTTTACCCTTCTCATCATGGGGCTGGTTCAACCGGTCAACGCCGAACAACTCAACTACCTTTCCCCCTTAGAAAACGCCGTTATCCAGGAGATAAACATGGCGAGGTCGAATCCCAAAGGCTACGCTACTTTTCTTGAGGAATGGAAGTGGTACTTCGACGGGAGGCTGCTAAAACTTCCTGGAGAAAGAATCATCCTGACGAAGGAAGGAGCGACTGCGGTCAACGAAGCGATGAGCACCATTCGCTCCATGAATCCGGTCGCCCGACTTAGTCCGTCAAGGGGTATGTCTTTGGGAGCAAAGGATCATGTGAGGGACCAGGGATCATCGGGTTCCATCGGGCACCGGGGGCGCGATGGAAGCACGGTTTGGGAGAGGGTGAATCGCTACGGGACTTGGGAAAAGAGCGTCGCCGAAAACATATCCTATGGCAGTAACAAGGCTCGAAATATTGTGATGGAGTTAATCATAGACGACGGGGTTCCCGGCCGGGGACACAGAAAAAATATCTTCAACCCGGATTTTCGTGTGATCGGAGTGGCCTGCGGCCACCATGAAACTTACGGGACTGTTTGTGTGATCACCTTTGCAGGAGGATACAACGAGCGAGGCGGTAAATAAGAACTACGGAAAAACCATTTTTTCGAGGGCCTTGATCCTCGCCTCTAAGGCGCTAAATTTCTTCTCCAAATCTGCATAAGAGAATTTGATCATTGAACCCAGTTCCTCTTTGACTTCAACAAAACCTTCTTTCATCTTCTCTCTGATGGAGACAACCTCGTCCGTCATCTTTTTCATCCCCTCTCCCAGGTTCTCCATTCCGTCCTTCAACCCACCCGTATCCATGCTGGCCCCCTCTTTGGCAGGGACCCAATGTGTTTCTGCCTCCTCTTTGACCTTCTGAAGGAGTAACTCCATCTTCTGGATCAATTGATCAAAAATAGACTGGTTTTCAACTTTAAGCTCCTGGATGCCGTCTCTGAATTCTTTCCCGGAATCGATTTTTATTTTTCCTTCTTCTTTCAAAGGCTCAAAATCGGCCTTCACTTCCTGCCTCCACTCCAGAATCTGATTTTTATTTTCCTCTCTTAGCTGACGGAAGTTTGACTTCATTTCCTGCCTCAGTTTCTCGAAATCCTCTTTAGAGGTTAAACCCAGCAATATTCTATCCAAATATTCCTTTATCTCTTCGTCCATCTGCCTTCTTGACCTCCTTAACGAAGTAGTTCTTGATTATCATAGATCCTTTGAAATATCAACCCATTTTTTGCACCACAATTTTACGTAGCCAACACATAGACAAAAATTTTGGTTGACTTTTCTGAACGGTTGTGATAGCCTGCCTTCGGTTCTTACGGTGGGTTGGAAAACACAACAGTCCTTGAAAAAAACTCGACAACAAATAAAGAAGTAACCTCCAGACGCTTATTCTTGCGACAGTTCAGTCTTTTGGAGGGGAAAATGAAAAGATCCTACCAAAAGATGCCCTGGCAATGGCTCTGGCTCTAAGGGGTAGGTCCGTTCCCTTAGAGCCCTCCGCAATTTTATCCTTCAAAATCGAAGAATATCTGAATTCTTTAATTTTTACTTTTTCGCCACTCTTTCTATTAAGAGAGAGGCCATAATTGGGAAGAACAAAGACCGGACCACATAAATCCTGAGTGTCAGGAGAGAGCTTCTTTGGCCCTGAAGTGAGGAATGCTACTCCTGAAGACATCATCCAGGCAGGAATGAAGCCAGGTCCTGTAAGAATTTACAGCTCATAATTCTGCTTGAAGATGGCAATATACAGGACGACAGGAAGTAATAGTTATTCTTATTACCGACATCGAAAGGGGGACAAAAAATGGCTTACAAAATCAAACGGTATGGTTGGACCCCTGACCTCCCCGATCATCGAGACCACGTGTATGCTGCTCCCTTTGAGGTTCTGACAAAACTACCCTCTAAGTGCAATCTTCGTAATCAATGCCCACGCGTGTATGACCAAGGGGATCTGGGCAGTTGCACGGCGAACGCTATTGCCGCGGCCGTGGAGTTCGAACGGATGAAGCAACATCTGCAGGATTTCATACCCTCTCGTCTTTTCATTTATTACGATGAGCGTGAAATGGAGGGGACAGTAGACTCAGATAGCGGCGCACAGATCCGGGACGGAATTAAGAGTGTGGGGAAGCAGGGGGCATGTCCTGAAAAAGAATGGCCATATGATATTTCAAAGTTTGCAGTGAAGCCTTCGCCCTCATGTTATCGAGACGCGCTCAAAGACAGAGCAGTTCGCTACAGCAGGATAAGCCGCAACCTCAATCAGATGAAAGGGTGCCTGGCGTCCGGCTATCCATTTGTCTTTGGTTTTACGGTTTACGAAAGCTTCGAAAGTCAGGAAGTGGCCAAGACAGGAAACGCACCGATGCCCAAACCAGGCGAGCAAGTTCTTGGCGGCCATGCTGTGCTCGCGGTGGGTTATGACGACGGACAACAGCGATTCATCGTCAGGAATTCCTGGGGGCCAAAGTGGGGGATGAAAGGCTATTTCACTTTACCCTATGGCTATTTGACTGACCCGAACCTTTCTGACGATTTCTGGTCCATTCGACTGGTCTCCCAGTAGGGTTAATACCCACGGAAATGGATAAGTGTCCGTACTAAAACTGGGCCGCAAAGATAACGGGAAATTGATTGAACCGCATCAGGGCGACGTGATTATCGTCAGTCTTCAGGAGACTCCTACCACTGGCTATAGGTGGACGGTTGATACCACTGACGAAACAATTTTGGAATTACAAAATGAGAGTTTTCGCATAGCACCGGAAGCTGGTCTTGGAGGCAGCGGCACAAGAACTTTCAGCTTTCGAGCAATCACGGCGGGTAGCGTTAACCTAAAGCTAAAGCTGCGGCGCGAGTGGGCGGGCGACGCCTCGATCACCGATCGCTATGGCTTAACTATCAAGGTCCTGCAGTGACGAAGATGCCGTGGCAAGAGGCCAACGGTACCCGGCCTTGAAACTTGACAGAAAATTTTGTTGAAGTGGATAAGGCACCTGGGAGATTGAAAGAGTAAATGATTTCTGATGAGACATTATCGAAACTTGTTTCAAGTTTCAAGGCCTGACAACAGTGATTCCGTAAGGACTCCCGGCTTTGGCGGGACGAGTGGAGAGTGAAAATAACTTAAAAGGCTATACAATAAAATGATGGACTACGCGGCCTGTGGGTAATATAAGGCCAAAGAAAGGAGGGAGACATGACATCCAATGTCAAAGAGAATGAGTTTAAACATAACGCACCTGAACTATTTAAGAAATTAAAAGAAAAGGTTAGGCGTTTAAAAGAACCCGAAGGTATAGTCAATGAGATTTTAGAGCTTATCGATGAGTCAGAATCACTCCTGGATAGCAATCCGGAAGAGTCGGAAGAAAAGTATGACGAAGCCCTGAGCAAAACAGAAACTATAGAGATAAGTAAAGGAGCAACACCTCTTGCCTGGAGGTTGTTCTGGATGGAAATAGGCTATTTAATTTTCCTCTTGCTTTTGGGGTATTTTACTTACAAATGGCCTCATTTTGTTTTGTGGGCCGGCCTCATGGATTATCCTACCGCCATGCATCTCCAAACTGCCTGGTTTGGAGCACTCGGTGGAATAACCATCGCTATTTACGGGATATATGAACACATACACCTGAGAGATTTCGATCCCGAACTTAAATTATGGTATGTATGCAAACCTCTGATTGGAGCCATTTTTGGTTGGTTTGTGTACCTGATATATTTCCTCGGCCTCGTATCGGTTCAAGAGTTGGATAATGCAAGTAAGATCAGGACCCCTGAATTGGCTTATGTTATTGCTTTTCTGGCCGGGTTCAGTGAGAGATTCACCCTTAAATTGATTGACAAGCTAATGGCCGTTCTTACAACCTGGCAAGAAAAACCATCAGGTGACGCCTCCAAAAAGGGGACAACAAAGCAGGAAGGTAAATGATGTCTGACGACTTGAAACTGGGTAAGAGATTTTATTGACGCGCGGAGCGAATATTCAATTTTAGCATTTTGTGGTTAGTTCCCTTGGCGGAATTGGGTGGAAAGGGTGAACGCTATGAATATAGACCTGAGCCCCATTATGATTCGCAATTTGTCATTGGCAACGCAAAATATCATGGTAACTTTTCAAATTAAGAGAGTCCCGGAGTTTGAAACTCCAAGTATAATATCTAGGAACTTCTAAGACTTGGGAAACATTTGATAACACATGAAATGTTACGTTATTTTGGTCTGCTTTGGGCAGTACTCAAATCTTTTTTCTAAACTTCTAAATATTTGAAAGGAGGAGCCATGAAAATATTTAAAGTCTTATTCGCCTTATGTGTTCTTACACTCGTAATGGGTTGTTCAATTCTTAAAGCGATTGATAAACTTGCTGGTATTGAAAAAGGTCTTTCTAAACGATACGGGGCCGAAGAAATGATAACTGAAACTCAGATTGCACCTGTTGATCTCATCACACTTCTCGACCCAGATAATAAGGCAATAAAAAACATGGCGTTAGAAAATATGGCGCCCAAATTCATTGGAAAGATCAAAAACGTGGATCTGGACACAAAGAGTATCGTTGTTACCGGTACCGATGGGACAGAGAAGACCTTTCAGGTTGATGATGAAACAAAGATCACCAAAGACACAACGATTCTTATTCTCCCCGATTTGAGCCAAGATATGCAGGTGGCCGTGAAGTACAAGAAGGATGGGGATAATAGGATGATTTCGACGGAAATCGAAGTGTCCGTGTCTCCTGAAGCGGAGTGGGCTAAACTTAGCGAGAGTAAAAAATTAAGTCGCGCCTTCGAAGCCTTTTATCAATATGATCAAGCGGATTCAGATAAATTGAAGACGAGGAGAAATCGCTTACAGGATAGGCTTATCGCCGCGTCAAACGAGCAATGCAAAGCATTTAAGCTCACGTTAAAGCTCCAGCGTGACATACCGGCCGACCTTATCCCATCAGGTATTGCTACCATTACGTCAGGACTGGGCGCTATTTTTACATCAGTAAATACTGTTCGTGCGCTTTCCGGCAGTGCGGCCATTATGCTGGGTATTAAAGGCGATGTACTGCAAACTATATACGCGGATAAAGCTATGGAAGTCCTTACTGCTGCAATTGATGTTAGACGCAAAAAAAAGCTTGACGAGATCGAGGCAAAAAGAACAAAGGACATAAAGGATTACACGGTAGAGGCATCAATCTCGGATGCGATCGAATATCATGCTGGTTGCACGCTTATTGCAGCTCTCGAAGAAGCTGCTGCCGCTGTACAAAAACAGGCAGGTGCTGCGGCACCACTGTCGATCACCACCGCTCCCGAGTTGCCTCCGAGTCAGGTTAACACAGCATACAACAAACAGACTCTGGCGGCCACAGGTGGTACGCCACCTTACACCTGGACAATTACTGGACAACCGAGCTGGCTGAAACTTGACCCGAAGACAGGAGCACTAAGCGGTACTCCGGGGCAGGAACAAGCAGGACAAACAATCAGCTTCAACGTGGAGGTGACCGACAGCGCTAGCGTCACGAACAAGAAGAGTTTCACTCTGCCTATCAAGTAGTCAGAAGAGGCCCCTGCGGTAAAGGCTCCCTCTATGGCGCGGATTCCATATTGAATGAGGTTTTTGATCTCGGGAAGAATCTGATTCCCTTTTCTGTGGCGGCGCCTTTCGGCTTGAAGCCGTGTCTACTGTTTGGTAGCTTGCAACAACTGACAGAGAAGTACAAGTCCGGTTTGAAGAATAGTCGAGCGACCCAGGGGGCGCAGAAGATGTGACCTGGTTTTCAAGGGGTAAGAATGACAACAATTAGGATATCGATTGCAGTACTTTTAGGTGGCATACTCTTGACTTGCGCGAGGCTCAAGAACATACAAATGGTGCCTGGCCTTGAAATTTGACAGAAGATTTTGTTTAAGTTTGGAGCCAATGCAGGACGACGGCTTCAAGGTCCTCGCAATTGGGGAGAAAAGGGGAACCCTAAAGAAATAGAGCTGATGGATACTGTGAAACACGCGGGGCTGAGCGTGGACGTGTACCCTCGTGTGGAATCAAGGCATGTTCTGCACGAACGTCCCCTGCTCTTTTCTCCGAAGGTGAATAGGGATTATCCTGAGATGAGGACGCGCCGAAAGGCGTACGCGGGCGGGAAACCCGGCAAGTGATTTGACAATCGTCAACACAAGGAGGGAATGCCATGGCTGTTTATCGGATACTTTCAATCGACGGAGGCGGCATTCGGGGGATTATCTCCACAATCCTCCTTCAACGACTCTCAGCGGAACGTTCTCTTTCCGGGTGGCTGGAAAAGGTCGATCTGTTGGCCGGCACATCCACAGGCGGCCTTCTCGCTCTGGGTATTGCCAAACCGATCAATCTTCAGGTCATTCGTGATCTCTACGAGAGCAAGGGGGAAGTCATTTTTTACGATTCCTGGCTCCGCGACCTTCGTGACCTTTGGGGAGTCATCGGAGCCAAATACGACATTACGAACCTCGATAAAGAACTGGAGGCAATTTTGGGCGCGACAACTCTATCGCAACTTTCCAAAAAGGTTCTCATCACAGCTTTTGACCTGGACGGCATCGATCCTCAAGGGCAGCGGACATGGAAGCCAAAACTGTTCCACAACTTTCCTGGCCCGGGCAGCGACGGAAGTCAACTCGCATATAAAGTGGGAGTATATACGGCCGCGGCTCCAACCTATTTTCCCTCCGCGGATGGTTATGTCGATGGCGGCGTCTTTGCGACCAATCCTGCCATGTGCGCCCTTGCCCAAACACAAGACCCACGGATCGGTGATCGACCGGCCCTGAACGATGTCGTCTTATTCTCGCTGGGCACAGGCACATCCCTTACCTATATCTCGGGCGAGCGACACAACTGGGGCTATGCGCAATGGGTCAAGCCACTGATCAACCTCATGCTGGATGGCGTCGCCGGCATCGCCGACTATCAGTGCAAGCAGATCTTGGTTGACAGGTATCATAGACTGGCTCCTGTCTTTCCGCCGCCGACAAATATTCCCATGGACGCGGCGGACCGAATGCCTGAAATGATCGCCTTTGCAGAGCAGGTGGTTCTCGGACCCACAATGCAATGGCTGAAATCGAACTGGTAGGCCTGGAAGCCCATGTTATTTTGCTGATAATCGGTAGCAGGAGCAGAGTCAGATATTCAATGTTGCTGGGATTTGGCGGAAGAGTTGACCGCTAAGAAAATAGAATTGGCCTCATTATCTTTATGGAAAATGGGATGCGTTGTATTAGCTCACTAATTCGGTAACTTTTAAAAGTTTATCAAAAGGGGTCATGTAATTCAAACCACCATGCCGCCTCAGATGATTATATTCGAATAAAAATCCTCCTATCTGCTCTTTCACT
>Ga0326728_10010383_pt1 | contig 21828 bp, 18 predicted proteins | sample MB3enrmetagenome_FD_207602 | JGI IMG/M metagenome (GOLD analysis project Ga0326728, IMG submission 207602) | Lab enriched peat soil microbial communities from McLean, Ithaca, NY, United States - MB31MN | ecosystem: Environmental > Terrestrial > Soil > Wetlands > Peat | place: USA: New York... | reverse complement strand
CATTTCCGCCCTGATTTCCGGAGGCACCAGATCCTGACCCTCGCGGATCTCCCAGCCGCCCCCCAGCGCGCGGTATACCCCGACGAGGCTGGTGGAAATATTGCCCATCGTGCTTGCCAGGCTGTCCTGCTGAGCCAGGAGGGCCTGCTGCGCGGTCAGCACCGCGGTGAAATCCTTCAGGCCCTCCCGATACTGCTTAACCGCTAGGTCGAAAGCCGTTTTGGCGGAGGCGACACTCCGGGCAAGGAGATCGGCCCTATCCTGCGCCTGGAGAAAGGCCGCGAGATTGTCCTCCACATCCTGCTGGGCAGAGAGGACCGTATTCTTATAATTGAGAAGCAGCTGCTGGAATAGGGCGTCCTGCGCCCGGACATTGTTCGTGATCTGGCCATAATTGAAGAGGTTCCACTGGAAGGAAGGGCCGGCCTGGACCGAGCGGCTCCCCCACCTGAACATGTCGCTGAGCTTGGATGGACTCTGATCAATCGAGAGGAAGACCAAACTGCCGATGAGGGAAAAGGTCGGAAGGAGATCCGCTTTGGCCACCCCGATCCGGGCGGATTGAGCGGCAGCCTGCAATTCGGCGCTCCGGACATCAGGTCTTCGGCGCAGGAGGTCTGCCGGAATGCCCACGATGATCTGGGGAGGTGAGACGGGAATTCCCGAAGGTCCAACCAGGAGGTCACCCAATGTGCTCGGCGGCATGCCCAGCAGAACACTCAAGGAATCCTGGGCCTGGCGCATTTGCGTTATTAGGGACGGGATGGTGGCCCGGGTGTTCAGGAGCGACGTCCTGGCCTGCTCGACATCCAGTTGCGTCACCGTTCCGTGCCTGAACCGGGCTTCGGCGATTTTCAGGCTTTCTTCCTGGTTAACCACATTGTCCCGGGCGATGCGGATGCGTTCTTGAGCGGTCCGTATGGTGATATAGGCATTGGCCACATCCGCCGTGAGCGTTACCAGCGTGCCGTCGTAATCGGCCAGGGTAGAGAGCAGACTGGCGTCGGCCGATTCGATGGCTCGGCGGAACTTTCCCCAGAAGTCGAGCTCCCAACTGGCCTGGGCGCCAATCTCGTCTTGGGTGTAGCCCAGAGGAATACCGGGAACAGCAAAGAGCGAATGCTCACTCAGCCGGTTGTATTGGAGTGAGCCGACGGCTTGCTGCGTCTGGGGGAAGATCTGGCCGATGGCAATGCCAAGCTGGGCCCGGGCTTGCAGGACCCGAACCCCCGCGCTTTGAAGCGAGAGGTTCTCGCGGAAGGCCAGGTCAACCAGATTGTCGAGGACCGGGTCGTTGAAAGTCTTCCACCACCCGCGATAGTCCGTCGAAGCCTGGCTGACCCGATTGTCCCTCGCCTCGATCCATTCCGGCGCCAACGCGGCTTTAGGCGTATGGAAATTTGGCCCCACAGTACATCCCAAAAGGAAAAGAGGAATCAAGAGGCATGGCCAAAACATCCTTTCACTCTTTGTGACAACACTTTAATTTATATTGCAGCTAACTTGATTTTCCTTCTGTTTTGAACTGGCCTCGCTACTGCTTATTTTCCGAGGATGCTCGCCGGATATGAGATCCACATACTCCAACCTAAGCATAGGTGGATTTGTTGTCAACTAGCATTACCTGGAAAAACGGGGGAAGCGGTAAGGAAGGCATGTGAGGGTTACCGATCGAGAATTCGACATGAAGCGGACGAAGGCCGCAAGGATGACATGTCGGCCCTGTCCGAGCCCTACATAGCGCCGAGCATCACCGAGCCCATAACGTTCCGCGCGGCTGCGGCCCCGCCCAACAGCCTCCTGTTCATGTCCGTCGTGATGGCCGTGCTGACGCCCGTTATCCTCGTCTACCACAACTACCAGTACCGGGTATTTCATGGGAAGACCCGCAGGGAAGAAGAGTAGCCGGCGCTCTCACGCTTCCGGGGCGAAAGATGGCGTGCGCCTTCGAAAGGGCCTTCAAAGCTCCGCTACGTCGAGGGTCTAGAGAACGGCATAAGCTGCGATCAGCGCGAGGCCTGTCAGCAGGTGCACCTTTATCATCGCCAGGTTGGCAGGGCTCATCTTTTTCCTGTCGAGATAGTTGCCCTTGAGTATGATCACCGAATTTATCGCAAGCGGGACGCTGGCGAACCCGACGAGCGCGAGCGGCGTGGCACTTCGCGACAGGACGCTGCCGAGAAGGAGCAGATAGGCTGCAGCGAGACCGGCCGCGTAAAGGAAGATGCCCGTCCTTCTTCCGTGGCGCGCAACGAGGTTCCATTTTCCTCCCTGCTTGTCCTCCTCGTAGTCGGGTATCTCGTTGATGACTATCATCGACCACATCATCATACCAAGTATCGCCGACATGAGGAGCGGCTGGAGGTCGAACGTCGCCGCCTGCACATAGTAGGCGCCAAGGCCGATAACGGGACCGAAATTGACCAACAGTGCCAGCTCGCCGAGGCCTCTGTAACCGAACTTTATTGGCGGCAGCGTGTAGAACACGGAGCAGAAAACGCCGAAGAGACCGAGCGCTAGCACGGGCCAACCGTGTGTAAGCGAAAGGTAGACGCCTATGCACGCGGTCACGAAGAAACAGAAGGCAGCGCCCGCTGCGACCTGCCTCGGCGCCAGCAATCCGTCCGTCAGGACCCCGCTCCCTCCCGTGTAAGGGTTCCTGTCCGGGGAACCGCACGTATCGACGGCGTGCATGTAATCGCAGACGTCGTCGAGCATGTTCAGCCCGAAGTGGTTTATCGTCACGCCCGCGACCACTAGGATAAAACCGAGTATGTCCGGTCTGTAGCCAGATGACCACGCCATGACGCTGCACAGTATCGCCGGCAGGAAGCTGGGGGGCACGTAGTGGAAGCGAACGGCCTTGAACCATACTGCGACCGCGTGGTTTTGCTTCAGCTCTAAGACGTCACTCCCTGTCCTCAGCCTCATGCGCACCCGCCCTTGCGATATGCCTCAAATTGCCGTTACGCAACGATTGTCCTTGCCCGTACCGATGAACCGACCCCGCGTCAGTCCTTCCTGGAACGCTCTACATAATTTGTATCTTCCTTCGCAGATCTGCAAGGCCGCTCTCAACAAAGCAAGCACAGCCTCTAACCGGTGCGATTGGCCCCGGGCTCTCACCGCGACCCCTTTATGTTCTTAACCTCACCATGACTGCCGCAGGGATCATCAGTCACGGGAACTGCAACAACGCTCTGTTCATACAAGTAGCGTAGGCCACCACATGGGCGCTCGTCGCGGCATCCCCGTCGGTGGCGATCGCAATGTCGGAGGATCTTGATAGGCATATCGTACTGGGCAGGTGTGAGCAGCTCTCCCACGACGGGGGCCGTCTTGATGGGACCGCGTGATGGACTCCCGCAGTTCCGTGGAAGGCCCGTTGACACCGAGAACCGGGATACGCATGTTATATAGAAGCCCCTTCAAGGGACAACTACGCGGCCAATTCGCCGCTGAAACACGCACCAGGAGGTCTGTGATGAAGATCATCGTCGCAAGGAGCAAGGGGCACTATCGGTGAAGGCGTATGAAGGGAGAATTGCGATGAAAGATACCGAGATCCGGACGGCGTTGGGTCGGCACTGGGCGGCATCGGCGGCGGGAGACCTGGCTGCAGAGCACGACATTTATCACGATGACTCCATATGCGATTACCCTCAATCGGGGGAGCGCATGCATGGCGCTCACAATGGGTCGAGCGGATCGGTTAAGGATGCCGCCAGACGGGTACGGGCCGGGCCGCCAGACGGCTGCGATGGGGTCCACATTGAACACAATGGCATAGATCTACGCAATGGTAGATCGCTTTGGCTCGGCCGGGCAGTTTTGGAGTCAGTGACGAGGAGAAAGATCATGGAGCAATTCGATAATCTCAGGTATCGCAAGCTGCCGCTTGGCGGAGGATCAGGTACAATGCCCGCATTAGGATTCGGCACCTTGATTCCCGATGCAACCGAGACGAGAAACGCAACCAGAACGGCGTTGGAAACAGGATTTCGTCACCTCGATTGCGCAGAACGATACCGAAATGAAGAGCAGGTGGGGGAGGCGATTCGGGAAGCCATTCAGGCCGGCTGGCTCACCCGACAGGAGTTGTTTGTCACGACAAAACTGTGGAACAACAATCATCGCCCGGAGCGCGTCCAGCCGGCATTCGAGGCGAGCCGTAAGAGGCTGCAATTGGACTACATAGATCTCTATTTGATCCACACCCCTTTTGCTTTTCTACCCGGAGACAACCAGGATCCGATGGATCAAAACGGTAATGTGGTTTATGACGAGGGCATCGGTCTGATGGAAACCTGGAAGGCGATGGAGAGCCTTGTGGACGGCAGCAAATGCAAGGCGATCGGTTTGTCGGATGTAAGTCTCGATCAAGTCGAGGAGATCTTCAATTCGGCGAGGATTAAGCCCGCCGTGATCCAGGTTGAGTGCCATCCCTATCTACCGCAAACCGAACTTCTAGAATTCTGCAACGGCAACGGAATTGTAATGCTGGCCTTTGCACCGCTGGGTCATGCGATCAAGCCCGGCGTCCTGGAGGATCACAGAATCATTGCGATAGCGAAGCGAGTCAACAAGACTGCCGCGCAGGTACTGCTCGCTTGGGCGGTACAGCGTGGGACTGCTGTTCTGACGACCCCGAGGACCCCTGATCGCGCTAGGGAGAATTTCGACCTCTCCGCTCTTCCCGAGGACGCCATGCAAGAGATAAATGCCATCCAGACGCGACAGAGGTTCAATCCGGTGACGGAGACTGGCATCCCTGGGTTTATCAAGGCGGGCAACTGACCCAAAAATGTTCTCCTTTATCTGCGCGCTCCATCTTCCGGAGACGATTTTCTTGCCTGCTCGCTCTGCAGAGCAGGGGCGATTCCTTCAAAGATATCAAGGCTCAGTCTCCCAAGAGCACCACTCATCGCGGCAACGAGTGCGTCGTAACTACTGCCGGCCACCTTTTCTGTGAGTTGCGATTCCTTTCTCAGGAGCACACTTCCGTCACTGCCACATATCGTCCACTGGGCCGCCAGCTCCACTGAATGGCCGAGCGTTCCCTCGAAACGGTCCACAGTAACCTGAACGCGCAAAGAAGCGGGCGCTCGACTCTCCGTGTATGGTGTCCAGCGCACGACGGAGAGACTATCTGCAGGGGAGAAGCCGGAGATGTTCTCTACAAGGACACGACTGATATCAGCTTCCAAAGACCCGGCCCATCGGTCAAACTCGGAGAGATTGAGTTCATTCTTGCCTGAACGGGTCACTATCTGCGGCCGGTCAAGATAGTCTGCCACGTGGACAGGACCTAGGGCAATGACGACATTGTGGGAGGATGAAACGTCACTGACCGGAGTCGTCTGGCGCGACATGGGACTTAACTGATAGAACTTCGACGGCGGTGAGGTGCCGCATGCGGTCAGAATAACTCCCGCGATAACGAGGCTGAGGCGTGCAAGTCGGTTCGAATGAAAATGCCTCATGTCATTCTCCTGGGGCAGGACGCTTCCCTCTGAGCAATGCTTCAGGGTGGCGTTCGAGGTAATCCGCCAGAACACGAACAGAACGCATAACCTCGGCGATCTGCTCGAGTGTCCTGTCTATCTCATATCCGAGGTTTGCATTCTGCGCCGCGATCCCGCCTATATTGTGCACCGCTTTATCTGTTTCCTTCAGCGTGTTTTGGGCTGCCAATAGGGTGTCATTGATGTTCGATGCGACTTGCCCGGGTGCACCTTCATCGAACCTCAGTGTTTTCTCGGCCTGCGTAAAGGCTCCCCGGGCGGCATCCGCCGTTCCCCTGACATCCGAGGCCAGAGGCCGGACCTCGCTATTAAGATTCTTGACCAGCGCATGTGCGTCCGTGAGCAAACGATTAAGCGAGACGATGCTGGCCTGGAGGTCGGGTGACTCCACGAGCCTATTAATTCCCGCAAGCGTTTCATTCAATCTGTCGGCGATCTCGGTGAGCGGCAGCTCCTCGAGTTTTGTTCTCAGCCGCTGCAGATCCGAAGGCATGGTCGGGATCTCAGGATACGCCGTTCCCAGGCCGACGAGCCTGACGGGGGTATTGGGGTGAAAATCGAGACCTACCATGAGTTGGCCCGTGACAAAGCTCTGCAATTGGAGCTCGGCTTTCAGCCCTTTATCTATCAATCCTTGAAGATACCGCTCATGGTATCTTTCGCCCCCCATGAGCACGATCTTTTGAGGATAGATTTCCACGTACACCGGAATAAATGCCTTCAGGTCTTTCACATCGAGTTCGAGGACGATGTTGGTCACGTGCCCTATCTGGACGCCGCGGAACACAACCGGCGATCCGACCTGGAGCCCGGCAACCGAGCCCTCGAAAAACATTACCCTCCTATAGACTTTTGTAAAGAACCTGCCCGAGCCGAAAACGACGATCCCCGCGACGGCAAGTGCCAGAGCACCCAGGATAAAAGCACCGATCAGTGACTTGCTCGCCTGTTTACTCACTATCCTTCACCTCCATCATCAACATCTAGGGAGAATCGGTTCTTGTGCACACCCTTCTCCCCTGGTCAGAAAGTCAATCACTCTGGGGTCCTTTGACTCTGCAAGAAGCTTTCGGGGAGGTCCTTCGGCTATCATTGTCCTGGCGTCGGCGTCCAGCAAGACCGAGTTGTTTCCGATCGCGAAGATACTCGCCAGCTCATGGGTCACCACGACCACCGTGGCCCCGAGACTGTCTCTCAATGCCATGATCAGCTCGTCGAGAAGATGCGCGCTGATCGGGTCGAGTCCCGCGGAAGGCTCATCGAAGAAGAGGGTTTCGGGGTCCAACGCCATGGCACGGGCCAGGCCTGCACGCTTCTTCATGCCGCCGCTGATCTCAGACGGATAGTAATCTTCGAAGCCGGCGAGCCCGACGAGTGACAGCTTCAGAGAAACGACCTCATTGATAGCGTCCTTGCCGAGGTTCGTGTACTGCCGGAGTGGGAGCGCCACGTTTTCGGCAAGCGTGAGAGAGCTCCAGAGGGCGCCGCTCTGGTAGAGCATGCCGAATTTCCTCATTATGGTCTTTTGTTCCTCAGGCTTCGCGGACCAGAAACTCTGACCGTCGTACAAAACCTCTCCCTTCGCGGGCGGGAGGAGTCCGACCAGACTTCGCAAGACCGTGCTCTTTCCGCCGCCGCTCCCTCCCATGATGATGAATATGTCGCCCCTGTTGATCGTAAAGGTGAGGTCATGCAGGACTACATTGTTCCCGTATGCCACACTGAGATCCTTCACCATGATATGGGGCTTTCCTTTCTCCATCGCCTTTTTTGTGCTCCTAAATATTCAGCACATTACAAAGAACGGTTATGACTCCCATCGCCACAACGATGCTCACAATGCTTGTCACGACTGCAGAAGTTGTCGCTTCGCCCACTGCGGATGCGCTGCGCCCGGATTGCATCCCGCGCAGACAGCCTGCGAGCGCCACAAGGACACCGAAGACTGCCGCGCTGAAGACCCCCACCCAAAGGTCTTTCAGGCGTACGGATTCACAGGTCTTGTTGTAGTATTCCATGAAGTTGAGATCGAGCATCGAGACTCCGACGATCAGGCCGCCGAGCATGCCCATCAGGTCCGCATAGAGGCTCAACAGGGGCATCATGATAAAAAGGGCGAGCATTCTCGGCAGCACCAGGTATTCCATAGGCGAGATGCCAAGAGTCTCCAAGGCGTCAATTTCCTCATTCACCTGCATCGTGCCGAGCTGCGCGGCGAATGACGCCCCGGTACGGCCGGCCATGATGACCCCGGTCATGATGGCCGCAAGCGCCCTCGCCATCCCTATCCCGACAAGACTGGCCACATAAATCTGGGCGCCGAACAGCTTGAGCTCGATGGCGCCGATGAACGCCAGGATAAGCCCAACGAGAATGCTGACAAGGGAAACGATTGGAAGGGCCTGGGCGCCGCATTCCTGCATCGTCACCAGAAGGTCGGAGGGGCGGAATTGGGCCTTGCCGGAGACCAACTTCATGAATGCGAAAGCAACATCCGCGATGAAAGCGAGCATTTCGAGAATGGAACGCCATAGTTGAGCCGCGGAGTCGCCGACCCTTTCGAGAAGAGCGGTTTTTGCTGCTCCCCTGCGGACCCCTTTCCTTTCGGGGACTGCAGAGGCAAGGGCAAGGATCTTCCGCACGCCCTCCGGCAGGCCGTCCTTCTCGACGGGAACATGCAGTTCTGAGCCCATCTCGGTGACACGCCTCAGGAATGTGATGAGGCCGGTGTCCCATCCTGTCATGGCCTTAGTATCAAAGACGATGCGCGCCACCGCGCCCGCAAACTCCGACTGGCGGCGAAATTCCTCCGGCCGCGGGAGCTGCCTTCCCAGTTTCCATTCTCCTGACAGGCTCGCGACCAACGTGGCGTCGGAAAGGTGCAGCAGGGTGAGCTCCGCTTTCCCCGGCGTCGTGTCAGGGACCGCTTTTGCCTCCGGGGTGAGTCGGTTTCTCATGTGTCTCCCATGCTCTACTTTGGCAATCTCCTTCGCCTGTCGGTTTCTTTTCCCGCCCAGGAGATGATTATTCCCACCAACACGGCCCAGAAGTAAAGCCCGATCAGGACTTCTGAAACCACCAGGAATCTCACCAATACGGCGTGTCTGATCGGAGTAATGTCTCCGAGTCCGAGGGCAGTCATGGTCGTGCCACTGAAATAAGCGAGATCAAAGAGGTCGGGGTCGATAGCAAAGGAAGAGCGGCAAAGCGTCACATATAACAAACCGAAAGCTGTCATGATCGAGATGTAGTGCATGAAGACGAAAAACATGGCTCGCAGCGGCAATAGAGGCGCGATTCCGCCGAACACGTAGGAGGTCGGCAACACGAACATATCTGCGATGAGAAACACGGCGACACAGGTCAATGGTATCTTTGACCAGAGGTGTAATGGCACATAGAAGGCCGCCATATAGAGCCCGACCAAGAAGAGAAGCCTCAAGAGCACGAATCGTCCTTCCCTAGCTCTCGTCAAGCCTCCCCAGCTACGGAACCAGTGCACCGGAGTGTAGGCCTCCTCGTAGTTCCGGAGGAATGATTCCATCTTCTGCCAAAATTCATCCTGCTCCATCAGAGCTATCCCCCCACTACGCGCGAGCACGCTGCATAGGCACGCCTCGCTATTTCTTAGGAAAGGCTCATGGGAGACCACGGTTTGAGCGCCCCTTCGCCGTCCAATTCCCGTGGCAATGCTGTCTCCCCCCAGGCGTGATCTTTCAGGAGGGAATGGAACCACTTTTTCGGGTTCATCGAAAATTGGGTGTTTTGAACGAAGGCGCCGCCCTCTAAGGGCGAGGAGCATGACAAGAGCGAGCAGCCCGACAAAGGGCGCTGCCCGAGGAGATTCCGCTTCGCTGTTGTCATAGAACCTCTCTTTCCTAAACGGCGACGGGGATCTTCTCTCGCATTCTATACCCAATCACATAGTGGGCGGTTCATAGGCCGAATACCGGCGTTTGGAATGACCGCCATTGCTCGCCTTATTATGGAAACGCGGTTTAATAAAGCTAGTATAAGTCCTCGATGACGAGTTTCCAGTGAGTCTTGCCTGGGATCCCCTTTCGCGCTGTATGTCCGCCCCCGATAGGAGGCGTCTTTTCCGCCCCGTCCCTCCCACGGTGTGCGATCGCCAAATGGCAGCGCGTCAGCGGCAAGATCATCAAGGTTCATACGAGAGATGTCGATTACAAAGGATACATTCACCACGCCAGAGCGGATGATCCGCAGTATGAAATTAAGAGCGATAAAACCGACCATGTCGCGATGCACAAAGGTAGGGCGCTCCAGAAAAAGCGGGTGAGTGAATCAGCTTGAGCCACTGTCCTCATCCTTTCCGCCTTCCTCTGCGAAGGAAGACAAGGGACACCAAGACAAAGAATGCAACAGCGGCGTACAGCATTACGCGTCCCTCTGCGATCCTGCCTCCTGTCAGAACGCCGATTGCAATGAGGAAAGCTACGGCAAAGAGGCAAATCTCGGCAAGCCGCCGATCTGCCTGCCGCTTGAGCGTCTTTTCAAGGAGTCCTATGTCGTGGGCATCGAGTCTCACATCCAGAGGTTCGCGGTTGTCGAGTCTTCGAAGCATATCCTGAGCATGTTTCGGGAAATCTCTGAAGAAGGTAACGTAGTCAATGAGCTCGTTCGAGAAGGAGCGGCGAAGCTGTGAGGGATCGAGATATGCCTCAAACGTCTTCTGAACGAAAGGCACGAGGTGCTCGTTGAAATCGAAGTCGGGATAGAGGCCGAGACCCATGGCCTCCGTAGTGATAAGCGCCTTTGAGAAAAGGGCTAGGTCAGAAGGGAAATCGATGCGCCGGACGGCGCCCCGGTGGATGAGGCGGAAGAATATCCAGGCAACGCTGGGATTTGTGGGAGAAAAGAACATTTCGCTGAGTATTTCGGAGGCGTCCTTTCTGAATCCGGTGAGATCGCTTGCGTCACTCGTTCTCGCCAAATGAAGAAAATGATCGAGGAAGCCTTCAATGTTTTTGTCGGCGAAGGCGGCGAAGCAACCGATAAGCTCTCTCCGCTGCGTTTCGCTCAAGTACCCGACCATGCCGAAATCATAGAAGCACAGGACGTTACCTTTCAACGCGAACGAATTGCCCGGATGCGGGTCGGCGTGAAAAAAGCCGTCGATCAGTATCTGCTGGAGCTGGGCCTCTACCCCATAAAGCGCGAGTTTTCTTGAATCAAGGCCCGCGTCGCGGATGCCGGATGCGTCGTCTGCCCTCACGCCCTCGACATATTCCATCGTAAGGATGCGGGATGTCGTGAACTCCCAGTAGATCGCCGGGATCTTGATATGGGTATTGTCCCTGAAGGCATAGCGAAAGCGCTCGGCCTTGTGCCCTTCCGCCGCAAAATCGAGCTCTCGACGCGTCCAGTCGGCGAATTCCTCAGCCACGCGCACGGGGTTGTAAGGCCGTATCTCAGGGACAAATCTCTCCGAAAGATGCGCGAAGTAGAGAAGGAGATCGATGTCCTGGTCTATTGTCCTGCGGATATCGGGCCTTTGAACCTTTACGGCGACTTGAGTCCCGTCATTGAGACGGGCCCGGTGCACTTGAGCCAGGGATGCCGCAGCGACAGGCTGCCGGTCGAGAACGGGGAAGAATTCTCCGGGGGCGCCTCCCAATTCCCCGCGGATGATCTGCTCGACCTCTTCGAAGGCAAACGGTCGCACGTCGCTCTGCAGCTTGGACAGCTCCCGTGACAGCTCTTCACCGACAAAGTCAGGGCGCAAGCTGAGGATCTGCCCCAGTTTGACGAAGGTGGGACCCAGGGTCTCGAGCAATTCGCGAAAGACTCGAGGGTCCAAGCCCCGGCCTTCCTCTGCGGAGATCAGGCGCCGGTGCGCATCGCCCCTGGAAAATAGGCCATGGATCCGCCATTTCCAGGGTACTAGATAAAGGAGGTGAACCTTCTTGAGGAAGTACCTGCCGCCAAAGAGAAAAATTGTGGTAAGTATGAAGCGGAGCCGTCCAAGGCTCGAAACCTTCAGTCTTCGACCGGAGAGCGTTGCCATGCAAGCCGGGCTCGTTTAGCCTTCCTCTACCCGGATCGGCACCTTCCTTCCCGCATCGTGGGACTTCGGAATGATGATGGTGAGTACTCCGTTCTTGAAAGTCGCCTCGGCAGCGTCCTTGTCCACCTCGACGGGGAGCGGCACGACGCGCCGAAAGGCACCGAAAGCCCGCTCTGCCCGGTGAATTCCCTTGCTTTCTCTCTTTTCGGGTTTCTTCTCGCCTCTGATCACGACCGAGCGTTCGTCGATTGTTACGGTGAGGTCATCCGCGCTCATCCCCGGCGCCTCAACATCGATCCGCACATCTTCATCCTCTTCTATCACGTCGACTCTCGGTGTAAACCTCGATAACGGCATGCGCACCTGGGGAGGCGTCAGACGGGCTATCGGTTCGAGGAACGTTTCCATTACGCGGTCCAACACGTCCCGCGCCGTGTCAAATGGGTTGAAGGACTGCCACGATCCCGCCGGAGACTTCCTCTCCTTCCCTTCGGTCTCGGCCATAATCCACCTCCAGACTTTTTGTAAGCGTAATTCTGCTCAGGGATGCTTTCAAGCACTGTCGGAAGCGGCCTCAGACCGACTTGCCGAACCCTCCAAGGCCGTCAGGCTCCGGAGAGCAAAGTGGGATTCCACCTCCAGTCTCTGATTTCCGGCATGTCTTCGCCGTATCTTTGAATATAGGTCTTGTGGTCGAGCAGCTTGTCCCGGATGAATTGTTTGACGTATGCGGCTCGCGAGCCCAGGCTGGGGACGCGGTCGATCACGTCTCCCACCAGATGGAAACGGTCGAGCTCGTTCAGCACTACCATATCAAAAGGGGTGGTGGTCGTCCCCTCCTCTTTGTACCCGCGCACATGCAGGTTTTTGCTATTGGTCCGCCGGTACGTGAGACGGTGGATTAGCCAAGGATAGCCGTGGAAAGCGAAGATGACCGGCTTCTCTGTGGTGAAGAGGACGTCGAAGTCCTTGTCACTCAGTCCGTGGGGGTGCTCACTCTGGGGTTGCAGCGTCATCAGATCGACCACATTGATGACTCTCATCTTAAGCTCCGGAAACTGTGCTCGAAGGATTTCCACCGCAGCGAGGGTCTCGAGAGTCGGCACATCTCCCGCACAGGCCATCACTACGTCAGGCTCTTCGCCTTGATCGGTGCTCGCCCATTCCCACATGCCGAGGCCGGCGGAACAGTGTTTGACCGCTGCATCCATGTCCAGCCATTGCTGTTCGGGCTGTTTGCCCGCGATGATGACGTTGATGTAGTGGCGGCTCCTTAAGCAGTGGTCGGTCACGGAGAGTAAGGTGTTCGCGTCGGGAGGCAGGTAGACGCGGATAATATCGGCCTTCTTGTTGACCACCTGGTCGATGAAACCAGGATCTTGGTGGCTAAATCCGTTGTGGTCCTGCCGCCAGACATGCGACGTGAGCAGGTAATTGAGGGAGGCTATGGGCCGTCGCCACGGGATTCCACGGCTCACCTTAAGCCATTTGGCATGCTGGTTGAACATCGAATCCACGATATGGATGAACGCCTCGTAGCATGTGAAGAGCCCATGCCGGCCGGTTAAAAGATAGCCTTCCAGCCAACCCTGGCAGAGGTGCTCGCTTAACACTTCCATTACCCGTCCGTCGGGCGAGATATGGTCGTCGGTCTCGAGGATTTCGGCAGTCCAGACGCGGTCGGTGACATCGAAGAGGGGGGTCAAACGGTTCGACGCGGTTTCATCGGGGCCCACGACCCTGAAATTGCGACTCTCCCAGTTAGCCTTCATCACATCCCGAACAAAAGCCCCCATGATCCTGGTTGACTCAGCCGTGACCGAGCCCGGCGCGGTCACGGCAACCCCATACGCTCGAAAGTCGGGCATCTTCAGATCACGGAGAAGTATGCCCCCGTTGGCATGGGGATTGGCCCCCATGCGCCGCTCTCCGTTTGGCGCCAACTGGGCCAGTTCAGGACTGAGGGCGCCGTTCGTGTCGAACAGCTCTTCTGCCTTGTAGCTTTTCATCCATCGCTCGAGGATCCTGAGGTGCTTTGGGTTCGTGGCTACCTCCGAGAGGGGCACCTGATGGGCACGCCAGGTGCCCTCGACTGGCAGACCGTCCACCTTCTTCGGCCCCGTCCACCCTTTCGGCGTTCGAAAGATGATCATCGGCCACGCGGGCCGCTTCTTGAAGCCGCTGGCGCGGGCCTCTGCTTGGATGCCGCGAATCTCCTCCACGATCCTGTCGAGGGTCCCTGCCAGCAACTGGTGGACTTCTTCCGGATCGGTCCCTTGCACCAGGTAGGGATGATATCCGTAGCCACGGAAAAGCTCCTCCAGTTCTTCGGCCCCGATGCGCGCCAGCACCGTGGGATTGGCAATTTTGTAGCCGTTGAGGTGAAGGATCGGCAGGACCGCCCCGTCATGGACGGGGTTAAGAAACTTGTTCGAGTGCCAACTCGCGGCAAGGGCGCCGGTCTCTGCCTCTCCATCGCCGACAACACAAGTGACCAAAAGGTCGGGGTTGTCGAATGCGGCGCCATACGCGTGTGCGAGGGAGTAGCCCAGCTCGCCACCTTCGTTGATGGAGCCCGGTGTTTCAGCGGCCACGTGACTGGGGATACCTCCGGGAAACGAAAATTGCGTGAAGAGCCGTTTCATGCCGGCCTCGTCTTGCGACACATTCGGGTAGAGCTCGCTGTAAGTGCCTTCAAGATACGTGTTGGCCACAAGTCCCGGCCCTCCGTGGCCCGGGCCGGTAACATAGATCATGTTCAGGTCAAATTTCTTGATGATCCTGTTGAGATGGACGTAGATGAAGTTGAGCCCTGGCGTGGTACCCCAGTGGCCGAGGAGCCGAGGCTTGATGTGTTTCGGGCTCAACGGTTCTTTGAGGAGCGGATTGTCAAAGAGGTAGATCTGGCCGACTGACAAATAGTTGGCTGCGCGCCAATAGGCGTTCATCTTCCGGAGAAGATCAGGTGCAAGTGGCTTATCTGCGGTGGTCGTCTTTCTCGTCTTCATACATCCTCCTTTCCCAAGGGGAGACCCAGAACACGGCACGTGCTTTTCGCAATCATCTCCTCCTCGTTCGTACTCATGACCCGGACGGTGACGGCACTGTTAGCGGAGGAGATAACGCGGCGATTCAGCGCGTTCCGCTTTTTGTCGAGCTCGATGCCCAGAAACTGCAAGCCATCGCAAACCCTGGCGCGCACAATGGGTGCATTCTCGCCGATCCCTCCTGAAAAAACCACCGTATCGAGTCCGGCCAGGGCGGCCGCGAATGCACCTATGCACTTCTTTACCTGGTAGCAAAAGAGTGCGACAGCTTCCGCGGCCTCCTTCTTCGTTGCTTCGCACTCCAGTAGCTCTTCCATGTCCGAGCTTATCTCGGATACTCCGAGTAGGCCGGACTCGAAGTTGACCATCTCGTTGAATCGTTTTCCATCCATATGCTCTGTCCGCGCCAAATACCACACAAGCCCTGGATCGAGATCGCCCGAGCGCGTGCTCATGGGCACACCCGCGGCTGGCGTGAAGCCCATGCTCGTGTCCACAGGTTTACCCTTGTGCACCGCCGCGAGGCTAGCGCCGTTGCCGAGATGCGCGAGGATGATCCTGCCGGCCGCGCTTTCCGGTCCGGCCACCCGCGCCAACTCTTCCATCAGGAAGGAATAAGACAAACCGTGAAACCCGTACCGCCTTACCCCCTGTGCCACATAGCGGTGCGGGATAGGCAACAACTGCGCCACGCATGGCAGGTCATGGTGAAAAGCCGTGTCAAAACAGGCTATCTGCGGCAAGTTGGGAAACCTGTGGTGAAGTGCCTCGGTCAACTGGATCTCTTCAGGAAGATGCTCCGGATCGAAAGGAGTGAGCTGGCACAATTCTCGAACCATTTCCGCGGTGATTGGCTGCGGCTCGCTGTACTTCGGCCCTCCGTGCACCACGCGATGCCCAATCGCGGCTAAGGCGCCGTAGCCGACGCGCTCTTCGATCCAATCCATCAGCGCACCCACGGCCGCCCTATGATCCGGCGCGTCTAGCTGCCGTGAGAAGTTATCTGCCTCATGCAAACCCTTCACCACGAGAGTTGTTTTGGAGAGCCCGATCCGCTCTATCCTGCCTTCCAGAATACGGCGCATTGTCCCGTCTGTCTCGAACAATGCGAACTTGATGCTCGACGAGCCCCCATTTACGGTGAGGATCCTGGAAACCCTTTCGCTGGCAGACGGTCTCTCGGGCGCCGGGCTCTTTCTTTCCTTCCGGGTCTTCTTTCTGTCCAAAGGTCCTCCAGCCGCATCTTTTTCCCATTGCGGTGAACTATCGTCCCGCTTCCAAAGGTGACCCTTCGTGCCGTGCGGAGTGTATGCGCTTTCTATGGCCCTATGCTTATATGTTCGATAAGGGTTACGAGCGGGGCCGGATAGACGCCCCACCACACGAGTAGAACGAAAAGCACAACCATGACAATGCGCCCTCCTAGGGCGGACGCGGGCGCGATCGAGACAACCTGTCGAGCATTCCGATAGATAGCACTGACGATCCTCAGGTAGTAGAAAAGGCTGACGGCGCTTGTGACAATCAGGATAATGACCGGCAGCCAGAGGAGCGTACCGATCCCTGCCGTAACGATGTAGACCTTTCCGATAAAACCCGCGGTGAGCGGCATCCCTGCAAGTGAAAGGAGTATGAGCGTGAATGCGCCTGCCAACCATGGACGTCGCTGGAAGAGACCTTCATAGTCCTCAATTGCAGCGGCGTCCCTCTCCTTCGGTGACAGAAGGGTCACAACGCCGAAGGCGCCGATGGTTGTGACAAAATACGCTACCAGATAGAACGTGACGGCCCTCAAGCCGAGGGAACCTGCGGAGATGAATGCCACCAGTATATAACCGAAATGGGCTATCGAGGAATAGGCGAGGAGTCGCTTGATATTGCTCTGAAAGAGGGCAAGAAGGTTCCCTGCTATCATCGAGGCAACGGCGATTACCGTGAACACGACCAATAGGTCAGGATGGCTCACGAGGGTCACCTCGGCAAAATATCGAAGAAGAAGGGCAAATACGGCGCCTTTAGATATCGTGGCGATGAAGGCGGTCACCGGAGCCGGCGCGCCCTCGTACACGTCGGGCGTCCACATATGAAAGGGGACGACGCCGAGCTTGAATCCAATACCCGTGATTAGAAACACCATGCCTGTCGCCGACAGCATTTGGCCGTTCACGAGACTCTCCAATTTCCGGCCCATGGTAGCGAATTCCATCGTGCCTGTCAGTCCGTAAACGATAGCCATGCCAAAGAGCAAGAACGCCGAAGCAACACCTGAAACGATCAGGTACTTGATGCCTGCTTCCGTCGAAGAGGGCTCGGCGCGCGAGTAGGCGACCAGGGAGTACAGAGAAATACTCAAAACCTCGAGACCAAGGAAGAAGGAGACAAAATGGCTTGAAGTGACAAGGGCGAGGGCTCCTAGCGATGCACCTAGAAGGAGAAGGTAATACTCCTCCGGCACCGCCACTCTTCTCCTGAGGTAGCCATAGGAGAGAATAGTCGTCGCAAAGGAAGCTGACAGGACAAGTGCGCCATAGAAGAGGGCAAAGCCGTCGACAACAAAGAGTGAACCTATCCGGGCGGGAACAGCGGGAAGGACGGCGGCGATGCTGGCCAAGGACGCAAGAATTCCTGCAAGAGTCAGAAGGAAGGTGGCCCGGTGACTCCGCCCGAAGGCAAGGGCGATCATGATTACCACGGACGTAGCCGCAATGATGATGAGTGGGAGGAGGGGGAAAAGGGAATAGGTCACTTTTCCCTCCCGACCGGTATGGCCAGTCCCGTAATAGGCCCTTCCCCCTCACCTATCTGCTCTTGCACCGATGGAGGGACGTTTGTCACCCTGTCGATGATCGGCTGAGGGTAGAGACCGAGCCACAAAAGGGAGATGATGAGAAGTCCCATTATGGCCATTTCCCGTGGAGACAGATCCGTTACCTTCCAACCCTCCGTCTTAACACCAAAAAAGGCGCGTTGCATCATTCGCAAGGAATAGGCGGTAGAAAAGATAAAGCCCAGAGCAGCGATAACGGCGAGCTCTGGACTTACCTGATAGGCACCGAGAACGACGAGGAACTCTCCAAGGAAGTTGCCCAACCCGGGCAGGCCGAGGGAAGCGAGAGCAAAAAACATCGATGCGCCTCCGAGGCGCGGCATGCTGGCCCAGAGACCGCCCATACGGCCGAGGTCGCGGGTATGGAGGCGCTCCTGGAGTGCACCGACGAGTATGAAGAGGCCGCCCGTGCTTAGACCGTGGGAGACAATCTGGATGATCACACCCTGAAAGGCGAGGCCGGTTCCGACAAAAAGCCCGAGGAGCACGAAACCCATGTGGCTAACGCTCGTATACGCGATAAGGCGCTTCATGTCATCCTGGGCAAAAGCGAGGACTGCACCATAGAGTATCCCTATCAGGCCAAGGACGGCCAGAGGCATAGCCACGTCGTGCACCGCTCCAGGGAAAAGTGGGACGGAAAAGCGAAAGAGCCCATACGCCCCGGTCTTGAGCAGGAGCCCTGCAAGGATCACACTCCCTGCTGTCGGAGCCTGTGTATGGGCATCCGGTAGCCACGTATGGAACGGGACGGCAGGGAGCTTTACGAGAAAGGCCACGAGGAATCCGCACTGGAGAAGGAGCGCCGCCGATGGTGACAGAGTCGTATGGAGTAGAGCCTGGTAGTCAAACGTGTAGGTGCCGGTGGTGTGGCCGTGAGCGAAGTAGAGGCCGAGGATGGACGCTAGCATGAGTAGTCCGCTCAATTGAGTGAATATGAAGAACTTGACGCTCGCCCGGAAGCGGTCTTCGTGGCCCCAAAGGGCGATGAGGAAATACATGGGTATCAGCATGAACTCCCAGGCAAAATAGAAAAGGAAAAGGTCGAAAGCGAGAAAAACGCCGAGCACTCCAGCGATCGTCCACGTAAGGCACAGGTGGAAGAAACCCGTCCTCTCAGTGATCTCGGTCCAAGCCGCAGCGCTCGCCATACAACCCAGGAAAGCGGTAAGACCGATGAGGACCAGGCTGATCCCATCAGCGGCCACATGAAAGGTGATGCCCAGTGAAGGAATCCACGGGCCTTGGAATGCCGCGAGCAGGACGCCTTTCCGGCCGGGAAAAGCCGGGGAGCCGAGCCATAGGGCCATAACAAGCAGGAAATCGACGACGAGGGCGGTCAGGGATATCCACCGGGGCAGTTTCGGGCTCAACAGCTCGGCCAGCCACGCGATGATGCCGCCGCAGACAGGGACGAAGATTATGGCCAGGAGTATCATAAAAACACCGCTATGGCTATGTACACCGCTACGCCCAAGGCCATCCCCATCACATACCAGCGCACCTTCCCCGACTGGGTCGCGACGAGTGCCCTCGCCCCGAGAGCGGTGGCGAACGCGCACAAACGATAGAAAAGATCTATGACATCATCTTTGTTTATGCGGGCGATCCACATGAAGGGATTGACAAGAAGCCCCTTGTACAGCCAGTCAAACCCCCATCCCACGAACCAGAAGCGACCTACGATCGCGGAGAAACCATTGTCCGCCAGGACAGCCACCCAGGAAGGCCGTGCCAGATAGAGGAAGCCCGCCACAAAGCAGCCCACGGGGCCGACGAGGGAGGCAACCGTCTTCAGGACTGCGTGAGACGACGAGGCTGCGGGTATGAGGCGGTCGCCGGGCAAGGCAGCATGAAGGAGATTGCCAAAGATCGCCAGGGCGCCGCTCGGAAGGATGAGCAACCCGCCCACGATAGAAAGTATCGAAAGAATGACGAGAGGCGCCTTCATGGCCACCGCCGGTCTCATTCGGACAGGTCCGCCATTCCCGAAGAAGGCCACGAAAACCATGCGGAACGCATAGATCGAGGTGAGCAGCGCCCCTACGATGCCGGCGGTCCAAAGCCATGCACCCCCTTTTGTGGACGACCATGCCAGGGAGAGTATCATCTCCTTGCTGTAGAAGCCGGCGGTCACAAAAGGAAAGGCGGAGAGAGAGACAGCACCTGACACAAATGTCCAGAAGGCAATGGGGAAGGTCTTTCTCAACCCCCCCATCTTAAAGATGTCATGCTCGTTATCGAGCGCCTGGATCACGACTCCAGCGCTGAGGAACAGCAGTGCCTTAAAGAAGGCGTGGGTCACGAAATGAGAAATCGCGGCTGACCAGGCGCCCACCCCGAGGGCCAGGAACATGTAGCCTACCTGACTCATGGTCGAATAGGCGAGAATCTTCTTTATGTCCCTCTGGACAAGCGCACTTGCGCCAGCCACGAGGAGCGTGACCAAGCCTATTAGTGCGACTATGAATTGAACATAAGGGGCCAGGATGAAGAGGAGGTGCATCCTGGCAATCAAATAAACGCCGGCCGTCACCATCGTCGCAGCGTGGATAAGGGCGCTTACCGGAGTGGGGCCGGCCATGGCGTCGGGTAGCCAGGTCTGGAGTGGCAGTTGCGCCGATTTTCCGACGGCGCCGCCCAGGAGTAAAGCCGCCGCCGCAGTTGCCACGGATGACCCAGGAACCCAGAGGTTGCCTGCCTTCTGCACAAGGTCTTGTATCTGCAAGGTACCGAGGCTCATGAAAAGGATGAAGAAGCCGACGACGAGCGATGTGTCGCCGATGCGTGTGACGAGAAATGCCTTCATGGCGGCTTTGCCATTTTCTGACTCTCGATACCAGAAGCCGATGAGGAGGTAGGAACAAAGCCCCACCCCCTCCCACCCAAGGTAGAGGAAGAGCAGGTTGTCGGCCAGCACTAAAAGGAGCATCGAACCGACAAAGAGATTCATATAAGCGAAGAAGCGTGAGTAATCTTCGTTCACCTCCATGAACCGCGTCGAGTAAAGGAGGATGAGGAAACCGACAAATGTGATGACGACTACCATGACGAGGGAGAGACCATCCAGGTAAAAGCCGAGGACAGGCGCGAAGCCGCCAATCTGCAGCCATGTCCAAAGGGTTTGGGAGTAGCTCAGGCCGGGGGGAGGAGCGCCGATGAAATCTGCCAGTATCAGGAGAGAAGCGACCATGGAAAGTCCGACGCAGCCCGAGCCGACAGCAGCGATAGCGCCGGCCGGGAGTCTCCTTCCACAGAATACCAGAGTCAGAAACCCCGCAAAAGGCAGGACTGGAATGAGCCACAGTAAATCGAGCACACTATCCTCTCATTTCGCTCGCCCTGTCCACATCAACGGTCCTGTGCCAGTGATAGAGCCAGAGTACGAGAGCAAGACCGATCGAGACTTCGGCGGCGGCAACAGACAGGATAAAGAGGAACATCACCTGACCGTCGGGCGAGGCCCAGCGGGCCCCGGCAACAATGAAGGCTAGTCCTGCCGCATTGATCATGATCTCGAGGGAAAGGAGAAGGAAGATCATGTCTCTGCGTACAAGGACGCCCATTAGGCCAACGAAGAAAAGGACACCCACAATTACCACGCAGTGTTCGAATGGGACCTGGGCACTCACCTCACTCCTCCCGCGGATTTCCCTGTTTGTTTTCTCCCAACCTGTAGGCCAGGTGAAAGGCACCGACAAGACCGACTAGAAGCAGCATCGACGCAAGTTCAACGCCGAGCAAATAGGGACCGAAAAGCGATCGGCCCACCTGTGCCGGCGCCACCTGGCCTCCGCTCATGGAGGTACGGCCTGCCTTAGTCAGGACGTACAAAAGCTCAATAAGAAGAATCAAGGTGAGGACGGCTGGCCCTGCCCAGACGGAGGACCGCAGCCATTGGCGCTCTTGGGATACCTGGCGCGGTCCAATGCTCAGGATCATCACAACGAAGACGAAGAGAACCATGATCGCGCCGGCATATATGATCGCTTCCAGGGCCGCGGCAAGGGGGGCGCCCAGAAGAAGCATGATGAGCGCAACCGCGAGCAGGGAGACCACAAAATAGAGGAGCGCACGGATGGCGTTAAGCCGGGTCACCGTCATGAAGGCGGCGATGATCGCGACTGCGGAGGCGACGTAAAACGCGACAGTCATGATGCCCACTCCTTAATGTTGCTCGTGATGATAGAGCCTTCCTCCTCAGGGCAGCAAGCTCTTCACGTCCACGGGAGGCGCATCCTCGATGCCTTCTCCAGTATCTTTGCCCTCGATCGAGATACCCGCGACACGGTAGAAGTTATAGTCATGATACTTACCCGGACCGCTGATGAGGAGTTCCTCCTTTTCATAGACGAGGCTATTTCGTTTCCATTCGCTCATCTCGAAATCCGGGGTAAGCTG
>Ga0326728_10010382_pt1 | contig 21830 bp, 18 predicted proteins | sample MB3enrmetagenome_FD_207602 | JGI IMG/M metagenome (GOLD analysis project Ga0326728, IMG submission 207602) | Lab enriched peat soil microbial communities from McLean, Ithaca, NY, United States - MB31MN | ecosystem: Environmental > Terrestrial > Soil > Wetlands > Peat | place: USA: New York... | reverse complement strand
ATAACCCGGAACATCTAGCAACAATGGAATACGGATCAATTTGCAGGTTTTTAATCTGGACCTAAGGAATTACGTGGCTCACACCTCGAAATCGATATAGCCACGCTGAGGATCGGTGTTGACGAGCTTGACGGTGACCCTGTCGCCGACGTCGAGGCCCTTTGCACCGCGCACCACCATGCCGTCGACGTGCGGGTCGATTGTGCGGACGAAGGTACCCTTTTCCGACGCGCCAGTGACAATGGCCTGATAGCTCTGACCAATATGCGGGTGAAGAACGACGGCGGCGATGCGTTTCGCCATCTCGCGCTCCACCTTGCGCGCGGCGTCTTCCATCTCGGTGCATCGCTGCGCGATGGCGTTGAGATCGTCTTCAGAGTAGGGCGCCGTGGACTTCATGAGCCAAGCTTTGAGGACGCGCTGCGTGACGACGTCGGGGAAGCGGCGGTTGGGCGCCGTGGAGTGCGTGTAGTCGCGAACAGCGAGGCCGAAGTGGCCGGGCGACGGCGCGTTGGGCTTGATCAGCACATATTCGCCGGGCCCCATGAGCTTGATGACCGCGAGCGAGAGATCGGGAAAGTGGTCGGGATCCTTCTGGTTTTGCGCGAGAAGAAAGTCGTTAAGGGCCTTGGAATCGGGCTCGGCGGGCAGCGTGGTGTCCTTTTGCGCGGCCAGCTCGACGATGCGGTCCCAGCGCTTGGGCACTCGCACAATGCGGCGGATGGAGGCGAGGCCTTCGTTCTCAAACGTGCGCGCAACGACTCCATTGGCGGCAATCATGAACTCCTCAATGAGCGAAGTGGCACGGTTCTTTTCAATGGGCGCGATTCCGATGATCTCATCGGTAACCAATACGGGCTGCGTCTCGATGGTTTCAAATTCCAGCGCACCGTGCTGGTAGCGGCCACCTGCCATCCGCTGCGCGGCCGTGTCCTGGAGCTTGAGCTGCGCGGCAAGATCGGAGCTTGCGGCGACTTTGGGCGGCGGCGCGGCTTTGCCCTCAAGCCATGCGCCGATGCTCGGGTACGCGAGCTGCGCGCGATTGTGCACCAGCGCACGGTAGGCTTTTTCGTCGGAAGTGGCTCCATTGGCGTCGACGGAATACTCGACCACGATGGCCGCGCGATCCTGATTCTCGTTCAAGGAAGTGATGCCTTCAGAGAGCTCCGTGGGCAGCATGGGGTAAATGGTCACGCCGGTGTAGACCGAGGTCGTCTCAAACTGCGCGTGCTTGTCGATGACCGTGCCCTTCGAAACGCGCGCGTCCACGTCGGCGACGCCGATGAGCACGCGGATACGGCCGTCGGGCAGCTGCTCGGCCCACTCGATCTGATCGAGATCTTTCGAGGTGTCGTTATCGATGGAGGACCAGAGCAGGTTGCGCAGATCGGCAAGGCCGTCAGCGGCCGGAACAGCGGGCTGCGCTTCGATTGCCGCCAACTCCGTTTGGGTTCCGGCGGGGAAATCAGGCTGAAAGCCGTGTTCGATCATGGAGGCATGTGCTGCGGCCACAAGATTGAAGTGAGTGGGATGAGTGGAATGCATGAAGGATGAAGCTCCTCGAGTGCGTTGAGCAGTGTTTCGTGCGACATGCCAGCCTAACATGGAGGGCGGCTGCGGGACTCAGGGGCTGCGAGACTGCGGGGCCTGAGATTACTGCGGCTGAACGTTCACGGTAAAGTAGACGGTCTGGCTGGTGACGGCGTTGTCGACGTAGGCGGTGGCCGTGACTTTAAGAGTGGCTACGCCGAGCGGCGTGCCATTGGGGGCGAGCACGCTCGAGCTGTTGCAACTGGTAACGAGGCCGATGAGCGGGACGAGCAGGAGAAGAAAGATGAAGTGGCGCGAGGCATGACGCAGAAGTGCGCGCTTGCGACGTCCGAAGGGAATGATGAAGAAGATCAATGCGGCCAGCGCCGCGCCTCCCGCGGCTTGAGGCGAAGGCGAAATGCGAGGGCGGGTTGTGGACGCGGTGGGGTAAAGTGGGCCGCCGCTGGCAAAAGTCTCAACCACGAATGTCACCGTCGCTGTGGGCGTGACTTGCTGAGGAGTGGGCGTGCAGGTCATATCGTCCTGCAAGGCCACCGCGCAGATTACCTGCACCTGGCCTGTGTAACCGCCTACGTTGGTGACCACAAAGGATTCCGAGCCAGTTTGGCCCAGCACAATATTGAGGTTGGTGGGCGGATTGGTTGCCGACGGCGCGAGGGTGAATCCCTGAACGCTGATCGCGAGCGGACTCGAGGTGCCTGAAGCGAAGACGTTGTCTCCCGCGTAGTAGGCGGTGATCGAGTCCTGACCGGCGGGAAGGTTTTGGATAGTCAGCGTGGCCGTGGAGGCATTGTCAACAGGTAGCGCAGCGAGTGCGGATTGGCCAATGACCACAGTGCCGTTGAGAAATACGATTGTGCCAGTCGGATTTTGTTCGCCGGCCGCGGGAGGAGCTGCCGTAGGTGTGACCGTGGCAGTAAGGATGATGGATGTGCCTTGCGCAACGGTGACGTTATTGGCGGCAAGCGTGACGGTGACGGGCAACAGAATGGGCTTGATTGGCAGGAGGGCTGCGAAGGGGGATAGTGAAAGGCTGCTCAGGAGAACAGCTGCCAGCCGCGGACCGATCCTTCGTCGCTGCATCCTGATTCTCGCCGTACGAAGTGCGCTACCGTCTGGACCCGATTGTATCGCTGTAAAGGAGAATGGAGCCCTCGAAAGAAATGGGGCGATTCAAGAAGAGCAACCGTTGATCCTGCGATGGAATCCGGTTGTCCGGCGTGTTGGACAATCAACGCTCACTCGAAAATCCTTCGTTGAATTCGGCCGGCCCTCCGGGACGGTCGATTCACCTGCGAACTTGACCCAGGGTCTCACCCTGGGCTATTCTCGGCCGCTCCTACGGAGCGTAATGCGAGACAATGCGGTCGCATCTCTTCTCCTCACGTGAGTCGGAAGTCGACAAAGACTCGGTAGTGACCCACCGCAAGCGGATCTTCTATTGAATGCCGAGGTCGGAGAGGACCTTGGGTTTAGCTTCTTCGACGGCCAGCAGGTTGTGACAGACGGAACAGTCCTGAGGAATGGTGTCGCCGCTTTTCGCGGTGTGGTTGCCGTCGTGACAACGGAAGCAACCCGGGTAGTCCATGTGGCCGATGTGATTGGGATGCGTTCCCCAGGTCACTTTCATGAAGGGAAATACATTCTGGTCATAGAGCGAGACAAGTTCCTTGCCCGCCTGGTCGACCAGAGCTGCATTCTGCGAGAGCACGCCGGGATTCTGCGAACGATAGAAGGCGAGAAGCTGCTGAGGAATCTGGACGCCGGCCTGTTCCTGGCTGGAATACGTGCCATTCAGCAATGCCAGACCTTCCTTGTGAATCCACGGCAGATTTGGGCTGATCGCGCCACTGGCCATGGCCTGGTCGACGGCCTCCTCGGCGGTAACGAAGGTGTGCGCGGCGCGGTTGTGGCAGTCGATGCAATCCATAACCCTGCGGTCGCCCTTGGGAATGCCGCTGCCGGCCGGCAGAGTGCTGTACTCGGTGAATGTGCCGTCGGCGTTCTGCCGCTCGACCCAGGGGATCGTGGTTCGCGACGGGTCGGTGGAGACGTATTCGATGTGGCCGAGGTGAACGCCGTGGATGCCCGTGTAGCGTTGCGAGAGCGAGTTAACACCGCCGAGGTGCAGGATGAGCACGGTCTCCGTCTCAGTGTTCTGCTCGTCGTCGGCAAAGTTTGATTTCCGCAGCAGCTTGTCGCCATCGAAGCGCGTCGGCGTGTGGCAGCCTTCGCAGGTGTAGCGCGCGGGGCGGAGGCTGGTGACCGGCGAGGGAATCGGCGTGGGGTAGTTGGGAATGATTTTGGGCGCGAGCGGCGCAAGCGGATGGAAAGTGACTTCAATGAGCTGCTTGGTGCCGTTAACCTTGGCGCTGAAGTAGGCTTGAGCGCCGGAGCCGATGTGGCACTCGACGCAGGCTACGTGGGAGTGCGGGGAGATCTGGTAGGCCGTAAACTCGGGCTTCATCACGTGGCAGGAGCGGCCGCAGAACTGCGGCGAATCCATGTACTCCGCACCGTGATAGCTGGCTGTGGCGACGACGAGGAAGTTGATGATGGTGAAGACGAGAACGATGTCGAGCCCGTGACGGAACTTGCGGTCGTTGAGATCAATCCGTGGAAATGCGAGGGGAATCTGGCCGGCCTTCTGGAGCTTTCTGCGGCGGACGAGAACGCCGACAGGTATAAGCGCGAGGCCCAGCAGGAAAAGCAGCGGAAGAATCAGGAAGAAGATGATGCCGAGGTAAGGGTTGTCGCTGAGATGACCGGCGAGCTCGGCCAGCCAATAGCTGATCATGGTGATGCCGGACGCTGTGGTGATGGCGCCGCCGGTCAGGCTGATGGGGTTGTTGCCGAAAAACAGCGCCGGACGAACCCAGCTATCGCGGAATTTCTCAAACAACGACACGATTCCTCAACCTCCATTGGTCGACGGCCCGCCGGGGGTGGCGGGCCTGCCTTCAAACAACTGCGCTGATTCTAGAGCTTACTTGAGGGTCTTGAAATACGCAGCGACAGCCTGAACCTGCGGATCGGTCAGTCCGGCGATGGGCTTCATCTTGCCTTTGCCGTTCTTGACGGTGGCGACAATCTGAGCCACGGTGAGAGCCTGCATCGAAGGATCGGAGACCGGCTTGATGCCCATCATCTTGGCCATTCCCGCACTTGGCGTGCCGGTGGGCCCATGGCACATGGCGCACTTGGATTTGTAGATGGCCCCGCCGTCTTCAGCGAAGCACATGGAGCCAGCGAGCGCGACCACCGCAGCCAGCACGATTCCGGAACGAAAATTCTTGCTCATAGCGAATCTCCTTGGTTTTTTTCGAGGCCCGCACGCACATTCGAGCGCGAGACCGGTTATTGATTACTGTCTCCGGCTCACGTTCGCAGCCGTTGGTTCCGCAATCGAGATACTAGCAGGAACCCCGTGGAGCGGTCCCAAAATTCAAGTGCCTGATCCGGCGTCTTGCAAGGTGGCTTTTTCTTAGTGAAAAAGCCACTTGGCGGTTGCGGACCTGGGTATTTCAATTGTGGGACCGCTGTAACGCAAACCTGCGCGATCGATGTTCGCCAACGGGGATTCTGTTGAGCGACGATCGCGCCGGCTTGAAATTGCGCAACCACTTGGTGTTGCTTTCCGGATCCGTGCGCTTACTTGGCGAGGGAACGGAAGTACAGCACCGAGTCCTTGATCTGGGCATCGGTGAGCTTGCCTTTGAATGCCGGCATCTTGCCTTTGCCGTTGGTGGTATCGGCGATCATCGTCGCTTCACTCAACGACTTGACCGAGGGATCGCTGACGGGCTTGACGCCCATCATCTTGGCGATGCCCGGATTCGGCGTGCCTTCAGCACCGTGGCAGCTTTGGCATTTTGCTTTGTACGTGTCCGCTCCCGGGCTTTGCGCGTAGGTCAGTGTTCCTTGAGCAGCGGCTAACATGGCGGCAATCATCATTCCATTCGTGATCTTCATTGCCAATTCCTTCTTTCTTTCGGTGGTGCTCATCTCGATCGCGGAACTCAGTTCGCGCGGTCAGAATTCCCAGTGCATGCCAAGGGTGAGGTTGTTGGCGTGGAATTCCCGCGGCATCGTTTCACCAGCATTCGAAAGGGTCATGCCAGTTTGCACGCCGGTGAGCGAACTGCAGAGAACGACCGGCGCCGGAGTTGTCGCTGACGGCAGCGTTGTGGAAGTGGAGCAATACTTCGCGCCCGAAGGCCCACCCTCGCCGTAGCTATAGAGATCGTATTCAGCCTTCAGGATCACTCCGGGATGAACTGTGAATGCAACGTTCACAAAAGGTGTTTGATATTTCGATACCAGCGAGCCGTTGACGTCGCGCGGATCGTTGAAGAAGCGGGTGCCGTTCACATCGCTAATGCGATAGCCTGCATTGGCGTGGGCCTTGGTTGTGGGGGAAATCGACAAGGATGCCGATGCCGATTGCGTCGGAGCGTCCATGAAGTTCTTCACCGGCCCGAATTCGAGGTAGGAAGCGCCTCTGACGGTTGCACCAGGGCAACCAGCGCCGTTGGCGGGCGCGGCGGCCACTGGCAGCGCCGCGGATGCGCCGCCGTCGTAGCAGATGTTGCTAGCGAGGTACACGTCGCTATAGGCGTAGTTGAAGTCCAATCCGTAGTGCTCATTGGGCGCCAGGTCGGTGGCCACGCTGAAGACGCGGCTATGATCGACGTGGTCGAGGGGGCCGTCGGCAGGCGTTGTGCCGGAGTTGTTGGTATTGTTGTGACGCTCCAGGTCGTTGTATGCGCCGGAAATCGTCGCCCAGGTCCGGGGCCTGTAAAGGGTGTGCACGCGATAGTGCTTTGTTTGCCGCGGGCCCATGGGTGTGAAAGCGTTGTCGTCGTAGAGCACTTCGACAGAGCCGTTCACATCCCAGTTGTTTGTGGGACGAAATGCTGCATTGAAGATTCCGCCATTCTCGTTGATGGTGACGGTGCCATTGTTGGTTTCGCCAGGCGTTAACGGAACGTTGCCGGGATTGCCACCGGGATCAACAGCGGTGGTAGAGGTAGCAGCGGCATAAGCGTTCTCTGCGATGACGTGCGTACGATAGCGATAGGTAAGTGAGAACGTGGTGCGAGGCAAAGCATCCCAAGTCGCGGTCAGATTATTGGTCACGAACTTCTGGCCGAAGTATGCCGGCCAGGGGGTGCCGATGGTTCCGCTGCCTTCAAATGTGGAGGCGCCCTGGGCGCTGATTGTCGTGGTCAACGTCGGGTAGTTGATGGTTTCATTGCCGGCCGTTGCCGGCACTGTCTGAGTGGTCAAGCTCGTCATGGTCGTTGTGCCCGGCTGGTGGGTATTGGAGTAGTCGATCTGCTCGGAGAGGCTGAGCTTCGTCAGAACCTGCCACACGATGCCGTAGTCTGCTGCGAGCACCTCGCGCTTTCCGCTGCCGGTGGCCGTATACGCAAGCGAGCGAGTAGCCCCACTGAGACCCTGGAAATCGTCTTTGTAATAAGGGAGGTTCATTGTGGCTTTGGTGAAGCGGAAGTCGCCGTTCATCGAGACGTTCTTGAGGCTGGTGCTTTGCAGGCGGAAAATCTCCGTTGGGAACAAGACGCGCGTCGGCGCCGTGCGGAGATAGCTGGCGGACACAGCGCAGGCCGGATTAATGATGGGCAAGCCGCCTGGGTTGGCCGCGGAAAGCATCGGATTGCCGCCCATGCTTGCCGTGTTGCACGAGCTGGCCGTATACGGCGTGAGCATGTCGTAGTCGGCCAGCAGTTCGACTTTGGTTCCATCCGGCTCCTGCACGTAGAAGTAGTTGGAATCCAGGGTGAAGAAGGAGTTCTCCTTAAAGTGGTCGATCTGTTCTTCAACGGTCAGCCGCGTACCCCGGACGGGCTTCCAATCGAACGCGAAGGTGTAATCGTCAGTGCTGTGCCGCTGATATTCAAAGAGATGGACGTCGTAGGAGCCAGCTACCTGGTACCCGCTAGGGCTCAGGCTCGGCCCTTCGAAGTTGTTGTGCGAGTAGTTTAAGCGAAGCGTGAATTGCGAGAGCGGAAACAGGGTGAGGCTGGTGTCGGTCATCCGGCGAACGGTATTGAACAGGAATGCGGAAGTATTGAGCTGCGGCCACGGCAACGAGCCGGTGGGCGAAGCAGCGGGCCCGATGGGTATGGTCTGACCGCTGGGGATGTTCGGGTTGCCCAGCAAATCGTAGTCGAAGTACCGCCGGTCGCGCCGGAATAGCCCGGAGAACTCGTAGAATTTGCCCTTAGAGAAGTCCAGCTTGGCGAAGTTCATCGGATCGCCGCCGAAACCGTTGCTGAAGGCCTTGAGATCATCGACAAGCGGGCTCTTATTGGACGAGAGCGCATGCAGCTCAAAAGTCTCGCCAAGGACGCGTGGCCCGGACTGCTGATTGATCAACGTGTCGTACATGGCGCCGCTGCCGCTGACGTTGTCCATGTGGCCGCCAACATCGACGGACTGGTGGAGGACATAGCCGTCGGGCGCGGACACAGGCGCAACGGGCGGGGGCGTGGACGGGTCCTGGGCGACTGCGATGCAGGCTGCTGCCAGAAACATTGCCACGACCATTCCCACGAACATTGCAAAAGACGGCTGTTGATTGCGAATTCGAGCTAACCAGCCAACGTTCTTCATATGAAGCCTCACTTAAATCAAACTTGTTGCCGACCACGAAAAACCTGAACCGATTTGAAATCTCTCAAGGGAGCTGAGCCGTGCGGCCTGCGCGCGGCCCATCTCCAAATCTCCTACCGGAGGAACGCCGCGTTGATGTTGGAACCGTGAATATAGGTGTGGCAGCTCGTGCATGGCGCGAGCTCCGCCGATCCCTGGCCCATGCCGGTGATGGCGTGCGACGAAACCGGGCTGTGGCACTGGTTGCAGAGCGTATTGGTGCTGGGCATGTTCAGCAGCCGCGGATTCTGGGTGCCATGGGGCGAGTGGCAACCCACGCATCCCTCCGCCTTGACCGGCGCGTGCTCGTACACGAATGGACCACGGACGTCGGTGTGGCACTTGGTGCAGATCGCATTCTGATCCGCGGTTGACCTAAGGTTGCTGTTCTCGAAGGTGCCGTGCACATCGTGGCAGTCACTGCACTTGATGAGGCCTTCGTTGACCTGATGATGGAACGGCATGCCAAACGCAGGCTTCACGTCGCCATGGCACTGGAAGCAGAGCGTGGGCTGCGGAGCCTTGAGGAGCGTCTCGTCCTTACTGCCGTGAATGCTGTGGCAGCTGGTGCAGCCGACGTTGGCCTTGGCATGAGGAGAGCGATCGAAGTTGGGATGCGCGCTCGCGTGACAGCTGAGGCACTTGGTGTCGACATCTTTGGTCGAGGCCTTGGCGGGATTGAAGATCTTGGTCACGTCGCCGCCGCCGGCCACGTGCTCACTGCCGGCGCCATGGCAGTTCTCGCAGGTGACGCCATTGGCGTTCCCGTGCATCAGCGCCATCTTGGTATGAGGATTGGTGGCGAAATTCTTGGCCACGTCCGCGTGACAGGTAGCGCAGGTATCCGTGCCGACGAACTCGGCGTGACTGTCCGGAGCGGCCGCAGGGGCCGGCGCGGCCTGAGCTTTGGATCCCGGTGGCGGAGCTGCAAACGCCGTTGCCGACAAAAGGCCCGCAGCCAGCAGGAACATCAAAAACACTCGCAGTCCCGGCCGTTTCCCGGGAGCCGCACCATTGAATAAACGCGTTACCGGCCTATCAGTATGCATGCAAATTACCGCCTTCAAAGAACTTCGTAGAACTGCTTAGAGGTACCATCAGTCGCCAATTCAGGCTGAATGTGGTGGATTCTCCATGTGAGCGTGAGCACCGCTTGAACCTTTCGCGGACACTCACCGGTGTGGAACATCACCATATGCACGAAAGATTACGGTCTCGTCGTGATTCGGGGCGGTGACGTCTATCACATGAGATAGGACTTCGAATTTTGGCGGCTAAACCTATCGGTTGAGCGGTTTACGTGTCTGCCAATTCGGGTGATTTGTATCGGCCGTCACACCACCAAACGGCCATCCTCGAACGTGAGGTCCATCACATCCAAAACTCCCGACACTCAAGCAAACTCTGAGCAAGTGCCGTTGTTGGCGGAAGCCAACAGGGTACATCGATCTCAATCGCGGAATGCGCGGGCCGGAAGGCATGCCGCGAAGCGCGAGAGACGAAGGGCCGCGTCGGAATGGGAAGAGGAAGACGATGGCTGACATGCAGATTTCAATTGAGGAGCCGTCGCGATCAAAGCAGCTGGGCCGAACCTCGCCGCTCGGTTGCGCGGCCTGCTCGAATCGGCGTCCGGGGTGGTTTTGCTCGCTGGGAAGCGCGGTATTGGCCGACCTGGAGCTCGCAACAAGCACAATCTCACTGCCCTCGCAGGCTGCGCTCTTTACCGAAGGTGAGGACGCGCGCTGTCTGTACCTGATTTGCAGCGGGTATCTGAAGCTGACGGCGGGACGGCCGGAAGACCGGCACATGATTGTCCGCGTCGCCGGGCCGGGATCGATGCTGGGTCTTTACGCGGTGCTGTCGCACGGCGTTTACGAAGTTTCAGCGGAGTCGTTGACGCCGGCCCAATTGCGGCCCGTGGAGCGGGAGCGGTTTCTGAGCTTCCTGCGCAACCACAAGGAAGCGCAACTGCGCTCCGTGCAATGCATCTGCCAGGAGTACCGCTTCGCACTACAGGATGCATGCCGCATCGCGCTGGCTGAAACGGTGGCTGCGCGGCTGGCGCGCCTGCTGCTGGAACTTTCGCATCAGATCGGCCAGCACAACGAAGCCGGAGAATTCCGTTTTCCGCTGCTGCTGACCCACGAGGAGATGGCCTCCATGACCTGCACCACGCGCGAGACCGTCACCCGTACCCTCGGCCAGTTCCGCAAGGATCATTGGATCTCGATTGAAGACTCCAACGTGACGATTCACGAACCTGCCCGCTTGCAAAACCTTCAGTAACATCTCCGGGACGAGCGCCCCGCAGGCTGGACTTTTTGGCTCCCCTGTGCCCCGGTAGCGGAGCCCAAAGAGCTATCATTACTTACAGGAACGCTGTTTTTACAAGTCGGAGTTCGAGCTACGCATGAAGCGCTTTCTTTTACCCCTTTCTGCTGTTCTTTTATGGTGTACGACCGCAGCCGCCCAGAGTCCCGCCCCCAATCCAGCGTCTGTTCCGCCTGTCGATAAACCCGGTGTGACTGAGACCATCAGTCCTGAAATTCTGGAATTCCAGAAGATCGAAGACAGCTGGTCCGACGCCGTGAACCGGCGCGACCAGTACAGTCTGGAATTGGTCCTTTCGCCTCTCTATGTCGACGTCTCGGCAAGCGGTGATGTAACCACGCGCAACCAGCAGGTGGCGCAGGTGATCAGCGGCGACGACAAGACACTCTACCTGACGCAGAAGGTCATCACCGTTCGCATGCTCGGGGATATCGCCGTGGCGAACGGCACCTACGACCTTCACCACAAAGTCGGCTCAGGCCAGGTGGACGAAAAAGGCATCTTCACCCAGGTTTTTGAGCGGGTGCATGGTGGCTGGCTCTGCATCAACTCGCAGCGGACATTGCTGCGGCAAGACGCGAGCAAGAAAAAGGAATCCGCGCCGGAATCGCCATTCCACCTGCCGAACCCGTTCTCGAGGGGCGAAAAAGGGCCGCAGTAAGGTCGACGCGAGCCGGAACCCACGCTCTTAGAATTCTAGTCAGTGGTTTTGTGCGCGCTCGTTAGAGCGCGGCCATTGCCTCGGCCTGGTTGGGGAACAGGCGCGCGTACTTGGTGATGCCCACCATGGTGAAGACCTTGGTGAAGTGGTTGGAGAGGCCGTAGATACATACGGTTTGCCCCGAGTGCGCGGCTTGAATGAGCAACTGGATGACGAGAGCAATTCCGCTGGAGTTAATGTAATCAACTTTCGTGAAGTCCAGCAGGATGAGCTTGGTCGTGTCCCTGGGAAGCGCTTCGTAGGCGCCGAGGACCGCTTCTTTCGAGGTGCTGGCGATGTCGCCCTCATAACGGAGGATGACTACCGGATAGCCGGTGGGGGACTTGATCTGGTCAACGTGCGTTTTGGTCTCGCTCTCCACTTGTCGATCGCCTCCGCGGTCAATTGGGGTGCTGCTTTAGTCTATTCCGCCTCTTTGTTCAGTTTGATGACAAGCCTGACATAGCTGCTCTTGCCATCCGAGCCGGTGACCCATTCTGCTTCGTCGACCAACGCCTGGATGAGAAACATGCCCATACCGCGGGGGTCTTCTTCGCCGTGCATTTTGCGATCGATGTCGGGTTTGACAGGCTGCGCCGTGATGCCTTTGCCGTCATCCATCACCTTCACTTCCAGCTTGTCGGTATCGGCGCGAAGAACCACGCCGACCGACAGCTTTTCATTGAGCCTGTTGCCGTGTTCGATGGCATTGATGCACGCTTCGGCCACTGCCGTCTTGAGGTCTTCGACGCGATCCTCAGGGAAACCCATCAGCTTGGCTACGGCTGACGCCGTGCTCATGGCCACCTTTTCGTAGCCCATTTTGGTGGGCAGACGAACCTCGACCGTGGTGGATTTCGGCTTGTCCATTACGGCATTTCTCCGCGACACAGCGCCAGGGCGGTCATGTCGTCAGCCTGAGGTCCGCCTTCGGCAAACGCCTTGATGGCTACCCACAATGCATCGAGGATACCATCGGCTTTGGAGCAGGAACACGTAGAAAATTCATTCAAAAGCCTTTCTGGACCAAATTCCTCATCTCCTCTGAAGACCTCAGTAAGGCCGTCGGTATAGAAGAGCAGGCGCGCTCCCGTCGAGAAGATATGGCGCTCGCTCTCATAGCGCATTCCGGGCAAAAGACCCAGAGGGGCTCCCACGGCATCGAATTGGATCGGCGCCTGGCCCGGCGTGACCAGGAACCCTGGGTTATGGCCGGCATTCACCACTTCGATTTCGCCCGTGGCAGGATGCAGCCGGAGAAAGATTGCCGTGACGTAGCGCCGGCGAGCCTCTTCGCCCTCGGCCCAGTGGTGCTGGTTCATGCGCGTGGCCAGTTCATCCAACGGCGGCCCGGTAATGGCCATGCCGCGAAATGCCGCGCGGAAGCCAGTGGACATGATGGCCGAGGCCAGCCCCTTACCGGCCACATCGGCCACGGCAATCAGCAGGCTGCCGTCTGGCTGCTCAACAATATCGAGATAGTCGCCACCCACTTCGTAACAGGTGTCGGAGCGAAAGGCGATGGAATAGCCGGGGATCTGGGGCACGTGCTGCGGAAGCAGAGAGCGCTGAATCTGGCGGGCTGCGTCCAGATCCTGCTGCAAGCGCGCAAACTCGATATTGCGCTTGTGGTTGCGCGCGTTTTCAAGCGCAACGGCGGCCTGGAGGACTAGGCCTTCAAGGAAGTCGGCTTCAGAAAGGGTGAGGCCCCGCCCGTCCGGGGAAGCCACGACGAGATCGGTCATTTTTCTGCCGTCCCGGTCGGCAAGCGGATACATGAGCAATTCTTCGGAATTCGCGGCGTTGGCTGCGGCCTCCGCCGGAAGCCTGCCGTAGGTGAGGCCAGCTGCGGGAAAGGACGCGCCGGCCATCTCAAGCTCGCGAACTACGATGCGCAGGACAGACTCCAGCACTTCCTCTTCGCGGATGGTGGAATGGACCTGGCGCGAGGCTTCAAGGAGCGCCTGCAGCCGGAACACCTGCTGCTGCAATTCGATAGTTTCGCCGTCCGAGGCAAGCTGAGTGTCCAGTGCCATCGCGACCCCCGTGGAATCCAAATGTAGCACGGCGGGACTACCCCTGTGACCCCAAGAGGGATAACATCTAAGCCATAAAATCCCAGAGCTTTCGGAGGTGGTTATGGTTGCCCAAACACGCGCCGTGGCGCGCGCAATCCTGCTCGGACTGCTTAGCTGGTTCATTCCGTTTGTTGTGGGATTTCTTCTATTCCCGGTCAAGAAATCGAATGCCCCGCTGTTCAGCTCGCTGATGTACTTGATCGTTCTGGTCACCGCGGGTTTATTGCTGTTTTGGTACTTTCGCAAGCGGGCAGTGTCGGTTGGCGAAGCCGGACTGGTCGGAGCGGTCTGGCTTGCCATCAATCTGATCTGCGATTACCCAATGTTCGCGTTCGGGCCGATGAAGATGACGCCGCTGGCTTATTACTCGGAGATCGGACTGGTGTATTTGACGTTCCCGATTTTCGCGGTGATGGCGGCGCGGGTGGCTGGTCACCGAGGTTAACAACCTCGGTGCCGGATCGCGATGGCGAACCTGGTTTGCGGCCTGTGTTGGGGTACGATCTTGTAAGTTTCCCGAATATTCCCCAGAAGTTCGGGCAGGAGGTCGCCAGATGCAATCGCATCGATTCAGGCTTAAAGGCGCGCTCGATCACGCAAATGCAGGCCACAGTTCCACTGTTCCGGGGCTGATCTTCGGGCTCGCTGCCGTTCTGTTCGCCACGCAAGCGATTTCTCAGACTCGCTTGACTCGCGATGCTGAAGCTCGCCCACAAAGTGTAGCCGCGGCCATCTCTGCCCCAATTCCGACAGTGGAAGAGGCAGACCTGTCTGCTCCGCTGCCGATTCCGTTCTCATCGCTGGAGGCGACTCAGGCCGGGAGCGAGAGCTCGTCGCAGAGTGTACCGCCGCCATCGCCGCCTGCAGCGGCTAAGACGAAGCCGCAGCATCATGGGCTGGGTGTAGCGCTGGCAGTTGTCGGAAGCGCGGCGCTGGCCGTGGGCATTGCCGCCTATGCGCTTGGGGGAGGCGATTTCTGCGGCAACGAGCAATCCGGCGGCTGCAAGGAAGCCAGGGACGCCGGGTTGGTGCTGATGCCCGTGGGCGCGGGCGTTGCCGTCACCGGATTCTATTTCGTCTTCCACCGCTGAGGCCGGGGCCTGCTGACAAAGCGCGCCCTAACGGTGTGCCGCATGGTTCTGGCCGGGATTCGTGTGCCGGGGCACGTGCTGTTGGCGCAGACTGGCTGTGTGCTCAGCGGCGAAAACAACCGGCGCGTGTGATATTGTCGAATCAATCCCGCACCAGCGATTCACGGGGTTTTCCCTAAGTCCAAATAGTTTGTTGCCTCGGTCTTCCACCGCGTGTCTTTGTCCCATGGCTTTTGCTTTTCAAGTTGGGGCCACGCGCGGGGCACGAGTTTTTATCTCACGCTTGAGGTGTATCCATTCGATGACCCCGATCAGCGAACCTACTGACGCCAACCTGGTTCTGACGCTCGAGGAGATTACCAACCTGGCGGAGCAGGAGGGCAAGCCGGCCGACACGCTGATGAACGTGGTGGCCCTGATTGCCACGCGGTTCCGGACCGATGTTTGCTCGGCCTACCTGCTGGAGCCGGACCGTTCGAACCTGGTGCTGGCCGCCACGCTGGGCCTTCACCCGCGATCCATCGGCACGTTGCGCATGCCCCTCAGTGAAGGGCTTTCCGGCCTGGTCGCCGAGCAGTTGATTCCTGTGGCCGTGCCTGACGCGCGCGAGCATCCACGCTACAAATACTTCAAGGAGTCCGGCGAAGAGGAGTATCACTCCTTTCTGGGCGTACCGTTGATCGATCGCGGAGTGTTGCAGGGCGTGCTCGTGGTGCAAACCAAGGAGCCTCGGGTTTTTCGCGAGCATGAAATCCGCATGCTGGCGGAGGCCGCGGCGCAGGTTGCGCCGGTGGTGAGCGAAGCGCGGACGCTCGACCGGTTTATTGCCCCGGCGCAGGAGAAGCTGTGGGAACTGGCGCGCAACGTTTGGTGGTGCTGGGACAACGAGTGCGTGAGCCTGTTTCGCGATCTGAATCCCATTCGGTGGCGGCAACTGAATCAAAACCCCATTGCGCTTTTGAACGAGATCCCGCTGGCGGAGATCGAGCGGCGGGCCACCGAGCTCGTATTGCATAGCCGCATCAACTACACGTACCGGCGCCAGCAGGAGTACCTGCGTGACGACCATACGTGGGGTGCAAGCCATGCAGGCGTGCTGCGAACGCGGCCGGTGGCGTATTTTTCAGCGGAGTTCGGCCTGCATGAATCGCTGCCGATTTACTCCGGCGGGCTGGGGATCTTGGCCGGCGACCATATCAAGAGCGCCTCGGACCTGGACATTCCGCTGATCGGAGTCGGGCTTTTCTACGGGCAAGGCTACTTTCTACAGCGGCTGGACAAGAATGGATGGCAGCGCGAGGAGTATCTCGAGACCGACGTGAATCAACTGCCCATGCAGCAGGCCATCGGCGTGAATGGCGAGCCGGTGGTAGTGGAGATCGCCACGCGCGGCAGTTCGATCCGCGCCAAGGTCTGGCGCGTCAAAGTGGGCCGTTGCGATCTGCTGCTTCTGGACTCGAATGTGGCCGGCAACGCGCCTGAGGATCTGGAAACCACCTCGCGGCTCTACGGCGGCGACGCGCGCACGCGCATCCGCCAGGAACTGTTGCTGGGTGTGGGCGGCTATCGCGCATTGAAAGCGATGGGCATTACGCCGGGCGTTCTGCATTTGAACGAAGGCCACAGCGGATTCGCGGTGTTTGAGGCCATTCGGTGCCGCATGGAAGAGGAGGGGCTGGACTTCTATTCGGCCGCACGCCAGATTCCGCGCGAAGTGATCTTTACGACGCATACGCCGGTGCCGGCGGGGCACGACCGCTTCAGTCCCGACCTGATTGAGGAGCACCTTGGACCGCTGCGCGATCAACTGGGCATCTCGCACGAGAACCTGATGGGATTTGGCCGCGAACATCCGACCGATTATCAGGAAACATTCTGCATGACGGTGCTGGGACTGAAACTGGCGCGGCGCGTGAATGCGGTGAGCTCGCTGCACGGCGAAGTTTCGCGCGCCATGTGGCGAGGGCTGTATCCCGATGGACCGGAGGACGCGGTACCGATCGGCCATGTGACCAACGGCGTGCATGTGCCGTCGTGGCTGGCGCCGCAAATGCGGCGGCTTTACGATCGCCATCTTGGCGTGGGCTGGCAACGCCAAAGTGGGGCTGCGCACACCTGGGCGGCCATCGAGACGGTGGACGACGGCGAGCTGTGGGAGACGCACCTGAGCCTGAAAGGGCAACTCTTCAACTTTTTGCGGCGCCGCGCGCACGAACAAGCCGAACGCCGTAGCGAGGCTGCCGAGGCTCTGAAGCGGCTGGATAAAGTGCTCTCACCCGATGCTCTGACGATCGGCTTCGCACGCCGATTCGCGACCTACAAGCGCGCCAACTTGCTGTTGAAGGATCTGGAACGGCTGGCCGCGATGGTGAATGACGCAAAGCGCCCCGTGCAGCTGGTCTTTGCCGGAAAGGCGCACCCACACGATGAGCCGGGCAAGAAAGTGCTGCAGCAGATTGCGCAGATGATGCGGCATGCGGAGTTCGGCGACAAGTTTGTTTTTATTGAGGACTATGACATCAACGTGGGGCGGCATCTGGTCCAGGGAGTTGACGTGTGGCTGAACAATCCACGGCGGCCGCTTGAGGCCTCAGGAACGAGCGGGATGAAGGTGGTGCTGAACGGCGGCTTGAATTTGTCGGTTCTCGATGGATGGTGGGCTGAAGCATACGACGGGCTGAATGGATTCGCCATTGGCAACGGCAGAACGCACTCCAATATGGATGTACACGACAGCCGCGATGGCGAGGCGCTTTACCGCGTGCTCATCGACGAGGTGGTTCCGCTCTACTACAGCCGAGACCGCGACGGGTTGCCGCGGGGTTGGATCAAGCGCATGAAGCGAACGATCCGGACGCTGGGATGGCGCTTCAATGCCGACCGCATGGTGATGGACTACACGCTGGGGTGTTACATTCCCGCTGCGGGCGGGACATCGAGCGATGTGCGGACGCTGGCGTAGGGGCCGGATCAGAGTCGCGATCTAGCTGACCAGCACCATCTCTTTGAGCGATTCCGAATACGGAGCGTGCAGTGCTCCGCGCTCGGTGATGATGGCGGCGATGTATTTGGCCGGGGTGACGTCAAAGGCTGGATTACAGATGCCGACGCCGGTCGGTGTTAATTGCTTGCCGGCATGGTGCGTCACTTCCCTGGCCGGGCGTTCTTCGATGGGGATCGCGTCGCCGGTCGCAGTAGCGAGATCGATGGTGGACCACGGCGCGGCAACATAAAACGGGATTCCGTGCTCGCGCGCCAGGATGGCGACGTTGTACGTGCCGATTTTGTTCGCTGTGTCGCCGTTGGCGGCGATGCGATCCGCGCCCACGACTACGGCGTTAATTTTTCCCTGACGCATGAGGCTGGCGGCCATGTTGTCGCAGATGACCGTCGTGGGAATACCGTCGGCCATCAGCTCCCACGCCGTAAGCCGCGCGCCCTGTAGAAACGGGCGTGTCTCATCAGCATAAACATGAATGCGCTTGCCACGCTCGACTGCGGAGCGAATCACGCCGAGCGCGGTTCCGTATCCGCATGTGGCCAGAGCGCCTGCGTTGCAGTGTGTAAGAACGCCGCCATCGTCGGGCATGAATTCCGCGCCAAATGCGCCCATCGCCTTGCAGGCGGCGATGTCTTCGTCGTACATGGCGTTCGCTTCGGCCAGGATTTTTTCCTGGATTTGAGCGAGGGTCGCCTTGGCCGCAAGCAGCCTGGCAAACAGCGCCTTCATGCGATCGATAGCCCAGAAGAGATTCACCGCCGTAGGCCGCGTGCCTGCGAGACGCGCGCAGATCTTCTCAAACTCCGGCTTGAACTCCGCGGTTGTTTGGGCCTTGGTGTTTTTCGCACCTAGCGCGACGCCGTAGGCCGCCGAAACGCCGATGGCCGGCGCGCCGCGCACAACCATGGTGACGATGACGTCGGCCACCTGTTCGTAGGTTGTGGCGAGCACGTAGCTCTCTTCAAGTGGGAGCTTGGTCTGATCGATGAAGCGGACGCCCTCGGGGGTCCAGGTGAGGGTAGGAATCATGCAATTCCAGTGTAAATGGGCATCGCATGGCACTGCGTGCGGCAGCCCTTTGGCATTGCATGCAGCAGCCTTTTGGACGCAATCCATGGGGGAATAGTGAAAACCTTTTCATTTTCCACTGGACGTGAGCGGCGATGCTGGATAGAGTGTTTGCGATACCAATCAAGCCGTTTTCTTTGCGTCTGCCGGAGGAAGCCTATTTATGTCTACACGCTCGAATCCCGCCGCTGCGACCGCCGCGCCCAATTACACCGGGCCGTTTATTACGGTTGCCGTTCTTTTTGGAATCTTCGGCTTCCTGACCAGCCTGAACAACGTGCTTGTGGCCAAGCTGGAAGCGGTCTTCCGGCTAGGGCACGGTGAGGCCATGCTGGCTACGGCGGCATGGTTCTTCGCCTATCTCGTCTTCTCGGTCCCCGCAGCCAAAGTGATTGAGGCAGTGGGCTACAAGAGCACCATGGTCATCTCGCTGTTCGTCATGGTGGTCGGCGCGCTGCTCTTTGTTCCGGCCGCAAACATGGTCAGCTTCCACATGACGCTCTTTGCCATTTTTGTGCTGGCCTCGGGCGTGTGCGGATTGCAGACCTCGGCTAATCCCTACGTTTCGATTCTCGGGCCGGAGCGCAGCGCCCCCGCGCGGCTCACCCTGGCGCAGGCCGTCAACTCCATCGGCTCTCTGCTCGCTCCCTGGGTCGCGGGCATCTTTATCCTTACCGATCCCGGCAAGACTTTAAGTGCTGCTGCCACCGCGCACATGCTCGAGGGGCCCTATATCGCGATTGCCATCGCGCTGCTGTTGCTGGGCCTCACGGTGATGATGCTGCATCTGCCGGCCATTACCATGACGAGCGAGCTTGGGGCCAGTGCGAGCCCGGTGGCCGAGCGCAGCATCTGGAGCTATTCGCACACAGTGCTCGGCATGGTGGGGATCTTCTTCTATGTCGGGCTGGAGATTGCGGAGGCCTCGATCATGATTCAGTTCTGTCTCAGCCAGGGCATGACGAAGGTTGAGACTGCCAGCCTGATGGTGAGTTTGTTTTACCTGGGCATGATGATCGGCCGCCTGCTGGGCAGCGTGATCATGGTCTGGATCAAGGCAGATAAACTGCTCATCCTTCTGGGTCTCTGCGGGGTAGCGTTCCTTTGCACCGCGATGGGCACCCATGGAACGGTCGCCATCGCGTGCCTAGTGCTGACAGGGCTGGCCAACTCCATCATGTATCCGACGATCTTCGCGCTGGGCGTGGCGGAGCTGGGACCGCTCACGAGCAAAGGCTCGGGCGTGTTGACCATCGGGAACGTTGGCGGCGCGGTGATTCCGCCGTTGTTTGGCCTGCTAGCCGACAAGACGAGCATTCAATACGCCTTCATTATTCCCATCGTTGGATATCTCTACGTGGCCTACTACGGAATGTGGGGACACAAACCTTCGCGCAAAGAAGCTGTGTAATCGAAGCTCATCTCGGTTCGCTCGGGCCCTTCGGTGCGTGCCGGAGGGCCTGATTTTTGCACTATAGCCGCGCGGGATTCCGCCAAAGAACGAGCAAAACGCGTCGCTTGCGGGGAAGAGGCCGGAGACACATTGCCTCAAAGCGAGACAAACTCCCGCACGGGATCGAAACAGCGACTGGAGCGGGCCGCGACAGTGTTTGTCTGTCCGCGCGACAGCCTGAATCGCGGCGAAGCAATCGCGGCGGAGAAAATTTTGGAACGGATGACTAAAGTTATTTGGGCCCGGACCGATGAAGGGGGTGGATGCGAACAGGCCCATCCGAAAGTGGCGGCGGCTTTGGCAGGACGAATGAGGCGCCAACGGATTTGAGGGCGATGTGGCATCCGTGAAGGAGTCGATCCCATGGCCCTCGGTGTCTTGAATAATCTGTCGGCAATCTACGCTGAGAACAACCTGAACAACACGAATGCCAGCCTGCAAACGGTGCTGGAACAGTTGTCGTCGGGGTCGCGCATCAACTCCGGAGCGGACGACGCGGCCGGCCTCTCGCTGGTCAATGGGTTGCAAGCGAACTCGGTTGCGCTCACACAGTCCTCAACCAACGCGACGGAGGGCGTGGGTTTATTGCAGGTGGCCGACGGCGCGCTGTCGCAGGTGACGAGTTTGCTTGACCGCGCCGTGACGCTGGCGACGGAAGCTTCGAATGGCACGCTCAACAGTTCTCAAGACGCCGCCGCGAACCAGGAGTACCAGTCGATCCTCTCCGAAATTAATAACATCGGATCGACGACAACGTACAACCAGAACCAGGTCTTCACCGGCTCGCCAACAGGCGTCTCCGTCTATACAGGCGATTCGTCTGCGACCGGTTCGTCGATCGACAGTTTGTTTTTCGCCAGGCTCACCTCGGCTAGCGTGGGCGACGCGGGCGGTTCAGTGGAGCAGAGCGACACCGGCCAGTTCATCGATCTCTCAGTCGATACAGTCGGCGGACCGGTACCGGTGCTGAACAAGGCCGCGGCGCAGACGGATGGCATTGCGGGCAGCCTCGTCTTCACGATCACCAACACCGACGGGACAAAAAGCACCGTCACGACGACGGCAACCACAGTAGGCGGCCTGATCTCGGAGATCAACGAGGACGGCATTCCCGGCGTGGAAGCCAGTTTTACAACAGCGGCCGCAGTGGGCGAGTTGCCCGCAAATGCTGCCGGCGGCGATACGGGCATCCTGCTTACGAACACCAACCCCAACGTCAAGGTGGCCTATTCCGTAGCGGCTGCAGGACCACCGGCAACGGTTGCTTTCGAAGACACAAACACGGTCGAGACTCCACTGACATTCTTCACGAGCCAAGACGCGATGACCACGATCAGCTACGTGCCTCTCGCCACGGGTGATCAAACAGCGGATCTGTCGAACACTAACCTGTCGACACAGGGAAACGCACAGAACGCGGAGTCGGTGCTGAACGAGGCCATCACGTTTGTGGCGGCGCAGGACGGCTACATCGGCGCACAGATCAACACGCTCAACTCCATCAGCCAGGTGATGAGCACGCAGCAGGAGAATGTGGTGTCGGCGCAGAACGCGATCCAGGCCACCGACTATGCGTCGGCGACTTCGAATATGTCGAAATACGAGATTCTGAGCCAGACCGGGATCGCGGCATTAGCGCAAGCTAACCAGGTGCAGCAGGAAGTGACCAAGCTTCTACAGTGATCAGTGGTCAGTGATCAGTGACCAGAAAACCGCGTTAAGGACGCGAGGTTGGGAAAGACAGTTTCGCAAGACTGAAGTATCTTCAAGAAAACCCAGGGACAGGGCGGCGGCAGAGCGGAAGCTTTGCCGCCCATTTTTTGAATGCAGGGACATAGCGACGTAGGGACTTAGGGACATAGGAATGCAGGGACACAGAGAC
>Ga0326728_10010381_pt1 | contig 21830 bp, 16 predicted proteins | sample MB3enrmetagenome_FD_207602 | JGI IMG/M metagenome (GOLD analysis project Ga0326728, IMG submission 207602) | Lab enriched peat soil microbial communities from McLean, Ithaca, NY, United States - MB31MN | ecosystem: Environmental > Terrestrial > Soil > Wetlands > Peat | place: USA: New York... | reverse complement strand
CTCCTTCAAAAGCCGGCCCGGAAGCACACGAGCAAGTCAACAGGCGGCCGTGGACGCTCAGAGTGATTTCGGTGTTGGTGCCGATGTCGATCGCCAGAAAGGGAAAATCCGATTTGCGAGAGCCGGCCCCGATGCCAATAAGCATGGCCACGTGATCGCCACCCACGTAACCGGCGATGTTCGACGGAGTGTAAATAGCGGCACCGGGGGCAATCTCCAAGCCAAGATCGCGCGCCGCCAGGTGAAGCGGCTCAGTCGTTGCCGGCAGGTAGGGTGCCATGCCCAACTGCTGAACAGGCAGACCCGCAAAGAAATGATGCATTGCGGTATTTCCGGCGACGACCACCTCCACGATTTGCAGGGGCGAGATGGCAAGATCTATGCAAAAGTTCCGCACCATCTCGTTGAGCGTCTCGATGACTCTGCGTTGCAACTGCTGTGCGGCCCCGCCAAAATGACTCGCATAAGAAATGCGACTAATGACGTCCTCGCCGTAAGCAATCTGAGGATTCATCAATCCGCGTTGGGCGAGCGTTTTGCCCGTCTCCAAATCCACGAGGTACGATGCGAGTTTCGTTGTTCCCAGATCAACCGCAAGGCCGAAGATGCGGGTCTTCTCCGGGAGAATGCCGACAATCGTAAAAGGTGAAGATTCCTTGCTGACCGCAACGCGCACGTGTCCTGCAAAGCGCTGCGCGGTTTCCGCCAACTGCTCGAAACTCCCCGCGCCCGGCTGTACATCCTGGCCCACGGCATCATTGGTTCTTTCCTGGAGTTTGCCGGGGAGCGACGCATCAGCTTCGAGATCAAAAGACATGACCAGCGGGTCCAACGAAACGCCGAGCTCACGGCCATCGAGTTGAACGCGTTGAGAGGAAGTGAGAGACTCCGGCGGAATCTCCAGGGTAACGTGGCCATTTGGCATGGCTTGGCAAGCAAGGCGGTGGCCCACGGCTAAAAGTTCAGGCCCAAGTTTTTCCTTTTCTTGCGAAGTGGGCAAGGAGAGCGATCCTGCCGTGAGGCGCACCTTGCATTGGCCACAGGTTCCAACGCCTCCGCAGACCGCCTGCAATTCCACGCCAACGGATTGCGCAGCCAACAGCAGAGTCTCCCCCGGAAAGATTTCCGCGCGCCGTCCAAGGGGTTGCAGTTCGACGACAAAGCTTTGTCTGTGGTTGGCCATGGAGCAATTCAGCGGTCAATCGGTTTGTGGCGGCACTTGGCGGATACGCTGCATTCGTCGCAAAGATGGCCAGCGGGTTGCACATGGCTGCCAAACCCCACGGCCAGGGAAAGCGATTTGCGCGGCACCATCAAAAATGAAGGATTGAGAGCAACGCCGATTGAATGCGCATCCACAAGAGAGAAGAGCTGCGCCTGGCCCTCGGCGAGAGGCCATCCGCGCATGCCGGGATAGAACTGACTTGTAGCGCGCAGACCATCCCGTGCCGCCAGTGCAGCAAAAAAACGGCAAGCGGCGTTGGAGAGAGCGCCAATCGCGGCGGTGCCAAAACCGTCCAGGGCAAATTGCAACGGCAAATTCTCTTTCGACGCCTTGTCCATTTCCTCTTCCAGTTTTTTCCCCAGAGTAGCCACGGCGAGAAAGACTCCCTGACATCCGGCGAGCTTCCGCGCAATTCCAAACCCATTCAACTCAGTGCCACCTCTCAGCGTCACGCAAGACCGTGCGACTCCACAAATGTCCAGGCGGCGAAAAGCCACCTGCGGACGAATCAAACCAATGCCTTCGGCGATCGCTCGTTCTGCCAGGGCAATGAGTTGAGGCTGGCGGGCGCGAATTTTCTGCGGCTCCGCTCCCTGGCCGCGCAAAACCATGTCCACCGTGATGGCAAGTTGCCAATCGCTGAGGATCTGTGAGGGCTCGCTCGAGATGAGATTCAGTGTCATGCGACATACACTCGATTCATATCTTCGGCATCAGATTCCCGGCAGATGCGTCATGCCGGCGCGTTTTGCGTGTTCGGTAACGATAGCGCGTAAATTGATTTCCACTTGGGCCGGAATTGTAGGCCGTTTGTAGGCCGCCAGGAGCTCTTTCACCTGTTCGCGGGCACGCGCAAAGGCATCTCTTTTCCCCGATTGCTCCCAGGAATGAAGCGAGCCGCGGTCAATCACTTTTGATGGAAGATGCTGCTCCATCCGAAAATACTTTCGTGTTTCCGGAATTTTCAGGAAATCGCCTTGTGCGCCGGCTTTGGCAAACATTTCGAGGGCCAGCGATTCTGTTCGTGGCTGGAGGCCTTGCAGAAGGCGCTGCGCCATGGCGATGGACTCCGCATCCAGCACTAGCTTCTCCGCGCTGTGGCATGCCAGCGAATCCAGCATGCCTGCCCCAGAGATCATATTAATCCCGCCGAGCGCGCCCAGGATCGCTGCGACGCCACTCTCCTGGCCCGCTTGCGCATCCAGCCATTTGGCGTCGCTGCCAATCAAGTAGCCGTGCGTGGGCAGTCCGAACGACTTGGCCACTTGCGCGGAAGCGATATTCAACATAGCGGTTTCGACAGCGCCCATCGGGGTGATGCCGCTGCGCATGTCAAAGATGGCGGGCGCACCGCCCCATACCACGGGCGCGCCCGGTTGCGCCAACTGATGAATGGTGATGCCGCTAATGCATTCGGCGGCATGCTGGACGACCGTACCCGCTAAAGTCGCGGGGGCAGCCGCGCCCGACAGCGGCATGGCGACGATCTCCGCGGGAACCCAGGCACGGGCGAGATTAATCAGATTCTGGGTGGTGAATTCCGACATATGCAGCGGCGGCGAAGGACACACATCAAAAATCGCGCGTGGTTTCTGCCGGAGAGCGGCGGGGCTGCCGCTGTCCGCCACAAGCAGGTCGATCATGGCGGGCGCGCTGTGCGGAGAAAATGCTCCGGTCACGATGGGCTTGTTCGAATACCAGAGCACCAGGAACAACCGGTACAAGTCGCCGATCTCTTTCGCGGCATCGTTGCAAACCACGGCGGTGGATTGCGCGGCGTACTGCGGCAACATCTCCGCAACCTGCACCAAGCGCACCAAATCAGCGGACTGGGTCAGGCGGTGTTCGAGAGTCTCCGGGTCCAGGATGTGCACGCAAGAGGAGCCCGGGTCGAATTGCACGTTATCGCCGCCGTATTTCACGACGGGTTCGCCCGCGCGATTGTGCAGGTGGAATTCTCTCGGAACGCTCGCGATGGTCCCGCGGGCCAACGATTCCGGAATGTGCGCTACTCCGTTTTCCACACGCGCTCCCGCGGAGGCCAGCAGATCGCTCGCCTCGGGACCCTGTACGGTCACGCCGCGTTGAAAGATGAGAGCGAAGGCTTCTGACAGGATTCGCTCGAGAAGTTCCGCATCCAGCAATCGTAGGTTTGGCTGCATTTGCAATCGGCCCGTTTGATTCTCAACTGACAGGTGATTTCCACTGCTTTTTGAGCAGGCTCTTGGCCAGCGCCACGGACGCGAACGCATCTTTTCCGTAACCATCCGCGCCGATCTCGTCCGCCCAACTCTGTGTGACCGGAGCGCCGCCTACAATGATCTTTACGCGTGGGCGAAGCCCGTGCCGCTCTAAAGCCTCGACGACGTCCTTCTGCCCCGTCATCGTCGTGGTCAACAGAGCGGAGACGCCGATGAGGTCGGCGTTCAGTTCCTTGGCCCTGAGTGCGAACGACTCAAAGGGAACGTCGACGCCAAGATCGAACACTTCAAATCCGTTCGCCGAAAGCATCGTTCCGACGAGGGTTTTCCCGATTTCGTGAATGTCTCCCTTCACTGTCCCCAAAACAACTTTTCCGAGCGATTCGCGTGCCGCGCCCGCCTTCTGAATCTCCGGCTCCAAGGCGGAGGTCGCCGCTTTCATGGCCTCTCCGGCAAGCACCAGGTCAGGGAGAAACATTTCTCCTGCTTCGAACTGTTGGCCTACAACGTTTAAACCGGGAACGAAACCATGATGAATGGCCTCGAGCGGAGGGATGCCTTGGGCGATTGCCTTGAGGCTGAGTTCCCGGGCGTGGTCAGGATCGCCATCGATGATGGCCTGCTTCATTTCTCGGAAGAGTTCATCCTGCATGAAGGCCTCGCGTCGTCCGGGAATGAGCCGCGGGGCGTGGCAGATTCCAGAGGTACGACACAGACTTGGGCTGCTGTTGACGCGCGGTGGGGGAGAACTCTGTGTCTCCTCCCCATTCGGGCCGCGAAGTACAAAGAAACAAAAGACCCGGGAGCGAATATCAATGATAAGTGTGAGGCGGGTTTGTGTCCACACGCCAAGGAATCGGCAGATGCAGCGATCATCCCGCAAACAGCAATGCCTGGGTTTCAGGTCCAGGGAGCTTCCGGAAGTTCTGCCCGACGCTTCTCGTGGAGGCAATCTTTCAATGCGCCAGCCACTGGTAACTCACAAAGGCCAGCCTTTTGCTGTCCGGCGACCACGAAGGCACATTGATCGTTCCCTGCCCGCCAAAAAGTCTTGCCAGCACGCTGATTTTTCTGTCCGACAGGGACATCAGCCGCAACATCACGTCCTTGTCTTCCGGGTGGCCTTTCACGCTGGCGTCGTAGGAGAGAAACACCATCCATTTTCCATCCGGCGAGATGTGCGGAAACCAGTTGTTGTATTCATCCGACGTGATCTGTTCCTGTTCGGCGCCGTCGGCGTGCATTCGCCAGATCTGCATTTTCCCAGTCCGCTCGGAATTGAAGTAGATGTACTTTCCGTCGGGAGAGTAATCCGGCCCGTCGTCGAGGCCCGGCGCCGTGGTCAGCCGCTTTTCCTCGCCGCCGGTCACGGGAATCGTATAAATGTCGAAATTACCGTTGCGCTCGCCGACGAACGCGAGGGTCTGGCCATCGGGCGACCATCCGTGCCAGTAGGAAGGCGCATTTTGCGTCAGCCGCTTCGGCGTGCCACCACCGATCGGCAGGACATAGACCAGCGAGCGGTGCTCTTCCTGGGATTGATCGCTGACGGCCAACAAACGGCCATCCGGAGAAATGCCGTGGTCGTTGTTGCAGCGGTTCGCAAAGCCGGTGTCGATTGTTTCGGGCGTGCCGCCGGTGACGGCAATTTTCTCGATATGCCCATTGCGGTTGAAGAGCAACGAAGCGCCGTCGCGCGACCAGTTCGGCGCCTCAAGACGCCCCGGGGCAACGTAAACGATGCGGCGATCCGTCGAATCAATCGCGATGGTTTCCAGCGAACTGTAAAGTGCGGGCTGGCCGGATATCGCTTCCGGCGTTTGCAACGCAACATTTGTAAAGACGGCCTTTTCCACCAGGTCTTTTTCATGCGAGCACACGCCGATGCCCACGTAGTAGGTGCCTTGAATCGGCACGCGAATCGACCCACCAGCAACCTGCACAGGGTCGCTCCCTTTTCCGAGCAGCATGTAAACGTAGTCACCGCGCTTTTCGAGTTGCAGGCGCCGCGGCGCGGAGAGATTTGCCTGGATTTCGTGCGTGGTGGCTCCCTTCTCATCCCGATATTGCAATGACGTTAGACCTTCTCCGTGCAGGGCCACGTCGGCATACGCCGAATCGGCATCCAGTGCCTGCCGGACCATCAGCACGGCCTTTCGATGGGGATTCTTGCCTTGGCCCAAGAAGCTCACGTCCGCCGCGAGTGAAACATCGCCAGAGACTTTCTTCCAGACGAAATGGAAAGCATCCACGGCAAACCACATGTTTTCGCCGCTGCCGGCGATGGTATAGCTCTGCTTGCCGACGTCGTAAACCACCGAGCCCGGATGGAGAACGGTGCCCACGTCTCCGTGCTCCTCGAATATGCCAATGGACTCGGTTCCGGGTCTTGCGTCGAGTTCTGCCCTCACGCCCAAAACGAGCAGCGCGCTCGCCATCAAAAAAAGTAGTCGCGACAATTTAGCCTCCCCTTCAATATCTCATTGCAATCCCGTTTCGCCCAGCTTCCGCAATCGCTCCGTAACATTCAGCAAAGCCCGCCCATCGTGTCACGCGATTTTCCTGGTTTCTCCGCTCACGCTATTGATGGGTTTGCCCTGCTGGATCTTGCGCGGCAGTGGTCAACGGAATCATTTAGGACGAGCCGAATAGAACAATTGCCACTCGTACAGCAATTTTCTGCCGACTGGAATTCTCGCTCCTTGCCCGTATCTCAGTCCGCGGCCCACCTTTTTTCCGAAGTCCATAAGCGGTGTCGACCCATTGTCCCCGGGGCGATTATAGGCCACTCTTCGTGCGGTTCATCCGGGAAATCGTTTATCTTTCGAGACGAATTTGGCCCCCAACAGGTAACGCCCGGCCACGCAGTGCTCTATTCTGTCACTTTGCGGGAGAGTTGGCAGCTTCGCGCCGGAGTCGATGTGGCATTTAGCAGATCAGGTGCGTTAAAAACAATTTTCCGCAGGCGTCTGGCGAGTGCCTCCCATCACACTTCTTCATCAGAATTGGAATACAATACAGGGACACTGAAGGTGCGGACACGTCGGGGTGGCGAGTCTGTATCGCTTGTTAGTTGTCCCGGTTCTTCGAGGAGACTCCTCAAGTGAGGGTCTGAACCAAATTATGGCAGCGGCGAAATCATCCCGCATCCGAAAATCTGGTGCTGTTACACTCCGAGCTGTTGCGGAACATCTGGGCTTGACGGCCGGCACGGTCTCCGCGGTATTGAACGATTCACCGGCGGCGCGTTCCATTCCGGCACATACCCGGGAGCGTGTCCTCGATGCCGCACGCGAGCTGAACTACCGCCCCAATTTCTTCGCACGGTCGCTGCGTGTAAAGCGCAGCCTTACCGTGGGTGTCATCGCCGAGGAGATTGGGGACGCTTACGGCAGCCTGGTCTGCAGCGGTATCGAAGCCTATCTCCGGGAGCACAGTTACTTCTTCCTGACCGTCGCCCATCGCCACGACCCGAAGCTCTTGCGGACGTACTCGGAGATGTTGAGGTCGCGCGGAGTCGAGGGAATCATCACCATTGATACGTCGATTGACGAACAGCCGCTGCTGCCCACCGTCGCGGTTGCCGGCCATCAGAAAGTGGAAAACGTCACCAACATCATTTTGGATCACCGCCGCGCCGCCGAGTTGGCCCTCGGCCACTTGAAACAACTGGGCCATCAGAACATTGCCTTTTTGCGCGGCAACCCGGACAGCTCGGACGCTGTTTCGCGTTGGGATGCCATCCAGGAGGTTGCGCGCGAATTCGATATTCGCATCCGGCCCGAACTTATCGTCCAGTTGGAGGGGAAGGAATCAGCTTCGAAGCTGGGCTATCCGTCAGGCAAGATGCTCCTCGCGCGGAATGTGCCGTTCACCGCGCTTTTCGCCTACAACGATATTTCCGCGATCGGGGCCATGCGGGATTTTCAGGAAGCCGGGCTGCGTGTTCCGCAAGATGTCTCGGTCGTGGGTTTCGACGATATCACGGTGGCGGCGTATTCCATCCCGCCGATCACCACGGTGCGGCAGCCACTTCTGAAAATGGGGCGCATTGCCGCACAAACGTTGCTCGACCGCATCGAAGACCGTGCCCCGTTCCTCCCGGAGATTGCCGTTGAGCCGGAACTGGTTGTCCGCGCCTCCAGCGGACCGGCGCGCGCGTAACGGCAGCCGCTTATCGGCTTTTCCGAAGTACTCCGCTCAGGTGTTTGAGTGTGGCTACGCGACTCGCACCGGACGCGATCCTGGCAATACATAGTAGGCAATCTAGAGGCAGCAAATCACCGGCAGCACAACCGCGTGATGCACGCCGATGGGGTTCGCAATAGCGCCTTGTGCGACCGGGATGATGGCTCCGCCCACGATCGCCATAATCAGCAAGCCTGAACCGATTCCGTTAAGTGTTCGCAGAGCGCTCGCTACGGGTCTTCGAGCCACTCACCGCGAAGAAGAGAATATACAAATAGCAAAAAACGGCCGCAATGAGGGCATAGTGAATCCCTTGCCCCCAACTGGTTTCTCCCTGGCTCATCGTTGGATAGTAATTATGGTTGATTAGATCGGCAGCTTTACCCACGATCCAAGGAATGACTGCTCCACCGACGATGGCCATATTCAAAATGCCAGAGCCGTCACCAGTAAGCGGACCCAATTCAGCGATCCCCATCGTAAAGATGCAGGGGAACATGATGGAATTGAAGAGTCCAACGGCTAAGATCGACCACATAGCTGTATGGCCACTCGTCGTCACCGAAATTGTGACGAGAAGGCCAGCCATGATTGCGGCGAGTGCCAACAATTTGCCGGGTTTTATTTTTTGAAGGAGAGCTGACCCGATGAAACGACCGATCATCGCCCCTAACCAGTATAAAGAGATATACCTTGCGGCCTCAGCGAGTGCTGCGCGGTAGCGAATCGCTGCGTCCGGAATGCTGGTTGCGGAGACAAAACCGCCGATATTATCCAAGGCGAGGTAATTGGCAATCGAACTCCCTATGGCGACTTCGCCGCCCACGTACACAAAAATCCCGATTGCGCCAAAAACCAGATTGGGGTGCTTCCAAACAGAATCGTTCACGTGCTCGCCCAAATGGTGTTGAGCGGCCGAAATTGTGGGCAGCTTGGACAACCCGATGCCAATCGCGAGGAGCGTCAGGGCTGTCGCAAAGAAATAAACATAGAGCCTGACCACGGCGTTGGCTTCCGTTGATGTACTCAGATTTGCCGCAGCGGCCGTTGTTCCCAGAATCAGCCTTGCGCCGATCCAGGGGAATACGGCAGTTCCAAGAGAGTTGAAGGCCTGGGTAAGATTCAACCGGCTGGAGGCAGTTTGCGGCTTCCCCAATATTGCCACGTACGGATTTGCCGCGACCTGGAGAATCGTAATTCCCGTCGCCAAGACGATTAGAGCTGTGAGCAAAAATGGGAATGATGGAATTTTGGCCGCAGGATAAAAAGCGAGGCAGGCGACCACCATGGTAAACAGACCCACCACGATGGCTTTTTTATAGCCGATCCAGTCAATGATCTTGGATGCCGGAATCGAGAAAATAAAATAAGCAGAAAAAAATGCCGTTTGGATAAGCATGCTCGCAGCGATCTTTAACTTGAAGACGTGCTGAACGTATGGAATCAGGACGTCATTCAGAGAGGTGAGCGAACCCCACATGAAGAACAGCGTGGTCAGAATCGCCAGCGGACCAATGTAGCTTTTTGGTGCTTCTGCTATTGCTTTCGGGCTCTCCACCATTACGTTCGCCATCGTTCGGGTATCCCTTTCGTTCCCTCTCAAGCGACTGCCATTGCTGTATTGTCCTAAATACTGACACACCCGCAGCCGGAATCGAAAGTTTTCTCGTCACAATGTTTCGATTGAGAATGGTCCGTGACCAAAGCAGTGACAAAAAAGGCGGCCCTGAAAGGCCGCCTCGATTTGGAAATTGCCGACGTCAGCCATGGGAAGTCACCGCCTCCTTTTTCTCTGCCACGTGCGCCAGACCCGCTTCCAGCACATCCAGCGCTTCATCGAACTGCGCGTCGCTGATCACCAGCGGCATGAGGATGCGCATGATGTTGTTCAGCGTTCCGGCGGTAATCGTGAGGAGGCCGTGTTCATAGCAGTAGCGTGCGAGTTCCTTCGTCTCGGTACCGGCAGGTTCCCGCGTGTCGCGGTTGCGCACCAGTTCGATCGCGCACATGCCGCCTAGGCCGCGCACGTCGCCAACCAGTTGCCATTTTTTCTGCCAGCCGATGGCGCGGTCTTCAAAGCGTTTGCCGATAAGCGTGGATCGCGCAAGCAATCCTTCCGTTTCGATGGTCTCCAGTGCCGCCAGCGCCGCCGCGCAGGATGCCGGATTGCCGGCGAAGGTGCTGCCCAGGCCACCGGACTGCGGTGCGTCCATGATTTCCGCCCGTCCTGTCACGGCAGCAATGGGCAAACCTCCGCCGAGGGATTTCGCCGAAGTGATCAGGTCCGGCTCGACGCCGTAATGTTCAATTGCAAAATATTTGCCCGTGCGGCCGATTCCGGATTGCACCTCGTCCGCGATGAACACGATGCCGTACTTCTTACAGATGTCCATGAGGATGGGGAAGAACTCCTTCGGCGGCGCGATGAATCCGCCTTCACCCAGGACGGGTTCCGCAATCACAGCGGCCACGGAGTCTGGCGACACCACGCGCTTGAATGTGTCTTCGAGATGATGCGCGCAGGCTGTGTTGCAGGACGGGTAGGCCAAGCCATACGAGCAGCGGTAGCAATAGGCATAGGGAATGCGGTAGATGTCGCTCGCAAACGGGGCAAACCCCGCTTTGTACGGATTGGTTTTGCTGGTCAAAGACAACGTCAGCAGCGTGCGGCCGTGAAACGCATCCTCGAAACAAATCACCGCGGGCCTCTTGGTGTACGAGCGCGCAATCTTGACGGCGTTCTCCACGGCTTCCGCACCCGTATTCACAAAAAACGTCTTCTTTGCAAACCTGCCCGGCGCCAGCGAGTTCAGTTTTTCCGCGAGAGCAATGTAGGACTCATAGGGAGTTACGCCAAAGCAAAGATGTAGGAACTTTCCAGCCTGATCGCGCACCGCCGCTTCCACCTTGGGCGCGCGATGTCCCACATTCAGGCAGCCTATGCCGCCGGCAAAATCAATGTAGCGATTCCCATCAACGTCCTCGATCCACGCGCCTTCCGCCTTGGCCGCGAAGATGGGCGTCACCAGGGACGGCCCCCGTGGAATCGCAGCTTCCCGCCGGGCCAGCAGCGCCTTGGATTTGGGGCCGGGGATTTCCGTGCGAATCTGAATCGTTTTCATGGTTCCTTGTTCCTTTGTCCGAATTTCAGACGATCTTTTCTTAGTGCTCAGTACCAACCAATCGGCGTTTCATCGAGATTGACAAAAACCTGTTTGGTCTCCAGATATTCCTCGAGGCCCCACGGCCCGAGTTCCCTTCCGAACCCGGACTGCTTGTATCCGCCCCACGGCGCTTCCACGTAGGTGGGTTGCATGTGATTGACCCACACGATACCCGCGCGAATGGACTTCACCACGCGAAACGCTTTGTAAATATCGCGCGTCCATACGGCCGCCGCCAAACCATAGGGTGTGTCGTTGGAGATGCGGATGGCTTCTGCTTCGTTCTCGAAAGGAATCACGCTGGCCACCGGCCCGAAAATCTCTTCGCGGGCGATGCGCGCGGAGTTTTGCACGTCATAAAAAATAGTCGGCTCGACGTAGTAGCCCTTGGCGAACGCCTTCGCCCTTCCCCCGCCAATCGCGGTCTTGGCCTCTTTCTTGCCGATTTCGAGATAGGAGGTGACCCGGTCGTACTGCTCCTTGCTGACCAGCGGCCCCATTTTCGTGTCGCGATCCAGCGGCGGCCCCAGCTTGATGCGCTTGGCCTTTTCCGTCATGGCCTCCACGAGTTTCGTGTAGATCTTCTTCTCCACCAAGACGCGGCTGCCCGCCGAGCAAACTTCGCCTTGATTGATGAACACTCCAAAAAGCGCGCCATCCACCGCCGCTTCCCAATCCGCGTCGGCAAAGAAAACGTTTGGCGATTTGCCGCCCAATTCCAGCGTCACGCGCTTTAACGTATCGGCGGCGCTCTTCACAATGATCTTTCCGACCGCGGCACTCCCGGTGAACGCCACTTTATCCACGCCCGGATGCGCGACCAGTGCCGCGCCCGTAACTTCGCCCACGCCGTTCACGACGTTTACCACGCCCGGGGGCAGCCCGACTTCCTCGAACCAGTTCGCCAGTTCCATGGCCGTCAGCGGCGTCTGCTCCGCCGGCTTCAGCACGCATGTACATCCCGCCGCGATCGCCGGCGCCAGCTTCCACGCCGCCATCAGCAGCGGAAAATTCCAGGGAATAATCTGAGCGGCGACGCCCACCGGCTCGCGCAACGTGAAGCTCAGCGCGTTCGCGGGCACGGGATTGACCTGGCCTGTCACCTTATTCGCCAGGCCGCCATAATATTCAAAGCAAGTCGCCACGTCAGCCAGGTCATATTCGGCTTCCACGATGGGCTTGCCGCAATTGCGCGCTTCGAGCTCCGCCAGCATCGCGGTGTTTTGCCGGATCTTGTCGGCAATCTTGAAGAGAATGCGCCCGCGATCCTGCGCCGTGGTATGCGCCCATGGCCCGGAGTCAAAGGCGGCGCGCGCCGCGTGCACTGCCTTGTCCACATCCGCGGCAGTTGCCGAAGCCACGTGGGCAATCACTTCTTCGGTCGACGGGTCAAAGACCGGAAACGTCTCGCCGGAGGAACTGGCCACCCACTGCCCATTGATATAGTTCTGGTAGGTTTTCACCGTTGGTTTTGCCGTAGTGGACATAAACCACCTCCCAAATTCGCTTCCTTAGACTACTAGAGAACTCGCTGCCAGACGATGATGCGGAGGCCCATCAGCAAAAAGGCGGCGATGAATGTGCCGATTCCGCCAAGGTTATTGACCCACTTCCCTACGCCAAGTCCCATGATGTTGAGGATCCATCTCGACGAGATAGCGCGCGCAAATTTCCTCGGCCAGTTGGGCTTCCATGGCGTGTGGCATGCCGAAGGTGGTGCCATTCTGCAGCGCCCACTGAATAGCCTTGACCACCGCCGGATGCCCATGCCCGGCCATCAGCGCGCCGAAGCACAGGTTATGGTCGAGATATTCGTTTCCGTCCATGTCCACGATCTTGCTGCCATGGCCTTCGGCCACGAAGATCGGGTAAGGATCGTAGGCGCGGTAGTTGCTCGCCACGCCCAGGGGAATGCGCTTCTGCGCCCTCCTGTGAGCTTCCGGGGACTTCGGCGTGCGCTTCTCGTAAAGAGCGACTTCCTTCTGCAGTGCTTCTTGCATTGCATACTCCATCCAGGCCGGCCATCCTAAGCGGTCACCTGTGGCAGGTCTGTTCCCTGCGGTCAGTTTGAGCGAGGTAAACTTCGCGGTATCTGCGGGGCAAATTCCGCCTTGAGTTTTACGCCTTCCCGTGCCTTTTCTGAACCGCGCGCCCCACGGCCCTTCGCGGCGCTCTCTCTGTTCTTCGCGCGAAGGCGTCCCGACGTACGCGGGACGCCTCTTTGCCGGTTCAAATCGAACCAGGCGCCCTCAGAACATCACCTTCAATGCAAACTGCATGACGCGGGGATCACGCGCCTTCAGGACCTGCCCGAACGTCGAGTCGCTGAAATTTCCGTCAGGATTCTCAAACTCCGTATGATTCCAGGCGTTGTAAAACTCCGCGCGGAATTCCGTGGTCCATCGTTCGTTTATCGGAGTTTTCTTGGCGATCACCAGGTCCGTATTGCTGAGAGCGGGGCCGCAGCACATCGCATGCGGCGTGTTTCCAAAGCTGCCCAATTGCTGGGGACACGATGAAGGCGGGGCTCCGGTGGCAGGGAAGCCGGCAATGGGGTCACAGAAGGTCGCGGGGTTAAACCAAAAATTTCCAGTTCCGGTATTTGTTCTTGGGTTCACGAACTGAACCGGGCTAGTCGAGTAGGGCGTGTTCGCGTCTTCATAAAAGAAGCTGCTCTGCAACTCCGCGTCGTTCTGGTTCTGTACGCGAATCGGGAAGCCGCTTTGATAGGTGATGATGGCGGATACTTGCCAACCGTTGGCGACCTTTCCGGCGAACCCTTCCTTCTTCGGAATGGGCAGTTCCCAAACCGGGCTGAATACGAACCGGTTCTTCGCATCCAGAAGCGATAAACCGCGCGTCGCTTGGGGATTGATGGGGTTGAGTTCGTTTTCAAACGACGCGCCCTGGTCAATCGCCTTGCTGAACGTGTAAGAAGCCTGGAACATGAATCCGTGCGAAAAATTCTTTTCCAGGGAGACCTGCAGGCCGTTGTAGTTGGAGTTGGCCACCGTGTCTTCCGCGAAGATATTGCTGAAGACCGGCACGCCGTCAGCTGGGCATCCCGAGCCTGAGAGCGGGTTGCAGTTGGGCGAGGAATACGGGCGGATGCCGACCAGAGTGAGCGGCGTGCCTCCCGCAGCCCCCGTGATGATGCAGCCGCTCGGATTATTGGGATTGCTGTAGGGACAGGGAATATTGGGTCCCGTCGGATTCGAGCCAGGAATGTAGGGCATGTGAAATTGCATCCCAGCCGGCACCGTCAAGGTGTACTCGTAATCCGCGCTAGCAGCGCCACAAGTTCCCGCACCCATAATCGTGTTTATGTCCAAACACGTCTGCGTATTCCCGTAGTTCAAGTCGTGTATAGCAAGCAGGTGGTGCGCCTGCGTGCCCACATAGGCGACGCGCAATAGCATCTCGGAAGTCAATTGCCGCTCGATCGTGAAATTGTACTGTTCCGCATATTGCGTCCGCAGATGCGGCTGGAATTCACCGTAAAGGAGCAGCGGCCGGAACAGCGACCAGTCCACACACCCATTGGGTCCGGCAGGATCAAAGCAAGGTGTATTCGGAGTCTGCTGGATGATCGCTCCCCCGTTGTTTGGTGATTGCACTCCGTCCTGCCCCAAATACGGAGTGTTGAAGAGCGGGCTCGAAAGAAATGTGCTGACACCAAACGGCGGCTCGGCGCTGAACTGTTCCATCACCAATTGCTCTATGGGGTTATAGAAAATTCCATAACCGCCACGGATCGTGGATTTTCCCGGGCCGCCGGTAATCTTCGCCAAGGGACCATCCGTCCAACCGGGGCTGTAGGCCAAGCCAAATCTTGGCGAGAAGGCCTTGTAATAGGTCGAAGTCAACCCCCCCGGAACACCCTTATCGCCCGGGAACACCAGTCCCGTAGGGAAGTAGGCATAGTTGGCTGACGTCGGCCCGCAGTCCCCCGGTGTGGTACCTAGTGATTGCGCGCTCGATGCGGACAGCCAGCACGGATACTGAGTTGTATCCTGTCCCGGCCGGAACGTTTGCAGGCGGTTCCCGCTATCCACGTACGGTGTGTTCAGCTCCCACCGAAAACCGTAGTTCAACGTGAGGTTAGGCTTGATCTTCCAGCTATCTTGCGCGAACAAATAGAGGCCGTAGTTCGTCAGGTCCTCCGCTTGCGCCGCGCCTTGCGAATAGGAATACGGCACACCCAGGAAATAGTTGGGATAGGCGTCGCTGGAAGTCACCGAGTTCAACGCTCCGCTGCCCTGGACGGTGAAGTACCCGTTGATGTCGTAGTACAGGAACTGGTCGAATTTCTGATCGCGAAAGTCTCCGCCGAATTTCAGGCTGTGCGTCCCCAGCACCTTGCTGTAATTGTCTGAAAACTGGTAGGTATTCCCCGTCTGCGGCAGTTCCCCTTCGTAGTTGTTCCCGATTGCAAATCCGCCGAGCACCTGCACGAACGGCACGCCCTCGTGGCCCGGAATGTTCGTGTTGATGCTCGCCGCGGAATTAGTGGGATCGGCAAAGCAATTCGCCGCCGGAACAAGGGATCCGCAGGCATCATGCAAAGTGGAAAGTAGGTTCAGAGGGTGATTCAAGTCACCTTGGCCTTCTCGGAAGTAATTGAACCGCGCCTCATTTACTGCCGTCGAGCCTATCGTGGAAGTCTCGCTGACGTTCAACTGCTGGATCCGCGTCTTGAACAGCGCCCCAAATCCCGGAACGTCCGCTCCGGACGCCTGGAAGTCGGAGAAGGGATCCGTGTGGTTATCGTCATCGAAATAATAGTAGGCGGTAAAGTGCTGCGTGGTTGTGAAGTTGTGATCGAAGCGCAGCGTGAACTGATCTTCGCGATCTTTCTTGTCCGGCGCATAGGACACCGTTCCGGTCCCGACCGGCGCCACATAATTCTGGTAGAGCGCCATGGCTGTGGGATCGAAACATGCGGTCGGGATCATGCCGCCCGGAAAAATCGAATCATAACTAACAGGCTGTGCCGCTGGCGAACCAGCCGGCAAACTCGCTAGTGTCGCGAGTGCCGCTGCTCCCGGCGAAGCAGCGATCGCGCTCGAACAAGACTGGGTCGTGGCCCCGGAAGTTGTGGAGCGGCTGAGCAGTTGCTGGGCAAATGTGGGGGTCGTTACGTATCCCCCCAGCGTCTGCGTCCCACCCGCCGAAAAATCTCCATTGGCTTCTGCAGCCGTTGGCAGGACAACTTGCCCGGAAGAAATGCCCTGACGCAGGCGGTCGCCCTCGTACGATGCAAACAGAAAACTCTTATCCTTCTTGATCGGGCCGCCCAAAGTCGCGCCAAATTGGTTCTGCTTGTAGTCCGGAACCGTGCTGTCAAAAAAGCCCTTGGTGTTCAGCACCTTGTTCCGGAAAAATTCATAGAAATCACCGTGCATGGAGTTGGTTCCGGCTTTAGTGACCACGTTGACCACAGACCCCGAGTTGCGCCCATATTCCGCGTCGAAGGTGTTCGTCAATACCCGGAATTCCTCGATCGCATCCGGCGACGGCTGGATCGCCGGTGCGTTCACGAAAATGTCGTTGCCGTCTCCGCCGTTCACCATGTAGTTGTTCGACCGGCCGCGGCCGCCATTCACCGAAACGACCCCGGGGTTGCTGCTGCCGTAGAACAGGTCCGCGCCCAACTGCGACTGCACGCCCGGCTGCAATTGCAGCAACTGGTATGTGTTCCGCGCGTTCAACGGCAATTCGCGCACGGACTGGTCGGTCATGACGGCGCCGAGTTGCGTCGAGGTCGTGTCAATCACCGGCGGCGCTCCTATCACCTCGACCGTGTCAACATTCGAGCCAACCTGCAGAGTAATGTCCACCGAGGCAATCTCGTTGAGAACGAGAACGATGCCCTTGCGGGCAGACTTCTTGAATCCTTGCTGGTTTACATCCACTTCGTAACTGCCAACGGGCACTTCGAGAAAGAGATACTCACCGCTACCCGAAGTCTGCACTTCGCGCGTGGCATTCGTGGCCTCATTGATCAAGGTCACCTTGGCGCCGGCAATTGTGCCGCCGATCTGATCCGTGACCGTCCCGCGGATGCGCCCGCCCGTGCTCTGCGCGCTCGCATAGGGGGCTGCCGGCAGGAACACCATGGAAAAGAGGACCGCGAGCGAAATACTCCGGCAACAGATAGGCTTCACCTGCGCAGCGCGCGATCTTTCATTCATTTAAAATCGCTCCTAATTCCACGAGAACTGCAATCGATTTTTTGCGATTCTTCGTGGTTGCTAGCAGCTCAGGAACCTTACTATAATCCAGCAAACTTAGAGAAAGCTGGGAGCCGTGTCAAGCAGAAAGAATTCCTCCAAGCCATCGGATTCTTTGGGCGCACCAAGCCTCCTGCGCATCTCGGAGGTCGCGCGCCGGTTGAGGATTTCTTCTTCGGCGTTGCGCTCCTGGGAAGCTCTGGGGCTCATCACCCCGCACCGCACCAAGAGCCGCTATCGCATGTACACGGAATCCGATGTGCGCCTGTTACAGCGCGCCATCTTCCTGCGCCGGGCCCGCGGCCTAAATCCTCCCGCCATCGTCCACGTCCTCAAAAAACAAGGCTTGGTCGACAGCCCCGCCGATGCGTTGCAACTCCCCGGCCAGCGATTCCGCCGTTTACGCGTGCGCCGCGGCCTTTCGCTCGCGCAAGTGGCCCGCGCCACCGGCGTCTCCGTTGGTTTTCTCAGCGCGCTGGAACGCGGCCTGATGCACTCCTCGGTTGCCACGCTGCGCCGCATCGCGCGCTTTTATAAGACCAGCATCATATCGCTGTTTGATACCAACGGCGAGACGCAGCACCTCGTTCGTCCCGAGCACCGTAAGATCCTCGAAACCTCTCCCGGCGTTCGCATGGAACTCCTTGCCTGGGGCAACACCGCGATGGAGCCTCACCTCTTCCGCATCAAACCCGGCGCGGGCAGCGGCGAATCCTACGCTCACGAGGGCGAGGAATTTCTCCACGTCCTGCGCGGTGAATTTGAAATCTGGCTCAACAACAAGGAACACTACGTTCTCAAAGCCGGCGACAGCCTCTATTTTGAGAGTTCCACACCGCATCGTTGGAAGAACTCGGGACGCACCGAAACTTGGCTCTTGTGGGTGAATACGCCGCCGACCTTCTGAGTTTTTGTTGAACCTGGCGCGTTCTGGTGAGGAATGCGGGCCGAGCCAGCCATGGAAACATACGTGCGAAGCGCGACGCGTGAGGTAGAATGGTCACTGGACCAGCCTATGAGCACGACCCCCAGGGCCATTGTTTCGACCAGGCAGGAGAGTCTCCTCCAGCGGGCAAAGGCCTTCCTGGGTGAAGCGATCTTTCTGGTCATTCACCGCTTCCCCAGGCTGCTGCAACTGCACCGCAACGAAAAGTCGTGGACGCTGTTTCGCGTGGCCCTGGCCTGTCTTGGGGCGGCGATTGTCATCCTTCCGCTGAGCTTGTGGAACGGCTGGATCACCGCCAGTTTCGGTTTGCTCCTGTTTGTCGTGGCCATCTTGCTGCCGCCCGCCGAACTGGAATCAGGCACCGACCGCAAGGCGCGTGAACTCGGCGCGCAGACGGTCGTCAGTGGCGGGGAATATCAGCCCGGAAACGCACCGGCCGCGGAGGTGCGCCTGTTCATTTCCCCCGCGCATATTTGGGCCCTGGACGCTCATTTCGACCCGCTCCTGGTGATGTCCGCGCCGGAAATCTCCAGTCTTAGCGTGGAAGAGAAAGAGCAGCGCTGGCTCCTGCAAATCCGCTGGGCCGATCACAAGGCGGAATTCGCATTTGCGGGTTTCTTCGCCGAACGTTTGGCGCGGCTCGCCGAAGAATCCATCCGCGCTGCTTTGCCTCAGAAGCTGCCTGCTACCCCGAAGCGCCGCGCGGTCAACGCCGGATGAATGCAGGAAATTTTTCCCAGCAATCTCCTTGGTGCCTCGAAATGTGTGTCAAAATAGAGGCATGGCACGTGGTTGGGAAAGCAAAGATGTGGAATCCCAGGTGGAAGCGAAAACATCAGTGACCGAATCCCAAGGAAAAGGCCCTAAGACAGCCGAGCAAGTCCTAAAGGAGCAAGAACGCCGGGGCTTGCAGCTCTCTCGAATCCGCATCCTGAACGATCTCCAGAACGCTACAAACCCGAATCACCGCAAGTCTCTGGAAGCCGCTCTCGCGCACCTCGATAAGAAGATCGCCGAATTCAGCTAGATTCTTCTTGGAAAGCCGTGCACATTCCCGCGGCAGGCGCTGCGGGAAACCTCAGTCTGTAAACACCACCCCGACAGCTGTCGTACCGCGTTCCGCGCCCTCTTCCAGACGCACCACGTAGCCGCGCAACCGCATTTCCTGTACCCCCTCGGCCCCCGGCGTTTCCATGGTGACTTGAAGTTCGGACTGGATGCGCGGGCTGTGCTTCAGGCAGATCAGCGCGCCCTGCAGAGAGAGGTCGCGTACCACCGTTTCTTCCTCGAATTTCTGGCCATCCACGGTCACGCCGCTCACGCAAGCGCGGAATTGCGCTTCCCGCCGCAAGGCCGTGCGCGAACCGGACATGTGCGCCTGGACCGGCTCGCCGGCAGCGCCCAGCGTAATCACCATGCCCTCGCTCGCCGCGAAGACGGAGTCAAACTCCTGGCGCGCATCGCGGAGAATCTCGTCGACGATGCGGTCCGTGGAATCCGGGTCGTGGTGAAAGAGCACCAGCGTCTTGGCATTCATCTCACGCGCCACGTTCACACCCTCGCGCCATGAGGAATGCCCCCAGCCCTTACGCCTGCTGTCCAACTGCGCAGGAGTGAATTGCGCATCATTAATGAAGATGTCCGCATCAGCAGCTAGTTCACGCAGGCTTTTTTCCAATGCCCGGTCACCTGGCTCGTTGTCCGTGGCATAGGCCACGATTCCGGCGGGCGTCTCAATGCGAAATCCCAGGCAGCCCTGGGGATGGTTCAGCCAGCGCGCGCTCACTTTGTTTTTGCCGATCTGGAAGCTCTCTCCGCCGTCCACTTCGCGGAATTTCCTGCGCGCGCTCATGGCCGAAAAATCCACGGGAAAATACGGCAACGCCATTTGCGCTTCAAAAACCTGCCGCAGGGAATCGCGGCCAAGAAATTTCGAGCGGAAACTGTAGAATTGGAATTGATTCTTCTCCACATAGAGCGGTGCAAAAAAGGGCAAGCCCTGAATGTGGTCCCAGTGGTAGTGGGTGACCAGAATGTGCGTTTCCGCCGACGCCGCGTTTTTTCCTTCCGCCCAGCGGTTTCCCAGCATGCGCAGTCCGGTCCCGCAATCGAGAATAAACTGCGTGCCATCCGGCGCAAGCAGTTCCAGGCATGGCGTATTTCCGCCGTAGCGCCACGTCGCGGGATCGACGGTGGGCGTGGAACCGCGCACGCCCCAAAAACTCAGTTTGGCGATAGGACTGGTCATCTCCGCCGGTGCCGCGACCCGGTGCCCCTGTCGTGAACTGCGTGTTGCCGATGGTTCCTTGCCATTTCTGATAGTGGCAGTCATGGCAAAGGGCGTCAACGAAATCGCGGGTCTGTGTTGTCATACTTTCCAATAACACGGCTATTCGCAAGGGCTGCGTTTCGCTCGCGAAGCTCGTAGAATGAAAAAGATGCACGTCCACGAACCGCATCACGGACAGGAACATGGCCACGAACACGGCCATGACTATGCGCACGCGCCTATGCGGCCGTCCGTCTTGGCCTGGGCCATGGCGGCGACTCTGGGCCTGGTCGTCGCGGAGGTCTGCGGCGGCATCCTGGGTCATTCCGTGGCGCTGCTGAACGACGCAGTCCACAACCTCTCCGATGTTCCCGCACTGGGGATATCCTGGCTGGCCATGCGCTGGGCGCAGCGCCCGGCTGATTCGGAGAGAACCTACGGATATCACCGCGCCGGCACTCTTGCGGCGTTCACCAATGCGGTCTTTCTTGTCCTGCTTTCCTTGTGGCTGGGCTACGAAGCCATCCAGCGCTTGCGCGCTCCGGTGGAAGTCGTCGAGAGCTGGATGATTTGGACCTCCCTCGCGGCCCTGCTTGTCAACGGCGGCATCACGCTGGCCCTGGTTCGCGGGCACGCCGACCTGAATCTTCGCAGCATCCTCGTGCACAACTTTGGCGATGCCCTATCCAACATTGCCATCATCGCCGGCGCGGTCATCATGCATTACACGAACGCGAACTGGATCGATTCCCTGCTCGGGCTTGCCATCGGTTTGCTCGTCCTCTATTCCTCGTCCGGCATTCTGCGCGAGTCCACGCACATCCTTCTGGAAGGCCGGCCGCGCGAAACGCGGATCGAAGAGGTCGCTCGCGCCATCCTCGCCGTCGAATTTGTACAGGAAGTCCACGACGTGCACATCTGGTCCCTCGGCGGCGGCCATAACGCCATGAGCTGCCATGCGCGCATCCCGGACATGCACATGGCCGAATGCGAAAAAATACTCGCCGCGATCCAGAAAAAGGTCGCGGAAGAGTTCGGGATCGAGCACACCACCGTGCAGCTCGAACGCGCGGGATTGCCGGCCGTATCAGGCTACGTTATGCCGCAACCCCTGCGCAGGGGTTGACGCATGCCAGCCAGAGCTGGAACCCTTTTAAGATAATCGTCAGGAAGGAAGGCGTGGAGACAACCCGCGCTGTTCGTTGAACTGCTGTGTGGCCGCAAGGTCGAGGCTCGCCAGCGGTGCGGTCTTGCGAAAACCGTCCCGGGTTACGTAGCGAAGGTTCGCGCTATCGAAGGTGAAGGCCACGGCAAAGAAAACCGTGCCATCCCGCCGCACGAACACATATTCAGAATCCGGCTCCGCCGGCGCGCGTGAATCCGCGTAGGGCCGCACAGCAACATCTGCCGGGCGTGCCGCAGTTTCTTCCGCCGGTGGCGGTTGCTCCGCTTCCGCCGGGCTGCTTTCCGCAGCGGGTTCCGCAGGCGCCCCACCCTCCATGTAAACGGGGTAAGGAACATAAATGCCGCCGCCCACAAAGGGCACCACGCCTCCCGCGAAGTGATGGCGTCCGGCATTCGGGTGGGTGGCGAAATAATCCACG
>Ga0326728_10010380_pt1 | contig 21831 bp, 17 predicted proteins | sample MB3enrmetagenome_FD_207602 | JGI IMG/M metagenome (GOLD analysis project Ga0326728, IMG submission 207602) | Lab enriched peat soil microbial communities from McLean, Ithaca, NY, United States - MB31MN | ecosystem: Environmental > Terrestrial > Soil > Wetlands > Peat | place: USA: New York... | reverse complement strand
GCAGATGCGGCACGTAGCGCTGGAAGTACCACTGGGTTTTCTCGCGTTCGGTGGGAGTGCCGAGCGCGACGACGCGGCAAACGCGCGGGTTGAGCGACTCGGAGATGCGCTTGATGGCGCCGCCCTTTCCGGCAGCGTCGCGGCCCTCGAAGAGAACCACAACACGGAGGCCTTTTTGACGGATCCACTCCTGCAGCTTGACCAGTTCGATCTGCAGGCGGCTGAGCTCGCGCTGGTATTTGCAGTCTTTGCCCAGCAGAACGCCGGTGGGAGAGTTTTTGAGGGGGGGGTTGCTGGAGTGTTGACCGTTGCTTTCTGAGTGCTTGTGGTGCTTTTTGGTTTTCTCCGCCATGATTCTGCCTTCTGCCGCAGCGCGCGATGAGGCCCAGATCTGCCGCACGGCACAACGTCACGGACAATATCGGCAGATCGACTAGCAATATTATATTTCAGGCGAGGACAGCGGGAGGACCGCGCGTCAGCAGGCTTGCGTGCGCGATGCGACGGGGGCTCATGGGAAGATTGATGGTCCCTGGAGCGAAAGCTCATGTCGAAAACCAGGAACCTGCGCTATGTGATTTTTCTGGCGTGCACGGTCGCGCTGGGGGCCTGCTCTTCGGATTCGATCTCGCCATCATTACCGGAGCGGGCCCTTTCCTCACGCGGCACTTCGCGCTCAGCGACATCGGCCTGGGATGGGCGTTCAGCTCATTGCTGTTCGGTCAACGACGCCGTTACCTAACTCATATTGATGATGTTGATGCCGTAATGAACGTGGTACGGTAACCGGCTGAACAAAGTCGCGCGCGAGTTCGGCACGCTGATAATCGGTGATGTGAACGGCGGGAACCAACTTGCGCTTCTAAAGGACTATGGTGCCTATCTTTGCGTGGAGAAGGGACTTCGCCCCCTCACCTGCGAAGCCTACCTGAGCGACCTGCGCATCTTTGCCGAGTTTCTTGAGGGACGCAACGCCCTGCTGATGACGGCACGCGAAGCCGACGTGGCGGGATTGCTCGAGCATCTGCGCAACCACGGCATCGATGGGCGCTCGGCGGCGCGCAAGCTGAGCTGTCTGCGCGGATTCTACAAGTGGCTGCTGCTCGACCGTCGCATTCATCACGATCCCACTGTCAACATTGAGTCGCCCAAGGCATGGAAGGTGCTGCCCAAGTCACTGGCCGAGCCGGAGGTGGTGGAGATGCTGGAGCGGGCCGCGCTGGCTGCATCGCACCCGCAGGCCAAGGCCACCGCACTGCGCGACCGCGCCATTCTGGAGCTGCTGTATGCGGGCGGGTTGCGCGTGTCAGAGGTGGTGTCGCTGAACGTCAGCGACCTGGCGCTCGATGCGGGACGCGTGCAGGTGCGTGGCAAGGGCGACAAGGAGCGGATTGTGCCGCTTGGGCGCTCCGCGCTTCAGGCATTGGAGCAGTATCTTCGCGAGGGACGGCCGCACCTGGAGCGAATCACCTCGGCGCGCAGGGGCCGGGCGCGGCTGAGTGTGCCACGGCACGAGCGCGCGCGCATGTTTCTTTCGCTGCGCGGCATGCCGCTCACGCGGCAATGGATTTGGCGGCTGGTGAAGACGGCGAACCACTCCACCAGCCCGCACGGGCTGCGCCACAGTTGCGCCACGCACATGGTGGAGCACGGCGCGGATCTGCGCAGCGTGCAAATGATGCTGGGGCACGCCGACATTTCTACGACGCAGGTGTACACGCACCTGGCGCTGGGCCGATTGAAAGCCGTGCATCGCATGCATCATCCGCGTGGCGCGCGGCGGCCGGCTGAGGTTGATGCGGACGAGTCCGCGCGTCCCGGCCCGCGTCTCGTGCAGCGGAAAGTTGCGAGCCCCAAAGTTTCGCGCGAGGAAAAGCCATGACGGCCACGGCGTCGCCTCCGGCGGCCGCAACCAACCGAGAGTTGGTGGACGCCTATCTGCAGATGCTCGCTAACGAGCGCGGCGCATCCGCGCACACTCTGCGCGCCTACGAGCGCGAGCTGCACGGGTTTGCGGCGTGGCTGGCAGAGCGCGGCGGCGCGCCGGATGTCGCTCAGATTGAGCACACGCAGATTCGCGCCTACCTGGGAACACTGTATGAGCGCGGATTGTCGAAAGCCTCGACGGCGCGGGCGCTGGCGGCCATCCGAAGCTGGTTCAAGTGGCTGGCGCGCAACCACCACATCGAGCAGAATGCGGCGTCGCTGGTGGCCACGCCGCGGCTGCCGAAGCATCTACCGCGCGTGCCTTCCATCGAGCAGATGAACCGCGTGGTGGATTCGGTGCGCGACGATGCGGCCAGTTGGCCGGCGCGCGACCGGGCGATTCTTGAAATGCTTTATGGATGCGGCATCCGCAACGCCGAGCTGACCGGACTGAACATGGACGACATTCACTGGGCCAATGAAGCGATCCTGGTGCGCGGCAAAGGACAAAAGCAGCGCTACGTGCCGCTGGGCGATGCGGCCGCCGAAGCGCTGCGCGCGTATTTATCGGAACGTGACGCGCGATTGGCCGCGGCCAGCCAGGAAAAGCCGGTCCGCACGCCGGCTTTGTTTGTGAATCTGCAGTTGCGCGGCCTTGCCAAGGGCGGCGACGCGCGCTTGACCACGCGCAGCGTGGGCCGCATTGTGAAGCGCATCGCCATCCTGCGCGGACTTTCCTCCGACGTACACCCGCACACACTGCGCCATGCCTTCGGCACGCATCTGCTGGAGGAGGGCGCCGATCTGCGCGCCATTCAGGAGCTGCTCGGCCACGAGCGGTTATCGACCACGCAGCGCTACACGCAGCTGACCACCGCGCAGTTGACCGCGGTCTACGACAGGACGCATCCGCGGGCAAAGTAATCTCACAAAATTGCTCCGGCATGCAAACTCCAGCATCGAAGTTGTGATAACATTGTTAGTACACGGAGGATTCATGCTGACAACCATCCGGCGCCTGGGAAACTCGCGAGGGATTTTGATTCCGAAGCCTCTGCTTAAGCAGGCAGGGCTCGAGGATCAGGCCGAGATCCTGGTGGAGGGCAACACGTTGATACTGCGCCGGCCCAAGAAGGTCCCTCGTCAGGGCTGGGCAGAAGCCAGCAAGGAAATTGCAGCACGCGGCGAGGATCGTTTGGTGTTGCCAGATTTCGCCAATGAAACCGACGCGGATTGGACATGGTAAGCCAGCGATTGATAAGACGCGGTGAAATCTGGATTGTTAAGCTCGATCCTACCGTTGGCAGCGAGATTCGCAAAACACGATCGTGCGTCATCGTGTCTCCGGCTGAAATACACGATCATTTGCGCACTGCAATCATCGCGCCTTTGACGAGCAAGGGATTCTCTGCGCCATATCGTATACCTGTCCGCCATGGAGGAAGAGACGGGATCATCCTCCTCGACCAGATCCGCGCGATCGATAAAAGTCGCCTCACAAAACGCGTGGGATCGCTCGCGCCAACGACTCTAAGCACCGTTCTGTCGGTGCTTACCGAGCTCTTTTCCGAGTATTGAACAAGGCACTCGGATTCACGGCTTGCTGACTCGAAGCCGGCAACCATCCGGCACATCAAGTCGAGTAGTCCGCGTTGATGTGGATGTATTCGTGCGTCAGGTCGGTGGTCCAGAACACGCAGGAGCCGGAGCCCTGGTGCAACTGGATGCTGATGGAGAATTCGCGTTGCGAGATGTAGGAGTGCGCCGCGGCTTCGTCGAACTGAGGCGCGCGGCCGCCGTCGCGGCAGATGGGCATCTCGCCGAAGTCGATGTCGAAGCGGTTGGGATCGATCTGGGCGCCGGAGTAGCCGATGGCGGCAGCCAGGCGGCCCCAGTTGGGATCGCAGCCTGCCCACGCGGTCTTCACCAGCGGGCTATGGGCAATGGCCTTGGCCACGCGCAGCGCATCGGCATCGCTGGCCGCGCCGTTGATACGCAACTCCACCACATGAGAAAGGCCCTCGCCGTCGGCAACCACCTGACGGGCGAGCGACGTGCACACTTCAGTAAGCGCAGACGCGAAGGCCGGATCGTTGGCGCCGATGGAGACTCCGCTGGCGCCCGAAGCCAGCAGCAAAACGGTGTCGTTGGTCGAGGTGTCGCCGTCGACGGAGATGCGATTGAAGCTAACCTCAACCGCGGGGCGCAAATACGAATTCAGATCGGCGGGCGCGACGTCCGCATCGGTCAAAACGTACACCAGCATGGTGGCGTGCGGCACAAGTTGCGGATGGATCATGCCGGAGCCTTTGCAGAAGGCCGCGATGCGGACCTCGCGTGCTGCGCCATCGCTTGCGGCCAATTCGAGCCGCGCGAATGCCACTTTCTCCACGGTGTCGGTGGTAAGGATGGCGCGCGCGGCGTCATGAAAGTGGCTCGGATCGGACCCCAGCGACGCCGCAAGATCAGGCAGCGCGACGGCGAGCTTTTCCACGGGCAGCGGAACGCCGATGATACCGGTCGACGACGGAAACACTTCCTCGGCGCGGCAGTTGAAGGTTTTCGCGGCGGCGGCGCAGGTGGCACGCGCGGCCTCGAGTCCGGCTTCGCCCGCGGCGCAGTTGGCGTTGCCCGCGTTGATAGCCACCACGCGCACATGGCCTCCAGTGGCGCTCAGGTGCTGCTTATCAATGATGAGGGGCGCGGCAATCACGCGATTCGAGGTGAACGCGGCGGCGGCGCTCGCCTGGGCGTCGGCAACAATCAGGGCAAAATCGGGGCGGCCGCTGGCCTTCAGACCAGCCTTGCCGGCGGCAAAGCAAAAGCCGCGAGGGATGTCGTCTTGAGAGAGATCGCTCATGGTGTGGACCCATTTAATCTAGCAGGTGGGACCCATACCGGATTAGGAATTGGTGTAGGCGGAGTTGATGCTCTCGAGTGCCGTTTTCCTAAAGAAAACGGCACCTGGCACGCGTTCCAGTTCCTCACGTAAATTCCTAATCCGGTCTAAAATGCAGAGCCTGAAGAATGGGAGTTGATGAGCGCGTGTCGAAGAGCGAAGAAGCCGGCACGGACTTTCTGGAACTGCGGGCGGTGAACGTGGCGCGCGGCGAGCGCGTCGTGCTCCACGACATCAACCTGAGCATCCGCACCGGCGAGCACGTGGCCATTCTGGGGCCGAATGGCTGCGGCAAATCCACGCTCATCCAGACCATGACTTGCCAGTTGTATCCCATCGTGCAACCTGGCATGCACGTGCGCATTTTCGGGCGCGAGCGCTGGGACCTGACCGAGCTGCGGCGGCATTTTGGCGTGGTGAGCGCTGGGCCCATGGGCGGCGAATTGCCGGGCGAGCGGACGGCGGTGACGCCGGGACTCGACGCGGTGATTGCGGGTTTCTTTTCGGCGTCCACTCTCTGGCCGAATCTGCATGTGACCGAGGAGATGCGGGCGCGGGCTTGGGAAGCGCTCGAGCGCATGGAAGCGGCGAAGCTGGCCGGGCAACTGGTGGGCACCATGTCGGCGGGTGAAAAGCGCCGGATCCTGATTGCGCGTGCGCTGGTGCACCGGCCGCGGCAACTGCTTCTCGATGAGCCCTCGAACGCGCTGGACCTGGCCGCGCAACGCGAGCTGCGCGAGGCCCTGCGCGGACTGGCGCGCGAGGGAACGGGGCTGTTGATGGTGACGCATCATTTGGGCGATGTGCTTCCGGAAATTGACCGCGTCATTCTCATGCGCGATGGGCGCATTGTCGCCGACGGCCCGCGCGAAGAACTGCTCACCGAGGCCCGCCTGAGCGAGCTCTTTCATGCCCCGGTGCGCATCGGCCGCGATGCCGAGTGGCTGCATAGCTGGTAAGCCGGACGGCGTCGAAGTCCCTTTTTATGTGCAACCTGCAATGCCTTGCCTAGCTGAAAATTCATTTGCAGATAATTACGTCCTTCGAGCGCATACTTTTCTCAAATGGCCCACCGCTCCAACCCGCTCCCTGTCAGACATGTCCCCGGTTCAATATGTCAGGAATGTCACCGGTCCGTGCCCTCCCTGCTCCTACCCCTCCCCCCCTATCGTTCTTCAAAAAATGCGCTGTGCAACTGTGAAGCCAACAAACGATTTCGAATGAGCGGCTTGCAGCCAAAACCGCCGAGGCACACAGAAACTGTGGAACTGTGGGCGTTTCGCCAATCCGATACGATAAAGCAACTTGAAAGATTCGGCGCCGCGAAAGCAGAAGACGATTTGCGGTGAAATTCAGCGGAATCTTTTAACGCTCGATGGCTTCACGGACCGGCAATGTCGATAAGCATGCAGACAAAACCAGCGCGTTGGAAGACGCTCGTCGCCTTCGCCATCATCTATTTCGTCTGGGGCGCGACATTCTTCGCCATTCGCGTGGGCGTGCGCGAAGTTCCTCCGCTGCTTTTCTGCGCCATGCGCTTCGTGGCCGCAGGACTGCTGGTCTATCTATGGGCAACGGCAAGGAAAGAGCAGCAGCCCACAGCGCGCCAGTGGCTCTCAGCGTTTCTGCTGGCGTTTCTCATCTTCGTTGTCGACTATGGGTTCCTGTTCTGGGCGGAGCAGCGCGTGCCTTCGGGCATCGCGGCCGTTATTCTGGCGACGATTCCGGCCTTCATGGCGCTTTCTGAAATCGTGATCCTCGGAACGCAGCGGCTTACCGCGCGACTTTCCGTGGCGCTGCTTGCAGGAATCGCGGGCGTCGCGGTGCTGATGAGCCGATCGATTGATTTGGGAAAGCTGGGCAAGTTGGGCGGAGCGCCGATCGATACAGCCGGAGCGGTGGGGCTGATCATCGGGGCCATCAGCTGGTCGATCGCATCGGCGCTGGCGCGCAAACTGCCGCTTCCCGCGTCGAAAGTGATGAGTTCTGGCGCACAGATGCTTGCCGGCGGAGCGATGCTGTTGGCGGTTTCTGCCGCGCGCGGCGAATGGCACGGATTCCATCTGCTCGCCGTGTCGGGCACGGCGTGGATCGCGCTCGTCTACCTGGTTTTTGCCGGCTCCATCGCGGGATTCACGGCCTACGTGTGGCTGCTGCATCACGAATCGCCGACGAAGGTGGGAACCTATGCGTACGTCAATCCTGTCGTGGCTGTCGTGATCGGCTATTTTCTGGGAGGCGAGCCGCTGGGCGCGCGCACGGTGCTGGGAGGATTCTTTGTCCTGGCCAGCGTTGTGACCATCACCAGCATGCGCGCCAAGACTCCAGCTGTAGCAGAAGACGCGGAATGAACGAGCCCTTGCGGGCTGCCGCTCCTCGGACACAACGCAAATTCACGCCAGAATTCTGACGGTTGTGCTACCATTCGGGAAATCGGCCAACCCCTTTGGCCAGGAGGCGGAGGTCAACCATGCCGCACATTTCCAGACGACATTTTTTGAAGGCCGGCGCAGCCGCAGGCGCGATTGCAGGTTTGCGCGGTTCACCGCTTTTTGCCGAGCGCGCCTCGGCTACCGACTGGGTAACGCTGGGCAAATCGGGCGTCAAGGTCACGCGCCTCGCGTTCGGCACCGGAACCCACAACGGTGAGGTGCAGCAGCAGCTCGGGCAGAAGGAGTTCACGCGGCTGGTGCGCTACGCTTACGAACGCGGCATCCGTTTCTTTGAAACCGCGGAGTCGTATGGCGACTCGCAGCAGATGCTCGGCGCGGCTCTCAAGGGGCTGCCGCGCGACAGCTACAGGTTGATGACAAAAGTCGAGACGAACAGCGACCAGGATCCGCTGAAGAAGCTCGATGAGCTGCGCAGAAACAGCGACACCGAGTACTTCGACATCATGCTGCTCCATGTGCAGACCAGGCCGACCTGGCCCGTGGATAGCGAACGCTGGCAGGATGCAATCCTCGAGGCGCAGGCGCGGCAGACGATCATGACGCACGGCGCTTCTGTCCATGGGTTACCCGCGCTGCGGCAGGTTCCGCGGTTCAAGTGGCTCGACGTGGCCATGATCCGCATGAATCACAAGGGCGCCAAGATGGACAACGAGACCGACAACTGGAACGCGCCGGGCGATGTGAGCGAAGTCGTGACGCACGTGCACGAGGCTCGCGCCGCGGGCATGGGCATCATCAGCATGAAGCTCATCGGCGAGGGCGCGTTTACCGACCGCAGGGACCGCCAGCAGGCGATGCGCTATGCATTCCGGAATGCGGGCGTGGATTGTGTGACCGTGGGATACAAGAACACAGCGGAAATCGACGAAGCCATCGACAACCTGAACCTGGCGCTGGCGTAGCCGCACAGCGATTTCGCAAACGCCGTCCATCTGCGGCTGTCTCTCGTGCGGCAGTTTGCGCACAAAATCCTCCCAATCTTGCGATAGGCTGGAGACGCGGGCGCAGTGCGGCTGCTTGCCTGCGCGAAGGAGATCGCATGACCTGGCTGATGGTACTGGTGGGCGTGGTGGTGGGCGTGTTTTCCGGCGTGGTGGGAATCGGAGGCGGCATTCTGTTTGTGCCGGCGCTCGTCTGGCTCCTGGGCATGGATCAGCACCGCGCGCAGGGCACGTCGCTGGGGGCGCTGCTGGCGCCGGTCGGCCTGTTTGCTTTCCTGGAGTACTACCGCAGCGGGAACGCCGACATTCGCGTAGCCGCGTTGCTGGCTGTGGGATTCCTGGTGGGCGCCTACTTCGGCGCTGTCTGGGCCCAGGCGATTCCCGAAGTGCTGCTGCGGCGCATCTTCGCCGTCATGCTCGTGGCTGTGGGCGCGTACATGTTTTTCTACCGCTGAGGAGTGCGATCGAGGGTGGGCCAGATTACAAATGATCGGCCCCGGGTATTTTGAACCACGGTAAATGTTAGTCTTCGGCCAGAACCGCGCCCTCCCTGCGGAGGGCATCACGGTGGTGATGTCGAGTCACGACGATCTTCTGGCCGAGAGGTTGGGCGACTCCGTGATTCATCTCTGCGAAGGCCGCGTTTCGGCAGTCGACCAGCCTCCGCGATTCAGCCATAATGACCAGGAGAACCGTTGCGATGGCCTCCTTTGAGGAAGCGCGTCAGTGGATCGTGGATGCGGTCGCCCCTCTTGGCGCCGTAGAGGAACCCCTCCTCGACGCGCTGGGGCAGGTTATTGCCGAGCCCATTGTTGCGCCGCGCGATATGCCCTTGTGCAATAACTCCGCCATGGATGGCTATGCCGTGCGCTCGGCGGACTGCAGACAACCGGCCGAGCTTCGCATCGTGGGATTTCTCCCCGCCGGTTCGTCCCAGCGCTTCGCGGTCGAGCCCGGCTGTGCCGTAAAAATCATGACCGGCGCGCTCATTCCCGACGGATGTGACGCGGTCGCCCGGCTCGAAGATGCCGAGGAAACACAGGGCCGAGTCGTGATCCGGCGTCCAGTCGAGGCGGGCGAGCATGTTCGCTTCGCGGGCGAAGATTTTCGCTGCGGCGAGGTCGTCCTCGCGGCCGGAACAGTGCTTGGCCCTGCCGAAACCAGCATCCTGGCCTCCTGTGGCAGAGTCTCCGTCTCCACCTTCCGCGGGCCGAGAGTGGCCATCCTTTCCACCGGAGACGAGTTGGTCGAGCCGGGCGAGCCCGCTCTTCCCGGCAAGGTGGTCAATAGTAACGGACTCGCGCTGGCCGCCGCCGTCAAGGCTTGCGGCGCTCTTCCACTGCTGCTGGGCATTGCCCGTGACGCGCGGGACAGCCACTTGGAAAAGATGCGCGAAGGTCTTCAGGCCGACGTCCTCATCACTTCGGCCGGCGTTTCCGCCGGCGCCCGCGACCTGGTGCGCAGCGTGCTCGCCGAACTGGGCATGAAGCAGGTCTTCCAACGCGTGGCGATGAGTCCGGCCTCGCCCACCTGCTTCGGCCTCGTGGGCGCCAAGCCTGTCTTCTGTCTGCCCGGCAATCCCGTGGCGGCGTTGATTGCATTTGCCTTACTGGTTAGGCCGGCGCTCCTGAAGATCATGGGACACTCGCATGTGCTCGACACTTTTGTGACTGCGACGCTCCAGGAAACAGTGAAGAAGAAACCGGGCAAAGTGCAGATCCTGCGAGTTACACTTACTTGTCGCGATGGAAGGTATTGGGCGATTCGAGCAGGCGATCAAAACACCGGGATTCTGAAAACCCTGCTCCACGCCGACGGTTTGGCGATTTTACCCATGGAACGTACGATGGTCTCCTCTGGAGACGAAGTGTCTGTGCAAGTTCTCCGGCGGACGGCCGCTGGCTCGTCAACCTAACCCGGCTTTATCGCAAAAAGGCCGATCAAACTGGATTCTGGGGAGGATGAAATAAAGACAAGCGCACGGAACGTATTCTCGGGAACTATTGCCAGAATCGCTATAGGCGCGGTGAATTCCGAGGTTGTGCTCGTTGTTGAGGGCGGCGTAGAGATCGTTGCCATTGTCACCAACGAAAGTGTTCGCGCTCTCGATCTGAAGGTCGGCCAGCGAGCCTATGCGCTCGTGAAGGCAAGCTGGGTGAACTTCGGCAAGGATCTGGACAAAGCGAAATTAAGTACGCGCAATGTGCTCAACGGAACGGTGGCATCCATCCGCGACGGCGCCGTCAACGCCGAGGTGACGCTCAAGCTCGCCGGAGGAGTGTCGCTGGTGGGCATTTTGACCCGGGAAAGCCTGAGCGCACTCGGATTCAAGCCTGGCGAGCCGGCCGGTGCAGCATTCAAGGCTTCCAATGTCATTCTTGCCGTCGACTGATCGGTGAGCGAGTTGCGGTGTTCCGCACGAGGAAAGACATGCCCCAGATAAGAGCCGCAATCCTGACACTTAGCGATCAAGGCCATCGAGGCGTGCGCGCCGATCAAAGCGGCCCGGCGCTTGCCTCGTGGCTCTCCGTTCGCTCCGTCGATGTGGTTTGCACAAACTTGCTTCCCGATGACGCCGCGGCCATCTCCGCGCAATTGGCGGAGTGGGCCGACGCGGGCCGCTGCGACCTGATTCTGACCACCGGAGGAACCGGTGTTTCGCCGCGCGACGTAACCCCGGAGGCGACACGGCAAATCCTCGATCGGGATATACCTGGCCTGGCCGAGGCGATGCGTGCGCGAAGTCTTTTGAAGACACCGCAGGCAACGCTGTCACGCGCCGTTGCTGGCATGCGCGGCCGCGTGCTGATTGTGAATTTGCCGGGAAGCCCCCAGGGCGCTATCGAAAATCTGGAATCGATCTGGCCCGCGATTCCGCACGCCATTCGGAAAATACAGGGCGATATGAGCGATTGTGTCCCAGGCCCATCGCCAGAGTCATCGTGAGTTACGGCTCACGCATATCGCTACGATACCGGTTCTCACAGAACGCAGGCCATTAGCCCGTTGGAAGTAATCATGCGTGGATTCACTTCTCGCCGAAAATGGCTACAGCGAACCGGGAGATTCGGTTTGCGCCTCTCTACGATGTTGTCAGCACTCGCTACTATCCTGAGTTAACCCGCGAGATGGCGATGAAAATCGGCGGCGAGTATTCCTCTGACAGAGTGTCGAAGACAAACTTCGAGCAACTGGCGGAAGACGCCGGACTTGCCAAGCCGCTTGTGCGCGGCCGCGTATCGGAACTGACCGGGGCGGTCCTCTCGAATCTGGACAAAACCGGGATCGAACATGCCGTCGCCGAAGCCCTGGCCGCGCAGATACGTGAGCGTTGCGATGCTGTGCGAGAACGCTTCGGTAAGTGATGATTTGGCGGCCTCTGAGGGCAGAGCTTGATCCTGGCGAAGGACTATTGGGAGTTTGCTGTCAGCCGCCGATACGATCTGGGAAGAAGAGGTGGTACCACCAAACATCTCAGGCGCTGCCAGCGGTGCTCCTGGCTTTAACGGATCGTCGATTGATCTTTGGTGGGCCCGGAGGGATTTGAACCCCCAACCAAGGGATTATGAGTCCCCTGCTCTAACCGTTGAGCTACAGGCCCGGATTGTCTTCATCTAATTCTAAATCAAACACTTATGGGCTTAATTTGAGTTGCCCCGAAACGTCATTTCTCACTTGGTGCCGGTTCTGGTGCCGGTTGCTCTCTCAGTTTGACACAGCGGCTTCGAAGGAGCCACTCGCCCCAGAACGGCATCGAGCAAACTTCAGCACATTTCATAATCCTACTCGTCGGATCTGTGACTACAAGGGCGTTTGGACTAAGTCGCTGGCGCGACGGACGCTGCCGCATTGGCTATCGGCGGGCATTGTTGGCTGTGTAAGCCTCGGGTCACAGGAGGTTTACCGTGACCCATCTTCGGCAGCGTATGCTGGATGAGCTCCAGCGTCGCAACTACTCTCAGAAAACTGCAACCATCTACATCCACGCGGTGGAGGACTTTGCGAAGTACTTCCATCGCTCGCCCGAGCGCCTGGGCCCAAGCCACATCCGGGAGTATCAGGTTCATCTGTTTCGCGACCGGAAGCTGTCGCCCCGGACTATCCAGAGCCGTTGTTCAGCGCTGCGGTTTCTCTTCGTCAAGACACTTCGGCGACCATATCTGCCCGACGAGATTCCGTTTCCCAAGTGTCCCCGGAAGCTGCCGGCTGTGCTGAGTCCGGAAGAGGTGGCTCGGCTGATTGATTCGGCTCGGAACCTGATGCACCGCACCATGTTGATGACCCTATACGCGACCGGACTGCGCCGGTCCGAGTTGTGTTGCTTAAAGGTCTCCGACATCGACAGCGAACGGATGGTCATTCATGTCCACCAGGGCAAGGGCAGCCGAGACCGCGACGTTCTGTTGACCCCGAAGCTGCTGGAGACCCTGCGTGAGTACTGGCGCTGGATGAAGCCGAAGACATTTCTGTTTCCCGGCACAGTGAAGAACTGGCGCGCAGACGTGCCCATCACTGAGAAGATTGTCTGGGACGCTGTCGCCCACGCAGCAAAACATGCAGGCATTAAGAAGCATGTATCCCCGCACACGCTCAGACACAGTTTCGCAACTCACATGCTGGAAGCCGGCACCGATCTGCGCACCATCCAGGTCCTTCTCGGGCACTCCAAGCTAGAACACACGACGGTTTACCTGCACCTGTCGCGACGCCATCTGCAGGCGATCCCAAGCCCGCTAGAAGCGATCGAGGTGTCCAGCCCCGACGAAGTGAAGCGCTCCAGGAGACTGATGAAGCGATGAGCCGGCCCACCCTCGAGGTGGCCGATATCGTCCGTCGAACGGGCAACAGTTTCTGGGAACAGCAGCAGTCGCATCTTGCATGGCCACATTGCAAGGTGCTCGATGCCATCGTCCGATGCCGCACTGCGGCACTGGGCGGTCATCGTGATCAGTGCGTCCGCTGCGGCCATCAGGCCATCTCCTTCAACTCATGCCGCAATCGGCATTGCCCCAAGTGCCAGGGGAACGCGCGCGCAAAATGGCTGGCGGTGCGCTCGGCTGAACTGTTGCCCGCTCCGTACTTTCACATCGTCTTCACGCTGCCGCACGAGCTCTCCGCTCTTGTCCTCCAGAACAAGCGGCTGCTCTATGATTTGCTCTACCGCACCAGCGCTTCGACGATGCTCGAACTGGCCCGCGATCCCAGGCACCTCGGAGCCGACATAGGGTTCCTCGGCGTGCTCCACACCTGGGGACAGAACCTCGAGCATCATCCCCATGTTCACTACATCGTTCCCGCCGGCGGCCTGGCTCTCGACGGTTCCGGATGGATCGATTCCTCGCCACGCTTCTTCCTGCCCGTCCACGCACTGAGCCGAGTATTCCGCGGTAAGTTCGTCGCTGGACTGAAGCAGCTCTTCGCGCAGAACAAGCTGCAGTTTCATGGCTCTCAACTGCATCTCGCGGCTCCCGGCTGCTTCCGCAACTTTCTCCGGCAACTGTTCCAGAAGGACTGGGTCGTCTACGCCAAGCCACCCTTCGGCAGCGCCGAACATGTTCTCAACTACCTGGCCCGCTATACCCATCGCGTAGCCATCTCCAACCATCGCCTCGTTGGCCTTGAGAACGATCGCGTCTCCTTCCGCTGGCGAGACTACGCCCATGGCGGCAAGCAGAAGGTCATGACTGTTTCCGCTCATGAGTTCCTGCGCCGCTTCCTGCTGCACGTTTTGCCCGGAGGCCTGGTTCGCATCCGACACTTCGGACTCTTCGCCAACCGCAGACGTGGTGCTGCGCTCGAACGTTGTCGCGCACTGCTTGGCATCGCGGCATGCGTCGAGCCGCCCGAACCGCCCAGCCTCCGCTGTCCGGCCTGTTCCGGCATCATGCTGGTCGTCGAACGGCTCACCCGCGGCCAGCCTCATTTCTATCCAGGCCTGATCCTGTCTGCGCAAGGGAGGTGCAGCGTTGACAGCTCATGACAGACTCAGCGTTCCCTCGTCCGCTATCCATCCTTCCCCGCGCTGTGCGACAGGACGCAAAGCCGAAGTGCGCTCGAACTGCGATAACGACCGTTACGACGTACGTCCGAAGATACAGAACAGCCTTGCATCCAGCCATGCGGCCAGAGTCCGCGCCGCGCGAATCGTCGCTCCCCTACCTTGCGGCGACCCGCAGGCCATCTGCAGCCCATTGAAATCCCATAGGTAGATCACCGCGTCCGCCGCAAACGCCACCGACTTACTTCAAACGCCCCTATCGAAACTGCCCCGGCAAAAAGGTCCCGGGGCAAACCACCCTCGTCACGCCGGGGCAGTCCCGATAGGGTTCTAACGTTTGTCGTTACTTATCTGAGTTAGAACATCTTTCTGCAGGGGGTTACGAACTGATTTGTGACTCGGCCTGAACTCAATAGCGATTCAGGCGCAGTGAGATATTGAGCCTCTGCCACAATCCAGATCCACATTCGTGCCGCCGGGACGCGGCGCAGCCGGTTGGGGGCCATCATTGACAGACGGGAGGGCCGCGCCTAAACTGCGGGCAGTTTCGCTTTCCCCCCTGTCCGACCGGGAGTCCCAGCTCCCACCTTGCGGACATCCTTATCGGTCCTTGGAGTGGCCATGTACACGCGAAGCATTGCCGTTCCCGCCGCAGTTCTTTCCACTGCGCTGCTTCTGACGGCGTCAGTTGCTCCCGTGAATCCCCGTCTTCGCGCCCAGCAGCCGATCAGCTCTGCGGGCACAAGCTCAGGCCCCTCACTGCCGCCGGATGTTCAAGCCAGGCTCGACAAGCTGCAGGCTGATCTCAAGACAGCGCACGACCAAGGCGATGCCAAGGGCGAAGCCACGGCGCTCAACGCGATCGGCAATCTCTATGCTGGAGTCTCTGCATATCAGCAGGCGTTGGAAGAGTACAACCAAGCCTTGCCGATCCGGCGGGCGGCGGGCGACCGAGCCGGCGAGGCCGCGACGCTGAGCAACATTGGCTATTGCTACACGGCTCTGGGCGAGAAGCAGAAGGCGCTGGAGTACTACAATCAAGCGCTGCCCATCCAGCGTCAGGTGGACGACCACGACGGCGAGGCCACCACACTGAATAACATCGCCGCTGTTTACTCCGCTCTGGGCGAGAAACAGAAGGCGCTCGACTACTTCAACGAGGCATTGCTGATTCTGCGTCAGATGGGTGACCGGGGGAGCGAGGCCGCCACACTGAGTAACGTCGGCGCTGTCTACTCCGCTCTGGGCGAGAAGCAGAAGGCGCTGGAGTACTACAATCAAGCGCTGCCCATCCAGCGTCAGGTGGGCGACCGGGGCGGCGAGGCCAGAACACTGGACAACATCGCCGCTGTTTACTCCGCTCTGGGCGAGAAGCAGAAGGCGCTCGACTACTTCAACGAGGCGCTGCCGATTCTGCCTCAGATAGGCGACCTTGCTGGCGAGGCCGTCACGCTGAACAATATCGCCACCGTTTACGACGACCTGGGCGAGAAGCAGAAGGCGCTGGAGTACTTCAATCATGCGCTACAGGTCTGTCGCGAGATAGGCGACCGGGTCGGCGAGGCCGTCACGCTGAACAACATCGGTCGTATCTATGACGCTCTGGGCGAGAAGCAGAAAGCGCTCGACTACTACGGCCAGGCCCTGCCGATCCAGCGTCAGGTGGGCGACCGCGACGGCGAGGCCAGAACGCTGGACAACATCGCTGCTGTCTACTCCGCCCTGGGCGAGAAGCAGAAGGCGCTGGACCTGTACAACCAGGTGCTGCCGATTCTGCGTCAGGTAGGCGACCGGCCCGGCGAGGCCACCACGCTGAACAACATCGGTAGGGTCTACTCCGACCTGGGTGAGAAGCAAAAGGCGCTGGACTATTACAACCATGCCCTGCCGATCATCCCATCGGTGGGCGACCGGGTCAGCGAGGCCGTCACGCTGAGTAACATCGGCATGGTCTACGACGACGTTGGTGAGAAGCAGAAGGCGCTCGATTACTTCAGTCAGGCGCTACCCATCGCTTCTGCCGTAAACGATCCTCTGCTGGAATCGGTCGTCTTCGGCAATTTGATGCACGTTCAGCGAGACCAGCAACCCACGCTGGCCATCTTCTATGGTAAGCAGGCAGTGAATCTCCTGCAGCAGGTGCGCGGCAATATCCAGGGCCTGAGCAAGGAGCTGCAAAGGACCTTCGTAACTTCGAAGAGCAACTACTATCGCGATCTGGCTGATCTCCTGATTGGCCAGGGGCGCCTGCCCGAAGCGCAGCAGGTGATGGATCTGCTGAAGGAGCAGGAGTATTCGGATTTTGTGCGCGGCGAAAACACCAGGCCGGCCGCGCCGCTCTCATTGACTCCGGCCGAGCAGCAGGCCGAGGAGGACTATCAGAAAACGACAGCGCAACTAGTGGCGCAAGGACAGCGCTGGAGCGATTTGAAGAAGAACAAAGCGCGGACTCAGGAGGAAGAGAAAGAGTTCCAGCAGCTGACCAGCGCTGTAAATAACGCCAGAACTGGTTTACAGGGCTACTACGACCGGTTGTACACGCTGTTTGGCGGCAAGAATAGCGATGCCAACGAGCACCTGGTCCACGTAACGGACAACGTGAGCCAGTTCCAGCAAGCCATCGCCGAAATGCCGCATACAGTGGCTCTGCGCACAGTGGTGAGTCAGGAGGGATACAGCGTCATCGTGGTGACCGGCACAGCGCCGCCAGTCGCGCGCAGCTATGCCGTCAGTGAGCAGGAACTGAACCATAAGATTGCGGCATTCCAGCAGGTGCTACGCGACCCGAGGCAGGACCCACGGCCGCTGGCACAGGAGCTCTACAAGATCGTCGTCGGTCCGGTACAGGCGGATCTTGACCAGGCTCAGGCGCAAACCATTGTGTGGTCGCTCGACGGCGTACTGCGTTATATCCCTATGTCTGCGCTATTCGACGGCAGGCAGTACCTCGTGGAGAAGTACAACTCGGTCATCGTCACGCCGGCCAGCGTGCTTTATCTCCGCGAACAACCCGCAATGCAGCATCCCAGTGTGCTGGCCATGGGAATCTCGCGCAAGTATGAGGATAATCTGAATCCGCTCCCGACTGTGGTCAGCGAACTGAAGGACATTGTCAGCGATCCGCAAGTGTCGGGTGCCAACGGAGTGTTACCAGGGTCGATCCTGCTGAATGGTCAGTTTACCGAGAAGGCGATGGAGGACCGATTCAGTGAACAGCCCAATGTGGTGCATATCGCGAGTCATTTTGTGCTGCAGCCGGGAAACGACGAACAGTCTTATCTATTGCTAGCAGGGAAAGACCAAGCCGGTGCTGGCTATCACCTGACTGTGGCCGAGTTCCGCGACAATCAGAACCTCGACCTGCAAGGCACAGATCTGCTCACTCTGTCGGCCTGCGAAACCGGGATGGGCAGCATCAAGACCGGGAATGGGGAAGAGGTGGACGGCCTGGGCGAGGTTGCGCAGAAGGACAAAAGAGCCAGAGCGGTGATCTCGTCACTATGGGAGGTGAATGACGCCAGCACCGGCGCGCTGATGGCCGACTTTTACAAGCGCTGGGCCGACGGCCGTGGAAAGGTGATGAAAGTCGAGGCGCTGCGCCAGGCGCAGCTAGATCTGTTGGAAGGAAGGGTTACGCCGAAGTCCAGCACGAGTGGGAGAGGGTTCACTGTTGGCGGGGACGAACCCGCCGCGCAGCCGGGTTCAATCGGCTACGCGCACCCATACTATTGGGCGCCATTCGTGCTCACGGGCAACTGGAGGTAGCAATCTCCTTGAACGAGCGCAGAATCGCCGAGGCACTCATCGAGCCTTCGGATTAATACCGATATGTCGGCCAGTGTCCCGCGATCTTCATGACCGAGTAGGGGCTGGTAAATGAGGGACACTGCGGCGTTTTCCGATACTAATCCTGCCGCTGTCGTATAAAGAACTCTCGATGAGTGAGTTGGCCTCGCCAATTGACACCCCACTTCCCGATTGACCTCCGCGCACGGGCAAGATTGTTTCAAAAGGGTGACCGTTGGAGATGCCGCAATCCGCTGATAATAAGCTCTACAAAATGATGTGTGGGTTGGGAAACAGTGCGTGAAGCCTCACGTCAACGCTCTGCCCCTCAACCCTCGGGAGGCGTGCGAAGTCACAGCATCTAGAGGTCGATAAGATCGGCAGTCACAAGCGCTTTGTCGGTACGAATTCGTGGCCCTCGCCGCGCCACACTAGCAATGTCGTTGGCACAAATGATCGGGCAGGCCACCGGAAGCCGACGCTTTCGTCGCAGCTGCTCGGAACGAAAGGCAAAGGATGGCCATTTCCGGCCATCTGATCGCTGTTTGTCTCACATCCACTGTTACAAAGTTCCTCGGGCACTCCGGTTCTCCGCTTGCCGAGAGACGCGACCGCCTTGCTTGATCCCGGTTTTCCAGCACGGTGACGGGCGTGGACCTCGAACGCGAAGTTGTCCAACACATCTTCCGCCAGCGGGTCGCCGTTGAACGTGAGGGTGAGCGTGGGCAAGCCCTCGCGTTCCGCGGCGTGGAAGAATTGCGATTCGGCAATGCGTGTGGGCATGCACTCCAACGGGCCGACATTGACGACGGCCGCGATTTCGCCTTTCCGCCAGTCGTGAAGCGGCCGGCCCAATGTCAATACCGTCTCACCTCCGACATCGCCGGCTATGTAGTCGATCGCCGCGTCGGCTATGTCGGCTACGGGCACGGGTTCCGGCAAGGGGAGGTGTTTGGCCATGGCTTCCCACGACACATGGCGGATCCGCTCTTTCAGGAAGTCGATGACGCGATCGATTCGGCTGGGTGGAACGACCTGCTGGCTGCAATGGTCAACATACGCGAACCATTCGTTGAACGCGGCACAGCGGACACGCATCCCGCGCGCTTCGAGCTTAGCGATGATCCAGTCGTTCGCGAACGCATCGTTGCGGACGTAGATTTCGCCGACCAGTTGCACGACCGGCAACGCGCCATTGCCGTGGACCGCCGCAAACTCCTTCGCCGTTGCCTGCAGCAATCTGCGAATGCCGAACAGCCGACCTGTGACTACCTGGGTTACGGCTTGCGCCCGGGAGCGGATGGCGCGGTGTTGCCGGTCAATCAATGCGTATAGCTCCGCCGTGCGCCGTGCGTAGATTTCGTTTGCTGCGCCGGAATGAAGTTCGGTTGGGCGGACATAGAGCAACGCATCGTGGAGCATATCCTGGGCGACGGCGCCGGACAGGAAGAGCGTGGTGAACCCTGGTGGCAGCCCAGCGAAGTAGTCCGACTCGTTGGGAGAGACGAATCTGCAACGTTCGCCGGCGCCGAGGCGTTCGACGACGATCTTCTGCAGCAGGTGGTACATGCCCATCCGGCACGGACCGTTGGTGCGCGGCATCATGTAGGCGAATCGTCCGGCCGGGTCGCTTTGCAGTTTCTCCAGCAGCCGCCCCAGCGTCAGGCTGACCGGCACGCATTCCTTGCCAGAGGTGTGACGGCGGCCAATCTGCAGTGTTTGCCGGTCGGGCATTGCCAGCGCCTCGGCCTTAAATCCCGACGTGCGAAGGCACGCTGCGGTGATGTGAGAAGTCAGCCCAATCCAGGGCACAAGCACCGTCTCGGCCTGTTTATCGATCATGGTGAAGTTGCAGACGCTGTGCGCCATTGCCGCCAGGTCTCGCGGAGCAGAGCCCGGGCCCTTGGAGGCGCGGTCCTGGGCGACGCAGTGGAGAAACGCTTCGATGCGCGTCTTGGTGCCGGCATCGCCCGCGTGGCCATCCGTCTCGATGATGGCGAACGGCTTACCCTCCATCACGTAACTGAAGAAGTGCAGGCTGAAACTATCGGGACCGCAGGAGTAGTTGCTGCAATAGACGCTGTACACGCCCGGTGTGCGCCGGATCAATTCGGCGGCGCGCAGCAGGCGTTGGGCGTAACCCCAATAGACGCGCCCCAACACTGGCACATCGCCCGCCACGGGATAGCAGTCGGCGGGGATGGCGACAGCGCCCTGCTCGCGGAGGATGGCCGGGACGTTGGAATTGAGAATGGGGTTGTAGATGGTGTACGGCCGGCCGAGCACCACCACCGGGGTGATGTTCCGTTGCTGGCAGAAGGCCAGCGCCCGCGCACCGATCTCACTGCATTGTTCGGCAAAACGACTTTGGGCTGCGGCCGCAGCCTGATGTGCATGCTCCCATCTGTCGCCGGTCACACCCAGTGAAGCCGCCAGCCGCGCGCAACTGGCACGGAATTCCGGCGACTCCAGCCCGCGCGGCCCAATCTCGATCTCGGGCGAGAGCCACTGCGCCGTGCCTTTGCCGGCCAGGTCCAACCGCAACAGGTAAGGAGCGGATTGTACGATCGGGCAGACCTTGGCGTGCGCTTCGCCCGCCACGCGCAACGTGCTCCGCATGATCGGCGCGAACACGAAATCCGCATCGGTTTCGCGCAACCGCCCGGCTACGCCGTGAAACAACTGCATCGGCGCACAGAACGGCACGTGACTTTCCCGAATGCCGCGCTTCAGCGTCGCCGCGTCCGCACCACTCACAGTCCTCAGGTCGCAACCCAACTCATGCAGAAAGGTGACGAAGTAGGGGAACAGTTCCTTCAGGATGAACTCATCGCTCATTGCCACACGCCTGCCACCGCGGTCCGGACCGAGCCCCGCAAGCAGGTCGGCAATGAGCCGTTCGCGTTCTTCGAACGGTTGCGGGGCGCGGTCCGGCAGTTTGCACCGCCGGGTTGCCCGCTCATGCAATGCGCATGCGCCGCCCCATGTGAACATCCCGGCTGTGCCGGCGACGCGGGTGCGGAGCCGGTCGATCCGGCAGTGGTTGCCGGGAGCGCCGCAGCCGACGATCGCGTTGCAGATGAACGTGCTGCGCTCCTCAACCTTCGCTTCGAGGAACAGCCGGAGATCCAGCGGCGTGACTTCGCGCCACGCGAGGTCCGCGCGGGCAAGCAGCGCAATGCCCAGCGCACCGACGGTACCGGGGTTGGGCGGGATGATGACCTCGCTGCCGGTCTGCCGCGCCACCGCCGCGGCCAGCGCGTCTGCCGCGAACGGCATGCCCTGGCAGAAGATCACCTGTCCGACCGTCCGGCTGCCTTTGACGCGGTTGAGGTAGTTCTGGATGATCGAGTCGTAGAGGCCGGCAATGATGGTGTTCTGGGCCAAACCTGCCCCCACGGCCTCGTCGATGATCTCTGCCATGAACACCGAGCACTGTTGCCCCAGGGAGACGCCCTCTGGCGCAGCTAACGCGGCCGTACCTAGTTGCGCAACCTTCTCGATGCCGGCGAACTTGCGGCCCTGTTCCTCGATGAACGAGCCGGTCCCGGCACTGCACGCTTCGTTCATGGCACAGTCAATTACGCGGCCGTGTTGAAGACGAATGTACTTTGCGTCTTGGCCGCCGATCTCGAAGATTGTGTCCACACGCGCGTCGTAGTGGCAGGCGCCCGCCGCGTGCGCCGCAATCTCATTCTGGATGAAGACCGCTTCCGGCCCATAGCATTTCGTCAGCAACGACCCGACAATCTCGCGTCCGCTGCCGGTGACGCTGGCGCCGCGGACGCGTTCACCGCCCACGGGGCTTTCGAGGAACTGCCGCCATAA
>Ga0326728_10010379_pt1 | contig 21834 bp, 15 predicted proteins | sample MB3enrmetagenome_FD_207602 | JGI IMG/M metagenome (GOLD analysis project Ga0326728, IMG submission 207602) | Lab enriched peat soil microbial communities from McLean, Ithaca, NY, United States - MB31MN | ecosystem: Environmental > Terrestrial > Soil > Wetlands > Peat | place: USA: New York... | reverse complement strand
GACGCCGCAGCCGCCGTCCTCGCCCAATATTCCGCCGAAGAATGCGCCGCCTATCTCAGAAACGCCGGCTATGCGTAATCCGAAAAACAGAATGCTCTAATTCTCTGTCAGAAGCCTCACAGGGGAAATGACTGAGTGGTTGTCCGCGCTCGAACGAAAAGGACACGCACATCCCACGGCAGCACATTCTATTCGGTTCCGGTCGACCTTCGGGGGCACTGCTGCGCCTATATCGTCATCGCGCCCAAGCTAAGTTTGCTACTCATTGCCGAAAATGGCGGAGCGGGTGAGATTCGAACTCACGGTGGACTTGCGCCCACGGCGGTTTTCAAGACCGCTGCCTTAAACCACTCGGCCACCACTCCGGCGTGGGTTCGCATACCGCAATCTGCCTATCTACACCAGCCGGCTCTGCGCCTTGGCGGCGGCGATGAAGCTGGCGAACAAAGGATGTGGCTCGAAGGGGCGCGATTTCAGTTCGGGGTGATATTGCACGCCGATGAACCAGGGATGGTCGGCGAATTCGATCGTTTCGGGGAGCAGCCCGTCGGGAGACATGCCGGCGAACACCATCCCCTTGTCCTCGAGCCGCGCGCGATAGGCGGTGTTCACTTCGTAGCGGTGGCGGTGGCGCTCGAAGATCTCGGTTCTCCCGTAAATCTCGGCGATTCGCGATCCCGGCTTCAGTTCGGCCTTGTAGGCGCCCAGGCGCATCGTGCCGCCGAGGTCGCCCGACGCGTGACGGCGCTCGAGCTCGTCGCCGTGCATCCACTCGGTCATCAGGCCGATGACGGGCTCGTCGGTCGGGCCGAATTCGGTCGAATTGGCGTGGGGGAGGCCGACCAGCGAACGGCAGGCCTCGATCACCGCCATCTGCATGCCGAAGCAGATGCCGAAATAGGGCACCTTGCGTTGGCGCGCGAAGCGCGCCGCCAGGATCTTGCCCTCGGTGCCGCGGGCGCCGAAGCCGCCGGGCACGAGAATGCCGTTGACCCCTTCCAGACGCGGCGCCGGATCGGCGCTTTCGAAAATCTCGCTCTCGATCCAATCCAGGTTGACCCTGACCTGGTTGGCCATCCCGCCGTGGATCAGCGCCTCGCTCAGTGACTTATAGGCGTCCTTGATGCCGGTGTACTTGCCGACCACCGCGATCGTCACCTCGCCCTCGGGGTTGTGGTAGGCGCGCGTCACCGCCTCCCAGCGGCGCATGTCGGGCTTGGGGGCGGGTTCGATGCCGAACGCGGCGAGAACCTCGCGGTCGAGCCCGGCGGCGTGATAGGCGGCGGGCGCGTCGTAGATCGAGGCCACGTCGCGCGCCTCGATGACCGCGCTCTCGCGCACGTTGCAGAACAGGGCGAGCTTGCGCCGCTCTTCGCGCGGGATCTCGCGGTCGGCGCGGCAGAGCAGGATGTCTGGCTGGACGCCGATCGAGCGCAGCTCCTTGACCGAATGCTGCGTCGGCTTGGTCTTCAGTTCGCCGGCGGTCGGGATATAGGGCAGCAGCGTGAGGTGGATATAAACGACGTGGCCGCGCGGCAGGTCGTTGCCGAGCTGGCGAATCGCCTCGAAGAACGGCAGGCCTTCGATGTCGCCGACCGTGCCGCCGATTTCGACCAGCACGAAATCGACGCCCTCGTTGCCTTCGAGGATGAACTGCTTGATGGCGTTGGTGACGTGCGGGATCACCTGCACCGTCGCGCCGAGGAAATCGCCGCGCCGTTCCTGGGCGATCAGTTCCTGGTAGATTCGCCCGGTGGTGACGTTGTCGCGACGGTTGGCGCTGCGGCCGGTGAAACGCTCGTAATGGCCGAGGTCGAGGTCGGTCTCGGCGCCGTCGTCGGTGACGAACACCTCGCCGTGCTGCGTCGGGCTCATCGTGCCCGGATCGACGTTGAGATAAGGGTCGAGCTTGCGCAGCCGCACGGAATAGCCGCGCGCCTGCAGCAGCGCCCCCAACGTCGCCGAAGCCAAACCTTTGCCGAGCGAGGAAACCACGCCGCCGGTGATGAAGACATACCGCGCCATGGGATTCGACGTGTAGCCCAACGCGAGCGATTCGGCGAGGAAAGATTTTTGCGGCATGGTAAAATCCGTGAGCGGCGCCGTTGCGGCTCATCGCCCGGCCCCTCATCCTAACCTTCTCCCCGCGGGCGCTACGGTATGGAGACATCTCTCTATGGCCGGCGGCCACATCGGCCCGTCGCCGTCAAGTCCAGGCGAACGCGTAGCGTTCGGCCGCCGCTGCGCGACTCTTTCGCTACGCTACGGTCGCTGCGCACGGACGAATGCTTCGCATTCGCCTTGGGAGGACTGCGCCGCTCCGATGTGGCGAAGCTTATCCATGGTCTTTGCTCGGCGAAGCCGGCCTGGAAGGCCGGCTTCTCGCCGCAAAGACCATGGAAACCACAAGCCTGAGCCGCGCGCAGGGGTCAATGTTTGCGACCCCCGGACTTGATCCGGGGGGAGCAACCCAAGGCGAATGCGAAGCATTCGGCCGGGCGAAGCGGGCGTGGCGTTGACGCCGAGCACGGATCAGGCGCAGGGGACCTGGAAAATTTCGCCTTGCGATGTGTGCATATCGTAGGCCCGCGCGCGGGGAGAAGGGACGCGGCGCGACATAGCCCCGCGCGTCGATCCAATCTCGCCGCGCGCTAAACCGCGCTGCCCCACAAATCATAGGCGTCCGCGCGCTCAATTCTGACGGTGACGATGTCGCCGGCGCGCAACGGCCGGCGGGTCGCGATGTGGACGGCGCCGTCGATCTGAGGCGCGTCGCCCTTGGAGCGCCCCTTGGCGCTGGCCGCGCCGCCTTCGTCGACGATCGCCTCGATGCGCCTGCCGACCTTGGCCGCCAGCTTCTTGGCGCTGATCGCCTGTTGGCGCTCCATCAAGCGCTTCCAGCGGCTCTGCTTGATCTCGTCGGCAACCGGCGCAAGACCGAGATCGTTGGCGCGCGCGCCGGCGACCGGCTCGTAAGTGAAGGCGCCGACGCGGTCGAGCTTCGCCTCGCCGAGCCAGTCCAAGAGAAGACGGAAATCTTCTTCCGTTTCGCCGGGAAAGCCGACGATGAAGGTCGAACGGATGGTCAGGTCGGGACAGATCGCGCGCCAGGCGCGGATGCGCTCGAGGGTCTTTTGCTGATCGCCCGGCCGCCGCATCGCCTTCAGCACATGGGGCGCCGCGTGTTGGAAGGGAACGTCGATATAGGGCAGCAGATTGCCGCCGTTCATCAGCGCGATGACCTCGTCGACATGCGGGTAGGGGTAGACGTAGTGCAGGCGCACCCAGGCGCCGAGCGTCGCCAGTTCGCGCGTCAGGTCGAGAAAGCGCGCGGCGACCACCCGGTCGCGCCACGGACTCGCGGCGTAGCGCAGGTCGCGACCGTAGGCGCTGGTGTCCTGCGAGATGACGAGCAGCTCCTTGACGCCCGCCTTGACCAGCTTTTCCGCCTCGCGCAACACGTCGCCGGCAGGGCGCGAGACGAGCGGCCCGCGCAATTTCGGGATGATGCAGAACGCGCAGCGGTTGTCGCAGCCTTCGGCGATCTTGAGATAGGCGGTGTGGCGCGGCGTCAATCGGACGCCCTCGCCGGGGATGAGGTCGACAAACGGGTCGCCCGGCGCGGGCGCGGCGGCACGCACCGCCGCCATCACGCTCTCGAAAGCCTGCGGCCCCGCGATCGCCGATACGCCGGGATAGGCGTCGCGGATCGCGTCGGGCTCGGCGCCCATGCAGCCGGTGACGATCACCTTGCCGTTTTCGGCCATCGCCGCGCCGATCGCGGCAAGCGATTCCTTCTTGGCGCTGTCGAGAAAGCCGCAGGTGTTGACGATGACGGCGTCGGCGCCGGCGTGGCTCTTGGAAAGCTCATAGCCCTCGGCGCGCAACCGCGTAAGGATGCGCTCGCTGTCGACCAGCGCCTTGGGGCAGCCGAGCGAGACAAAGGAAATGCGCGGCGCCGGCTTGGCCGGAGAGGGGGAGGGATCGGTCATGGGCGATCCGCTTGCCACGGGCGGGGCGGGGCGGCAAGGCTCGCCTGTCGCGCGATGGGGGAATTATGCAGGCGTCACGGTGATTCGATCCTTGAATCACCAGCCGCCCCGATCCGCAAGCCCCGCGCGCGTCGCTCAGCCACCAGGGGGGGTAGTTACTGGAAAGCTCCTTTTTGTGCCATCTTTCAGAGTGACAGATCCAGTTCCGTGTAAATAAACAAGCCCTATGCCCTGAAGGAACGCGAACGTTAACGGGTCGGAGGTTTCTCCTTCAAAAATCAGAGCATCCTTCGCGGGTTTTGCCATCACAACGGCGGAATCAGTTGGACTTGGGCTATTGTTATTATAACCTACATAACCGCGAATTGAAAACCCAGGGGTATTAAACTGGTCTTTCTGTGGTTGAAAGGGAAACCGAATCTTTCCCGAAAATCGGAACGTGGAATTGTTCCCGATCTCGTAGATGCCGGCCATACCCCTCGATTCAATTTGATCGTACTGTGACTCAAAGCTCGCTTTGAACATATCCGCTGCCATCGGACTCAGCGTGCAGATGATCAGAGACGTACTCTTAGGGTCAGGTTGAAACTCAGGAAAGACGACCGTGTCTTTGCCTCGGGTTTGCTCTCTTTGCGCTCGCAATACGATCTCAAGTAGCGACAAAGCGACCGCCTTCCTTTGAAAATCGGTACTTTTTAAATAGATCTTTTCGATGTCGCCGGCGTTAACCTCGGCATTGTTGGCCCGAAGCAATGCTGTTACGTCGTTAGCACGGTAGCCCGCCGCATAGTACAATGGAGTCCACCCATCGTTATCCTTGGCATTGACTTCGTCATTGCTGGTCAACAGGACTTTCACCACATCCTTACAATTTTTAAGCGCCGCCCAGTGTAATGGCGTCAGGCCATTATTATCCTTGCTGGAAATCAGATCAGGCTTGTCTTTGAGCAGCGCCTTGACCCTTTCCAAGTCGCAATCGCGGGCCGCATTATGAATCTCGCCAGAGAAGGCGAGAGGGGTGCTCCAAGCTAATGCGATTAGCGCAACCAGCGTGACGGCAGCGCGGCTGGGGACTGGGGAATGACAGGTTCGGCTAAAGAAAGAGCGCATACTGATCATCGATGCTCCATTCCTGACTTGGCCTGCTCCAAACGCTAAATCCGGATTCCCCAGGTGACCCTCTAACTGGCCTGAATATTAGCGATTTTCCGGCCTTCCTACAAGTCTGAACTGCGCCCCTTGTCTGAGACAATTAATTTGAGTGACGGGTCCTGTGGTTTCGTCATTTCAGACGGTCTCGAGTTTGTGGAGTTCGTCCTCGAACTCAACCGGGGGTTTATATCCGAGGGCGGAGTGGAGCCGGCCGCGGTTATAGATGGTTTCGAGGAAGGCGCCGATGCTTTGACGGGCGTCTTGGAGCGAGGCGTAGGTTTTGCCGTTGACCTCCTCGTCTTTGAGGGTTCGCATGAAGCGCTCGGCTTTGGCGTTGTCGTAAGGATTGCCGGCGCGGCTCATGCTGACGCGCAGACCGCGCGCCTCCAACCGATCGATGTAGGCGGCGCACGCATATTGCACGCCCCGCAGTTACGGTGACACGCACCTCTTTCCCTATTTACTCCGCTTGCCGCCGGCGTCGCGGCGGTCGGCTTCCGCGTTGGCGCATACGACGCCGCGCTCGCCCCGAGGCCTCGGCAGAAAATTGTCGCGACAATTTCTTTCCGAAAATCGGAATTCGTGGTAGTGTGAATCGTCAGCGCCTTCGGCGGCGGTTCGCCGGTCCGCTCGTCGCGGCCGAGACGCCGCAAAAATTGGAGAAAACGCGATTCCGGCTCGACCGACCGACAACCCCTTGATTTCCCTCGAAACGGCCAAGGAAAAAGTTTGGAAATCCTGGGAAAAGCGTGGAAAAGCTTGGGGTCGCGGCGATAGGATGCTCAATCCCCAGGGGGATTCAATCCCCAGGGGGATTGCGGGATTGCCGCGACCGGCGATCCATTCCCCTTGTCGGCGGTCGCCGGGGGGCGCGCTTTGGCCAGAAAATCGCCCGACTTGCGCGCGAGCCTACGTCCGGAAGCCGCTCCGTGCGAAGGGGAGGATGCCATGACGATTTTGCGATTCGCCGCCGCCGCGTTGCTTTTGGTCTTCACCGGCGCCGCCTACGCCCAACCGGCGCCGACAATCGCCGTTCGCGGGACGATCGAGGCGGTCGCCGATGAGGGGGCGAGCCTGAGCGTGCGCACGCGTTCGGGCGAGGCGGCGACGGTTCGGTTGAAGCCGACGACGCCCGTCACGCTGGTCGTTCCCGCTGCGCTCGCCGACGTCAAGCCGGGCTTGTTCATCGGCGTCGCCGCGTCGCCAGGTGCCGAGGGCGTGCAGAACGCGCTGGAGGTCCATATTTTCCCCGAGTCGATGCGCGGCGTCGGCGAAGGCTTCCGCCCGTTCGACCTGGCGCCCGGCAGCACCATGACCAACGGCGACGTCGCCGCGAGGGTCGACAGCGTCGACGGACCGCGACTGACGGTGACCTACAACGGCGGCCAGCAGACCATCGTCGTCGGCAAGACGACGCCGATCGTCGCCCTTCAGCCGGGCGCGCGCGAGGACTTGAAGGCGGGCGCGGCCATCGTCGCCCGCGCGGTCAAGGCGGCCGACGGCGCCTACGACGCGGCGCGGGTTCTGGTCGGCAAGGACGGGCTGACGCCGCCGATGTGAGACGGCCGGCGCTTCGCGCCGAGAGGAAAGGCCGAGCGCCGTTTGTGGCGCCCTGCCATTCCGATTTTCAGGCGCATGAATCATCAAAGGTTCGGAAATTCTTGACAATGGAACAAAACACGAACATCATGTCATCATACGGATGGACGCCTACCGATGAGCTTTCCGCTGGCGTACATGTATAGGCTCGCCCCGCGCGGCGGAGGGGGACTCGCCTGCGATCGGGCGGGCGTCGCGCTGGGCGCGGCGGCCCTTGCGCGCGTCGGCGCTGACGCGGCGGGACGACGACGCTGCGAGGTCCGGCCACGGCAGGCGCTGGGGCAGATTCTGACCGCGGCCTATGGACCTCAGCCCGAGGCCGTCATTCTTCGCCTTCATCGCGGTTTGCGCCGCGCCGCTACGGCGATCGAGGCCGGCGATCTCTGTCTCGCGGGCATCGAGGCGGTTCTGCTCCGCTTGCCGGACCTGACGCCTTCGGCGCTCGCCAAGCTCGCCGAAGTCGCCGAGCTGGAGAAAGGCGGGACAGCCTGGCAGGACGAACCGCGCGTCCCGGCCGGACAGCCGGACGGCGGTCAATGGACGACAGGGGAAGGCGCAGGCGGCGCGCCCGCCGTTGCCGGCAAGCCCGCGGCGCCCGTCTCTGCTCACGAGACCACTCCCGCTCAAAATCCCCATCTCGCGCTCGACGGCGGAGTCTATCGGCCCGGGGTCGACGACCCGCACATCATCCTGACCGGCGGCGCGGAGGAAGAAGAGGCGTCTCGCCGGTCGAACGGGCCGCCAGACGATTACACCAGACTCGAAGACGTGTTCCCCGGCCTCCGGGAGGCCCCCGGCTTGGCGATTCCCCTCGCGCCCATCGACGGCTTTTTCGGCGTCAGCGCCGGCGCCGAAGAGGCCAACCTGGAGGCGACATTGGGCCAGTACCGGGCTCTCGTCGAGGACATCAAACAGGTCGCCCCCTCGTTCGCGAACGACGAACTCCTGCCGCCGGACGGGATCGCCGGCCTCACCTGGCAGGGACGCAACAATCTGATCAATAACCTGCTCATGGCGCGGGCCGCGGCCTATTATCGCGTGCGCGGCGACGTCGGGCCGCTTCAAGTGGAGACGCTTCGGTTCTTGCAAGACGCCGTCGACGCCGCCTACGAGGAAGCCGTCGCCGCCGCTGACGCCGGCCGTCTCCAGCCGCGGCTGTCGCGAGAGGAGGCGATCGGCAATTGGATGGACCGTGAAGTCCGTAAGGGTCTTAAGAGTCTGCTCAGCAACTATGATATCCCCTTTGGTCCGACGACAGGCGTGATCATCAACAATCGCGACTACGAGACTAAGGAGAACGCCCGAAACTATCGGCTTCCGGACGCCAGGATTGGCGACGTATCATTTGACTGGACGCTCTTCCCAAAGACGATCACCACACAACAAGTCCGCGGGTTTTTCCGCGCCGACGCGCAACCCCGCGCAGTGATCATCATTCGTCCGAGCCAGCTTGGCGGAGACAGCACATACTTGATTCCTCGACCCACCGACGATTGGCTATGAAGGTGACCCATGAAGCCAAAAAGGATGTACATCCCAAGCGACATTGGCGAGATCCTTGACCATTTGAGCAGTATGCTGCTCGGGGCGCCGAGATTCTTGGACAGAACTGGGTATTTTCCATATCGCAATCTTGACTATGATTTTCAGCAGTTGACCGAGGGGCTCAGCGCCATCCGGCAGACGCTCGGAGAAGAGCGCTACAAGGAACTGACGCGGATGTCGGACCAGATGCGGGCGCTCTTCGAGGCCGACCCGGAAGACAAGACGGGAGACACGTTGAAGGGCTGCAAGATTATCCATGAGATGGAGGATATCCTGAGGCAGGCCCGACGAAAATCCTGACCCGCTGAGCGCCTCCGCCTCACCCGCTTCCGTCCCCCGAAAAAACGCCGCCATCGACGATAGTCCCCCCGCCTTTCGCCTCGGGCGCCGCCGCCTGTATAAACGCGCCATGCGCCCCGCCTTGCTCGATCCCTTGTTCGCCCCGGCCGGCTCGCTTCCCGGCGTCGGCCCGAAGAACGCCAAGCTGTTCGATAAATTGCTCGACCGTCCGCGGGGCGCGCGCGTTGTCGACGTGCTGTTTCACCTGCCCTACGCCACGCTCGACCGCCGCGCGCGGCCGAAAATCCGCGACGCCGAGCGCGACGCGATCGCGACGCTCGAAGTGCGCGTCGTCGAGCACCGCCCGCCGCCGAGCCCGCGCTCGAAGGCGCCCTACAAGGTGCTGGTCGAGGACGAGACCGGCGACGTCGAGCTGGTGTTCTTTCTCGCCAACGTCGAGTGGATCAAGAAGCGCCTGCCGGTCGGCGAGACGCGCTGGGTGTCGGGCAAGCTCGAAATGTGGGACGGCCGTCTGCAGATGGTCCACCCCGACCGGGTGATGGACGCCGAGGAGCTGGCGAAAATGCCGGCGGTCGAGCCGGTCTACGGCCTCACCGAAGGGCTCTATCCGCGCGTGGTCGCCAAGGCCGCGCAAGGCGCGCTGGCGCGACTGCCGCGCCTGCTCGAATGGATCGACGACGCCACTATGCGCCGGCTGAACGCGCCGAGCTTCGCGGCTGCGCTCGCCGCCCTGCACGCCCCGAGCGCGCCCGGCGACATCGATCCCCTCGGTCCCGCCGCGACCCGGCTCGCCTACGACGAATTGCTCGCCAACCAGCTCGCGCTGCTGTTGGTGCGCGCGCGCATGCGCGGCGCCGCCGGGCGCGCCCACGTCAGCGCCGGGCGCCTGGCGGAAAAGATCGTCGCGGCGCTGCCGTTCGAATTGACCGGATCGCAGAAGCGGGCGATCGCGGAAATTCGCGCCGATCTCGGCGAGCCCAAGCGCATGATCCGCCTGCTGCAGGGCGACGTCGGCTCGGGCAAGACGATCGTCGCGTTGCTGGCGATGGCCGACGTCGTCGAGGCGGGGCGGCAGGCGGCGCTGATGGCGCCGACGGAAATTCTCGCCCGCCAGCATTTCGACCGCATGCGCCCGTTCGCCGAAGCCGCTGGGCTACGCCTCGCGCTGATGACCGGGCGCGACAAGGCGCCGGAGCGCCGCCAGGGGCTCGTGGCGCTGGCGGCGGGCGAAATCGACATCGTCGTCGGCACCCACGCGCTGTTCCAGGAGAGCGTCGCGTTCCGCGATCTCGGGTTCGCCGTCGTCGACGAGCAGCATCGTTTCGGCGTGCATCAGCGGCTTGCGCTCGCCGGCAAGGGCGAAGCGGTCGATTTGCTGGTGATGACCGCGACGCCGATCCCGCGCACGCTGGTGCTCGCCTATTTCGGCGACATGGACGCCTCGACGTTGCTGGAGAAGCCGCCCGGCCGCCTGCCGATAGACACCCGCGCGGCGCCGCTCGAACGGCTCGACGAGGTCGTCGCGGCGATCGGGCGCGCGATCGCCGGCGGCGCCCGCGCCTATTGGATTTGCCCGCTGGTTGAGGAGAGCGAGGCGCTCGACGTCGCGGCGGCGGAGGAGCGCGCCGCATCGCTGCGCGAGATTTTCGGCGACGCGGTCGGGCTGGCGCATGGCCGCATGAAGGGGCCGGAGAGGGACGCGGCGATGGAGCGCTTCCAGCGCGGCGAAACCAAAGCGCTGGTCGCCACCACCGTCGTCGAGGTCGGCGTCGACGTGCCCGAGGCGACGATCATGGTGATCGAGCACGCCGAGCGCTTCGGCTTGGCGCAATTGCACCAGTTGCGCGGCCGCGTCGGGCGCGGCGCCGGCCGCTCCTCCTGCCTGATGCTCTACAAAGGGCCGCTCGGCGAGGCGGCGCGCGCGCGCCTCGAGATCCTGCGCGACACCGAGGACGGCTTTCGCATCGCCGAAGAGGACCTGCGGCTGCGCGGCGAAGGCGACGTGCTCGGCGCGCGGCAGGCCGGCGTTCCCGGCTTTCGCCTCGCGCGGCTGGAAATTCACGGCGCGCTGCTGCGCCTCGCGCGCATGCAGGCCGAGGCGGCGCTGGCGAACGGCGAGCGGCTGCGCGGCGAGGAGAACCGCAGCTTGCGCTTGCTGCTCTACCTCTTCGAGCGCGACGAGGCGGCGCCGCTGATGGAGGCGGGGTGAAAGCGGCGCGAAAGGTTGGACAAACGCGCGCCGAGGTTGTTTAATCCCGCCGCCGCCCGGGAAGTCGGAGGCCGAAAGTTCCCGTTCCCGCCGCGTCCACCCACAACCGGAGCCGACCCTTGCCCATCGGGATCATCGTCGCCGTTCTCGACATTGCGTTGATCGTGCACGCGGCCAAGACCGGGCGGTTCATGCCCTGGGGTTTCATCATCTTGTTCCTGCCGGGGATCGGCGCGCTCGCCTATGTCGTCGTCGAGCTGCTTCCCGAATGGTTCGGCTCCACTCGGGTTCGGCGGACCCGCCAGCAGATCGCCGGCGCGATGGATCCGACCGGCCGCTATCGACAATTGCAGGAAGAGCTCGAAATCGTCGACACCATCGCCAACCGCTCGGCGTTGGCCGGGGAATGCCTGACGCTCGGCAAGTACGACGAGGCGCTGGCGCAATACGACGCGATCCTCGCCAAGCCGCTCGGCGAGGAGCCCGGCTTCATGCTCGGCAGGGCGCGCGCCGAATACGGCGTCGGCGACGCGCGCGCGGCGCTGGCGACGCTCGACGAACTCGAGCGGCGCTGGCCGGATTATCGATCGGCGGATGGCCATCTGCTCTATGCAATGGCGCTGGAAAGGGAAGGGCGCAACGACGAGGCGCTTGCCGGTTACGCCGCCGTCGGCCAGTATTTTCCTGGGGCCGAGCCGCGGGTGCGCCAGGCGCAATTGCTGCAAAGGCTCGGTCGCGACGGCGAGGCGCGCGCGCTCGCCGAGGACGTCGTGCGGACGCTCGGCCGCGCCCCCGCGCATGTGCGCAAGAGCCAGCGGCAATGGCTGGCGAGCGCGCAAAAGCTCGCGCGGTCGTAACCCGCGTCATCGCGAAGATCGGCGGCAAGGAGCAGGCGATGGGCATATTGGCGGAGGGCGTCTGGCGCGCCGACGGCGAGTTCCCGAAGGACGCGTCGGGGCGCTTCGTGCGGCCGGACGCCGCGTTCCGCGATTGGGTGACGGCGGACGGGTCGGCCGGGCCGACGGGGGAGGGCGGATTCGCGGCCGAGCCCGGCCGCTATCACCTCTACGTTTCGCTCGCCTGTCCGTGGGCGCACCGCACGCTGATCTTTCGCAAGCTCAAAGGCCTCGAGGCGATGATCGGCCTGTCGGTGGTCAATTGGCGGATGGGCGAGGAGGGTTGGACGTTCGCGGAGGGGCGCGGCGTCATCCCCGATCCGGTGCGCGGCGCGCGCCGTCTCTATGAACTCTACACGGCCTCGCGGCCTCGCTACACCGGCCGCGTCACCGTGCCCGTGCTGTTCGACAAGGCGCGCGGCCGGATCGTCAACAACGAGTCGGCGGACATTATCCGCATGTTCAATTCGGCGTTCGATCGGCTCGGCGCCGCGCCGGGCGACTACTATCCCGCCGAACTGCGCGCCGAGATCGACGCGCTCAACGCGCGCATTTACGCGAACGTCAACAACGGCGTCTATCGCTGCGGCTTCGCCGGCACGCAGGCCGCTTACGACGAAGCGGTCGTCGCGCTGTTCGAGGCGCTCGACGCGCTGGAAGCGCGCCTCGCCGACAAGCGCTTCCTTTGCGGCGATCGGATCACCGAGGCCGACTGGCGGTTGTTCACGACGCTGGTGCGCTTCGATCCGGTCTATGTCGGGCTGTTCAAGTGCAACCTCCGGCGCATCGCCGACTATCCCCATTTGACACGATACCTCGGCGAACTGCGGGCCTGGCCGGGAATCGCCGAGACGATCGATCTCTTCCACATCAAGCGCCACTATTACGAGAGCCTTCTGTTCATCAATCCCACGGGAATCGTGCCTTTGGGGCCGGCCGAGCCGCGATGAAGCCGGCGGCGCGGTTGCGTTCGCGTCGTGCATTTGCGAGGTTTCCATCGCCGCCGTCTCGCCTTACAACGGACAGGCGTCGGAGTTTTGGCGGAAAAGGCCGATGAATTTCTCGATCTCCATGCGCGTGGCGCGGTTCTCGGCCGCCGTGGCGTTCGCCGCCCTGACGTGCGTTGCGGGCGCGCGCGCCGCGCCGCCGCCCAAAGTCGACGTCGTCGCCTTCGGCTTGTGGGGCGACCAGAGCGTGTTCGCCAGCGAAGCCGAAGGCGCGGCGCGGATCGTGGCGCGCCAATACGGCCACGGCGGCAAGGTCGTCGTGCGCGTCAACACGGCAAAACGCGGCGACGCAACGGAAGACAATCTGCGCGCGACGCTCACCTCGCTCGGCGCGACGATGGACCCCGAGCGCGACATCCTGTTCCTCATCCTCACTTCGCACGGCGACGATAAGGGCGTCGCCGTCGCCACGCCGAGCGAAAAGTCGTTCATCACGCCGATCGAGCTGCGCGACATGGTGCGCGAGAGCGGCGCGCGGCTCAGCGTCGTCGTCGTCTCCGCGTGCTACTCCGGAATCTTCGCCCAAGCGCTCGCCGAGCCCGACACGCTGGTCATCACCGCGGCGGACGCGGACCACGCCTCGTTCGGCTGCCGCGACGGCGCGAAATGGACGACGTTCGGCGAGGCGTTTTTCGACGAAGCGCTGGCGCGCACGAAAAACCTGCCCGACGCCTTCGCCCTGGCCCGCAGCCTGATCGCGGCGCGCGAACAAGCCGAAGGCGACGATCCCTCGAACCCGCAAATGGCGGGCGGCGAGCACGTGCTGGAGCGTCTGCAGGGCGGGGAGTGAAGCGCGCCCGCCGCAAAGGCTGACAATCCCGTCCGCGCCGGCTATAAGCCGCACGGCGTCCGGCGCGCCCCGAGGCTGCGCCTCCCGCCGGGGAAACTCATGTCTGGCACCGACCTTTCCAGCGCCGGGCTCGACGCGCGGCGGCGACGCCTATTGTTTCGCGCCCGGCGGCGCGGCCTGCGCGAGATGGACCTCGTCATGGGCCGGTTCGCCGACGGCAATCTGCCCGGCATGGACGAAGCCGACTTGAGCGAATTCGAGCGTCTGCTCGACCTTCCCGACGCGAAGGTTCTCGCCTGGATCACCGGCGAAGAGCCGACGCCGCAAGAATTCGACACGCCGCTGTTGGCGCGTCTTCGCGCCGCGCCGCGCCAAGTCTTGTTGAGGGAAGCCGCGAAGACGTGAAATCGCTCGCCGCGGCCGTTGGCCGCCTCGCTCAGGGCGGCGCCGTCACGCTCTGCCGCGCGCCCGAAGGCTATGACGCCTTCGTCGTCGCCGAACTCGCGCGCTCTTTCGCGCGCGCCGGCGAGCAGCGCGCGGCGGCGCTGGTCTTCGTCGCCCGCGATGGGCTGCGCGCGCAGAGCTTCATCGACGCGTTGGGCTTCGCCGCGCCGGAGATCGAGGCGCTCTATCTGCCGTCGTGGGACTGCCAGCCCTACGACCGCGTTTCTCCCAACGCGGCCGTTTCGGCGCAGCGCATGACCGCCTTGGCGCGGCTCGCCGGCGCCCGCGGCGCGCTGGAGCGGCCGCGCGCGCTCGTCGTCACCGTCAACGCCCTCGCGCAGCGCGTCCCGCCGCTGAAGCACGTCGCCAGCGCCGCCTTGTCCGCCGCGCCGGGCAACAGCGTGCGCATGGAGGATCTGGCGCTGTGGCTGGAGACCAACGGCTACGGCCGCGCCAGCACGGTGCGCGACGTCGGCGACTACGCGACCCGCGGCGGCATTCTCGATCTCTTTCCCCCCGGCGCGCCGGTGCCGATCCGGCTCGATTTCTTCGGCGATACGCTTGAGTCGATCCGCGCGTTCGATCCCGAAACCCAGCGCAGCGTCGGTCCGTTGCGCGCGCTCGATCTGGTGCCGATGAGCGAGGCGCGGCTGACGACGGAGTCGATTCGCCGTTTCCGTCAGGCGTACGGCGCCGAGTTCGGCGCGCCGCGGCGCGGCGACGCGCTCTACGAGGCGGTCAGCGAGGGGCGTCGCGCCATTGGCCTCGAACATTGGCTGCCGCTGCTCTACGAGTCGATGGACACGCTGTTCGATTACGCCGCCGGCGCGCCGTTGGTGCTCGACGCGCGCGTCGAGGACGCCGCGCACGCGCGGTTCGAGCAGATCGCCGACACCCACGCCGCGCGTCTCAAGGCGCACGAAGACGATCCCGTGAAGGCCGATTACCGGCCGCTGCAGCCGGATCGGCTCTATTTGAGCGAGGACGAATTTCATCGACGGCTCGCGAGCGCGCCGTTGGCGCGCCTGACGCCGTTCGAGGCCGCGCCGGGCGCCGCGAATGTCGTCGATTGCGGCGGCCGGGTCGGACGCGATTTCGCCCCCGAGCGCCTCGACGAAAACGTCAATGTCTTCGACGCCGCGGTTCGCCATATCCGGGCGCTGCGCGATCACGGCCTTCGGGTCGTCGTCGCCGGCTGGAGCGACGGGTCGCGCGAGCGCCTCGGCCACGTGCTCGCCGAACACGGGCTGAAGTCGCAGGAGCCGGTCTCTTCCTATGCGCAGGCCAAGTCTGCGCGCGCCGACGCTCTGCCATTGGCGGTCATCGCGCTGGAGCACGGCTTCGAGTCGGACGACCTCGCCATCGTCGGCGAGCAGGACATTCTCGGCGATCGGATCGTGCGCCGGCAAAAGCGCAAACGCCGCGCACAGGACGTGCTGGCGGAAGCCGCCGCGCTGACGGCGGGCGACCTCGTCGTCCACATCGATCACGGCGTCGGCCGCTTCGTCGGTCTGGCGACGATCGAGGCGGCGGGCGCGCCGCACGACTGCCTGGAGATTCATTACGCCGGCGGCGATCGGCTGTTCCTGCCAGTGGAAAATCTCGAGCTGCTGTCGCGTTTCGGCTCCGAACACGGCGAACTCGATCGCCTGGGCGCCGCCGGCTGGCAAACGCGCAAGGCGCGACTGAAGAAGCGCGTGCGCGAAATGGCGGGCGAACTCGTCCGCGTCGCCGCGCAGCGCATGACGCGCGCCGCGCCGCGCCTGGTCCCGCCCGAGGGGCTCTACGAGGAATTCTGCGCGGGCTTTCCCTACGACGAAACGCAAGATCAGGCCGCCGCCATCGAGGCGACGCTCGGCGATCTCGCCGCGGGCCGGCCGATGGACCGGCTCATCTGCGGCGACGTCGGGTTCGGCAAGACCGAGGTCGCGTTGCGCGCCGCCTTCGCCGCCGCGATCAACGGCAAGCAGACCGCGATCGTCGTTCCCACCACCCTGCTCGCGCGCCAGCACGTCGGGGTCTTCGCCGAACGCTTCGCCCGGCTGCCGATACGGATCGGCCAGCTTTCGCGCATGGTCGGCGCCGCCGAGCAGCGCGACGTGAAGAAGGGCCTCGCCGACGGCGGGCTCGACATCGTCATCGGCACCCACGCGCTGCTCGGCAAGGCGGTCGCCTTCAAGGACCTCGGCCTCGTCGTCATCGACGAGGAGCAGCATTTCGGCGTCGCGCACAAGGAGCGGCTGAAGAAGCTGCGCTCGGAGGTCCACGTGCTGACGCTGTCGGCGACGCCGATTCCGCGCACGCTGCAGTTGGCGATGACCGGCGTGCGCGAACTGTCGATCATCGCCACGCCGCCGGTCGATCGGCTGGCGGTGCGCTCGTTCGTCTCGCCGTTCGACGCGCTGATCGTGCGCGAGGCGCTGTTGCGCGAGCGCTATCGCGGCGGACAGTCGTTCTACGTCTGCCCGCGCATCGAGGACCTCGACGACGCCGCGGCGTTCTTGCGCCAGAACATCCCGGAGGCCAAGTTCGTCGTCGCCCACGGCCAGATGGCGGCGAGCGAGCTCGAGGACCGGGTCGGCGCCTTCTACGACGGCAAGTACGACATATTGTTGTCGACCTCGATCGTCGAATCGGGGCTCGACATCCCGCGCGCCAACACGCTGATCGTGCATCGCGCCGACATGTTCGGCTTGGCGCAGCTCTATCAGTTGCGCGGCCGGGTCGGGCGCGCCAAGACGCGCGCCTACGCCATCTTCACCACGCCGGCCAACAAGCCGGTGACGCCGCAGGCGGAAAAGCGCCTCGCCGCGCTGCAGTCGCTCGACACGCTCGGCGCCGGGTTCCAACTCGCCAGCCACGATCTCGATCTGCGCGGCGCCGGCAACCTGCTCGGCGAGGAGCAGTCGGGGCACATCCGCGAAGTCGGCTACGAACTCTACCAGCAGATGGTGCAGGACGCGATCGAGCGCCTCAAGGCGGGCGTCGAGGAGCCGGCGCAGGAAATGTGGTCGCCGACGATTTCGCTCGGCGCCCCGGTGACGATTCCCGAAAGCTACATCCCCGATCTGCCGACGCGCCTGGCGCTCTATCGCCGGCTGTCGGCGCTCGAAGAGGAGGCCGACATCGACGCGATGGGCGCGGAGATCGTCGACCGGTTCGGACCGCCGCCGCCCGAGGTGGCGCTGCTGTTGCGGCTGGTGACGATCAAGGCGCTGTGCCGGCGCGCCCACGTCGAGAAGCTCGACGCCGGCGCGAAGGGGCTGACGCTGGCGTTCCGCGACAACTCCTTCGCCGACCCGGCGGGGCTGGTCAAATGGGTGACCAACCAGGGCCCGCTCGCCCGCGTCCGCCCCGACATGCGCATCGTCGTCGCCGGCGACTTCGAGGACTTGGCCTCGCGCCTCGAGGGAACGCTGGCGATCATGCGCCAAATCGCCAAGATCGCGGCGCGGAAGGGGTAGGGGGCGGCGGGGTCAACGGGGCCAAATTTCTCCAAGCCATTCCAACGAAATTCCAAGCTTTTCCAAGGAAATTCCAAACTTTTCCAAGCTTTTTCCAAGGAATTCCAAAGATTTTCCTTGGCGGTTTCCAATGAAATCAACGGGTTGGCGGCGATTCCGACGATTTTGCCCTTCTCGATGCCGTCGCGCCGAAATTCCCACGAATCCAATGCGCGCCCGGCGAGCGCTAGGCGATCGCGGAGCGATCGTCCGCCGCGGCCGACGCGGAAGCCCTCGCCGACCTTCGATTGCAGGCTACCACGAATTCGGATTTTCCGGAAGGAAAATTTCGCGGGCGTTAGGGTCGCAGCGCGCGCATCACGCTTCTGTACGGCGACCGCCGGGGAGGGAACGTGCGGCGATCGTTGAGCGCACTGGCAGCGTAACCCTGTAACCCCGAGGAGCATTGGCGCGCCGAAAATCTCGACGCGATCATCGCGATCAAAGTCGTCGACGGGCTGGAAGCAGCGATCACGCCCATCGAGACCTACGGCGCGCACCACACCGATTGCATCGTCACCGAAGACGCCGAGGACGCCGAGCGGTTCCTAAAAGAGGTCGACTCGGCGATCGCGCTGCACAGCGCCTCGACGCCGTTCGCTAACGGCGGTGAGTTCGGTTTCGGCGCGGAAAGCGGCATCGCCGCCGGCCGCATGCACGCGCGCGGCCCCGTCGGCGTCGGACAGCTGTGCACGTTCAAATACCGCGTGGATGGCGACGGGCGGACGCGCGGCTGATCCCCAGGCCCCTTGCCCGACCTCTCCCTACGAGGCGTCGATGTTGGCGGCGGACGAGAAAACCTCCTCAGGTTGGCCGCAACGCCGTCGTTACGCCACTGACCTGATGATCCCCGGCGCCGTCTCGGGCGCCCTTGCGGCTGGCTGTGTCGGAAGCAATTTCTGAAAGTTATTCAGAATTACAGTGCTGACTTCGGCGATCGGCATCGGCCGTCCGAACAAAAATCCCTGCACCTGATCGGCGTCGGTCCCGCCAAGGAACGCCGCCTGTTTGGCGGTCTCGACCCCTTCGACAATTACCCGCATGCCCAGTTCGCGTCCCAGCGCGATGATGGTCTTCACCACCGTTTCGGCGTGCCTGTCTGAGGAGTCCAAGCCCTGCATAAAGCTTTGATCGATCTTGATCTTGTCAAAAGGGAAGCGCCAGAGATAACTGAGACTCGAATATCCGGTCCCAAAATCGTCCATCACGATCGCAACGCCCATCGCCTTAAGCGTCTGCAACTCGGTCATAATGGCCGCGGAATTACCGAGCAACAAGCTCTCGGTTATCTCCAGCTCAAGCCGATGCGCCGCCAGACCGGATTCCCCGAGCGCGCTCGCGACGATGTCGCCGACGCTGCCCGCTTCGAATTGCGCCGGCGACAAGTTGACCGCGATCGTCAGGGGCTCAGGCCATGTCGCGGCGGCCTGGCAGGCGTTTCGCAACACCCATGCGCCGATTTCGCCGATTATCCGCATGTCCTCCGCGACGGGAATGAAAGCCGCCGGCGGGATCAAAGTCCCATCGTCGGCGGGCAGGCGTATCAACGCCTCGAAGCCGGCGAGGCGTTCGCCGGATATTTCGAACAGCGGTTGATAGTGCAAAATGAAGCATTCATGGAGAACGGCGTTGCGGAGGGTTTTTTCGAGCGTCATGCGGGCCTGCAAGGCGGCCTCCATCTCCGGCAGGAAGAACTGGATGCGATCGCCGCCGTCCGCTTTGCTTTTGTCGAGCGCCAGGCCCGCGCTCTTGAGAAGCCGCTCCGGATTGGTTCCGTCCGTCGGCGCCAACGCAACGCCGATGCTAACCGGCGCAATGATTTCGTGCTCCTGGAATTTCACCGGCGCGATCACCGCGGTTTTCAGGAGGCGGGCGAAGTTCTCCGCCTGGCCCTTCCCGCTCACCCTCGTCTGGACAACGACGAACTCGTCGCCGCCGAGCCGGGCCACGACATCGTCGCCCCCGGTCAGGCTGCACAGGCGTTCGGCGACCGTCTTGAGTAGGAAATCGCCGCCGTCGTGCCCGAAGCTGCCATTGACTTCCTTGAAATGATCGAGGTCGATGAAGTGAATCGCCACGCAACCGCCGCGCCCGGGCAGGACGGCGAGCGTGTTCCCCAGTTTTTCGACGAATTGGGCGCGGTTGGCGACGCCGGTCAGCAGGTCGTGATGCGCGAGGAAACGGACGCGCCGATCTGCTTCCTGCTTTTCTTTGGTGCGACGACGCCAAGCGATGGTCGGCACGCCGACCGCGCCGCTGATGAGCAGGCACAAGGCCAGAGTGGCGAGCAGAAAGGCTTTGCGGAAATGATCATTCTGTTCGCTCAAGTCGACATAGGCCGCCACGATCGCTTGCGGACGCCCGTCGACCATGACGGGCAAGAAGGCCTCGGAATAGTTTCTCGGGCGGACCGGAGGGACGCCCTCCTGCACCGAGATGATAGGCCGACCCAATTCGGCGGCGCGCGCGGCGGTGTCGCTATGCGCAGTGCCGTGAACGATGGAAATCTTCGAACCGTCGGAAGTGAGCTGAACGTAGCCACGCAGATTGATGATTTCAAAACCGAAGACATAACGTATCTGCTGCGTGCGGATGAAAAACGCCATGCTCTCTGCAGACGGCGGCTGTCCGTCGGCGATCTCCTCGATATCCGTCACGTTTTCGGCCACGTACCTCGCCCAGCTCTCCGCCGCGCCGGTCGCATCCCAGTAAAGCAAGTGATCGACAGTCGATTTAAGCACCACCGCGACGCCGAGGCCCAATAAGACGATGACGGAGCCGACGAGCGTTGCTTTCCTGAGGATTGGGCAGGTGAGCGGGTTGAACATCTTGACCTCGCCCCGCCGATTAAATAGGGTAGGACCTAACAAATAATAAATGGCTTCGACGGGGCTTTTTCGCCTACAAACATATTCAGCGCGTGATTAACAAATACGCCGGATGCGCGGAAAGGCGGTGCGCGGGAGCCGAAAAGCTCGGTCGACCGTGACGGGCCCACGCCGAAGGCGAATTCGAAGTGGTTGCCTGGCGTAACGAAGTTTGTAGTGCGTGCGCCGCGAAATTTTCAACCGACGATGAGAATCCGACCATGAGACTGTCGGCCTTAACCATCGTTTCCGCGATCGTGGGGATGGTCGCGAGCGCCATCGCGGCGCACGGCCAAACGCCGCAGTCGATCCGGATCGGCTATGCGATCTCGCTCAGCGGGCCGGACGCGCCCGGAGCGGCCATCACGGTCCTGCCCAATTACCGCCTTTGGGTCAAAGAGGTGAATGCCGCCGGCGGCATCATGCTCAGCAGCGTCGGCAAGCGGGTGCCGATCAAGGTCATCGAGTACGATGATCGCAGCAACGTCGACGACGCCAAAGCGGCCGTCGAGCGGTTGATCACGCAGGACAAGGTCGATTTTATTCTTGCGCCGTGGGGAACCGGAACGAACCTCGCCGTCGGCCCGCAGTTCAACCGCGCCGGATATCCGCAGCTGGCGACGACGGCATGGCCTCCGGAATCGTCACAACTCTGGCCGAACAGTTTCTGGTTTCTGGGCACGCCGACCGAGGCCGCGCAGGGACTTGTCGGCATCATCTCCAAGCTGCGGTCCGAGGGCAAGGTCGGCAATACCGTCGCAATTCTCAACGTGGCCGACCAGTTCGGCATTGGGCTGGCGCAGGTGGCCCGCAAGGCTTTCAAACAGAGTGGTTTTGATCTCGTTTATGATCGCGCCTATCCGGTCGAAACGCAGAACATGAGCCAGATCATAACCGAAGTGAAGCGTCTCAACCCCGATACGTTCGCCGCCTTCAGTTACCCCCCTGACACGATCATGATCACCGAGCAGGCGGTCCTATCGAACTTCAACCCCAAGGTCTTCTACACCGCTGTCGGGACGGCGTTCCCGCTCTACAAACAATCCTTCGGCGCCGATGTCGAAGGCGTGATGGGCATCGGCGGTTGGAATGCGGACGCCCCGGCGAGCAAGGACTACTTCAGACGTCACACGGAGACGACCGGCGAAGAACCGGATCGTTGGGCGAGTCCAGTCACGTATGCGTCTCTCCAAATGCTCCAGCAGGCGATTGAACGCGTCGGCAAGATCGATCGCGCGGCAGTGATCAAGGAATTGCAGACGGGGACGTTCGAGACAATCCTGGGCCCTGTCAAGCTGGAGAACAACCTTTACAGGGAGAACTGGTGGGTCGGGCAGTGGCAGAACGGAGAGTTTTACGGGATTGCGCCTGCAACTCTGCCTGGCGCTAGGGAGGTCACCTTCCCGAAGCCCGCGTGGCATACAGACTGATAAGTCGCTTCAAGACCAGCGCCAAAGCGCCTCGCTCCGTGCAATGAACGGCGGCTTCTGCCGCCCGCCAAGGCGGAAATGACGCCTTTTCGCCGATGAA
>Ga0326728_10010378_pt1 | contig 21836 bp, 18 predicted proteins | sample MB3enrmetagenome_FD_207602 | JGI IMG/M metagenome (GOLD analysis project Ga0326728, IMG submission 207602) | Lab enriched peat soil microbial communities from McLean, Ithaca, NY, United States - MB31MN | ecosystem: Environmental > Terrestrial > Soil > Wetlands > Peat | place: USA: New York... | reverse complement strand
AATTCGCAGCAGGCTCATAATTCAATGCGACCCCCAATCCGGCAGCCGCAGCCTTGATCAAGGTCGGCTTGATGAATGGGAACCCTCTTGTAGTGGCTACATAGGGCCAGTAAGAAAAGACAGTCCACTTGGGCTTGCTTATTCCTATGGCTTCAAACGCCATCAGCGTTTTCCGAAAGCTATCTTCCGTGAAGCAACCTGCACCAACAACTTCGGCATACACCTCTGCCAATGCAATAGCGGCTGGGCTTGATTTTAATGCATTATGAAAAGGTATCCACTCCCCAGGGATATGCATCAACGCGATGACATTGAAAACCTCGCCAAAAGCATGTGCAACAGCAGCGCTGTCCCCCGAAGACTTTAGCCCAGCCAAAGCAGAGGCGGAAAAATATTGATTCCATTGAGCCAAAGCCCTTGCCTTATAATTGCGTTCCTTTTCCAAATATGCCGGGTCCTCGAAACCCTTGGGATAAGTTGCCAGAAATCGTTTATAAGCTTCTTCAAAAGGAAGGCTTGCCGCAATGGCGCGCCGGCTTGCCTTCTTCACTTTCAATGACTTATCGGTTTTTGGCGGATCGTAGTCGGCTGTGGCTTGGTCCGCAGCTAGGGCTAGATGGGAGTTGGGGAGTTGAAAGGTCTTCGTTCCTCCAGCGTGCTTTCTGTCAAGAACTAGGCGAACTTGGTCATCAGAAACCCACTCCACTTTTAAACGCCCGATCTCAGGCATCTCATTATGGACCAGAACCTGGCCAACCTCGAAATCGCTCATCAAGCCCTCCTTAAGTCTCCGGTTAACTCCGGAGAAAATCATCCCTTACAACATGCCTTATAAACCTCCAAACCAAGCATCTGATAATCCTGCACTAGTTTAGACCCTAACAGGGACAAATCATAATCAAAAGGCTTTCGTCTACCAGCCAATCCCGAGCTTTGCATAGGCCGCCCCAGAACGAGGCCCCGGTCGCCTCCCAAAGGCGACCGAACACCATGTCCGGCCAGGGGGGCTAAAGTGAAGTCCGAAAATCGGACTTTGGGGACATCGGGAGCAAGACTCCAATCCACATACAGGCTTGGAGGACCGCTGAATTTCGATTATTAAAAAGGAACCCCGGAAACTATGGCGGCCTGATTACAAGATATTGTGAAAATGAGAAGGCAGCTACCAAACTGTTTGTCCGCTCCCGGCGGGCGGGTTAAAATCATGGGATGAGCCCCTGAAGGCCGCAAGGCTCCTTGACGCCGCTCCCCCCCATCCCAGGGACCTGCTTTGCTCATCCGCCGCCCCCGCCAGCCGAGCCAGCACTTCAACCATCGCACCATCCTCAAAGTGCGGCACTGGCTGCCCACTTGGCTGGGCACCCAGGTGCTGCTGCTGGGCATGGTGAGCGCCTTCACCGACGTGGCCAGCGAGATGGTGGTGCCGCTGCTGCCGCTCTTCGTCACCACGGTGCTGGGCGGCAGCGCCATGGCCGTGGGCCTCATCGATGGCATGGCCGACATGACCAGCAGCGTGGTGCAAGTCTTTGCCGGCCGCCGCGTCGACAAGACCGGCCGCCGCCGGCCCCTGATGGTGCTGGGCTACTCCATATCCGGCGCGGTGCGCCCCCTGATGGCGCTGGCCATGGCGCCCTGGCAGGTGGTGGCGGTGCGCGTGACTGACCGGGTGGGCAAGGGCCTGCGCACCAGCCCGCGCGAGAGCCTGCTGGCAGCCGTGGCCACGCCAGAGACCCGCGGCCGCATCTACGGCTTTCACAACGCCATGGACACATTAGGGCAGGTCTTCGCCCCGCTGCTGGTCATCGGCCTGGTGTGGCTGCTGCACGGCAACCTGCGCCTCATCTTCGTGCTGGCGGCCCTGCCCGGGCTCATCGGCTTGGGGCTGGTGGCCCTGTTCGTGCGCGAAGCCAAAGACAGCCATCCCCACCCCCGTGCGCGGCCCTTCAGCTGGGTGCCGCCGCCCGAGATCAGGCCCCTGCTCATCCCCCTGGCCATCTTCACCCTGGGCGCGGCCAGCGACATGTTCCTGTTGCTGAAAGTGAGCCGCGAACACGGCTCAGTGACCACCCAGGCCCTGCTTTGGTCCTGCCTGGCCATGGTCAAGGTGATGAGCGCCCTGGCCGGCGGCCCGGTGGTGGACCGCATCGGCGCCCGCCCCACCATCACCCTGGGCTGGCTGGTCTACATCGCCATCTACCTGAGCATGGCCTTCTTCAGCGACCCCTTTGTGGTGGGCGCGCTCTTCCTGGTCTATGGCCTCTTCCATGGGCTCACCGAAGGGCCGCAGAAATCGCTGGTGGCTGCCCTGGCCAGCCAGCGCAGCAAGGGCACCTGCTTCGGCTGGTACGGCCTGGTCACGGGCGTGCTGTCCCTGCCGGCAGGCCTGATCTTTGGCTGGCTGTGGGACCGCTTTGGCCAAGAGGTGGCCTTCTCCACCAGCGCGGGCTTTGCCGCAGTGGCGCTGGTGGCCCTCTGGCTGGTGCCGCTTAAGCCGCGCCGCGGCAAGGCCTGAGCGCGCCCAGGGCGCTGAGCTCTCAAAGGATGGAGACCATGGCTGAAGAGCCCATTCCCGCTCCTGACAGCACCGCCCTGCGCGTGGCCCTGTGGCGGGCCCTGCATGTGGAGGCGGATGCGCCACCCCACGTGTTCGAGGATGTGCTGGGCCTCAAGCTCGCGGACCCGGCCGAGGGCTGGCGCGACCGGCCAGACATGGGCCCCTTCACGCGGCCCTTCCGCGCCTCCATCCTGGCCCGTGCGCGCTTCATCGAAGACCTGGTCGAGGAGCAGGCGGCCCAGGGGGTCGGGCAATACGTCATCCTGGGCGCGGGCCTGGACACCTTCGCCCAGCGGCGGCCCGAGCTCGCCGCGGCCATGACGGTGTTCGAGCTGGACCAGCCCGGGCCGCAAGCCTGGAAGCGCCAGCGCTTGGAGGCCCTGGGGCTGGGCATCCCGCCCCATCTGCGGCTGGTGCCGCTGGACTTCGAGACCGGCCAGCCCTGGCTGCCGCGCCTGGTCGAGGCGGGCTTTGATGCCAGCCTGCCTGCGGTGGTGGCCTCCACCGGCGTCAGCATGTACCTGAGCCAAGAGGCGGTCGCGGCCACCCTGCGCCAAGCCGCCGGCCTGGCGCAGGGTTCAACCTTTGTCATGTCCTTCTTGCTGCCCATTGAGAGCGCCGACCCCGAGCTCAGGCCCGGCATCGAGCGGGCCGCCGCTGGCGCGCGCGCGCAAGGCACGCCCTGGCTCAGCTTCTTCATGCCCGAGGCGATGCTGGCGCTGGCCCGCGAAGCGGGCTTCAAGCAGGCGCGGCATGTGTCGGCCGAGGCCCTGGCCCAGCGCTACTTCGCGGGCCGTGCCGACGGCCTGCGCCCGCCCAGCAATTCTGAGGAGCTGCTGGTCGCTGGCGCCTAGCCAGGCGCTCCCCCTCTCGTCCCGGCCTTGGCTGCCTGGGCTTTGGTACAAGATGATACATCTGCCCGGCAATCAGCCCTGGCAGCCCCGCCGTAAATCCGTAGAGAGGGGGCCAAGGTGGCCCCGCTGACTCTTTAAGGAGGCCCCATGAAGAAGCTCTTGATCGCGGCCGGATTTGTAGCGCTTTTGGCCCTCCCTTTTGCCGCCAGCGCGGCAGCGATGGTCGGCGCGCCCGCGCCCGATTTCTCCCTGATGAGCTCCACGGGCAAGGCCGTGGAGCTGAAGGATTATAGCGGCAAGCTGGTGGTGCTTGAATGGACCAACCAGGGCTGCCCCTTTGTGCACAAGCATTATGACAGCGGCAACATGCAGAAGCTGCAGAGGGAGTACACGGCCAAGGGCGTGGCCTGGCTGACCATCAGCAGCTCGGCCAAGGGCAAGGAAGGCTATTTCGCGGGGCCCGCGGACGCCCAGGCTTTCATCGACAAGAACCACGCCTTCATGACCGCCCTGCTGCTGGACCCCCAGGGCAAAGTGGGGAGGGCCTACGGCGCCAAGACCACGCCAGCCATGGTAGTGCTGGCCAAGGACGGGACCATCGCTTATAAGGGCGCCATTGATGACAAGCCCAGCACAGACCAGGCCGACATCGCCGGCGCCCACAACTACGTGGCCGCGGCCCTGGACGAGCTGATGGCAGGCAAGCCGGTGAGCGTGCCCCAGACCCGCAGCTATGGCTGCTCCGTCAAATACTAGCGGCCGCGCTGCCGCCTTCCCCATCCTTGGAGCCACGATGAGGGCTATCCCAGCACCTTGGGCGCTGCTGGCGGCGCTGATGATGCTCCCGGCCTTGATGCCGGCTTCGGCCAAGGAGCCGGCCAAGGCCAGCCTCATCGCTGAATCCCAGGGCTTTGTGCCCGGCCAGGCCTTCACCGTGGCCCTGCGCCTGGCCCTGGACCCGGGCTGGCATACCTATTGGAGGGACCCGGGCGACGCCGGCCTCCCTACCACCCTGCAATTCACCCTGCCCCCCGGAGTGCACGTCGGGGCCTTGCAATGGCCCAAGCCCAGGGTCTTCAAAGCCGCGGGAGATCTGACCTGCTATGGCTACGAAGGCAAGGCGCTGCTCTTGGCTGCAATCACCGTGGACCCAGGTTACAGCGCTGAGAGCCTGGCCTTGCGCGCCAAAGCCACTTGGCTGGTGTGCAAGGACATCTGCCAGCCGGGCAAGGCGGATGTGGCCCTGGTGCTGCACCGCCAGAAGGCCTTTGCCGCCTCTGCCCAAGCCCCCCTCTTTGCCCGTTTGCGGCCCGGCCTGGGCCAGCCGCCAGAGGGCTATCTGCCTTCAAAGGCGCGCTAGCCAAGCCTGGAATTTTGGGCTACCACAATCTTTCTGGCAGCGCTATCATCAGGGCATTCTATTAAGCCCCGGCCACCGTCCCATCAATCATGAGGGGGATGCCATGCTCTCTTCGCTCTATTCAGACGTTCCTTTTTTCCCGGCCCAGCGAAGCTTCCTGGATGCCAAGCTCTACCTCTTGGCTCTGGCCTTTGCTCTCGGCAACCTGCTGCTGCCCATGGCCGTGCACGCGATGCCGCAAGGCGGGCTCATCTTCTTGCCGCTCTTCTTCTTCACCCTGGTGGCCGCTTATGCCGAAGGCCTCAATGCCGGGCTCCTGGTGGCCCTAGCCTCGCCCCTGCTCAACACCGCCCTCACGGGCATGCCGCCCTTGGGCCTGCTGCCCCTCATCCTGCTCAAATCGCTCTTCATCGCCATTGCCGCCGCGCTCAGCGCCGCGCGCTTGAGAAGAATAAGCCTGCCTGCCATCGCCGGCCTGGTGCTGGCCATGCAGGCCCTGGGCGCGCTCGCGGAATGGGCGCTCTTGGGCAGCCTGGCTGGGGCCCTGCGCTCTGCCTGGCTCGGCATCCCCGGCATGCTGATCATGAGCCTCGGCGGCTATGCCCTGCTGCGGTGGATGGCCCGCCTGCGCAACAAAGAGGGCCAGGCGCTATGATCTATCGCACCCTGGCCGGCGAAAGGGTCTCCCAGCTGGGCTTTGGCGCCATGCGCCTGCCCCTGCAGGGCGAAGCCATTGATGAGAAGGAAGCCATCCGCATGATCCACCATGCCCTGGACCAGGGCATCAACTACGTGGACACGGCCTGGGTCTACCATGGCGGCGAGAGCGAGAGCCTGGTGGGCAAGGCGCTGAAGGGCGGCTGGCGCAGCAAGACCTTTGTGGCCACCAAGTCGCCGGTCTGGGCGGTGGAGAAGGAAGCGGATTTTGAGGGCTTCTTGGACCGGCAGCTGGCCAAGCTGGGCACGGACCATGTGGACTACTACCTGCTGCACGCGCTCAATGCCGGCACCTGGGCCAAGTGCCAGCAGCTGGGCGCCATCAGCTTCTGCCAGCGGATGAAGGAGGCCGGCAAGCTGCGCCACTTCGGCTTCTCCTTTCATGATGAGCTGCCGGTGTTCAAGGACATCGTGGCCGCCCATGACTGGGAGTTCTGCCAGATCCAGTACAACTACCTGGACAGGCAGGAGCAGGCCGGCCTGGAGGGCCTCAGCCTGGCGCGCGCCAAGGGCATCGACATCGTGCTGATGGAGCCCCTGCGCGGCGGCAAGCTGATCTCGCCCCTGCCCCAGGCCGTGCTGGACCTGTGGAAGGCCGCGCCCGTGCAGCGCTCAGCCGTGGAATGGGCCCTGGGCTGGGTCTTCAGCCACAAGGAGATCGGCGTGGCCTTGAGCGGCATGAGCAGCATGCAGCAGCTGGAGCAGAACCTGGAGATCGCCGGCCGCCTGGGCCCCGGGGCCTTCACTCCTGAAGAGATGGCGATGATCGACCGCACCGAGGAGCTGTACCGCGCCAACAGCCGCATCAGCTGCACGGCCTGCCGCTACTGCATGCCCTGCCCCAATGGTGTCGACATCCCCCGCAACTTCAAGGTGTGGAACGAGCTCTACATGTTCGGCAAGAGCGAGGACGCGCTGGGCGCCTGGCATTGGATACCCGAAGGCGTGCGGGCCGACAAGTGCACGGCCTGCGGCAATTGCCTGAGCCTCTGCCCCCAGGCGCTCGACATCCCCGCGGAGATGAAGAGCATGGTGGCTGACTTTGCTGCCTGAGGGCATCACCCTGCGGCTCTATCAGCGCCAGGGCGCGGACGAGCGGGCCTGGCCGGTGCTCTTCGAGAGCTCCAAGCGATGGCTGCATCCGCTCTTTGAGCTGCAAGAATTCCTGGCAGCCCGCCCAGAGATAGCGCGCGAGAGCCTGTTCCTGCGCGACCGCGTCATCGGCCTGGCCGCCGCCCACCTCATCCTCAGCATGGGCATCCGGCAGGTGAAGACCGACCTGGCCAGCCAGCCGGCCCTGGCGCTGCTGAAGGGGCAAGGGGTGGCCACTGAGGCCATCCAGACCGTGGATGCCATCAGCTGCATCACCGAGGCCCTGCTCAAGGGCAAGGCCGACTTGCAAGAGATCCATCACCTGCTCGCCGAGCGCCGGGCCAAAGCCCTGGCCAGGCTGCAAAACCCCTCCTAGGACCCCCATGACCCCCAGCCAGCTCAAGCTGCCCTTCATCACCTATGGCACCACCCGCCTCGGCGACACCAGCATCCCCATGCAGGCCCGCGTCAAGCTGGCCTTGGCCGCCATGCAGAAGGGCATCTATTTCCACACCAGCTCATCGTATGGAGAGGCCATTGATGTGCTGGCCCAGGCCTTCAAGGCCGACCCGGTGCATGTCCCCAAGCTGATCATCAAGATCTTCGGCAACTCCGTGGAAGAGATGCGGGGCAATGTGCTCAAGTACATCCGGCTGCTGGGCGTGCCCTGCATCGAGGTGGCCCAGCTCTGCCCAGGCGGCGATGTGTGGGATCAGCTGGCCCAGGGCGGCGCCTGCTACCAGGCCTTCAAGCAGATGCAGGCCGAGGGCCTGGTGCGGCATTTCGTGCTGGAAGCCTTTCCCTGGACCTCGGCCAAGGCCCATGAGGCCCTCAAGGCCGGCCACCTGGACGGGGCCGTGGAGGCGCTGATCTTCTACTTCAACCCCCTGCAGCGCTTCGCCTCCAATGAGCTGTGGGACCTGGCGCGGGCCAAGGGCACGCCCTGGATAGCGCTGCGCACCGTGGGCGGCGGCGACCTCTACCAGTTGCGCGACATCCCTGGCGCAGCCTGGAAGCCCTATCTGCAGGAGCGCGCGGCGCAGGTGGCGCCCCTCTTTGAGAAGTCAGGGGCCAAGACCTGGCCGGAATTCTGCGTGCGCTTCGCGGCCAGCTTCAGCGGGGTGCTGGGCACCGTGGGCAGCAGCAGCAAGCTGGAGCGGCTGGAAGCCCTGCTCGCAGCCGCGGAAGGGCGCCAGCCCCTGCCCCAGGGCATCATCGATGAGCTGCTGGCCCTGCAGCGCGGCTGGTCCGAGAAGGTGGATGTGCCCTCAGAGCCCTGGAGCATGTGAAGCCAGGGCCCATGGGCCCGGCTCAGCGGCCCGCTCCCTAGGCGGGCTTCGCCACCACCACGTATTCCCCCTCAAATCGCATGCACACCTTGCCGGCGCTCTCCACTGTGCAGGCCAGGGCCACACGGCCGCGGCCTTTTCGGCTGAGCATGGCCCGCAAACGCTCCAAGTCCTTGGCGCTCGCGCCCTGGCAATGCGCGGTGAAGCCGGCCTCCACCGGCAGGATGAACTCTGCCTGCGCCTTCTGGATGACGATCTGGCCGGCCTGGCCGCTCTGCCGCAGGTAGGCCCACAACCAGGCCCAACCTGCCAGGATGGCGGCGGAATGCAGGCTGCCGCCAAAAGCCGTGCCTTTATGGTTGGAATTGGGGGCCAAGCCCGCGGCGAGAACCACCTCAGCGCCTGCTTGCGCGGCTTGCAAGCCCATGGCTTGGGTGAGGGGGATCTCCGCCAAGGCGGCATTCAAATCTTGCAGCATCTTCAGCACCTCAAGAGGGTCTGTTCACAAGCATTTATCCTAGACCTGCCGAACAGGGCCGTCAAATTGAAAGCCATCAGCCCAGGGCTGCCGTGCATTCCCTGGCATGGCGCGCAGAGCCGCGGTATAATTTCTAATCCGCACCTCCCTTGCTCTTGCCGCGCATGCCCCCACCAACAACCAGCATGAGTTCGCGTGCCCGGCTTGCCCTCAGCAGCCTAGCCCTGCTGCTGCCAGCATGGCTCATGGCCATGCCCTATCCGCTGCACGTTGTGAACACGAACCAGCTGCAGACCTCCACCGGCTGCCCCATGCGGCTGACCGGCATGGATGTCGATGGCGTGGAATGGGATGTCTTCGGCAGAGGGCCCTGGCCCAACAGCCATGGCGGGGTGACTGTGACAGTGAATGTGGCGGCCACTGTGTGGGGCGCCAACTTCATACGCCTACCGCTGTGCCAGGATTTCTGGTTCGGCGTCCCCAACCAGCAATCAGACCAGAATGACCCCGGGCTCACCTTCACCGCGCAATCCTACCGCGCCATCGTGGATGCCGTGGTGGCCGAATGCAATGACCTCAACATCTATGTGGACATCGACCTGCACCGCTCCGGCAACGGCACCTGGGGCAGCGCCTATCAGCAATGGTCCATGCCTGATGCCAACAGCACAGCCTTCTGGGCGGATGTGGCCGCCCGCTACGCCAACAACCCCTCTGTCCTCTTCGGCCTCTTCAACGAGCCCCATCCCACCACCAATGACACCATCGGCGGGCCGCGCAACTGGCAGGTCTGGGCCTCGGGCGGCTTGGCCGATGAGGGCTTTGCCACCCCGGGCTTCTGGAGCCTGCTGGGCACGGTGCGCAACACGGGCGCCAACAACATCGTCATCATCGGCGGCTGCAACTTCGCCGAGGACTTAAGCGGCGTGGTGGCCAATGCCATCACGGACACGGCCTCGGGCAGCGGCATCATGTGGGACGGCCACATCTACTATGGCTCGCCCGGCAGCTGGGAGAATGACTTTGCCCCAGCCCTGCAAGTGGGGCCCATCCTTGCCGGCGAATTCGAGGGCCCGCAGGGCGAGGCTGTCCCAGGCGCCTTTGACAAGCAGGTGATGGGCTGGCTGGATGGCAACAATGCCGAGAACACGGTCATGAGCGGCTCGGCCTGGACCATGGACGTCTACCCGCCCGGCATGCTCACCCTGATCACGGACTGGAATTACACCCCTTCCCTGGCTCATGGCGTGCCGGTGATGGGCTGGCTCACCTCCACCGCCCGCGCCAACTGCATGTCCTACACGCCCAGCCCCAGCTTCACGGCCTCGCCCATCTGGTCAGCCACGCCCACAGCCACCGCATCCCCCAGCCCCACCCCGGCCGCGGGATTCTGCCCTTCAGTGATGGTGGATGACTTCAATGACCTGAGCCGCAATGGCGCTGAGCCAGCCCGCACCAACCTGATGGGCGGCCAATGGGGCTTCAACCTCTCGGCGGCCAGCGCCAGCGTGTCCTATCCCTCGCCTGGCGCCAATGGCACGGCTTACGGCGCCCTGGTGGCGGGCAGCGTCACCAGCGCCTCGGGCTACGCGGTCTACACCTGCAGCCTGCTGGCCAGCCAAGGCCCGGTGAACATCATGTCCGCGGGCGGGGCCGGGCTGGAGCTGTGGATGTACGGCGACGGCAACGGCTACCGTGTCAGCGTGATGACCTCCGCGGTGAGCGACTACAACTACTATGGCGCCTTTGTCACGCCCACGGCAGGCGTTTGGGCCCTCTACAAGCTGCCCTTCAGCAGCCTCACCCGCGACCCCAGTTGGGGCACCCAGACCGGCTTGCCGCTCAACCCGGACGGGCATGACGTGATCGGCCTGCAGCTCGTGACCATGGGCGGCTACGTGGGCAGCTTCAGCTACGGGGTGGATGAGATCGGCTTCTTCTGCGCCACGCCAACGCCCACGGCCAGCCCCAGCGCATCCCCCACCCCCACTCAGACCGCATCACCCAGCCCGACGCCCACCATCACGCCCAGCCCTAGCGCCACGGCCTCTGCCACCGTCAGCCCGACCTACAGCTTCACGCCGACCATCACAGCCAGCCCCACCCTCACGGCCAGTGCCACGCCCGGCATGGGGCCGAATCAGATCATCAAGCTGGTGGCCGCGCCCAACCCCGGGCCCACCACGCTCTATGTGCTGCTCAAGGGGCCGGCCGATGGCCTGCGGCTGCGCGCCTACTCGCAAGCCCTGGTGTGCGTGGGCGAAGCGACCATCACGGCCAGCTTCGCCGCCGGCTGGAACAAGGCTGCCTTGCCCAAGGCCTGGGCCTCGCGCCTGGCCAATGGCGCCTATTTCCTGGTGGCCCAGCCCCTGCGCTCTGGCCAGGCCGGCCGCTGGTGCAAGCCTGTGACCCTCTTCATCCTGCGCTAGACCGCCCGGCGGGGCGCTGCTGCCCCCCTCTTCTCAGGTTCCCAATGTCCCAGCCCAAAGGCCGCCAAGGCCAGTGGTTCTTCGCCGCCCTCGGCATCGTCTTTTTGGCCAATGGCGTGCTCTGCCTGGCGCCCAGCCTGCGCCAGGGCCTGCCCTTTGCCAGCATCTTCGAGCATGACAGCCCCGGGGTAGCCATCGCCTCCCTGGCCTTCGCCGCCTACTGCGCCTGGCGCTATGCCCGGTTGCGCAAGCTCAAGCCTTAGCCCTGCAAAAAGAAAGAGCCCGGCTCGCAGGAGCCGGGCTCTTTCTTTTTCTGGTGGCAGGCTACTTGGCTTTGGCCGCCAGGTAGCGCTTGATGAGCGCGTTGGTGCTGCTGTCGTGCCTCAGCTCCGCGCCGCCGGCCAGCTCAGGGATGATCTTGCTGGCCAGCTCCTTGCCCAGCTGCACGCCCCACTGGTCAAAGGGACCCACGCCCCACACCGCGCCCTGGGTGAACACGCTGTGCTCGTAGAGCGCCACCAGCTTGCCCAGGCTCTCGGGCGTCAGGCGCTCCATCAGGATGGTGGTGCTGGGCCGGTTGCCCTCAAAGGTCTTGTGCGGCACCAGCCATTCGGGCGCCTTCTCGGCCCTGAGCTGCTCAGCGCTCTTGCCAAAGGCCAGGGCCTCGGCCTGGGCAAAGACATTGCTCATCAGCAGGTCGTGGTGCTGGCCCAGCGGGTTCAGGCTCTGGCTGAAGGCGATGAAGTCGCAGGGGATGAGCTTGGTGCCCTGGTGGATGAGCTGATAGAAGCTGTGCTGGCCATTGGTGCCCGGCTCGCCCCAATAGATGGTGCCGGTCTGGTAGTCCACCCGCGCGCCATCCAGGGTCACCTGCTTGCCCAGGCTCTCCATGGTCATCTGCTGCAGGTAGGCGGGGAAGCGCTTCAGGTACTGGTCATAGGGCAGCACCGCCGTGGTCTCGGCGCCCAAGAAGTTGTTGTTCCACACGCCCAGCAAGCCCATCAGCACCGGCAGGTTCTTTTCAAAGGGCGCGCTGCGGAAGTGCTCGTCCATGGCATGGAAGCCGGAGAGCAGGGCCCGGTAATTGGCCTCGCCGATGGCGATCATGGTGGAGAGGCCGATGGCGCTGGTCATGCTGTAGCGGCCGCCCACCCAGTCCCAGAAGCCGAACATGTTGGCGGTGTCGATGCCGAACTTGGCCACCTCGGCCGCGTTGGTGCTGACGGCCACGAAGTGCTTGGCCACCGCCGCCGGGTCCTTGAGCGCGGCCAGGGCCCAGGCGCGGGCGCTCTGGGCGTTGGCCATGGTCTCCTGGGTGGTGAAGGTCTTGCTGCTGATGATGAACAGGGTCTCGGCCGCGTCCAGGTCGCGGGTGGCCTCGGCAAAGTCGGTGCCGTCCACGTTGCTGACGTAGCGGAAGCAGAGGCCGCGCTGGCTGTAAGAGCGCAGGGCCTCGTAGGCCATGACCGGGCCCAGGTCCGAGCCGCCGATGCCGATGTTGACGATGTTGCGGATGGGCTTGCCGGTGTGGCCCTTCCATTCGCCAGCGCGCACCTTGGCGCTGAAAGCCGCCATCTTGTCCAGCACCGCGTGCACCTCGGGCACCACATCCTTGCCGTCGACGATGATGGCCTGGCCCTTGGGCGCGCGCAGGGCCACGTGCAGCACCGAGCGGCCCTCGGTGATGTTGATCTTGTCGCCGCGGAACATGGCATCGATGCGCTGCTTGAGCCCTGCCTCCTCTGCCAGCTTGAGCAGCAGGCCCAGGGTCTCGTCAGTGACGCGCTGCTTGCTGTAATCAAAGTAGAGGCCCAGGGCCTCCACGGCCAGCCGCTCCCCGCGGCCAGGGTCTTGGCCAAAGAGCTGGCGCAGGGTGGCGCCCGCCTGCTTCTGGGCATGGGCTTGCAAGGGCTTCCAGGATGCCAGCTGCGAAGCCAGCGCGGTCTTGTTGGGCATTCTCATCTCCTTGATGGCGTTGATGGTTGAGGGCTCGGTCAATCCTTGCCGAAGACCAGCAGCTTGAAGCTGCCGGGGATCATCTTGGGCCGGCTGTGCTCATCCTTGGCCGTGGCAGAGAGCGGCAGCGGCTCAAAATCCGCGGCGGGCAGGAAGAGCAGATGGGTCTTCAGGTCCAAGGCCATGGTGCGGGAGCCAGGCTGGGTGTGCACCGGCGCCAGGGGGCTGAAATTGCCCTTCTCGCCCTTGACGGCAGCCCACAGCGTGCCGTCCCCGCAGCTGTGGAAGACCATGCCCGTGCCAGGGTCGTAGGCCGAGGCGTCCACCTTGGCGCCAATGGGCAGGCTGGCCTTCATCTTGCCGCTGGCTGCATCCATGAGCAGGGCCATGCGGTTGTGGCAGCCCACGAAGAGCGTGCCGCCCTCCACATCCATGCTCAGGCTGGAAGGCTCCTGGCCCGGCGCCAGCGAGCTGCGGCTCAAGACCTTGCGGGCCTGGGCGTCAATGGCCAGCAGCTCCGCTTTATCCTCAAGGTTCACATACACCGTGCCCTTGCCGTCCACGACGCAGAATTCCGGCTTGCCGCCCAGGTCCAGCGTGCCAGCCACCTCGCCCTTGGCCGCATCAATGAAGACCGCGGCGCCGGCCTCGCCGCTGAAGGCCACCACCTGCCCGCTGGCAGGCTCAAAGGCGATGGCATCCACCCCTGGCTTGGCCTTGATGCTCTTGATGATGGCCAGGGTCTTCAGGTCGAAGACCACCACCGCCCCTGCCTTGCCGTCGCTGATGTAGCCGCGGCCCAGGGCCGGGTTGAGGGCCACGCCGTGGATGCCCTGCAAAGGGGCCACCTGGCCCACCAGGGTGTCAGAATCGAGGTCCACCACCATCACCCGGTCGCCGTGGGTCACATACAGGCGCCGGCCAGCGCTGTCAGCGATGGCATAATCCCAGCCCTTGTCACCAGCCAGGGGCAGGGTCCTCATCAGGTGATAGCCCGCTGCCAGCAGGGGCGAGCAGAGCAAAAGCAAGGTGCCAAGGAGCAAAGAGCGCCGCATAACGCCTCCAAAGTGTGACGGGCCGGCTCGCCGCCTTTTTGCGAGCTGAAGGATTCTAAACCAGAATGGGCCGCCAGCCAAGCCGCCATGCGGCTTTCGCATCCGCGCGGGGCCAGCGCCCAGCATTAACGGGTTCCGCGCCCGCAGCCCTGTATGGTAAGATTGCCTGCCATCTCTCCGATCGCCCTCCCTTGAAGGTGCCATGCTAGACCCCAAGATCAGCTGGCGGGCATTGCCCCTCAACTTGGCCAATGCCCTTTTGCCCGGCATCCTCATCGCCCTGCTGGGCAGCCTGGCCCGCACCGAAATGACGCTGGTGATGAACCTGGGCTTCACGAAAGCCTCGCTCACCTCCATGGCCGTGGGCGCCATGCGCGATTCCAGCCTCTTCTGGCTGAGCCTGTTCCTGCTCATGCTGGCCCGGCCAGGGAGCTGGCCGTTCAGAGCCCTGGGCCTGCTGGCCCATGCCATGTTCCAAGCCAGCCTGCTCTGCATCTTCGCCTCCTGGCTCTCCTATCACACCTCCCAGAGCCGCCTCAACCCTGAGCTGCTCGAGTTCTTGAACTGGGATGTTCTGAAGACCTTCCTCGGCTCATGGATAGGCCTCTACCTGGTGCTGGGCATGGCCCTGCTGGCCCTGCTGGCCTGGTATTTCCATCTCTGGCTCAAGGACTGGCAAGACCCATCCAGCCAAGCCCTGAGGCCCTGGGTGCGGGCCCTGGCCCTGGGGCTGGCCGCCGATGGGCTCTTCATGGTCTGGTGGGATGTCCGGCTCTTCCAGATCGAGCCCGCCAGCGCAGCCTACAACCAGTACAAGATCTCGGAGACCGTGGCCCACGCCAAGATCCCCTTCTTGGCCGAGCTGGCCGATTCCCCGCTGGTGGAGATCCCCGTCTCGCTGCACACCATGATCTCCAGCTCCGATGCCCAGGGCGGCAGCTACACCTTCTTCCCCAACCCTCAGGCCTACACCCCGGCGGAGCGGAGATTCCTGGAAAGAGCAGGCCTGACGCCCGCCGGCGCCCCGGATCATTCCGTGCTGGCCCCGCTGAAGGCCGCCAACCAGGCCAAGGCCGCGGCGGCCCGCAGAGAGCCGGTGTACACGCGCGTGGTGCTCATCCTGGTGGAATCCTTGGACCGCGACTACCTGCACACCTACAACCACCAGATCCCGCCCCAAGACTCGGCTTTCATGGACAGGATGCTGCGGGAGTATCCGCACCTGGACAGCTTCTGCACCAGCATGGCGCCCACCGACTTCGGCATGTATGCGCTCTACCATTCGCGCCTGGACAACGACCCCACGCTCTTCTTCCACATGGAATTCCTGCATGAGAACCTGGTCAGCCTGGCGGCCAAGCAGGGCTATGCCACCTGGATGGTGGGAGGGGCCTCCTGGTTCTTCCAGAACCACATCCACAGCTACCCCGAGTTCTTCCATTTCAGCCACCTTGAGGCCATGGAGTCCATGCGGCGCCATTTTCAGAAGGACGAGTCCCGCCTCTGGACCTGGGGCTACCCGGATGACATCGTGCTTCAGGATGCCATCCGCATCCTGGAGCAGCAGCAGCAGCGCCGCACCTTCATGGTGGTCAAGCTCTGCAACACCCACAACCCCTATTACTGCAACGCCCAAGGCCCGGACCAGGCGCAAGAGGACGGGCAGGCCCGCGACCAAGTCCTCTGCGCCATCCAGAGCGATGACCAAGCCATCGCCAGCTTCCTGGCCGACCTGCGCCAGAAGGGCCTGTGGGACGAGCATACCCTGGTGGTGCTGACCGCGGACCACAGCCCGGCTTTCACGCTGGACTACGAGAATGTGCTGGATCGGGACTTTGAGCCCCTGGACTGGGTGCCCATCACCTTCATCACCCCCAACCCGCGGCCCTTTAAGCGGCTGGACCCGAAGGGGGTCTGCTCGCAGATAGACCTGGCCCCCACGCTGCTGCCCTTGATGGGGGGCGAGGCGCCGGCCTACTTCATGGGCCGCGACCTGCTGGCCCGCCGCGGCCCGGGATGTGCCGTGGGCAGCTTCAATGGCCGGCTCGCGCTGCGCCTGCAGGACGGCACCCGCGCCCTGGTCAAGCGCGACCCCACGGAGAGCGAGGAGGGCGACGAGAGCCTCGCCGAGAGCGCTCTGCGCAAATGGGCGCACAACTATGAGTCGGCTGCCGTCTTCGGCCGCAAGGCCTGGAACAAGAGCCGGCCCAGCTGGGGGTATTCCGGGGCGGATTGACCCCGGGCCGCCCCGAGCCAAGAGGAGCCCATGAAGAAGCTATTGCAAGGCATCGCCGCCTTCCGCGCCCAGCGCCGCCCGGAGCAGGTGGCCTTCTTCGCCGAAGCCGCGCTGAAGCACGCCCCGGATGCCATGATGATCGCCTGCGGCGATTCGCGGGTGGTGCCCAATGTCTTCGCCTCGGCCGACCCCGGCGACCTCTTCGTGCTGCGCAACGTCGGCAACCTGGTGCCCCCCCACCAGGAGGGCGAGGCGCTCTCAGACAGCCAGGTGGGCGCGGCCATCGAGCAGGCCGTGGTGCGCCTCAAGGTGCGGGATGTGATCGTCTGCGGGCACAGCAGCTGCGGCGCCATGGCAGGCCTGCTGGAGAGCCCTGAGCGCCTGGGGGCGGAGGCGCCCCATCTCTGCGACTGGCTCAGCCACGCCCGGCCGGCCCTGGAGGCCGGCAGCTTTGCCGGCGACTTCAGCGGGCTCCCGCCCCACGACGCCCTGTCCCAGCGCAACGTGCTGCTGCAGCTCAAGCACCTGATGAGCTACCCCTTTGTGGCCGCTGCCGTGGCCGGGGGCCGGCTCAGGCTGCACGGCTGGTGGTTCGACATAGCCACCGCCGATGTCTTTGCCTGGCGCGAAGCCCAAGGCCGCTTCTGCCTGCTGGACGAGGCCCTCATCGCCGAGCTGCTCAGATAAGAAGCCTTACCCTCAGGAGGCATTATGCGCGTTCGATGGATGCTGTTGGCGGCCTTGGCGCTGGCCGCCCCGGCCTTGCTGGCTGGCCAGCCTGGCAAGGCCGTGGTGGAAGAGCTGCAGGGCAGCGTGACCGTGCAGCACATGCAGCCGGATGGCAGCCTGGGCCAGCCCGAAGGCCTGGGCATCGGCGATGAGGCCCTGCCCGGCGACCGCCTGCAGACCGGGGCTGATTCCAGCCTGGTGCTGACCCTGGACGATGGCACCCACCTGGAGCTGGCCCAGGACAGCGACATCACCTTGAAGGCCCTGGACGAGGCGGCAAGCGGGCGCACCACCCTGCTCTCCATGGCCAAGGGCTTCTTCCACGCCGTGGTGGCCAAGCTGGAGGATGGCGACCGCTTTGAGCTGGCGACCCCCAATGCCGTGGCCGCGGTCAAGGGCACGGAGTGGGACGCGGAGATCAAGGATGGCAGCACCTCGGTGGGGGTGCATGAGGGCACGGTCTGGATGGGCGATGGCTCGGGCCAGGCCAGCCGCGTGCTGGCCAAGGGCTTCATTGCCAGCGCCGGGCCGGCCGGCTTGGGCCAAGCCCGCGCCTGGACAGAGCAGGAGCGCGCGGCGCGCCTCGCGTTCCTGGGCGGCCTGCGCAGCCGCCGCCTGCAGTACATCCAGAACCACCCCCGCCTGCGCCAGCAGCTTAAGCGCTGGAAGGCCCGCCGCGAGGCCTGGCGCCAGGCAGCGCTCAAGCGTCGCCTGGCCATCCGCAAGCACCTGAGCGAGGCCCAAGTCCCCCGCCGCCGGGCCCAGCGCCAGAAGGCCCGCCAGCAGCATGCCAAGGAGCGCGAAGCGCTCAAGAAAGAGCCCGCGCCCGGCGAGAAGTAGCAGAGCCCCTCATCCCCTTCAAGGCCCGCATGCCCGTCTTCTTATTCACAGACATCGAAGGCTCCACCGGCAAGTGGGAGCTCTACAAGGAGGCCATGAACCGGGTCATCGCGCGGCACTACGCGCTGATGGACGAGATCGTGCCCCGGCATGGCGGCCGCATCATCAAGAAGACCGGCGATGGCATCTTCGCCCTCTTCCCCGACCCGGTGGAGGGCGAGCCCTGCGCCGGCCTGGCCTGCGCGCTGGAGCTGCAGCGCCACTTTCAGGATGAGGAATGGCCCGGGGTGGGCGAGCTGCGCGTGCGCATGGGCCTGCACCTGGGCCAGGCCATGGAGATGGCCGGCGACTTCTACGGCCCCACCGCCAACCGCACCGCGCGGCTGATGGCCCTGGCCTGGGGCGGCCAGATCCTGGCCTCCGAAGACCTGCAGCGCCAGGCCGCGCTGCCGCCAGATGCCCGCTGGGTGGACCTAGGCGTGCATCAGGTCAAGGACCTGCCTGAGCCCCAGCATCTCTTCGGCATGGTGCACCCGGCCCTGCGCCTCATCGACTTTCCCCCACCGAAATCGCTCTCCAGCCGCCTCAACAACCTGCCCGAAGCCGCTGGGCCCCTGCTGGGGCGCGAGAAGGAGCTGGCCCAGCTGGCCCGCCTGCTGGCCGACCCGCAGAGCCGCCTGGCCTGCCTGCTGGGCAGGGGCGGCATGGGCAAGACCCGCCTGGCCTTGCAGGCCGCCGCCGCGGCCGCCCCGGCCAGCCGGGACGGGGTGCACTACGCTGACCTCGCGGGCCTGGATGACCCGGAGCAGCTGCCGGCGCGCCTGGCCGCCTCGCTCAAGCTGGCGCGGGGGGCGGAAGACCCCCTGGCCCTGCTGCTGGGCTTCCTCAAGGACAAGCAGCTGCTGCTGGTGCTGGACAGCCTGGACAAGGTGGCAGGCCGCAGCAGCGCCCTGCTCAGCATCCTGGAGGGCGCCCCTGGCGTGCGGATGCTGGCCGCCTCCTGCCGCCGCCTTGACCTGCAGGAGGCCGTGGTGGAAGTGGCCGGCCTGGGCCTGCCCAAGGAGCCCAAGGCCGCCGACCTGGAGCAGTGCCCCGCGGGTGCGCTGTTCCTTAAGCAGGCAATGCGCGTCAACCCTTCCTTCGCGCTCAAGCCCGAGGACAAGCCCGAGCTGCTGCGCCTGCTCATCCTGCTGGAGGGCATGCCGCTGGGCCTGGAGCTGGCCGCGGCCTGGGCGCGGCTGATGCCCCTCAAGACCATCGCCGACCGCGTGGAGAAGGACCCCCGCTTCCTCTCCAGCTCGCGCCAAGACCTGCCCGAGCGCCAGCGCAGCTTGAAAGCCCTCTTTGAGCACGCGCTCTCCCTGCTCGGCCCCCGCGAGAAGGAGGCCTTGGCCAGGCTCTCCGCCATCCAGGGCCCCATCACCGCCGCCGGCGCCCTGGCCGTGGCCAAAGCCGGGCCCGAGCTGCTCTCGAGCCTGGCGGACCGCTGCCTGCTGAGGCCGGACGGCGCGTCCTTCTTCATGTCGCCGCTCACCCGCAGGCTGGCCTCCTTCAAGCTGGCCGAGGACCCGGCCCGGCGCGAGGATGCCCTCAGCCTGCACGCCGCCTTCTTCTGCCGCCTGGCCTGGGACCAAGCCCGCGCCACGCGCGGCTTCCTCACCGCCGCGGCCCTGGCCGAGCTGAGGCAGGCCGCCCAAGACCTGGAGCTGGCCTGGGACCGGGCCGTGGGCAAGGCCTGGATCCGCGAGCTGGGCATGGCCCAGCAGGGGCTGCGCCCCTACCTGGACGCCCAAGGCCTGGGCCATGCCTGGGGCCCGCGCCTGGAGCAGGCCCTTGCCCTGTGGGAGGGCTCTGAGTCCCGGCTCTTCGGCGGCCTGGATCCGGATGTCTCCCAGGCGGCCTTCGCCGGCATTCTGGCCTGCCTGGCCGACTGCCGCTTTCATGTGGGCAAGGCCGATGAGGCCCTGGGGCTGATGGAGCGAAGCCTGCGCCTCAACCGCCAGCTGGGCCGGCGCGCCGACGCCGCCTACGCCCTGGTGCGCAGCGCCGTGTTCCTGGGGCCTGAGGATGGCCGCCGCGCGGGCTGCCTGGACGAGGCCCTGGCCCTCTACAAGGACGAAGGCGACCCCCATGGGGTGGCCTGGGTGCAGCGCAACCAAGGGCACCTGCTCTGCCGCCAGGGCCATCTCAAGGAGGGCCGGGCCCTCTTGGAGCAGAGCTTGGCGGCCTTCAAGGAGCTGGGCAACCCGCGCGAGCTGGCCTGGTGCCAGAGCGCCCTGGCCCAGGCGGCCCTGGATGCCGGCGAGGCCGAGCAGGGCATGGCTGGGCTCAAGAGGGCGCGCGACCTCTTCTTGGAGCTGGGCGATGTGGAGGGCGCGGGCTGGGCCTGCTATGCGCTGGGCCGCGCTGCTGCCCAGCGCTCCGCCTGGAAGGATGCCGAGGCATCCATGCTGCGCAGCCTGCGCCTCTTCACCCAGCTGCGGAACCCCAAAGCCAGGGCCGAGGCCCTGCGCCGGCTCTGCGAGATAGAGGCGGGCATGGGCGCCGTGGAGCAGGCCTTCAAGGTGGTGGACCAGATCATCACCGAGAGCGAAGCGGGCCAGGACTGGGGCGGCCAGGCCGCGGCCCTGCTGCAGAAGAGCCGGCTGCTGCGCCAGACCGGCCGCGGGGCCGAGGCCCTGCCCATGCTGGAGCAGGCGCGCCACGCCTTTGCCCAGGCCGGCTCCGCGGCCGGAGAGGCCTCCTGCCTGGAGGACCTGGCCATGGCCCTGCAGGAGCAGGGCGAGGGCGGCAGGGCGCGCCTGGCCCTGGAGCAGGCCATCCAGGGCTATTCCAGCTGCGGCAATCCCGAGGGCGAGGCGCGGGCCCTGGTGCGCATGAGCGACCTTGACCTGGCCGAGAACAAGCTGGACAAGAGCGAAGCCTGCTGCCAGCAGGCCATCAAGATGAGCCGCATCGTCAAGCTGGGCGAGCACAGCCTGGCGGCCCTGCTGGGCATCGCCGCCCTCTACCAGCGCCAGGGCCGCATGTCCGAGGCCCTGCGCCTGGCCGTGCTCTGCGAGCGGGCGCTCCAGGAGGGCCTGCTGCCCGCGCCCCATCCCGGCTTCCACTCCAGCACGGTGAAGAAGGCCGAGGCCCTGCTGGCCCAGCTGGGAGCCAAGATCATGCAGAGCGTCATCGATGCCGCCCGCGCCAAGATAGCCAGCGAGGACCTGCGGCTGGCGCTCAAGGAGAGCATCGACAAGCTGGCCGCCTGACCCCAAAGGGAGCCATGAGCCCAGACCCAGACCAAGGCCAAGAGGAGCTCGCTGCCCAGCAAGTGGAAGACCCGGGCGCGCTCGCCCATGCCGGGGCTCCCAAGCCCCCCCGGGGCCGCCTGCTGGCCCCGGCCTGGGCCTTGAGCGGCTTGGCGGTCCTGGCCATGCTGGCGGCCACGGCCTGGGCCTGGGGCCAGGTGCCAGATTCAGCCCGCATCCCCATCCATTGGGGCTGGAACGGCCAGCCCAACGGCTATGCCGGCCGCGGCCCCGCGCTCCTGATGGCCCCCATCCTGGCCGCAGCCATGAGCCTGCTCTTGGGGATGCTCTCCCTGGCGAACCCCCGCCTGGCCGCGAGCCCGCCCACCCTGCGCGCCTACCGCGGCGTCTGGCTGGGCCTCATCAGCCTGCTGGCGCTCATCCATGCCTGCATGCTGGGCCTGGCCTTCGGCTACCCTGTGCCCATGCTGCAAGCGCTCATGGCCGGCCTGGGGGCCCTGCTGGCCTACACCGGCTTGGCCCTGCGCCAGGTGGAGCCCAACAGCCTCATCGGCATCCGCACCCGCGCCACCCTGGGCGACCCCGCGGCCTGGGCCCGCGCGCACAAGGCGGCTTCCCGGCCCTTCGCCATCCTGGGCGGCCTGCTCTTCTTCGGCGCCCTGCTGGACCTTCCCGCCGCCCTGCTGGGCGGCATCTTGATTGTGGGGCTGGCCGTGATCATGGCGCTGCTGCTGGTGAAGGCGCGCTGAGAGACCAGCGCCAACGATAACGCAAGATAGAAAGAGCCCGGCGCAATGCCGGGCTCTTTGTTTGTTCACTACCGCGAGTCCATTCCCCTAAACGTCCCCGCCCACGTCCATAATCTCTAATGTTAAACAAATGTTGGCGGGCCTTTTTACGCCTTTCCGCCCCCGAACAAGAGCATCATGGCCTCTTTGGCGCTGACCACTTCTTTAATCTCCACCGCCTCATAGAAAACCCTCCAGGCCG
>Ga0326728_10010377_pt1 | contig 21836 bp, 25 predicted proteins | sample MB3enrmetagenome_FD_207602 | JGI IMG/M metagenome (GOLD analysis project Ga0326728, IMG submission 207602) | Lab enriched peat soil microbial communities from McLean, Ithaca, NY, United States - MB31MN | ecosystem: Environmental > Terrestrial > Soil > Wetlands > Peat | place: USA: New York... | reverse complement strand
ATGAAGGCTCGGATGCGTGTATCGAAAACGTGAAACATCGATTGGCACGATTGATGAAGTTTTATACAGAATAAAAGATGCAAACCTGATTTTCACGCGAGTTGCAAAAAGGACAGTTTATTCCTCGAATGAGATCAAAAAGATGGCGAGTAGACCCGTTACCGTTATATTATTCATCCATAATTTTCATTTGCCCAGACCCATTAGCCTAAAAGAACTTCAGAACAATGCAATAATTGAAACAGCTCCTCAATCAATACAGGCAGTAAAAGAAGGGCAGTATAAGGATATCAAAAAAATTGGGCAAGTGGACCGCAAGCTTACCATTGCCTAACCTATGTTCGTAGCCTGATCAACATATCGATATGATTCCGGGGCGACAAAACCAGGTATCACGCGAGTTGGATCTACCGGTGTCTTGAAGACATCAAGATCCTTTATCTTGATCACAAATCCCACGTCCTTGTTTTTAAAATACTCGAAAAAGGAATTCCTATCGATTCCTGAGACTGATTGGCAGCGATTCCACAACGCTTCTGGATGATCTGCCACGATCTCGCCAATCAAGAACGACGCAACAACGTTGATCGGAATAGGATTCTCCTGTATGTCAGGCTCCTGTCGTCGTCGTGCGTGGCCCGGATGGCCAGCCTGCGGGTGGCCTCCTGCCGGTCGAGTGTTCGTGGCATGGCATCACGGTTGCCGCTACTGGGTTCACGATCGGCTGGGCCTTGATAAGCAACAATCGAAGGTATCTCGCAGGTGAGTCGCTATCGGATTCGATTCAACAGGTACTCTAAAATGAGGAGTTTCGCCGATCGATGTCAATCCCGTATTCGTGTAAACCAATCATTCGGTGTCTTGTGTATCCTGGATATTCTGCAAATCCTTTTCAATATTATTTTTGAGAAAGTCCAAAAGACCTTCCTTTAGCAAGTAATCATTCGCAGAGTCCGCATTCAATAGTTCGGACATTTTTCTCGAAAAGGAAGGGATATACGAAATTATTTCGAACAATGGAAGTCGAGTTTTCGCTTCTGTTGCATCAAATAATAATTCCATTACCGGAGTGCCGTCAAATAACAATGTCGTTCTCCAAATGAACCTGGGAAAAAAGCCAAGCAAGAGTTCATTTCGTTTCTGCTGTGGCAAGGTTTTGATAATCGGGGAGTGAAGGTATTCCTTTTTCAATTGATTAACGGACGAGATGTAACAATCCCACTCCCATTTGGTTTCATCTTGGATTTTGCTGTCAATAATCAAGGAGTAAATTTGATCGAGCAGAACCCTGATCTCAGAATAGGGATAACGGATCTTGTGATATAACGGAATCACGATGCTTTCTGGTTTGATTTCTATTGCTTCACCGCCTTCTTTCCTGTCTTCGCAGGTGAGGATTAAATGGTTTAATGAAGAACTGGGTTGGACTTCGTATTTTGCAAAAGGTCCTATGTTATCATCGTGAATGTAGAATTTATCGATCTTATTTCCAATTAAAGGGAATACGGCTTGGACAGGTTGATCTTCAAGCAAATGGTAACCAAGCATGGCAAGAGCATGAAAATCCTCTGTGATTTGCACCCCTAAAAATATCGGAAACCCCCCTCGAAGATAAGCATAGCACAAACCGAGAAAATCTTCGAGGGTTAGCGACTTTTCGGGGTTCTCCTCGAGATCAGTCACTTCAACTTCCATTCCGTATTCTTTTATTGCATTGATCACTTGGATCAGGTTCAACCCCGATGATGGCATAGGACGGTTAACGGAGAAACTCTTATTTGCTGCTTTGGTTATCTCAAACGGCGTTGGTAGATAATAATCATATTGATATGCAGTTTTTTCCAAAACAGACCAAAGAGCACTAGTTGCACACGCAGAAATAATTTGATCTTGTTCCTGAAATGCAAGGCTCTCGATCGATAGTTCGTTTCCGAAGAGATTGCTCGAATATTTTCGCAGGGTAAGAATATGACGGCACTCTGGGTTGGAGCCTGAATCTGTATTGCAATTTGTATCTTCGTACACCTTGACAAGAGTTCGGCCCATTAGATTCGGTATGGGTTTGATTACTGTGAATCCGAGGTAACTAGTTTGAAGTTTTTTTTCGTATTCCGAATCGTGGTTGATCAAATCATCAAGCGTGATTTCTGCATTGAAAAAGTGCAATCGTGTGCATGTTCGTGGATAGTAAACAAAACAAGTGCTGTAAAAATGCACGTAATCATCCAAATAATATTTATCGATGTATTTTTGTTCGCAAATGATCGTTCTACAGTGCAGATGGTTTAAATAACCGTAAAGGTACTCGATTTGCGCCTTTGATTCTGCCTTCACGTCAGTTCGACTGTCTTGAATGAGCTGGAAAAAATTTTCTCGAGTAAATTCAAAGCTCAAATTGGATTCTGGCGTGATTGGTTCGATCAATTAACCACACCTAGATAGTAAATCGTTGGTACAAGGTTTTATCACTAACGCGTTGTGCATCCCGCATTTCCTGTTCAAAAAGTTGGATCCTTTTCTTGGCTTCCTTCGCATTCTTTCTCAGGTTATCGATGTCTGGGCTGTTAAATTTCAATTCTTTTATGTCTGCAAGTTGCTCTTCTTCAGTTTTCATCTCGATCACGTTTCTTCGTGTCCGAGTTGAATAACACTGAGCAATATTTGGAATATTCTCTTATTTAAGATCTTCGTCCGCTGAACCTTCTATTCGAAACATTTTTTCGTGTTGGGAAGCTCAGGCAACCTTCTAACGTACATCACATACCTTTTTGTCGGTCTTGTTATCAGTTAGGTGTACTACTTTGCAGTCATTCTATCTCTTGAAATTGTTAGGAAGTTTGGATGTGTCTAGCAGGACGGTGTTGATCGCAATTTTCTTGCAAAACCTGGTGCTCATCGGCCAAGATGACGAGTTTGGATGCAAGGACACGTGCCACGACACGTGCTAGGCAGATTTCAAACTATCGAGAGCTTCAGAAATATCTGCGAATTTAGCCTTCATGTAGTCTGCGTATGGAAGACTGCTGGAAACCACGACGCCCTTCAACGAGGCCGTGAGCGGGTGGGTGCCAAAGTCGCAGATCGTGTCGTACCATGATGCAGGATCCACGGACGTGCAACAATTCAGGCTTACGCCCTGGTTCCTCAGGAAGATGCAGGAACCCGCCGACAAGACTTGTTAAAAACCATGCAATTTTTAACATGGAAACCGAATCTTGATGCGAGCAGATTGAAGGCAGCCCTTGCTGGACGTGCTCGATCTTGATTAACCTGAGAGCTCTGTTTTAGATCTAAACCAGGCCAGCGTGGCTGGGGCCTTTTGCCGGCCGTGCGTTCGGGAAATTCAAGGACCTTGATTGCTGTCACCTTATTTATTTTCGATGCCTGGCTGTGAAGATGCAGAGTTCCTACAGGGATTCCCTGTCTCGCAACAACAATTTCTAATTTGATTTCGACTCGAGGACTTGATGATTATGCCTGATATCAAGAAAATCGCCATCGATGCAATTCAAGGCCTTCCAGACGATGCGACCTACGAGGCTATATTTGAAGTCATTTTCCTTCAGCAACAAGTCGCTCTCGGCAAGCAGCAACTGGAGAACGGCGAATTCTTCACGCATAGGCAAGTCATGGAAGAAATGAAGGCTCGGATACAGGCATTGAAAACGTGAAACAGAAAAAAAACGGGTCATTTAAATGCCCCGATGAAATATCTGCAAGAAACCTTAATTCTTCATATCACGTGATTTACTTGACCATGGAACAGAAAAGCACCCGCGACGTCGTAATCTCCTATCTCCAGACTTTGCCTGATGACGTCTCGATGGAAGACATCATGTATCATCTATACGTGCAGGAGAAAATCTGGAATGGCTTGAAAGATGTCGAAGAAGGAAAGATCGTGTCAAACGAAAAAGCAAAGGAAATCATGGACTCATGGTTGAAATAAATTGGTCAGAACGGTCATTGGATGATATACAACAGATTCAGAGCTATATTGCCCGCGATTCTCGTTATTATGCCAAAGCATTCGTCGAAAAAATTTACCAGCGAGTGCAATTACTGGAATAGTTTCCTGAAATAGGTAAGATCGTTCCCGAATTTGAGGATCCATCTTTGCGGGAGCTTATTATTCAATCATACCGCATTATCTACGAATATCACGAAAATTTGGTAGTTATTCTTACCGTGATTCACGGAAGCCGGGAGTTCATGAGTAAAGAAATCTAAATCTCTTTCAAAACGGTTTCCCTGCATTTTCCACCACGGCCCGCCATTCCCGCACCGTGCGGCCCAGTGCCTCGCGGATGGTCGTGTAACTCGCGTGGAACAGCCCGGCGAGTTTCCCGTACGTCAGGCTCCTGTCGTCGTCGTGCGTGGCCCGGATGGCCAGCCTGCGGGTGGCCTCCTGCCGGTCGAGCGTTCGTGGCATGGCATCACGGTAGCCGTTACTGGATTCCCGATCGGCTGGGCCTTGAAAAGCAACAATCGGTGGAATCTCTCAAAGGTAGGAGTTATCGGATTCGATCTAACTTTCATGCTTGCGAGGAGGATTTCGAACCCCCCAGAATCGGACCCTGGCATAAAATATTTGATCGAGAGCAGGTCGATTGGTTGATGAATGCACCCGATCTTGCGGGTAACACTTGGTTAACAGGTTGATACTTAACCCGGCAAGCCGTTTCTTCCTCGACGCCCGGCGTTTTCTACGCGGGCCGCATTTCACCGCGGTGACCAAGGATGGAAGCCGACGTAATTACAAATGCCCCGAGTTCAAGCGAGTCTCCAAGAATGGAGATAAAAATCGATCCAACCAGGTGCCTATTTTGCCAGCTCGACTGCATCTTTCCCGTCGAGGGCCTGACGAAACATGAGATCAAGCAGCACGATCATCAAGCCCGCATCTCCCGCCTTCCTGTCGAGCAGAAGCTGATCTACGTGTTCGCGGAACTGTATTCCAAGTACACGCACATGGTGAACGACATCAGGGAGGTTTTTTCTGCAGACAACGTGAATGAATTCTTTTCACACTATCTCCCGAACACGACCATGAAGTTCGAGCTCTCTGGCATCCAGCTGGGCAAGATCGAGAAGACCTTCCGCAAGGTGGTGAACGTGTACGTGGCAAATGGCTTGATCTCCGAGGACGAGCGGCGTACGTTCTTTGAGCAAATGCTCGATCTCAAGGCGATCAAGACCAAATACAGGGAAATACGGTCGGACATCGCCCGTGAGCTATCCAAAATGGATGTTGCTTGGTTCGATCCCGATGAAATACGCAGGAAGGAGGACTACGAGGCCTCGATAAACGCGGCCATCGAGCAACACGACGCGGAACAAGCGGCCAAGCAGGCGAGCGTCCAGGAAGAAATCGATGCAGGTCTGGAACGCGGCAATGAGTCCGGTGGTCGCCGATTTTCGATGTCGTCGTTCGCGCACGAGCTGGCCGAAAACATCCGCCGCACGATTATGACGATCGTCCGGAACGAACCCGACCACTCTGTCGGCCATCTCGATGATATCATCTATGCATGTGCGGAGCTAGCTAACTTCGGCGAGGAAATCGCGAAGGCTATCGTGCGGAGAGATATACCACTGAAAAAACTGCCGGTGCTGTTCCATGCCAATCTCTTCTCGCCGGATAACAGGCATATCATCGCGGAGAGCAGTTTCTTCCTCTTTCCACTTGACACGTCGATCATGGTCGCTGATCTCCTCCAGGAACACTTGACCCGGGACTGCAAGCGATGCGATTTCAAATGCCTGCGCGAGCCAAGCACGTGGCCAGATGGTTGGAAAAAAGACGAAAACCGCCTTGGGTAGAAGGAGTACTCGTGAAAAAACAAAACACATCCCGGAAGGATGATGCAAGCCTACCTTCCTTCACGCAGGAAGAACTGGACGAGATCGTGGAGGAAGCGACCATTGACACGTATGGCATCGATGAGGAACGTGGTTCTTGGGTAGCCTATCTCGAGGACGAGCTGGCCTTTCCGTTTCCCGTCCGGGTCATCGGATACCTGGCCCAAGCCAATGGGGTCGACGAACGTGGTGGCATGGTCAAGCTAAGGGTGATGTCCGAAGGCGCGGAGTACTGGGTGAACTTGACAGATTGCGAACTCGTGGACGCCGGCGGTGAAAAGAATCGCAACGATCTATTGCTGGCCGCGTATCGAAATTGGTTTTCACCGGGTGATAATGACTTGGATTACGAGGAGATTTAACTGGATGCCTTGAAATGCTGAGATTAGATTAGGGCAATCTTTCTTGATAATCATAATTATTCGTCCTCTTCATCGGAGGTTTCCCCTTCCAAGTTGATTTCCCCCTTCTTCTTGATGCATACGGGGTATTTCGTGCCAGACTCGGGAGGTGATATTCCTTCCAGCAAGATCACGTGCTCGTTCATGTCCCCGAAATCATACGTGTAGGTGAGTTTTGGATTTTCGGCATCGATGAAATCGCGCAAGTACACCCTGTCCTCGACGAGCCCGTCACGCGCATGATCCGGTTGGCTTCCATCGGGCAATAATCCATCGATTGTGAGCTTGTGCTTCCCCCCCGAGTTCATGGCCATCGAAAAATCGTGCAGGTGGTCACCATCCCAGCCGAAATAGGTCTGGATGGCATCATGGAGTTCCTCGAACGTGGCTGTGTCGGAAATGAGGATTCGGCGCCAAACAGGTGGCTTGGTCCCCTTCAGCGTGATTTTCAGCTGCATGATTTCTGGATCGCGGGGTGGTCCCGATCGCGAGGGTACCGTTATCACATTGGGCAATTTTCCGGCACGTTTCCCCTCCTCTTCCGATTCCTCTTGATCTTCATCGAAGATTTCATCCCAGAACTCATCGGGAAACTTGGTATTCTCCTCCGCGAACCATTCAATGGCATCGTCGTTGGATTCAGGCTCATCGCCGAACTCTTCCCCGAAAGCATCGTACGAATAGCCCATCCGGATAGCCAGGATGGCGAGGCTGGCGTCTAGATCGCCGTGTGGATCAACCCGTAGCAGGTTCCTGAACAGGTCGAGGGCAGCCCCGGCTTGGTTGTTCGCCCACAACCACGCGCCACGGATGAGCAACATTTCGTGAACGTGCTCGTTTTCCTCGTGGCGGACCTCCATGCGGTCTGGCCATCGACCCGTATCATCGAGGATCCGATTCATTGCCCGTTCATACCCGGTTTGTAAAATCTCCTCGCACTCATCGAGCTTATCGTGTTCAAGGTAGTAACCTGAGAGGAGCACGTAGGGCTCAAAGTAGTCCGGGTCCGCATCGATGAAACCTCGCAACTGGTCGAAGGAGGCATCATCCATTTTCGAATTCTTGACCCTGTCGAGCACTGCATCAAACTCGGTCGAGAGTGGATGGTGTCGATCGATGAACTCACGCATGGAGTTGATCAAGGTGCCAGAACAAAAATCACTATCGACGGCTGATCCGGTGTTTAAACTTATCACCGAATCACTCCAAAGGTCCCATGGCAGGCAGCAAATCGGGTAGCTGCCTTCCCCACTGATCGTGGAAAAGGGGCACTTGGTGACGTCTTATGATGCGGTCACGGACATGAAGATCGAAGTTGAGAGAGCCACAATTGGTTGGCTATTCTTGTCGCGTTCCCGCGCGTGTAACTCGCGTGGAACAGCCCGGCGAGTTTTCCATACGTCAGGCTCCTGTCGTCGTCGTGCGTGGCCCGGATGGCCAGCCTGCGCGTGGCCTCCTGCCGGTCGAGTGTTCGTGGCATGGCATCACGGTAACCGTTACTGGGTTCCCGATCGGTCGGGCCTTGATAAGCAACAATAGATGATACCTTGAAAGCGACAGCCCTATCGGATTCGTGAGTAATTTAGAAATTAGTGAGAGTGGTCATAGAAAATAACGGGGATAAACTATGAGTTTTAAAAATTAACGGTGACGTGAATTTTGAAGGGTTCATCGTTTGGACGAAAATTCGTAGTTGATTACATGCACGATAACGGCACGCTTCGCGTTTGGCACGGGACATCACGGCCCGATCGGATTAGCCGACCCCGCTCAGCTCTTATCCTGTTTATAGTGAATCACGATAAATTTGGTAAAATTAATCGAATTCTCTTATGATTGGTTAAATCCATCCATGATGTCGGAAAGAATTATAGGCGTGCAAAAATCACCTAACGTGCTCCGTTTTTTCAGGATTGAATTTAAGATTAAGGACACGAATGGGCTTTCCAAAGACGGAAGACCACGGAAGGTGTTTGCCTTGCTTACAATGTCCTTTCTACGGATTGACCGCGTTCGTTTCCATCAAGAACCCATACTTTATTGGGGGCGATTCCATTCCTATTTCGCCTTTTCACCGCGAAGCGAGACGAATGGTAGCATATCTTCACGAATTTGCACAAAAAGTGCAACCGGTTTATATACATCAGTAGGAATTTCCAAAAAAAGAGGTTTTTTCGCACGAATTTACCAAAATATCACTATCAAGTTTATTTAGAAATTAACGGGGATAGGTTGTAAGTCAGGCTTCAGAAAGGTCGACTATTTTTTGGTCATTCTCAGTATTTGCCAAATTACTCAATTCGATCAGTGAACCGTGCGAATTCAGGATTCCGGTACGAGTAAAACTACCTGAACCACTCATCATTTGTGGCCATCAGGCAATTAGAAAGTTCTTGTATCGTTAACTTCGTGCGTTCTTCTTGAGCGGGCCAAGATCATGCATTCGCTCAAGATTTAGGTCCACCTATTTGCTCTTGATTGCGTCATACACGTTTTTTAAGATGGACTTCTCTGGTTGATCAACCGGAATTCGGTTAAAAAGATACCCGGTCTTCCATGATAAAAGATCTAAATACGGGCGCTTTAATCGAGAAAGTATTTCAACATTGCTCTGGCTGAAAAAGGTGGCGAGATTCTCTGTAAAGATCATGCCCGGGTCGACTATAAAACCATTATTCTCTTCCATTCCAAACTTCGCGTGAAAAGGAAAATACATGCTGTGATTATCGGTTTGTCCGATAAGATTTGCCCACTGATCTCTTGAAAATTCTTGAAAAAAGGCATCAGGTATGGGTTTCAAGGGGATCAAGTGAATAAATTCGGTCTTGCGCTTTCCACCTCTCGATTCCAAGTCGCACGCATTCGTAACCACAATAACGAGCTCTTTCAATGTCTCGGAGACGAAAATGTCGCCTTGAGTAATCTCGTTGATGTCTTTGGCCTCTTCATAATCTGTAAAAAAGGTTACGGGAGAAAGATATTCACTAACTTCCATGGGATTTCCCTGGCTCATTCCTCTTCCTCGTCTTCAAGTCTTGATCGAATCATGTTGAAGAATCGATCGTCAGGTATGTCAAATGTATCCATCCGCATCGATTGGGTATCACCCGCTGTATTTTGTTCCAGCTTTTCGAGCTTGGCCTTGAGTGTCGCGTTTTCTGCCTGCAAAATGGAAATCTTTCCAATTTGCTTTTCCAGCTCTTTAATTCGATGCGATAAACCCGCATTTTCGACTTGAGCAACCAATGCTATTGATCTTGGTTGGTTTTGCCTGCACGGAATATTTCGTTCCGTTGCCAACACGGTTGAAACCGTGTTCAAGATTATTCCTTCCGTATTGCGTTTTAATGCGTTAACCAATGCCACTTCCTCTTCTTGTGCCATTTACGGTCCCCCTTGTGTGGTTTTCAAGATTTTTTCGATGTTCCTTCTTGCATCGTCAATATCGGCTTGCTCGGGCCATGTATGACCTCTTGCCTTGCACAAGTAAAGACATTCGAGCGTGAGCTTGCGAAACATATCACTATAATATGATTTGAATTCCAAGTTCGTTTCTATTTCCATTTTCAATATCGAGTCCGAGAAGTCTGCAAGGACATCTTCGTTCTTGATAATTTTGTTGTATATCTCGACATCATATGCTAATTTTGATGGTGAAATGATTTCTTCGTCCTGGTATTTTGCATCCTCGTGCTCTCCGTATGGCTTTTCTACAGGAGAATCACATTGTTCTATCATCAGCGTGCAGATTCGCCAATAAGGTCTTAACACGATGCTATGTGGTGAGAGATTAATCAATTGCAAAGGAATTATCCCTTCATAACCTGGGTTCATGTTTGAGGCTAAATTGACCATTATCCCAAGGCGTGCTATACTCTGCCGTGCCTCAACTTTCCCAACCATGTTATTCGCAATGTTCACGTGCTCAACCGTTTGGGCTAAAAGAAAATCACCTGGTTTGAGAACAAGAGGTTCGAACTCCTCTATCGTCATGAATTCCATGCTTTGGGACTGATCATCGATACAATCCAAGAAAGGCAAATTTGACTTGAAACGTTGAAATTGATTGGATAGTCTCAAGTCTATCGATGCAGGTTGTAGTTGAACCTCAAGGTCGAATGGATGCGAGTCATCTGGCGAAAATACCAACGGCGGGTCCGCGAGAACCATTTTTTTGAGTTCCCCGTTGATCAAGAGACCCATTAATTTCACTCATGTTTAGTGTTTTGATTAGTTCAGGTAACGTAATTCTTCTTTCGTCAATATACTAAAACCCATTAAGATATTTTCAGGATCCACCCTCTTAATTTTATCCACGCAGATAATTATCTTTTTCGGTTTTTCCTCTTCAAGGTGAACGATGGTTGGTGCAGTGTGTCATGGATCGATGCAAATTGGTATGTCCAGAAACACGGACGACATCCTCAAAATTGAAACCAAAATCGGGAAGAAAATGCCAGCGAAAACGAATGACAAAAAGATTATTCCAGATAATGCTTATGTTCTACTCAGAATTAGATGCTTATGTATGGTGAAGTACACCTAAGTTAATTGAATTTTCACGATCTAAGGCGTCGGTTATCCTACCTAAGAAAGATCATAAATAACGGGTTAGGATATTTAAAAAACCGCTATAATTACATCTTTTATGAGATCGCACACACCACGCGTTTCCTTTCCAGCTTGGATTCCACGGTTGAACGTTTGGTGGTGCTGAGTTGTACAGACTTCTTGGCGGATCTGCTGGTATTAAGACAGGTGCGTATGCCTTCGCCATCACAGCCAGCCATTCCCGCACCGTGCGGCCCAGCGCCTCGCGGATGCGGATGTATCACGGTAGCCGCTATTGGTTTCCCGATCAGCTGGGCCTTGAAAAACAACAACAATTAGTATCTTTCGGAAATGATCGCCCTACAGGATTCGAAATGTCTTGAATATCCCACCTAAGGATCGCTGGTGCAACTCCTCTCCTGGAGTTTTAATGCCGAGTCACACCTAAATCGCGAATCGCTTCTCCAAAGTCTCATCACTAACACGTTGGGCATTCTGCATTTCCTGTTCAAAAAGCTGGATCCTTTTTTTGGCTTCCTTCGCGTTCCTTTTCAGGTTATCAATATCTGGGCTGTTAAATTTCAACTTTTTTATGGCAGCTAGTTGCTCTTCTCCAGTTTTCATCTCGATCAGTTCGAGTCGACTCAAGTCGGTTCTCGAAGCGGCGATCCGCGTTTAAGGATTGGCGAATTCAAACAATAGATTCATCAAAGCTTCATCGAATCTATCTCCCGGTCCGGTAGACCGGATCTGGAAGCCGACGTTTTTTCTTGAAGCAAAGTGCCTATACACGCTCATTGCAACCATTTATCGAGACGTGCAGATTTTCCCCATTTCCTGTTCTCGAAATCGACGAGATCTTTGGCTTTCTTGAATTTCTTTTGTGGCTGATCAGGCCCGACATCTCCTGGATTTTGTCTTTCTGCCTTGATCCTTCCGACATCTTCCAAGGTTTCCGTAGCCCGCGCCAAGGCATCATCGATAAATTGCCACTCGTCGAGGGGCATGGGATAATCGCCAACCGCTTCTGCCTGATCGAGGCAATGCAAGCAGGCCTTCGCATGCCGCGCCCGCCCGCGGGTATCGTCCTCGAGAAGGTTGATCGTCTCCCACGCGTGGAGAATGCCGCTCCACGTGTTTAACATGGCGTAATTTTTCGGAAATGATTGAATGGAATACGGCGTAACCGCCAAGTCAAATGAATCGAACGCCCGCTGGAAATCCTCGATTCGATCCATGAACGGCACGTGTGTTGCCAAAATGCCGGCATTTGCATGTGCGTCTGCAAAAGGTATCCCGAGCTGGCGGTTCAGCGAGATGAGGTAGCTGTACGCGTTCATGGCCTTGTCGAAATAAATGAAATTTTCTAACTTCATGGCAAGAGCTGACAGGATCTCAGCCATTCGTTCGCGTTCGAAGTAATACCCGAGGCTATTGAACTCGTGGTGAGCCGTGGACAAGCGGTGTTCATCGTAGAGCATGATGAGCTGATGCTCATCCATCCCATCGAGCGAGAAGGAAAAGGACATCACGTGCCCGTCGATGCCAAATTCCTGGAATGCTTGTGCGTCGTACCTTGAATATCCTCGTTCGTCGTGCCTATCTTTATCGAAACGCCTTAATCGGTTATCCATTTCACTTCCCCGGTCAGATTTGTTCGACCTCCTTCAAGAACGACCTGCGCCGCCGATTGGCATCCTTCAATGCCGAGAAGCGTGTTTCCCACTCTTTCTGTTTTTTCAAGGCGTTGGTAAACACATCTTTCGCGAGGACGAGATAGCGCCTGGCATCGCGATAGGCACCGGCATTCCCGCATGCCACTGCCACAAGGGCCATTTTCCAATAGTACTCGGCGATCTTTTCGGGAAACTCCTGCACCAGCTTGGCTGCAAATTCATCTTCTACAGGGTTGCTTGGAGCACGGTGCACCTTCTTGTCTGTTACTTTTGGGATGGCTTTAATGATCGTCGCCAGGATCTCGCGTGTCAACCCGTTGTCCATGCAGATGCGGAGGTATGCACGGGCGCTCTTTTTCTTGATCGCGGCGACGATAGCTGGTTCCATGGCCGTCCAGTCTTCCGTTGAGAGATAGTTCCTGAGCATCTGATAGCGGTCGTAAGGATCGTCCTTGTATCCAAGCAAATCGATAGACCTGAGGAGCGCATCCTTGGCCCGGTCGTAATCGCCACGATCCTTGAAATACAGAAACAAATGGTCTAGCAATTTCGTGTCCGCCACCCGCTGGCGTGTCGCCACGTCAACTATCCTGCTCAGGTCTTCGGACCGCTCCTCTTTCGCGTAATGGTCGAACAGGAAATCGACAAGCTTTGGTCCCCCGCTTCTTGTCGAGAGCAATCCTTTCTCTGCGACCTCTATGGCATGGATTATGTCGCCCCTCTCTGCGTGATATTCGGCCAGATCGAGGTAATCGGCCTCCGTCGCGAGCGCTGCTTCCCGTGCTTTCAAGTACTCCCCGTCATCGTGAAGGTGCTCTTTGTAGATTCTCGCCACCAGCCGGGAATTATCTACATCCCCTGATTCTCGGAGCATGTTAACGAGAAATTGCCAGTCCTCTCGATCCTTGCATGCCTTGAAGAGCACGGATGTTGCCTCCGTGTTGAACCCGTAATCGAAAAGGTCGTCAGTCTCGAGCAGGTTTTCCAACAGTATCCTCCGACCGCCCCGCGAGACGTTCCCGTTAATGAGCAGTGCCTCGATTTTTTCCAGGATGTCCACAACCTCGAATCCCTCGTCATCCCCGTGGGGATCCGATTCCTGGAGTGCGACGATCGATTCCTCTAGTTCGTCCCAGTATTCCTCCAGCAACCGATCGTCGACGTTCGCGATTTCATTGGTCGCGGGCTTGGCAACGTTCTTGCTCATCCATTCCAGCATAATCTTGTGGTTTTTAGGCCCGCTCCTGACCAAGGAGTGAATCAAGTCGACCAGTTTTTCTTTTTCGAGGCCTCGGAGAATCTCGTCGATGGTGCTAGTCACGGTTCCCGCGGCTGGAATGGCTTTAGACGTTCCCCGTGGGATCTGGTCATCATCGTCTTCACCTTCTTCCTCCTCGTAGTCGAGTTCATCTTCCTCACCTTCGTCCTCGTCATCTTCCTCGAAGACTTTTTCAGGCGTGTTCCTGCCTGCCATTTCATCTCGTCTCCTGCACTAGCAATTCATTTTCTCTATTCGGGTGCCTGTCCGAGTATTCGTTCGAACGGGAATTCCGGGCCGAGCATCTCAACGAAACCCGGTGGCAATTGTTGGTCCCTGAACAGGGCTCTAAATGTGCTAGCTTTTGCCGCAACGAGTGCAGAGAGCGATTCCTCCGTGATCTCGTAGGCAGCAAGCGAATCCACGGGCATGAACCTCTCGTTTTTCCAAGCTTTGGACACATCTTTGACCAAGTTTGGCGCGTTGACCAGGAACGCGCGTGTGAGATCGTCCTCGAAAGGTCGCAAGAGCTGGTACGCGCAAAACGCCGCAATCACGTGCAAGCTGAATTCTATGGGAAAGTGCTGGAGCAATCTGTTGGCGAGCACATATGACGCGTTGAAGTAGCCGCACATGTAAAGCACATGCGTCATCGATAGAAAAATATCGACGAGAGGCCGCTCGCGGGCAAGGCCAAATGCCCGTTGAAGGAGCTCGGCCATCTCCGCCTCGTTCGACGGCTCATGGCGTTCCGAGAGGCAATCGAGGCATTGTTGGTGGATGTAAAATGCTACCGGGTTGGAAGACTCCCGGGATTCCAAGTTGATGCATATGGGAAGGGCAGCGGCAAACTGGTCCTGTTCCATGAGATTCTGGATCCGCTTGGCTTGCTGCTTCGATTTCGGCCTGGTGAAATAGGCCGAGAACTCGCGGATGCGTTCGACTTCGGGCTCCAACTGGTCTGGGCTTGGGCCTCGTACCCCTTCGAAGATCGAGTCCAAATCGGCCAAATATTCCCGGATAGGCACGTCGAACGAAAGGGGCTTGTTGTACATGTCAGTAATGGAATACGGGTCGCTTTCCCCGAGGGGCGTGATGTTGCCAAGAATATCAGTTAAAGCGGGATGTTTGCCATTGGCCAACATCGGATGTGATTCCACGTCTTCCTTGATGCCATCCATAAGTGCGTTCATGAAAGAGCTCATCATCGCATCGCTAACGTTAAATTCGTCGTAAAGATCTAATAGCGTATTGTTATCAACGAATCCGTGCCCGTCCAGTGCTGCAATTACGAACAAAAGCGAACAGAGTTGCATGCTATTCGTTGGTGCACGACGAGCCTCGGAAAGGAGCTGGCTTGGCAGGCTAGGAAGTTCCTTGATGCTATCAACCAAGATCGGCACTTCCTTGAGGGAACCAGGAACAGTGGTCTTGACAAAACCGACGATACACATGCCCAAGGTGAGGCTCTCCACATCATTCAATTCGAGAACAAGATTGGCAAATTTGTTTGAATTTTCGGCTCGATCTTGGAGTAACTTAATGGCCGTCGCGATGAGATTGGAAATGTTGTTGGTAGCTAACGTAGATTCAGGCTTGGATCTTTTGGAAGTCATGGTTTCACGAACTCAATAAATGTATGAGAACGATTACTGCGAGGATCTACCGAGCATTTCTACCTGTTTATCAACGCGTTAACGAACAACATCGATGCAATCCAAGACCTTCCAAACGATTCGACCTACGAGGACATCTTTGAAGTCATTTTCCTTCAGCAACAAGTCGCTATCGCCAAGCACCAACTGAAGAATGGCGAATTCTTCACGCACGAGCAAGTCATGGAAGAAATGAATGCTCGCATCCCCGATGCCTTCGGTGTCGTTCCCGTGCAAGTGATGACGCACCCCGCGTCACGCATCCTCACCAAGCGGGGATGTTCCCCATCGTAAGAACGAAATCCTCAATCCTCGTTTCACGGGTTCTCGGGATCCTCGCGCAGCCTTTGCCAGGTAACCTCGGCGACGTGATCGTACAGCTCGGAAAGGATATCAGTGAGATTCTGGTCCCCGATGGAAAATGGGCTTTTCCCGGCACGCTTGAGCAATGCCTTGTCGATTGCGGGCCGCGACAGGGCCATATCCACTGCTGGTAACGGTGCTCTCATGTCCCAGAAGCGATCGATGTTTTCCCCGGTAGTGGCACCTGTATTCTCCATCGCGGGCGATTCTAGGCCAGTTCCATTTGCCGGTAGGCAGGCTTCCTCCTCCATTGGAGCCGTGCGCGTGTTTCGCAATGCTTCCAAGAGCACTTCCTTTGGCATGCCCCGCAACTTGAAAATCAGGAATGGATCCCCGTCGAACATCTCGGCGAGGATGAAATGGACGGCGGCGATGTGCTTGCACGGGTTGGCATCGTCGGGGCAGGAGCAATCGGTTTCCAGGTCCTTCATCCTCGATGGAAAGAGCGGGACGCTGGCCTCGACAAACGCTTCCTCGATCGCCTGCGGTATCTCGCCGCACAGCAACTTGGCGAGGAACACCGCCCTGCCTGCCATCACCCCGATGATGGTCTCCCAGTCGTGTTCCGAGATAGGCTCGAGCGTGATGCTCACGTTGTAAGGCCTTGGCTTTGACCCCTGCACCTTGGCATGAACGGTGCCGGCCTCGATATCGATCGACACCACCTGTCCCTGGCGGGCGTAGGTCTTCCCCCTCGCCAGCCGTGCCCCCATGCCGAAGGATTCCAGGACCGAGATCCAGCGCTGCGACCACCACGTGTTCCCGATGGCCCCCCGCTGGCTCTTCAACTTGATCCCATCTTCGACCGCTTTGGGCCGGCTCGGTGTGTAGGAAGGGTAATAGCCCCACGATCGTGAATATCGTCCCATGTTATGTCAGCCTCTCGTCGTATGTCTTCAATCTTCCTCGATGGCTTCCCGGTTCAAGGCCAACAGCTCCCGCAGCTGGTCCGTCGAGAGCTCGGTAAGCATGGCCTCGCCGCTCGTGATGATGTCGTTTGCGAGGGCTTTTTTTTGCTCGATCATCTCGTCTATCCGCTCTTCCAGCGTTCCCGCGCAGATGAACTTGTACACCTGCACGTTCTTGGTCTGCCCGATGCGAAATGCCCGGTCGGATGCTTGGTTTTCCACCGCCGGGTTCCACCAGCGATCGAAATGGATCACGTAACTTGCAGCGGTGAGGTTCAGCCCGGTGCCGCCTGCCTTCAGCGACAGGAGGAACACCGGCGCGGTGGAGCCCGGGCGCTGGAACTCCTGGACCATGGCATCGCGCCGTGCTTTCGGGGTTTCCCCGTGCAGGAACGGGATCTCGACCTTCAGCTTGGGTTCGAGATAGTCGCGCAACATGCCTCCCATTTCCTTGAATTGGGTGAAGATGATTGCCTTTCCCCCGGCTGCGATGATGTTGTCAAGCAACTCGAGAAGCCGTGCTAATTTGCCGGAGCGCCCCTCCACCTGGCTCCCGTCGTGCAGGAACTGCGCGGGATGGTTGCAGATCTGCTTCAATTTCATGATACCGGCCAGCACCTGCCCCCGCCGCTGGATGCCTTCCGAGCTGTTGACCTCGGCGAGCATGGATTGCACCGTTGCCTCGTATAGCGATGCCTGTTCCTTGGTCAGCGTGCAATACATGCCTTGCTCTATCTTGTCCGGCAGGTCGCTGATGACAGCCTTGTCCGTCTTCACGCGTCGGAGCACGAATGGCTGCACGAGCTTTTGCAACAGCTCCCGTCTCGATTGGTCTCGATACCGTTCGATGGGAATCGAGAATGCCTTGTGAAAGCCATCGTGCGAGCCCAGATAGCCCGGGTTGAGATTGTCCATGATAGACCACAGTTCCAGGAGCCGGTTCTCGATGGGCGTACCGGTTAATGCCAGCTTGAACGTCGAGGAGAGGGATTTGATGGATTGGGCCTGCTTGGTCGTGAAATTCTTGATGTTCTGCGCCTCGTCGAGGATGATCGTCGTCCACGAGGCTTGCGCGAGCAGATCCCTGTCCCGGCTGGCCAACGCGTACGTGGTGATGGTAATGTCGCGTGCTTTTGCCTCCTGCCAGAACGCCTCCCCGGTTTCGCGGGTCGCCCCGTAATGGACCAGCACGCTCAACGATGGTCCGAACTTGGCCAGTTCCCGCACCCAGTTACCGACGACGGTCATCGGGCAGATGAGAAGGGTCGTGGCTCGCGTGCCGACGATATCATCTTTTTTCTTCGCCCTACCCTTTCTCGCCTTCGATCGCGGGGCGCCGGCACTTGTGTGTATTGGCGTTCCCTCTTCCGTTGAGCCGATGGTTTCTTTCTCGTGCAGGAGCAAGGCGATGACCTCGATGGTCTTTCCCAAGCCCATGTCATCGGCGAGGCACGCCCCGAATCCGAACCGTCTCAGGAATGCCATCCACGAGAGTCCTGTGACCTGGTACGGGCGAAGGGTGCCGGCAAACCCGGTCGGGACGGGAACGGGCGTGATCGCGTCCGCACGTTTCAGGGCATCGAGCATCCCACCGATTGCATTATCTGTCGTGATCGTGTTGATTGGCACGTCCGGCCCGGTCCCGAGAGCGTCCAGGCCCAAGCTGACTTTCATGGCATCCCCGAGGGTCATCTCCCCGGTCGTGGCCATGCCCGCGCCGTTTCCCGCTGCCCCGCCTTTATCCAAGAACGTGCGAAGTTTTTCCATGTCTCCCCGGTTTAATTCGATCCACTCCCCTCGAAATTTCAGGACCGGCATCTTCAAGTTCACCAAGGCCTCGAATTCCTCGGGAGAAATGACTTGATCGCCCAAGGAAATCTGCCAGTCATATTGCACGATGCTATCGAGGCCAAAGACCCCTGACCCCACCACGGGAGCCGGCTTGGCCTTGATGGTGACGGCAAGCCCGAGCCGGGCTGTTAGCTTCTTCCACCAGTTCGGGACGACCACGCCAAATCCTTCCTGCTCGAACAGCGGTGCGACCTCGTGCAGGAACGATATCGCGTCCTGCACGGGTAGGTGCAGGTCCACCGGCTTAGCCGATTCAAGGCTCTGCTCGATCGCAGGATACAATTTCGATGCACGGCCGAGATCTTCCAGGAGTCTCTCCTGCGGGTTTTCGAACCGGTAGTCGAGGTGCTTCAGGACACGCGAGCGTTCCTTCCAGACGGCCTCTGCGGGGACGAGGAGGGAAGGATCCTCGAGGGCTTGGAGGTGAAAGGTCATCACCCAGTCCGGTGCGGCGATGGAACCTGTATCGTCATCATCGGGAGAGATCTTGAAGCACGTCCGGAAGGTGGCGGACGCGTGGCTTGCCACGACAGGGGTAGCCCATTCTCGATACCCGGCGGAGAATTCTTGAAGGTAAACCTCTTGGCCCTCGAAAAGATCCTGCGTGGACATCAAGGCGTCGATCCAATGTTTCGCGACCCCGCTGGCCTTTCTCGGCCTCTTGTTGCTCGGGGAGGATTGAAGAATTCGATCGGGCGTGCGTTGAAAAGCCAAGCGGATGTAACCATCGATAGTCGCGTTCAAAAAGTCGAGGATTTCTCTTCTTGAATCTGTATTTAGGCCTCCGGAAGGGGATTGAAACGTTTTGCACGAAGGGGGCATGCACGCTGCCAAATCTTCGACCAGCTTGGCCTGGGCAGGGGCGAGAACGGCGTTCCACCTGGAGTGCCAAGCATCTTGCCCGCCACTTTCGTGCACGACCGACGGGAAGAACGATTCCTGCACGATGAGGCCTTGTGCCAACTTGGCAATCTCGTTCCAAAACCGAAACGACGGCCCGAGCATGATATCGGTTGATGGGGAATCCTCGAATCCCATCCAAGCATCGAGCACTTGCATCGCTGGCAGCACCACGACCTCGACGGCCCACGGCTGGAGCGTTCGGGCCTTGGCAGGAACTTGATCGGGATCACCGGGCTGGTTATCTGGTTCCGGTGTAGGTTTGCCTGTCCTGGGCTTTCGACCTCGGCGCCCTTTTCGAGGCGGGGCTGGTCTTTCGACAGGATCGAATCCTTGGAAATCCGCCTCGTCGTCGGGCCGAATCTGGCTTTCCAATGCATCTCCGGGCTCGTGAAACATCAGCGAGCATGCTGGCTCGCGATCAAACGAGGGAAGCCATGCCCTCTTCTTGTGAATATCCAGGTACGTGGCCACGCGGTTGCCGAACATTTCATTAATGGCCGAGCGCAATTGGCTCCCGGGAGCCGAAAATGGGTGAAGATCCGCGAGGTCATCGTCGTTTGAGACAACGGACCCCCTTTTCGCACCCTTCTTGCGTGATGGCTTGCCTGCAGGTCGGGGCGCGTTGTGGATCGACTCAGCCCAGAACCACACGGCTGCCGGGGTGTCATTCCACGTGGCGTGTACGATAATCATGCTTGGCAATCGCTCCGGCTTTAAAAGACAGGTCCGATTGAGAAGATCCTGTTAACAATAACCACGAAGGCCCGGTTTATGACATCACTTATTAGATGACTAATAATTGGAAGAAATCCACGGCTTCAGAAACCAAATCCTGAGCTTCTTGTAAAACCCACGACGGAATTGATGCTCGGGAAATACAGCACACATCCGCACCAAGCCGAGGCCATTCAGTGTCGTACGGGTCCATAAATTGGACTCATTGCGGCGGAGGTAGCTTCGTGTTCGGTCTCGAACCGACCTTCGATCTCGAGAAACACGGTCGGAAAGGCAAGGCTCTCCCTCGTTCGCGGATGAACTGCTCCTACTCGGGTGTTGAATTTATCTTTCGGACTTGAAATAGTTCTTTTCGATTGACTTGGCTGTGAATAACGTGGCCAACGATGGCGTGAACCAATTGCCCCGCAATAATGGTGGCGTAACGATCTTATCCGCGACGACTACCGCGAATATTTATGAATGGAACACGATGTAGGCTTGATGAATACGACGAGCGCGAATACACCCACGACGCGGGATGCGCTCATCTCGTTCCTGAAAACCTTGCCAGACGACGTCACGTTGGAAGATATCATGTACCATCTCTACGTTCAGGAGAAGATCTTAAAGGGTTTGAACGAAATCAGGGATGGAGACGTCATTGAAGACGAGGATCTAGACGAGATCGTGGAAACATTGTCATAACCCTATTGCGTGGTGCAACAATCAATTTTAACGATCTTTATAATTGTGTATTTATATACATGTATTATAGGCATCATCAAATTATAGTGATTGCAGTATGAGCACGGTTCGACTTGACGAGCAACATGCGAAAATGCTTGACGATCTCAAGGCAAAATTGACATTGCAGGGGAAAAAGATCTCCAAGCAAGAATTAATCGGAAAGATTATTGAGGTTGCTAGTAAAAATACAGATTCCCTCTTTGAAGACCAACCACCAGAAGCAATTGATGATGACGAACTCAAGGTTTTCGATTGGGGCGTTTCTGACACCTCGACGACGGTCGATGAGTACTTATATGGGTTGAAACGAGACAAGTGCGATCCGTGAGCAGTTATGGGCGTATTTCTCGACACGGGCTACATCCTGGCGCTGAAAAACTCGTCAGATGTCAACCACCCGGCTGCGATGGCCACCTATTCAAATCTCAAGAGCAGGATCCACGGCGATGTCTACACGTCCGATTACATCTTGGATGAGGTCGTGACGCTCGCCTTGGCGCGATCGTGCAGGCTCGAGATAACCCAAGATATCGAAGCATTCATTCGCCGTACACCTTGGATCAATTTTATCAAGGTGGCAGATGCAGATATCGATACGGCGTGGAAGCTCTTCGTTCGGTATTATAGTAAGGGTCTATCGTTCACCGATTGCATGATCGTGGCCCAAGCAGAATCCCGAAACGTCATAAAAGTATGCACGTTCGACTCCCATTTCAATGGTATTTTAGAGATCGTGTAATGCTTAACATGTAGGTGATGATCATGCCAGATATCAAGAAAAACGCCATCAATGCCATCCAGGACCTTCCAGACGATGCGACCTACGAGGATATCTTTGAAGTCATTTTCCTTCAGCAACAAGTCGCTATCGGCAAACAGCAACTGGAGATTGGCGATTTTTCATGCACGGGCAAGTCATGGAAGAAATGAAGGCTCGGATGCGT
>Ga0326728_10010376_pt1 | contig 21837 bp, 23 predicted proteins | sample MB3enrmetagenome_FD_207602 | JGI IMG/M metagenome (GOLD analysis project Ga0326728, IMG submission 207602) | Lab enriched peat soil microbial communities from McLean, Ithaca, NY, United States - MB31MN | ecosystem: Environmental > Terrestrial > Soil > Wetlands > Peat | place: USA: New York... | reverse complement strand
GCGGCGCTGGTCGAGCGAACGATCCGCGAAGCGGCGCCCGACCTCGTCATTCTCAGCAAGTTCGGCAAGGCCGAGGCGGAGACGGGCGGCGGCCTGCGCGACGCGATCGCCGTCGCGATCGAGCTCGACGTCCCCGTGCTGACCAGCGTCTCCGAAGAGTATCGAGAGGCGCTGCGCCAGTTCGCCGGCGAGCTGTGCGTGATCGCCGCCGACGAAGCCGAGGTGCGGCGCTGGCTGCGCGCTCGGCTCGGCGAGCGGGCGGCGGCGATCGTCGTCTGAACGCGCGGCGCGCCGTCGCCGTCGATCATCGCCCGGCCAAACCGGCCGGCGTCATCGTCGCGGGTTCGCCCGCGCAGGCTCGGGGAGACGCGCCATGGCCATGCCGAGAGTCCTTGCGGCCGAGGAGATCGACGCCGCCTTGAAGTCGCTCACCGACTGGAAGCGCGAAGGCGGCGCGCTCGCCGCCAGCTACGCCTTCGCTTCGTTCCGCGACGCGCTCGCCCTCATCGTCCGCGTCGGCTTCGAAGCGGAGGCGATGGGCCACCATCCCGAGATCGTCAACGTCTACAACCGCGTCTCGTTTTCGCTGAGCACCCACGACGCGGGCGCGATCACCGAGCGCGACATCGCGCTGGCGGGGCGCATCTCGGCCGTCGCGCGGCCGTTCCTCGCCGGGCGGTGACGGGGCGCCGGCTCAATCGGCCGGCCTCCGCCACGCGGTCAGCGACACCCCCGCCTCGCGGTCGAGCCAGCGCGCCGGTCCCGGCGTCAGGCCCGCCGCAGCGAGCGCCTTGTCGACCGGAAGCCGGCCGCGGCCGAACATCGGCAGGCCGCCGGGCAGGCTGAGCCCGGCGGCGCGGCTGAGCAGGAACCGCTGGTAGCCGAGCTCGAGAAACAGCGCGTAGACGTCCGGCCCGCCGAGGATCGCCGCCGTTCCGCCGGCGATTCCGAGCGCCTCGCAGGCGGCCGAAAACGGCGCGCCGGCCGGGTTCCACAGCACCGAATGGGGCGCTTCCGGGTCGGCGGCGATCGCCATGGCGCGGCGGGTGAGGACGACGCGGCGCCGGCGCGGCGAATTGCGGTGGCCCTCGTACGAATGGCGGCCGTGGACGAGCACCGCGGCGCGATCGAGCGCCTCGCTGAGGAAGCGCTGGTCGGCCGGGTTCTGCAGCGCCAGCGGCATGCGTCCGTCGGCGTCGGCGATCATGCCGTCGGCGGAGACGATGGCGTAGCCTTCGTAACGAAACGCGCCGGGCATCGACGCACGGTCTCCAGGGCGACGTTCAGGGCGGCGCTCAGGTCTCGCCATGCGAGTCGACGAGCGCCATGACTTCGCTGCGGGTCATCGGCAGGTCGCAGAAGGCGCGCTTCGCCTCGGCGTCGACGACCACAGCGGCCGACCGCGACGCGGCGAAGGTCGGGTCGGCTGGCGCGGGCATGCGGCTTCCCCGGACGCGCCGGGACGGCGCCTCAAAGCTGTAGCCGCGGCGCGCCGGCCGCGTCAACGGCGCCCCAACGGCGCCCCAAACGCGCGATTGGCGGGCCGCGACGCCGCTTTCAACGGCTTTACCGGCCGCGCGGCTTGAAAACGGACCGGGTTTTCACCGACAATCCGCCCGAGCCGGAGGCGCGCTTCATGAACGCATTTGATCGGTCCGTCATCCTCGCGCCGTCGATCCTGTCGGCCGACTTCGCCAATCTCGGGCAGGAAGTGCGCGACATCGCGGCGGCCGGCGCCGACTGGATCCATCTCGATGTGATGGACGGCCATTTCGTGCCCAACATCACTTTCGGGCCGCCGGTGATCGCGGCGCTCCGGCCGCACAGCGACAAGACGTTCGACTGTCACCTGATGATCGAGCCTTGCGATCCCTATCTCGACGCCTTCGCCCATGCGGGCGCCGACGTCATCACCGTCCAGGCCGAGGCGACCAAGCATCTCGACCGCTCGCTGCACGCCATCCGCGCGCTCGGCAAGAAGGCGGGCGTGTCGCTCAATCCGGCGACGCCGCCCGATGCGATCGAATATGTGCTCGACCGTCTCGACCTGGTGCTGGTGATGACCGTCAATCCCGGCTTCGGCGGACAGGAATTCATTCCGGCGATGATCGAGAAGGTCGCGCGCGTCCAGCGGATGATCGGCGACCGGCCGATCCATATCGAAGTCGACGGCGGCATCGCCGCCGAAACCGCGCCGCTGGTCGTCGGCGCCGGCGCCAACGTGCTGGTCGCCGGCTCGGCGGCGTTCCACGGCGGCCAGGCGAGCTACGCCGCCAATCTCGCCGCGCTGAGACGCGGCGTCGCGGCCGCCGGCCGCGCGGCCTAGGTCGCGCCGCAGCCAACCTCGCGCTTGCGTCGGCCGAGCCGGCGGAGCAAGCTTTCGGCCCATGAACGAGGGGCAAGCGATTCTCGTCACCGGCGCCGCGCGCGGCATCGGGCGGGCGACTGCGCGGCTGGCCGCGGCGCGCGGCTGGTCGGTCGGGGTCAATTATCTGCACGACGAACGGGCGGCGCACGCGCTGGTCGAGGAGATCGCGCGCGGCGGCGGCAAGGCGGTGGCGCTGCGCGGCGACGTCGCCGACGAGGACGACGTCGCGGCGATGTTCGAAGGCGCGGCGCGCGCGCTCGGGGCGTTGCGCGGCGTGGTCGCCAACGCCGGCATCGTCGCGCCGGCGGCGCGGCTGGTCGACATGAGCGTCGAGCGGATGCGGCGCATCTTCGAAGTCAATATCCTCGGCGTCTATCTGACCGCGCGCGAAGCGGCGCGGCGGATGGCGACGAGCCGCGGCGGCGGCGGGGGTTCGCTGATCCTGGTCTCCTCGACCGCGGCGCGGATCGGCTCGCCGAACCTCTATGTCGACTACGCCGGCTCGAAGGCGGCGGTCGACACGCTGGCGCTCGGCCTGTCGAAGGAGCTCGCCGCCGACGGCGTGCGGGTCAATTCGGTGCGGCCGGGCCTGATCGACACCGAGATCCACGCCAAAGGCGGCGGCGAGCCCGAGCGCGCCTTCAAGATCGGCGCGACGACGCCGATGGGGCGACCCGGCACGCCTGACGAGGTCGCCGAGGCGGTGATCTGGCTGCTCAGCGACGCCGCCTCCTACGTCACCGGCGCCATCCTCGACGTTTCGGGGGGACGGTAGGGGGCGCCGCTCCTCATCCGTCATGCTTCGCATGGGCGCCGTCTCTGGCGGCCTAGCCGAGCGCGGTCGAGAGGCGGATCAGAGGGTCGCTGGACAAGGTCGCCCGCCGCCGGTTGAGCGGCGCCGAAAGCTTCGGCTGGTCGCCGCCCGTCATCGTCGCCGCCGCCTGCGGCAAAAAGCGCATGTATGATGATCGTGAATAGACGTCATACATCCGGGCTGATACAAGCCCTAATCGGCGGCCGCGGAACGACGCGCGGCCCGATCGAACGGCGGACCGAGCCATGCACATACCTGACGGCTATCTCAGTCCATCGACCTGCGCCGTGGGCTACGCCATCGCGGCGCCCTTCTGGTATGTCGCGCTCGAGCGGGTGAAGCGCCTGCTGCAGACCCGCCTCGTGCCGCTGCTGGCGGCGGTCTCCGCCTTCTCATTCGTCATCATGATGTTCAATCTGCCGATCCCGGGCGGCACGACGGCGCACGCGGTCGGCATGGGGGTGGCCGCGATCGTGCTCGGCCCCTGGGCGGCGATCCTCGCCATATCGATCGCGCTGATGATTCAGGGGCTGTTCTTCGGCGACGGCGGGATCACGGCGTATGGCGTCAATTGCATCAACATGGCGATCATCGGCTCGCTCGTCGCCTACGCGGTCTATCAGGCGATCGCCGGGCGCGCGCCGATCGCCTCGGTCCGCCGCATCGTCGCCGGCGCGATCGCCGGATACGCGGCGATCAATGTGGCGGCCTTCGCCGCGGGTTGTGAATTCGGCATTCAGCCGCTGTTGTTCCATGACGCGACCGGCGCGCCGCTTTATGCGCCGTACCCGCTGAGCGTGGCCGTTCCGGCGATGATGCTCGCGCATCTGACGCTCGCCGGCGCCGCGGAAGCGATCATCGCCGCCGGAATCGTCGCCTATCTGCAACGCGCCAATCCGAGCCTGCTGCAGACGACGGCGATGGCGGCGAACGATCAGCAGTCGGAGCGCGAGCGCATCGCGGCCGCCGGCGGATGGCGGGGAACGCGGCCGTTGTGGATCGGGATTGGCGTGTTGATGGTGGCGTGCCCGCTCGGGCTCATCGCCGCCGGCATGGCCTGGGGCGAGTGGGGGACGGACGACCTCCAGAATCCGGAGGTTCGTCAGCAGATTGCCCAGGCCTCGGGCAATATTGCGCCGCCGGAGCACGTTCCGGCGGGCATGGAGCGCCTGGCGAGCCTCTGGACCGCGCCGATGCCCGACTATGCGCCGCCGTTCATGCACGATGCGAATTTCGGCTACATCATGTCGGCGATCATCGGCGGCGGCCTCATCTTGCTGATCTTCGTCGCTCTGTCCTGGCTCCTCGGGCGCGTCCCGAGATCCCGCGAGCGGAGCGCCTGAGCCGACGGGCGCGGCGCGAGAATGGAACCGCGTATGGCCGAGCCGTCCTCTATCGGGCGCCGTCGTCGACATGACGGCGCCTTTCTCGACCGGCTCGCCGGCGGCCTTGCGCACGCCATGGAACACGCGCTCGACGCCGACGACCTCGCTCGGCGCGACGGGCTGCTGCAAAGGCTCGATCCGCGGGTCAAGCTCGCGGGTCTCATGACCTTGATCGTCGTTGCGGTGTTCGTGAAATCGCTGATGGTTCTCGGCGGCCTGTTTCTCGTCAGCGTCGCGTTCGCCCTGCCGTCGCATGTCGCGCTGTCGCGCCTCGCCAGGCAAATCTGGCTGAAGGTTCTCGCCTTCACCATTCTGATCGCGCTGCCGGCCGTCTTTCTCGTGCCGGGAACCGTCGTCGCGCGCTTGCCTGTTCTGCTGTGGCCTGTCACGCTGCAGGGCATGCGAAGCGCGACCTTTCTCATCGGTCGCGCCGAAACAGCGGCGACCTACGCGCTGCTGCTGATTCTCTGCACGCCTTGGCCGCACGTTCTGAAGGCCCTCAGAGTCTTTCGTGCGCCGATTGTGCTGGTCGTGATTCTCGGCATGACGTATCGCTACATCTTCGTCTTTCTCGAATCGGCGTCTCGGATGTTCGCGGCTCGGCGCAGCCGGATGGTCGGTCCGCTGAGCGCGCGCGATCGCCGCCGGGTCGCGACGGCGACTGCCGGCGTGCTGCTCGACAGATCGCTGCAGCTCAGCGCCGACGTGCAACTGGCGATGGCCTCGCGCGGCTATCGCGGGGAAGTGCGTCTCATCGACGATTTCCACACGACGCCGATCGACTGGCTCGCGCTGGCGGGCTTCGCCGCAATCGCTTCGGCGGCGCTGTGGTTGCAGGCGTGAACCGTCCTTGCCTTTGGAGATTCCCGTGACCGCGGCGTTCGAAGTCGTCGACGTTCATTTCGCCTATCAGGACGCGCCGGCCTTGCAGGGCCTCAGCTTGACGATCGAGCAGGGGCAGCGCGTCGCGCTGCTCGGCGCCAACGGCTCGGGCAAGTCGACCTTGCTGCTGCTGTTGGACGCGCTTCATTTCGCCGCTCGCGGAACGGTCTCGGCCTTCGGCGAGGTTCTGTCGGAAGGGCGAATGCAGGACGACGAGACCGCCTTCGCCTTTCGTCGCCGCGTCGGATTGGTGTTTCAGAATCCCGACGTGCAGCTCTTCTGTCCGACCGTATTCGACGAACTCGCTTTCGGTCCGCTGCAGCTCGGGTGGTCCAAGAGTGAAATTCGCCGACGCGTCGACGCCACGCTCGAGGAATTCTCGATCGCCCATCTCAAGGACCGCTCGCCGCATCGATTGTCGGGCGGCGAGAAGAAGCGGGTCGCGCTGGCGTCGGTGCTGATTCTGAACCCGGAAGTCCTGCTGCTGGACGAACCGACCGCGGGACTCGATCCGCAGAGCGCCAGCGAGCTGATTGATTATCTCGTCAAATGCCACGGCTCGGGCCGCACGGTGATCACCGCGACGCACGATCTCGATATCGTCGAGGACATTGCCGATCGTTGCTTCGTGCTGCAATCCGGGCGCCTGGCGGCCTCCGGCGCGGCGAACGAAATCCTCGAAGACGCGGCTCTCTGCAAACGCGCCCATATTGCCCATGCGCATTATCACCACCATGGCGACGCGGTCGAGCATAGTCACCATCATCGGCATCGTGACGAGGCGGCTCCTGTCGCCGGCAAGGCTGCGGGCGGGTCGGAGTGACAGGAGAGGCGAGGAGGAGCGCGGCGGCTTGTCCTGGGCGGCGGCGCGTGGGAAGTCTATCGAGACGTCGTAATCGTCTCCATCCGCCGAATTGGAAAGGCCGAGGACATGGAGCGGGTCACCATCAGCATGTCCGACGAGTTTGCCGAGGAACTCGCCGCGTTCATGGACGATTACCACTACGACAATCGGTCCGAAGCGTTGCGCGACCTGGCGCGCCTCGGCCTCGAGAAGGCGCGCATCGATCACAGCACCAAGGGACAATGCGTCGCGACGCTGTCCTACGTGTTCAACCACCATACGCGCGAACTGGCCAAGCGGCTGACCGACGCGCACCACGATCATCACGATCTTCAGGTCGCGACGATGCACGTTCATCTCGACCACGACAATTGCCTCGAAGTCGCCGTCCTGCGCGGCGAGGCGTCGCGCGTCAGGGAGTTTTCCAAGGCCGTGATCGCCGAGCGCAACGTCAAATACGGCCAGGCGAGTTTCGTCCCCGTCGCGATGGCGAGCGAGGCGCACGCGCACGACGGCGCCGCGCACGCGCACCCGCACCCGCATCTGCACGCGCATCCGAAGGACTGAGTCGCCTGACGCCGGCGCGTCGCCGCTTCCCGCCAGATCGCGCGGCGTTTGCTTGGAATCGCTTGCTGCCTACGCTCCTCGTCCTGAGGCGCCGCGAGGCGGCCTCGAAGGACGCTCCAGCACGCACGGACGGCGGCGCGCTCTGGAGCATCCTTCGAGGCCCTCGCCAACGCGAGGGCGCCTCAGGATGAGGTCCGCGCAAACCCCAATGCGTTGCGCTTCAAGGCAGACTGCGGGACTCCCGCAGCGCGCGGTCAGGACGCCTCTGCAAAATCGTTCCGCGCGGCGCGATGGATCATGCCGAGGAGATCGCGCGGTTCGTCCGGGTCGGCGAGCAGGTCGAGATCCTCGTGGAAGTCGCCGTCCGCCAATTTCGAATGCACGTAACGCAGGGCCGAGAAGTCCTCGATCGCGAAGCCGACCGAGTCGAACAGGGTGATCTGATCGCGCGATCGCCGACCGGGGTCCAAGCCGGCGATCACGCGCCAGAGCTCGGTCACCGGATGATCGGGAGCGAGCTGCTGGATTTCGCCCTCGATCCGCGTTTGTGGCGGGTACTCGACGAAAATCGCCGAGCGCAGCAGGATGTCGCGGTGCAGCTCGGTTTTGCCGGGGCAATCGCCGCCGACCGCGTTGATGTGCTGTCCGGCCCCTGCCAGATTGTCGGTCAGCACCGTCGCGTTGTGCTTGTCGGCCGTCACGGTGGTCACGATGTCGACGCCCTCGACGGCGTCCTCCACGCTCGGGCAGATCGTCAGGTCGAACCCGTAGCGGGAGAGATTGACGGCGCATTTCTCGCTCGCCCAGCGGTCGATGTCGTAGAGGCGCAGCCGATCGACGCCCAAGAGCGCCTTGAAGCCGAGCGCCTGGAATTCCGACTGGGCGCCGTTGCCGACGATCGCCATCGATCGACACCCCGGCCGAGCGAGATATTTCGCCGCGACCGCCGAGGTCGCCGCGGTTCTCAGCGCCGTCAGGATGGTCATCTCGCTGAGAAGCAGGGGATAGCCGGTGCCGACGTCGGCGAGCAGGCCGAAGGCGGTGACGGTCTGGCGTCCCTCGCGCATGTTCTTGGGGTGGCCGTTGACGTACTTGAAGCCGTAGGTGACGCCGTCGCTGGTCGGCATCAGCTCGATCACGCCGTCCGCCGAATGGGAAGCCACGCGCGACGTCTTGTCGAAGGCTGGCCAGCGGCGAAAATCCTCCTCCACGAAGCCGGCGAGCTCGGCGAGAAATCGCTCGACGCCGATCGCGTTGACCAGGCGCATCATGTTGGCGACGCTGACGAAGGGCACGAGGTTCAGCGCGCGGGTCATGGCCACCTCCGCGTCGGCCGATCGAGGATGCGCCGGCCCATCAGGCTGGCGACGAGATCGACGAGCAGAATGGCGGTGCGGCCGCGCTCGTCGAGGAAGGGGTTCAGCTCGACCACGTCGAGACTGCGGACGAGGCCCGCGTCGTGCAGCATCTCCATGACGAGATGGGCCTCGCGGAAGCTGGCGCCGCCCGGCACGGTGGTGCCGACTCCCGGCGCGATTTCGGGATCGAGGAAGTCGACGTCGAAGCTGACGTGCAGGACGCCGCCCTGCGACGCGACCTTGTCGAGAAAAGCGCCGACGAGCGAGCCGACGCCGTACTCGTCGATCGCGCGCATGTCGTGGACGGTGATGGCGCTGCGCTCGAGCGCCTCCCGCTCCGCGGGATCGACGCTGCGCAAGCCCATCATGCAGACGTTCTCCGGCTTCACCGGCGCGGCGAGCGGCGGATACCAGCCGTCGAAGCCGCCGCGGCCGGTGACATAGGCCATCTGAACGCCGTGGAGATTGCCGCTCGTCGTGGAATCGAGCGTGTGGAAGTCGGGATGGGCGTCGAGCCAGAGGACGAACAGCTCTTCGCCCCGCTCGCGCGCGCTTCGCGAGACGCCGGCGATCGAGCCGGCCGAAAGGCTGTGGTCGCCGCCGAGGAAGATCGGAAAGCCCTCTGCGGCGGCTTCATAGGCGGCCTTCTCGATCGCCGCGGTCCAAGCCGCGATCTCGCCGAGGTCGCGAATGGCGCGATTGGGGTGGCATTTGGGCTCGGTCGCGCCGATTGCGACCGGCGCGCGCTCGATCACCTCGTAGCCGAGCTCGCTGAGCGTCTCGGCGACGCCGGCGGCGCGGAAGGCGCGCGCGCCCATGTCGGCGCCGCGCCGGCCGGTTCCCGCCTCAATCGGGGCGGGGACCAGGATGCAGGTCCTCGATCGCGTCATGGCGCCGTCTTCCTCCGCGAACCGTCCTCGAGACTAGGCGCATGGCGTGGCGAAATGAACGGGTCATATTGGCAAAAGAGTTGCAAAGGCTTATCGACTTGGTAAGTGCGTGGCGCCATTTTGGTATGATCATGGACGCCGTCGACCAACGACTCATCTCGATCCTGCGCCACGACGGCCGCAGGAGCATTTCCGATCTCGCGCTCGAGCTGGGCATGAGCCGCGGCGCGGTGCGCGCCCGCATCGCCAAGCTCGAGGCGGAGGGCGTGATCATCGGCTACACCGTGGTCCTGCGCGCCGACGAGGTGTCGTCGCCGGTGCGCGGCCTGACCATGATCGAGGTGGAAGGCCGCATGCTCGACCGGGTCATCGACGGCCTCGTCGGCTTTCCCGAGGTCGGCGCGATCCACACCACCAACGGCCGCTGGGATCTGGTGGTCGAGCTTTCGGCCCAGAGCCTCGCCGATCTCGACGCCGTCCTGCGCCGGCTGCGGCAGGCGCCGGGCGTCGCCGCGTCGGAGACGACGTTGCTCCTGGCCACGCCGCGCAGCGCCAGGGCGCGGCTGTAGTCGGCGAAGCCGGCGCGGCGCGCCGGGGACAACCTTCGGTCCAAGGCTGCCAGGAGCGCCGAAAATTCCCCGGGACGCCCTTGACAACGATATATCGTTTGCGACATATTGCACGTACGATATATCGCTCACCAGATATGTCGACTTCCGACGAGGTTCCGATGCCTGCTGCTTCCTCCTCCTTCGACCACTCCGGCGATTCCGCCCCCGAGGGCGACCGAGCCGGTTTCTGGCGCCATCGCTGCGACGGATTTGGGCCGCCGCTGCCGATCAAGCTGCTCGCGGTGGCGGGCGCGTTCTGGATCGCGCCGCCGCTCGGCTTCGCCGCTCTCGGCTTCTGGGCCTGGCGCGCCTGGAAGCACAACGGCGGCGCGAGCCGCTGCGGCCGTGGCGAGGCGTGGCGCGATTTCGCCGAGCGCGCGCGCTCGCATTGCGACTGGGGGCGCCGCCGGTCGAGCGGCAACGCCGCCTTCGACGAGCGCCGGCGCGAGACTCTGCGCGCGATCCAGGAAGAGGCCGACGCCTTCGCCGATTTCGAGCGCCGTCAGCGCGAGGCGCGCGACCGCGAGACGTTCGACCATTTCATGGCCGACCGCAAAGCGGCGGAGGACGCCAAGCGCGACGAGCCCAAAGCGCCCGACGCGGTTTGATCCCAACATGGCCGCGCCGCGCTCTTTCCCTCGCGGCGCGGCGCGCTATCGTGCCGGCGACGCGCCGATGTCCGGCGATTCGCCGCTGATGGAATGACCAAAAGACATCCTCCCTTCGGCCCGGGCGCGGCCGACGACGACGGCGCCGACTTCGGCCACGCCGCGCATTGGCGGGGCCTGTTCGGCCGCCATCGCGGCGGGCCGTTCGCGCGCATGCGCGGGGCGCGCATGTTCGATTCCGGCGCGCTCAGGCTCTTGGTGCTCGGCCTGATCGCCGAGGCGCCGCGCCACGGCTACGACATCATCCGCGACCTCTACGACCGCTTCCAGGGCGCCTACCGGCCGAGCCCCGGCTCGATCTATCCGATCTTGCAGGCGCTCGCCGAGGCCGGCTTCGTCACTTCGGAAGCGCACGGGCGCCAGCGGCTGTTCGCAGTCACCGACGAAGGCCGCGCCTATCTCGCCGAGCAGCGCGCCGAACTGGACGCGATCAACGCCCAGGTCGAGGAAGCCGCTCGGCCGATCGGCGATTCGGCGATCGGCGAAGCGATCCAGGAATTGCGCGCGGCGCTGTTCGACAAGCTGCGCAAGAGCTCGCTCAGCCCGACCCAGGCGGCCAAGCTGCGCGACGCGCTCGAGCGCGCGCGGCGCGAGATCGAGGGGATCTGAGCGCGTCGGCGCGCCGCCTTGACCTTGCCTGCCGCGCGGCGTCTATGACCGCCCCCATGGCGAGCGACGAACCGGATTGGCTGACCTGGGCGCGCGAGTTGCAGGCGATCGCGCAGACGGGCCTGACCTTCTCGCGCGACCCTTACGACCGCGAGCGCTACAAGGCGCTCAGCGCGCTCGCCGCGACCATTTTCGCGGCGCGGTCCGACGCGCCGGTCGAACGGATCGCGGCGCTGTTTGCCCGCGAGTCCGGCTACGCGACGCCGAAGATCGACGTCCGCGCGGCCGTGTTCGACGACCGCGAGCGCCTGTTGATGGTGCGCGAGACGTCCGACGGCGGGCGCTGGACCTTGCCGGGCGGGTGGGCCGACGTGAACCGCACCGCGGCCGAAAACGCGGCCAAGGAAACGGCGGAGGAGAGCGGCTACACGGTCAAGGTGGTGAAGCTCGCCGCGTTGTGGGACCGCACCCGGCAGCGTCATCCCGCCGGCGTGTTCTCCTGCGCCAAGATCTTCTTCCTCTGCGAGCCGACCGGCGGCGCGGCGACGACCAGCCACGAGACGTCCGAGGTCGGCTGGTTCGCCGAAGCCGATCTGCCGCAGGATCTGTCGCTGGCGCGCGTGCTGCCGCAGCAGCTCGCCCGCATGTTCGTCCACCGGCGCGATCCGGCGCTGCCGACCGACTTCGACTGACGCCCATGCGCCGCCGCACGATGGACGCGGCGCGGCGGCGTCGCCATAGTGCGCGCTCCTGTTGCTCTCCCTCGAAAACAAGGCGCCCGCCGATGAATGTCCGCCTGCTCGCCGCCGCCTTGGCGCTCGCGCTCGCCGCGCCCGGAGTCGCAACGCCCGCCCGCGCCGACGACGCGGCCGGCCACCCCGCCTATTGGGGAACGCCGTCGGCCGACGGCGGCAAATGCTGCGCGAGCCTCGCCGACGTGCGCGCCAACATCGACCGCATCGACAAGCAGATCGTCGCGCTGATGGCCGAGCGCGGCCAATACGTCGCCGAGGCGGGCCGCTTCAAGGCCGATCCGGCGGCGGTCAGCGCGCCGGCCCGGGTCGACGCGATCATCGCCAAGGTCAAGGCGCTGGCGCGCCAAGACGGCCTCGCCGAGAGCGTCGCCGAGCGCAGCTACCGCGCGATGATCGCCGCGTTCGAGGATTACGAGCGCGACGAATGGACGCGCCGCAACGGCGGCGCGGCGGCGCCGGCGAAGTGACGGAGCGGGCGCGCGCCGACGGGCTTCGGGGCAAGCCGCCGCGCGGCGACCGAGCCGGCGGTCAAGATCTGACGCTTGGTCCTCGCGTCGAAAATGTTCGGGATCGATCCAAAGGCGGCGGTCTCGCGATCGACGTTTGCGCCGAAGAGAGGACATCGAATGGAACTTGCGCTCGCCGGCGCCCGCGAAGCCTGTTCAAACGACCGCGTCGCGGACTTGGCTTCGATCAGACCGGTCTTTCCGACCTCGAGCGGCGGCCGCAACTTCAGCCGGGGGCGAGCCATGACAACGCCAGCAGCAGCGTCGACATGGTCAGGAAAGACAGCGTCGTGGCGACCAGCAGCGACGCCGCCGCGACCTGCTCCTGTCCATATCGGCGTCCCAGCAGCGGATAGATGCTGAGCATCGGCGCGCTGGCGAAAATCAGCATCGCCCTACGCAAATCCGGATCGAGCCGCGGCGCGAAGATCAGGGACGCCGCGAGAATTGCGACGGGATGCAGGATGAGCTTGCCGGCGACGATCCTTCCGACGTCCCGCATTACGCCGCCCAGTTTCAGGCCGACCAGGGCGCCGCCCACAGCGAACAACGCAAGCGCGCCCGACGTCATCGAGAGCATGTCGATCGACTTGCCGACGGGACCCGGCAGTTTCAGCCCGGACAGGGATGCAGCCACCCCGAGAGCGATGCCGATGAACATCGGGTTGCCGACCAGCTGGCCGACGAGATGGACAAAGACTTGCGGCAAGCTCTTGCCGGCATGGCGGCCGCTTTCCGCCAGCGTCAGAGCGAGCGGGATGATGAAGACGTTCTCGGTGATCATGTTCAGAGCAAGCGCGAAGCTCGCCGACGGACCCAAGAACATCAGAGCCACGGGGTAGCCGACGAAACCGCTGTTGGAGGCGGAAGACCCCAGCGCCGACATGGCGTTGGCCGCAACGCCGCCGGGCTGCAACACCCGCGCAAGAGCGAACATCGTCGCGAAGACGACGCCCGACCCGACGGTGTACGCGATGAGATAATCCGCATTGACGATCTCGGCGAAGGGACGCTGCGACAGCGATTTGAAAATGAGCGCGGGCAGCGCAAAGCGGATGACGAAGGCGCCGAGGGCGCGAATGTCCGCGGGCGTCGTGACTCCCAGCCAGGTCGAGGCAAAGCCCAGCGAGATCAGAATGAAGATCGGCAGCGTGATGGAGATGACGTCGAGCATCGGCCGGCGTCAGTATTTCAGCCGGGACAATTGGCGAAGTTCCTCCGGAGTGCTCTTGCCGAAGCCGAAAAACTCGAGATAGGCGGGAATCATCTCGTAGAGCATGTCGGCGCCCACCTGAACCTGGCATCCCCTGGCGACGGCCGCGCGCAGGAGCGGCGTAAATTCCTCCTTCATCACGACTTCGCCGACGAAGGTCGATGGCGCGATCTTCTCGACGTCGATCGGCAACGGGTCGCCAGCCCTCATGCCCAGCGGCGTTGCGTTGACGACAAGGTCGTATCCCGCGGGATCGGCCGATCCGGTCGAAATCGTCAGCGCGGGGTAGTGCGCTTGGAGACGATCGCCGAGCTTGTCGGCGGAGGCTGGCGCAACATCGAACAGGCCGAGCTTGGCGGCCCCCGCTTCGGCGAGCGAAGCCGCGATGGCGGAGCCCACCCCGCCCGAGCCCACGACGAGCGCCCGCGCGCCCTGGATCGCTTTGCCCTTTCGCGCGACCCCGCGCACGAAACCCGACCCGTCGAACATGTCGCCGAGCAGCGATCCGTCGGGGCGCCGCAAAATCGCATTGGCCGCGCCCGCGATCTTTGCCGTGACTGACAGGTCGTCGACCAGCCCGACCGTCGCCGCCTTGTGCGGCATCGTCACCAGCGCGCCGCGCAAATTGGCGGCCTTGAACAGAGGGCGCAGCACCGATGCGTAGTCCTCGGCCTTCACGCCCAGCGGCACGACGACGGCGTCGACGCCCTTGGCCTCGAACCAGGGATTATAAATCATCGGCGCTTTGAACGCCTCGGTGGGATATCCGAGATGCGCGATGACTTGGGTCCTGCCGGTAATCATGGAGCGAGGTCTCGTTTTCCCATATTCGCGATTTGCCGGAGGCGCCGCGATGCGCCAGCCGCGGCGCCACGGGCGCGGTTCCTATGAACGGTCAGGACTCCGCGGCGATTTCGATGCGGCGGACATCGCCGAGAATGAAGATGTAGGAGACCGCGCCGAGCAGCGCCACGGCGCCCACAAAGGCGAGCGCGCCGACAAACGAGCCGGTGGTGCTGACGATATAGCCGATGACGATCGGCGTGATGATGCCGGCAAGGTTGGAGGCGAAATTGAACAGGCCGCCCGTCAGTCCCATCAGCGGCTTGGGCGCGATGTCCGAAATGACCGTCCAGCCGAGGCCGACCATGCCCTGGCCGAAGAAGGCGACGGAGAGAATCGCGATCACCGCGTTGTCGCTATCGACATAGTTCGCGCTGATGATCAGCGAAGCCAGCAGCAGGCCGACGATGATCGGCGCCTTGCGAGCGATATTGGCGGAGCCGGTCGACCTCAGCAATTTGTCCGAGACCCAACCGCCGGCGAGGACTCCGATGGCCGCGGCGATGAACGGCAGCACCGCGAAGAATCCGACTTTCACCCAGGCCATGTGCCGCTCGGCGGCCAAATAGGTCGGGAACCAGGTGAGGAAGAACACCAGCGTCGAATTGCCGGCGAACTGGCCGATGCCCGCGCCCCAGATCTGACGGTGCGACAGCAGCTTGCCGACGTTCCCCCAGGAGAACGGCACGCGGTCGTGGGTGTGCAGCGCCAGTCCGCCGCCTTCGGCGATATGGTCGAGTTCAGCCTCGTTGACGGAAGCATGATCGCGCGGTTCGCGATAGAGCCAGAACCACACCAGGCCGAAAACAATGCCGGCGAGGCCGACGACGATGAACGGGGCATGCCAGCCGTAGGCCGCCATCAGCCAGAACAAGAAAGGGCTGAACAGCGCGAGCCCGACATATTCACCCACCGTATAGATGCCCGTCGCGGTCGCGCGCTCCTGCTGCGGGAACCAAGTGCCGACGATACGGCTGTTGGCGGGAAAACAAGGCGCTTCGGAGACGCCAAGACCGAAACGGTACGACAACAGCGAAACGAGCCCGGTGGCGAAGGCCTGCAACAAGGTGAACAGCGACCAGAAGGTGACCGAAAGAAAATAGGTCGTCTTCGCGCCGAAGCGGTCGAGGAAGACGCCGCCGGGAATCTGCGCTCCGGCGTAGGTCCAGGAGAAGGCGGAGAAGACGACGCCCATCGTCGCGGCGTCGATCGCCAAGTCGGCTCGTAGGCTTGGCGCGACAATGCCAAGCACGGTGCGATCGAGGTAGTTGATCATCGTGCCAACGGAGATCAGCGCCAGAATGCCGAAGCGAGCCCGCGTGCGGGCGCGTCCGGCCGATGGAGATGACGGCGTCGTTGCGTTGGCCATAGGGGTTTCCTCTCGTTATTCTTTCTGGGCTTCAGTTCGACGGCGTCGTCAGGCGCGATCAAGCGGCGCAGTGGCGTGACGCGCGCCGCGTCGCCATGCGAGAGCTTCGGCTGCCTGCTCGACTGAGACGCCGACGCCCTCGGCGATGCATCCAGCGCCCGCGGACCGCGCGACACGCAAGCAGGGCGTCAGACGTTTGCGATAGGCCTGTTCGTGGGCGAAGCGAACGTCGACAAAGCGGACCGGCGGAACCGGCGCCGACTTGTGAATAAGCGCCAACGTGGGACCCCCGACCGGCGTTGAAGTGCGATACTGATATATCAAGATAACCTGTCTTGCGCGCGGGCTCCCGATCGGCGCCGATCGGGCCCCTGCCGCGTTTACGGCTTGCTGCGCCATACTCATTGCTCACGCAGAACTGGCGCAGGGGTCGCAAGACGGCGCCGCCTCACATTCTTTTTTGGGGGGGGGTGACTGACTTCGCCGTCAGCCGACGACGCGCCGCCCGCCCGCGCCGCGGCCGGCGCTCGCCGCGTTCGGGCGTGCTCTTGGCGCGCCCTCGGCCGCCTCTTGGAACTGGCCGACGAGTTCGGCGAGCTGGGCGGTCTCGTTCGACATCGTCCGGCTGGCGGCGGTCGACTCCTCCGCCGCCGCCGCGTTTTGCTGCGTCGCCTGATCCATGTGGCCGATGGCGGAATTGACCTCGTCGAGGCCGCGCGACTGCTCCCTGGCGCCGACGGCGATCGCCTCGACCACCTGATTGATGTCGTTGACCTGGGCGAGAATGCGCCCGAGCGCCTTGCCGGTCTCGCCGACCAGCGCCACGCCTCCGCGCACCTGCGCCTCCGACGTCGAAATGAGCGCCTTGATCTCCTTGGCCGCCTGCGCCGAGCGCTGGGCGAGCGCGCGCACTTCGGCAGCGACGACGGCGAAGCCGCGGCCGGCGTCGCCCGCACGCGCCGCCTCGACGCCGGCGTTGAGCGCCAACAGGTTGGTCTGGAAGGCGATCTCGTCGATCACGCCGATGATCTGGCCGATCTGCTGCGACGAGGTCTTGATGTCGCCCATCGCGGCGACCGCCTTGTTGACGACCTGCTCGGTCTTCGCCGCGTCGTCCCGGGCGGCGCCGACGAGTTGTCGGGCGTGTTCGGCGCCCGCGGCGGCGGTGCGCATCGTCGCGGCGATTTCGTTGATGGCGGCGGCGGTCTGCTCGAGGCTCGCCGCCTGCTGCTCGGCGCGCCGCGAAAGGTCGTCGGCCGCGGTCGAGACTTCGCGCGAGCCGGAATGAATGATCTCGGTTGCGCCGGAGACGCTCGCCAGCGCCTGTTCGAGCTGGGCGATGGCGGTGTTGAAGTCCGCCTGCAGACGACGGTAGCTCTCCGGCAGGTCGGCCGAGACGCGATAGGTCAGGTCCTTGGCCGCCAGCCGCGCCAGGCCGGCGCCGAGCGTCGCGACCGCCTGCTCCAACTGACGGCGCTGGTCGGCGTCGCGCGCTTCGCGCTCGGCGCGTTCGCCGTCGAGGGCGCGGCGCGCCGCCGCCGCTTCGGCGTCGAGCCTGAGTTTCTCGATCGCCGCGAGGCGGAAGACTTCGACCGCTTCCGCCATCGCCCCCACCTCGTCGCCTCGGCCTTGGGCTGGCGCCTCGATCTCGGTCTCGCCGGCCGCCAGCCGGCGCATCGCCGCGGTCATGTCGGAAATCGGCTTGGCGATTGCCCGCTGGAGCGCCCAGGCGATCGCAACCGCGCCGGCGAACGCCAGGACCGAGCCGAGGATCTGCGCGGCGCGCATGACGGCGAGGGCGCCTGCTCCGGCCGCCTGGCTCGCCGCCAGCGCCGCGGCGCCGACGGTCCGTGCGTTCTGCAGCGCGTCGCGAAACTTCTGCATCAGCTCGCTGCTGCGCGCCGACTTGGCGACTTCGATCGCCTTGTCCGCCGTCGCCGGGTCGCGCGTCAGGTCGACTTCCGGATCGCCGATTTCGCGCTGCCAGTCGGCGGCGGCGTCGGCGAGCTCGGCCACCGCGGCGGTCGCGGCGTCGGGGTCGGGCGAGGCGAGCGCGTCGTCGCGCGTCCTGGCGAGCGTTTCGTCGAACAGCTTGGTCGCCGCCGCATAGAGATTGGCGTGGCGCTCGGTGCGAATGATGATGTAGCCGCGCGCCGTCTGCGACTGGTCGTAGCGCGCCGCGGCGAGCTTCTCGAGGTCGACCAGCATCGCCTGCGCGGCGATGTTGGCGGTTTGGGCGCCTTCGACGCGCGCCGCCGAGAAGAAGATGACCCCGCCGACCGCGCCGAAGATCGCGAGGAGAACGGCGAAGCCCAGCGTGAGTTTGCGCGCGATCCGCATGTTGGCGAGCGTCATGGAACGGACTCTTCGAGCAGAGGACAGGGACATGCCGGAATCGCCACCGGCGCGCGCCTGCCGACCTCATGTCTCGAAGCCCGGCAGTCGCCGGCGCTCCGTCAGCGCGGCGAAATCGTAGCGCCGCCGAGTTAGACTGACGTTAACGCAGCGTTACATCAGCGCCACGCTCGCGCGCCAGGCTTGCGCGGCGCCGTCGATGGCGAACTGCACCGCCATCGCCGCCAGCACGACGCCGAGCATGCGGGTCAGCACGGTGCTGCCAGTCGTGCCGAGCAGGCCGGAGATGCGCTCGGCGGCGAGAAGGGCGATGAAGCTCGCCACCATCGCCAGCGCGACGATCGCCAGCAGCCCGGCGAGAGCGAACCAGTCGCCGCTCGCCCGGTCGGCGAGCAGCATCGTCGCGGTGATCGATCCCGGCCCGGCCATCAGCGGGATCGCCAGGGGAAAGGCGGCTATGTTGCGGATGTGGTCGATCGCTTTCGCGTGGCTCGCGATCTCGCCGCGGCGCTCCGCTTTGAGCGCGAACAGCATGTCGAAGGCGATGTAGAACAGCAGCAGCCCGCCGGCGATGCGGAAGGCGGGGATCGACACGCCGAGCGCTTCGAGCACGAACCGTCCGCCGAGCGCGAAGGCGGCGAGAATGAGGAAAGCGATGACGCTGGCGCGCAGCGCGACTTCGCGTTTGCCGGCCCTCGTCATGCCGAGCGTCAGTCCGATGAACACCGGCGCCAGGCCGGGCGGATCGAGCGTCACCAGCAACGTGACGAGCGCCGTCTTGAGAAAGTCGAGCGCCATCGCGATTGCCCTCCCGCGGGCGCGAAAGACGGCATCGCGGAGCGCGCGTCAAGCCCGCCGGCTTCCCGTCGTCTGAGCGTAGCTGTAACAATTTGACCTCAAAGAGGAATTTTCCTCTCTGAGAACGCCTCGCGACGGTGGCGGCGGCGCGCGGAATCGGCTACAAACACAGATCAAGATTCGCGTCAGGACTCCCCCCATTGAGCGATTCCAACGACCAGCGGCCGGCCCCCGGCGGGCCAGCCGACATCAAGCCCGTCTCGATCCTCGACGAAATGAAGCGCAGCTATCTCGATTACGCGATGAGCGTGATCGTCAGCCGCGCGCTGCCCGACGTCCGCGACGGGCTGAAGCCGGTGCACCGGCGCATCCTGTTCTCGATGCGCGAGCAGAACTTCACGCCCGACCGCCCTTACAACAAATCGGCGCGCACCGTCGGCGACGTGATCGGCAAGTACCATCCCCATGGCGACCTCGCGGTCTACGACGCGATGGTGCGCATGGCGCAGGACTTCTCGATGCGCGCGCCGCTCATCGACGGGCAGGGCAACTTCGGCTCGGTCGACGGCGACCCGCCCGCCGCGCAGCGCTACACCGAGTCGCGGCTCGACCGCGCGGCGATGGCTTTGCTCGAGGATCTCGACAAGGACACCGTCGACTTCCGCCCCAACTACGACGAGAAGGAGCAGGAGCCGGTCGTCCTGCCGGCGCGCTTCCCCAACCTGCTGGTCAATGGCGCCGGCGGCATCGCCGTCGGCATGGCGACCAACATCCCGCCGCACAATCTCGGCGAGACGATCGACGGTCTGCTCGCCCTGATGGACAAGCCCGACATCGGCCTCGCCGAGCTGATGGAGCTCATTCCCGGCCCGGATTTTCCGACCGGCGGGGCAATCCTCGGGCGCAGCGGCATTCGCGCGGCCTACGAGACCGGGCGCGGCGCGATCGTCATGCGGGCGAAGGTCGCGGTCGAGGAACTGCGCAAGGACCGCGAGGCGTTGATCGTCACCGAGATCCCGTACCAGGTCAACAAGGCGGCGCTGATCGAGCGCATCGCCGATCTCGTGCGCGAGAAACGCGTCGAAGGCATCGCCGACCTGCGCGACGAATCCGACCGCGACGGCATGCGCATCGTCATCGAGCTGAAGCGCGACGCCGTCGCCGACGTCGTGCTCAACCAGCTGTGGCGCTTCACCGCGCTGCAGGCGAGCTTCGGCGCCAACATGATCGCGCTGAACGGCGGTCGGCCGGAGATGCTGACGCTGAAGGACATGCTCGCCGCCTTCCTCGACTTCCGCGAGGAGGTCGTCACCCGGCGCACCAAGCATCTGCTGACCAAGGCGCGCGACGGCGCGCATATCCAGGTCGGCCTGGCGATTGCGGTCGCCAACATCGACGAAGTCATCCGCCTCATCCGCACCTCGTCCGACCAGGCGGCGGCGCGCGCGGCGTTGATGGAGCGCGCCTGGCCGGCGCGCGACATGGCGCCGCTGGTGGCGCTGATCGCCGACCCCCGCCACGCCTTGGCCGAGGACGGGACGATGCGCCTTTCCGAAGCGCAGGCGCGCGCCATTCTCGAGTTGCGTCTCGCGCGCCTGACCGCGCTCGGCCGCGACGAGATCGCCGACGCGCTGAACAAGCTCGCCGTCGAGATCGCCGACTATCTCGACATCCTCGGCTCGCGCGCCCGGCTGATGGGCATCATTCGCGACGAGCTGACGGCGATCAGGACCGCCTTCGCCGATCCGCGCCGCACCGAGATCCTCGACAGCGAAGCCGACATGGAGGACGAGGACCTCATCCAGCGCGAGGACATGGTGGTGTTGGTCAGCCACGCCGGCTACATCAAGCGCGTGCCGCTGTCGACCTACCGCGCGCAGCGGCGCGGCGGCAAAGGCCGCTCCGGCATGGCGACGCGCGAGGAGGATTTCGTCGCCCGGCTGTTCGTCGCCTCGACCCACCAGCCGGTGCTCTATTTCTCGTCGAAGGGCCAGGTCTACAAGGAGAAGGTGTGGCGGCTGCCGCTTTCCGCGCCGCAGTCGCGCGGCAAGGCGCTGGTCAATCTGCTGCCGATCGAGCTGGGCGAACGCATCACCACCATCATGCCGCTGCCCGAAGACGAGGCGAGCTGGGAAGCGCTCGACGTGATGTTCGCCACCACGCGCGGCACGGTCAGGCGCAACAAGCTCAGCGACTTCGCCGAGGTCAACCGCGCCGGCAAGATCGCGATGAAGCTCGACGACGGCGAGAGCATCGTCGATGTGCAGATCTGCTCGGAGAAGGACGACGTGCTGCTGACGACGGCGAAGGGTCAGTGCATCCGCTTCGCCGTCGACGACGTGCGCGTGTTCAAGGGCCGCAACTCGATGGGCGTGCGCGGAATCAGCCTCGCCGACGGCGACAGCGTGATCTCGCTGGCGATTCTCAGGCCGTTCGACGCGGCCAGCGAGGAGCGCGTCGCCTACCTGAAGATGCGCCGCGCGATGGCGGGCGAGACCGGCGAGGAGCCGAACGGCGGCGAGGCCGAAGGCGAGGGCGAGGCGGAGCCGATCGCCGACGCTGCGCTGTCGCCCGAGCGCTACGCGCAGATGTCGGCGGCCGAGCAGACGATCCTCACCGTCTCCGAGAACGGCTTCGGCAAGCGCACCTCGTCGTTCGAGTACCGGTCGACCGGACGCGGCGGCAAGGGCATCGTCGCGATGGCGGTCAACCCGCGCAACGGCAGCCTGGTCGCTTCGTTCCCGGTCGAGGAGGGCGACGAGATCATGCTGGTGACCGACGGCGGCCAACTCATCCGCGTGCCGGTCGGCGGCATCCGCGTCGCCGGCCGCGCCACCCAGGGCGTCATCGTCTTCGACACCGCCGAGCAGGAGCGCGTCGTCTCGGTCGAGCGCATCACCGAGCCGGACGGCGAGGAAGAGCCGAGCGAAGCGGGGGATTGAGGCCGGAGCGCAACTGCGCTTCGCGAGGGTTTCCCCCTCCACCGCGCTTCGCGCGGTCCC
>Ga0326728_10010374_pt1 | contig 21845 bp, 13 predicted proteins | sample MB3enrmetagenome_FD_207602 | JGI IMG/M metagenome (GOLD analysis project Ga0326728, IMG submission 207602) | Lab enriched peat soil microbial communities from McLean, Ithaca, NY, United States - MB31MN | ecosystem: Environmental > Terrestrial > Soil > Wetlands > Peat | place: USA: New York... | reverse complement strand
CAGTTTTACAGAAGACATCTCGCGCGGGGATGATCCCGTGTTTGCCTTCGGTATGCGTCTGCGGCAACGGCAGTTTACGCAGGCCAACTTTGCCTTGAACGAACTGAACCGGCCTCAGCCAATTGGCAACTTTTCTTCGCGTTTCTCCGGCTCCTGGATGGCCTTCGACTCATTCAAAACGCAGAAGGCGATTCGTGGCGCCGATCTGATGCATAAGAGTGCCGAGTCCAGCGCCAAGGCCGTGGACCAGAAGATCGTTCTCAATGTAGTACAGGCATACGAGTCGGTGCTCTATGCCGAGCGCGAGACCGATGTTGCGCGACATGAACAGGAAACGGCTGCGGCGCTGCTGAGCGCGGTCGCGGATCACGTTAAGGCAGGCTTGACGGTCGAGTCGGATCGTATGTCGGCCGAGGTAAATGTGGCAGCACGCAAGCAGGAGGTGATCGCCGCCCAGGGCGATCTGGAACTAGCGTGGGCGCAATTGCGCGTGGCAATGGGCGATGCGGAGCTGCAAGCGAGCGCTTTGCGGCCTATCGAACCGCACATGTTTCCGTCTGAGGCGCTCGATCAGGAGTTGGCTGCTGCCGCAAAGACTCGACCTGATCTTTCGGCCCTGAGAGACGCGCAATCAGCACAGGGGACGGCGGTGGGCGCGGCAAAGTCGAGTTTTGGTCCGCATGTGAGTGCATACGGAAACTGGGAAGAAGACCGGGGAGCCTTTACCAGTTCAGGCGGCAACAACTGGGTTGCCGGGGTACAGATCGGCATCGACATTCTTCCCTTTGGCAAGCGCGCCGAACTGGCACGAGAGTCGGCTATGAAGCAGCGCGTAGATGCGCAGTTAGCCACATACCAACAGCAAGTACGTCTTGCGGTCAGTCAGGCTCATATTCACCGCAAGACTGCGGAGTTGTCGATGGAAACGGCGAGAGCCGCGATGGACCAATCGGCAGAGAGCCTGCGCATCTTGCGGAATCGTTACACGGCTGGCCTCGCAACCATCACGGATTTGTTGCGCGGAGAAGATGCATCGAGAGAGAGCCAATCCAACTACTGGCATTCCGTATACGGAAATGCTGCGGCTTACGCTGAACTGCTTTACGCGACAGGGACTCTGACTCCCGATGCGGCGGAGGAATTGCAATGAAAGTGATTTTATCCGTATGTTTATTGGCTGTTTCCTTGGTCATCTTCTCAGGCTGCCACTCAACCGAGTCCACGCCGCCCACGGCGGTGCAGACTGTTCAAGCTCGTATGGTGGAGAGCCAGCAGCAAGAAGTTCCCCTGCTCGTAAGCGCTACAGGAACGCTGCACGCGCGGGAATCAGCAACCATCTCGGCACAAGTCATGGGACGCATTGCGCAAGTCCTCGTGAGAGAGGGAGACAGCGTGCAAGCAGGGCAAACACTTCTGGTGCTCGACGGCGGCACACTGCGCGCATCAGTTGATCAGGCGCAGGCCGCGGTCAAGGCCGCCGAGAGCCAACAGGCTGTTGCGCAGACACAGTCCGCGCTCGCCACCAGTACGCTGGTTCGTTACAAGCAATTGCAAGCCGAGAAGAGCGTCAGTCCGCAAGAAATGGATGAAGTGACGCGGCGGGCCGAAGCTGCCGCCGCAAGCGTGGATGCAGTGCGCGCGCAACGCGACGCAGCCAAAGCGCAGGAGAGCGGCGCTCGCGCCATGCTGGGCTATACACGTTTGAGCGCACCTTTTGCGGGAGTGGTGACGGCGCGCATGGCCGATCCGGGAACGATGGCCGCTCCCGGCTTGCCTTTACTTCAGTTGGAGAGTGCGGGGCCATTGCAGCTTCAGGCTGCTGTGGATGAGTCAGCGATTGGAAGCATTCGCAAAGGGATGAAACTCTCCGTGATGATCAATGGTGCGCCCAACGGCTCGACCGCCGGCACTGTTTCAGAGATCGTCCCCACCGCCGATCCCGCAAGCCACAGCTTCCTGGTCAAGTTCGATCTTCCTCCTTCGGCGCAACTCCATGCCGGCATGTACGGAAGCGCAAAGATTGCGACCGGCACGCATCAAGCGATTCTGGTGCCACGCTCGGCGGTGGTTCTTCGCGGATCGCTATCCTGCGTCTATGCTCTCGACGCAAGCGGCATAGCGCAACTTCGCTCGATCACGCTGGGCGCGGTGCAGGGTGAACTGGTCGAAGTGCTGTCGGGAGTTGCAGCCAACGAGAAGCTGGTTGACCTTCCAGGGGATCGCGATCTGGCAGGCAAGAGAATCGAGGCGCAATGATGAACAAGGAACCCATGCATCATGACCTTGGCATTGCCGGCCGTCTTGCGCATACATTTCTCAACTCCAAGCTCACGCCACTTTTCATTGCGGCATCTCTGGCGCTTGGAATCTTCTCGGTGGCAATCATTCCACGCGAAGAAGAGCCGCAGATCCTTGTTCCCATGCTGGACATTGCCACCGCAATGCCAGGCGCCTCTCCAGCAGAGGTTGAGCAGCGCGTCACGTTGCCGATCGAACAGTTGGTACATCAGATCTCCGGCGTCGAATACATCTATTCCACTTCTATGCCCGGACAAAGCCTGGTGATCGTTCGCTTTTTGGTTGGAACGCCACAGGAAGACGCGCTCATCAAGGTATACAGCAAGCTCTATTCGAATTTCGACCGAATGCCACCGGGAGTATCGCAGCCGCTTATCAAAGCTCGTTCCATCGACGACGTTCCCATCCTTTCACTCACTCTGTGGGGGGAACACTACAACGGCTATCAGCTTCGCGCCATTGCGGACGAGGTGCAGCATAGCATTCAGCAAGTTAACAATGTTTCGGAGACAACGATCATTGGCGGGCTTCCGCGTACGATGCGCGTTGTGCTCAGTACCGCAAAGCTGAACGCCTACGGATTGTCGCCCATGGCCATCGCCGGACATCTGCAAGCTGCCAACGCAAGCGTACAGGCTGGCAGCTTTGCAGAGAACAACAGCGAGATCCGTGTCGATGCAGGCAATCTCTTCACCCGCCGCGAAGACCTTGAAGATGTAGTGGTTGCGGTTGACCATGGCCGTCCAGTCTATCTGCGCGATGTTGCGGACAAGATTGTGGACGGCCCCGCCGATCCTACCAACTATGTGCTCTTTGGAACATCCAATGCCAGCGCGGTTGCGCATCAGGCACCAGGCCAATATCCAGCTGTGACCATTTCGGTGGCCAAGCGCAAGGGCACCAACGCGACCGATATTTCTAATGCCGTACTCAAGCGCGTTCATGAGATGCAAGGCGTCACGTTGCCGAACGATGTAACCGTAACGACGACGCGCAACTACGGCGATACAGCCAAGGCCAAATCGGATGAGTTGCTGGAGCATCTGCTTCTGGCAACCCTGTCCGTCACTCTGCTCGTTGCGCTCTTTCTCGGCTGGCGCGAGTCAGGCGTGGTGTTGCTGGCCATACCCGTCACGCTTGCGCTGACCATGTCAATCTTCTATTTCCTGGGTTATACCATTAATCGAGTAACCCTGTTCGCCTTGATTTTCAGCATTGGGATTCTTGTCGACGATGCCATCGTCGTCGTGGAGAATATCGTGCGCCATTTCCGCCTCCGCGAAAACCGCGATCGCTCCTGTAGCGACATTGCAGTAGAGGCGGTCGCCGAAGTCGGAAATCCAACGATTCTCGCCACCTTTGCTGTCATCGCCGCAGTGCTTCCCATGGCCTTTGTGCGCGGTCTGATGGGACCATATATGCGCCCAATTCCCGTGGGCGCTTCAGCGGCCATGCTCTTTTCGCTAATGGTGGCCTTTGTAGTCTCCCCTTGGGCGGCGCTGCGCCTCTTGGGCAGGCATCTGGCAGGAGCACACCTGCTGGAGCCGGAGCGCGAAAACTGGAGGACAAGAATATATCGCAGGGTGATGACGCCGCTGATTTCATCGGCGCGCAATCGCTTGATCTTCTTTGCGGGCGTGATCGTTCTGTTGCTGATTTCGGTCGTGCTGGTTCCTCTGGGATTTGTGCGCGTCAAGATGCTGCCCTTCGACAACAAGAGCGAACTTCAGGTAGTTATCAACATGCCGGATGGCACGCCGCTGGAACAAACAGTTCGCGTGGCGCAGGCTTTAGGCAGCGAACTGGGGCGGCAACCAGAGGTGCTGAACTACCAGGTTTATGCAGGCACGTCCGGCCCCTATAACTTCAACGGGCTGGTGCGCCACTACTATATGCGCAACCAGCCGAATCAAGCCGACATTCAGGTGAATCTTCTCCCTGCGAAGCAGCGCAGTGACCAGAGCCACACGATTGCAAAGCGGCTGCGTCCGCTGCTTCTCGCCATCGGCAACCAGTATGGCGCCCGCATTCAGGTGAGCGAAGTACCTCCCGGACCGCCGGTAGTGCAAACCCTTGTAGCCGAGGTTTACGGACCGGATCTGGATGGTCAAACACGAGTCGCCCAGCAGATCAAGTCGATCTTCCAGCACACACCTGGCGTTGTCGACACCGACTGGTACGTCGAAGATCCTCAGCCTAGGCTGGTGATGCGCGTTGATGAAGTCAAGGCTGCGCAGCATGGCATTGCAGTTTCTGACGTAGCCCATGCACTGGCGCTTGCTCTTTCAGGAACTCAGGTTGGGCTGCTCCACGATCAGTCAACGCGAGAGCCTGTGCGTGCAATTGTCGAAGTGGACCGCGCGGATCGCTCCTCCGAACAGGGACTGGATAATATCCGCTTGCCCGGCGCGGATGGCGGTATGGTTTCTCTGCGCGAACTGGTGATCGTCGAACACAAGACGATCGACCCCAGCATCTATCATAAGAATCTGCACCGCGTGGTCTATGTTACAGGAGACGTTGCTGGGGCGGAAGAAAGCCCGGTCTATGCGATTCTCAAGATGAACAAGGATCTCGACCACTTCAAGTTGCCGGCGGGATACACACTGGCTCGCTACAATGCGTCGATGCCGGAATCCACGAGCCACTACTCGATGAAGTGGGACGGTGAGTGGCAAATCACACTGGAAGTATTTCGCGACATGGGCCTCGCCTTCGCCGCTGTGCTGATCCTGATTTACGTTCTGGTCGTCGGCTGGTTCCGCTCCTTCCTTGTGCCGCTGATCATCATGGCGCCGATTCCCCTTACCCTGGTGGGCATCATGCCGGCGCACGCGATGATGGGCGCCTTCTTCACCGCTACCTCGATGATCGGCTTCATTGCGGGCGCGGGCATCATCGTGCGCAATTCGATCATTCTCGTTGACTTTATTGAACTGCGCATACGCCAGGGAATGCCTTTGGCCGAAGCCGTGATTGACGCAGGAGCGACGCGCTTCCGTCCCATGCTGCTGACCGCGGCGGCGGTGGTTGTGGGCGCAAGCGTGATTCTCTCCGACCCTATCTTCCAGGGCCTTGCATTGTCGTTGATTGCCGGAGCCGTCGCATCGACTTTCCTGTCGTGGCCGACGATTCCCATTCTCTACTACATGGTTCATTCGCGCGCTGAATCCGAGATCGCCTGTGCACCCACCACCGATCCAGGAGAAACCCTATGACCGTTGAACGCGCAGCACAACTCATGGCAGGATTGATGATTCTGCTTTCACTTGCACTCGCCCACTTCTTTTCGCCGAATTGGCTATGGCTGACGGCCCTCGTCGGATTAAATCTGTTACAGTCGGCATTCACCAACTGGTGCCCTGCCATGGCCATCTTTCGTGCTTTGGGACTGAAGGATACTGGCTGCGGTGGCGGCAAGAGTGAATGATATGAATGATCGACTCATGAATGCATCCCTGGCAGGCAGGCTCGACGATCCAGAGCGTCTGCTCTGGATTCCGCCAGCGGTGGTGATTGGCGCACTGGCAGTCCAGCCTGGTGATGCGATCGCGGATATCGGCGCTGGAACTGGATACTTCTCTCTGCCCCTGGCGCAAGCAGCTGGATCTCTTGGCCGGGTATATGCGGTCGATTGTCAGGCTGAAATGCTTGGACACCTCCAGTTCAAGCTGGATACGGGAAGCATATCCAACATACGCGTGATCAATGCAGATGCAAATTCAACTGGGTTGCCAAACGCATCTTGCGATCTTGTTTTCATGGCAAATGTGTGGCATGAGTTTGCTGACCGCCCTGCTGTTCTGCGAGAGGCCAGGCGCATTCTGAATACCAGAGGAAGAATTGCTGTTCTCGATTGGCGGCCGGACGTGGAAGCCGTGCATGGGCCGCCACTTCATCACCGAATCAGTGCTTCAGATGCCTTGGATGAGCTGCAATCGGCAGGTTTTGCTGAGCTCAAGCAGAGCAACGTCGGGATATACTCCTGGCTCGTTCAGGGACTCATGCAACGGGAGATAGAACAATGACTCCGCGCAAGAGCACAGCCAAGACCCAAGGCTCGCCATCAAGGCGGTATGAACGCCTCAAAGATGAGGTCTATCGTCAAATGTATCGGCTGGAAGCAAGCCGTCCGGGAGCCGAGTTGACCCTTGCAATTGCCTTGCTGCGTGCTTGGATTACTTCGAACACCGAAGCAGAGATGCCGAATTCACGCGAGTGGCTTATGAAGATCTGTCCAATCTGTCTCCCCATGATCGAAGCCGCGCGGAAGGTGCGCGAAGCTGAAAAGCAATGTCTTCAATGAAGTCGTCCATTTTTCCGGACAGCCACCTCTTTGCATGAGCACAGCCTCAGCGGCATTCCATGCTCTGTTTTTGCGCGTCAAAAGAATATACTGATCTTGTTCTTGAGAGACCGAATCCATGCGCCCCGAACTGACTCAAGCAGCCGATCTCTTGCGCCTCAGTACGCCTGAAGCTATCGAAGAAGCAATCGGCTTGCTTCAGAACACGGTCTATTCCTTCAGCATGAAAGTCTGCGGACACCCGGAAGACGCAGAGGATACGACACAGGAGGTTCTCTTCAGTTCGCTGGAACATCTGGCCAGGATTCAAGACCCACAGGCTCTCGCGGTCTGGCTCTATACCGTGACTAGAAATCGCTGCTGGAAAATGCGCCGAAAACCGGCGCATGCCCCAAAGCAGATTCTCTCACTGGATGAACTGATCCCGGACGAGGTGGAGCTGGAGCGACTGTTGCGGGATGCCGCAGAGAACCCTGAAGGCAATCTTCTGTACGCTGAGCAGCACCATCTGATCCATCAGGCAGTCTTGCGTATTCCAGTGCAACTGCGCATTGTTCTTGTGCTCCACGACATGGAGGAACTGACAACTGAACAAGTTGCGCAGATTCTCGGCCTGCAACCGGGAACGATTCGGGTTAGGCTTCACCGGGCACGCCTTTCTGTACGCAAAGAGATGAACAAGCTGATTGATTCTGTTCCTCATGAGGCGCCGAATCGAAGTCTCGCCAGAAAGAAGCCCAATGGCATTCGCGCGAAAGCCAATCAACGATCTGCCGATTGCCGCGCGCTGTTCTCGAATCTCTCGGAGTATCTGGATGGTCGCGTAGAACCAATCTCCTGTGAAGCGATGCGCAAACACATCGAAGCCTGCCCTGCTTGCCTCGCATTCGTCCAGCACCTGCGCGAAGCCATCGACCGCTGTCGCTCGCTGGAGATTCCATGCAATCCCGCTGTTGCTCCTCGTCTACGTTCAATTCTTACCCAGGAATACCTGCGTTTACTGGGTATGCCAGGCACAGAACAGGCTTCCGACGCGCTGTAAAAGCAAATTCGCTGGACGGCTTACCACCCGCTTCTTCGCCATGCTCGCTCCCTGAACCCTATGCCAACGTCTTCTTGTCCATTTCAAGCACTGCAGCCTTAAAGGTGCTAACTACACCTATATACTATCGGTACGGCCGCCGAACGGCAAGAGGATAGCGATGTTGCCAGGTGCATTTCACATCTATTTTCATTTGTGATAGGGTGAAGCCGTTGGCTTGCGGAAACGTAAAGCCATATGGAGGATCGAAGTGCCACGAAAGATATGTGCGCGTCACGGCAAGAATTTTCCTTGTTCCTGCGGCATGGGAAACCTTTATCGTTTTGTGGAGCCGCTCGTCCTGCTCCTACTGAAGAAGAAGGGCCATGCCTATGGCTACGATCTCTGCGCGGAGATGCAGGAGCATTCCCTCACCGATACAACAATTGAGAAGGCCGCTCTCTATAGGACACTTCGGCAGTTGGAGACAAACGGAAATGTCAAGTCCGAATGGGAGACGAACAAGGCAGGCCCGGCACGCCGAGTGTACAAAATCACGAAGCAGGGCGAACGGCACCTGGAGGAATGGGCTGCAGTGCTGGAACACCTTTCGAAATCCATGACCCGCTTCGTTTGCGAGGTCCATGAGACCCTGATCAAGCCGGCAACGAAGAGAACCAAGCCCTCATGACGCAATGCCTAACGCAGTAAGAGATATACACCATATCAAACAGACGACAGACGAGACGGGAATCCATACTGGATGATGCTTTCTCTGAAATGAGCGAACGGGCAGAATCGCCGTTGGGTTCCCCTTCCTCCATACAGCGGTGTTCTAATCGATCTATGGCAAGTCTAGAAAACTTCCGTGTGGTAGTCTTTCGGGCAGTAGCGGAACAACTCAGCTTTCGCAAAGCCGCCGAAGAGCTATACCTCACTCAACCCGCGGTGAGCCTTCAGATCAAGGCGCTTGAGGAGGAACTTGGCGTTCAAGTCTTTGATCGCTCGGGGGCGCATATCACGCTGACGCCGGCCGGCGAGGTGCTTCTCCGGTACGCAAAGCAGGTTAATTCGCTTTTCGTTCAGGCGGAGCGCGATATTGCAGTCCTCGCCGGCGATCACGCTGGACGACTTTCCCTTGGAGCTTCCACAACCATTTCTCAGTATGTGTTGCCGCGTCTTCTGGGGGAGTTCTGCAGGGAATATCCACGCGTTCATCCAACACTGGTCAGTGGCAACACAGAGCAAATCGTTAGTGCTGTGGAAAGTCAGAAGATCGAGTTGGGCTTCATCGAAGGTCCTGCGCGAAGCCGCAAAGTCAAGAGCGAACCATTTCTAGAGGATGAGTTGGTCTTGATTGCGTCTACTGCGCACGAATGGGCAGAGAGCGCTTCTGTCTCCGTTCCCGATTTATGCTCTGCCCCGCTGCTCATGCGGGAGCGCGGTTCCGGTACGCGCAGAGTGATTGAAATGGCGCTTGAACGACTTGGTATCAAGCGCAATTTGATGCATATCGTAATGGAACTTGATTCAACCGAGGCCATCAAATCGGCCGTTGAAGCCGGACTGGGCGTCGGTTTCGTCTCTCGATGGGCTATCGCCAAGGATTTGAGGTTCGACACAAACTTCAAGATTGTTGCAATCGAAGGACTCCGGATCAAGCGAGAGTTCCTGGTCACGTACGTAAAGGGTCCTGAGCCACAAGGCCTAGCTCATGAATTTCGCAGGTTTCTCATCGCACGCGCAGGCGTGCAGAGGACACGGGCCAAAACCAAACGGCCGTAATTGAAACACCTCATAAGATGCGCTTATGTGCAATGAGTGCTTCTGCTTGGACACAGGCGCACGTTTTAGCGACACTTGTTCTATGTCCAAAAACATATTCTTTATTGGGTTGATTATCGCGGCCAGCGGCCTCATATCTCCGCCTGTGGCGCTGGCCGCTGGTCTCGTCTACGGATTCTCATTTCTTCACCCATTCCATGTAGAGGCGAGGAAACTATCTAAAATCCTCCTCCAGGCATCCGTTGTCGGACTTGGGTTTGGTATGGATTTGCAGCAGGTTATGCAAGCCGGACGCTCCGGGTTCATCTATACCGCCGGCAGCATCAGCTTCGCCTTGCTCTTGGGTTGGGGGTTGGGAAAACTCTTTCGAGTGAAGCAAAGAATCTCTTATCTAATCTCGGCCGGCACGGCCATTTGCGGCGGAAGCGCCATTGCCGCAATTGCCCCCATCACCAATGCGAGCCAGGAAGAGATTGCCGTCTCGCTCGGAACTGTTTTTGTGCTGAACTCGGTTGCATTGCTCACATTCCCGGCAATCGGGGCAGCGCTGCATATGACCCAGTCACAGTTTGGTCTTTGGGCGGCGCTCGCCATTCATGATGTAAGTTCCGTTGTCGGCGCGACGGCAAAATACGGAGCAGTGGCGCTTACCGTCGGCACGACCGTCAAGCTGGCCCGCGCTCTATGGATCGTACCGGTTTCGGTCGGGACCGCTATGGCAAACAAGAGCAAGGCGCACATTCGCTGGCCCTGGTTCATTCTGTTCTTCTGTCTCGCGGCTGTTTTCAATACCTACGTCCACTATTTCCAGCCCGCTTATCCAGTGCTCAAGCATCTTGGAGGAATCGGCCTGACCGTCACGCTCTTTCTGATTGGAACCGGACTCTCCATGAAGACTCTCCGAGATGTCGGCATTCGACCGTTCCTTCAGGGAATCCTTCTATGGATCTTCGTCGCGGTAGGATCGCTGACGCTCATTCGCGGCGGTTGGATTCACTTGTAGAGCTGCGCAAAAGGCTCGTTCTGTGCGCAATTGTGAAGGTATCAGACCTTTTTCCATTTTCATTACTGTCCACGTGGCTCGCCAGTCGGAAGGAAAGCGATTCCGGAAATATCGTCTCCCGAAGCGAGGAGATCCCTGAGCCGCTCCGAATTAGCGCCGCTGCGAATAGCGGCTGTTTTGAGGAGGCGTAGCGCTGCCGCGGGATTGGTTTCAGGCGGCAAGCGGAATATCCACGGGATGTTGGTTGAGGTAAGTTTCTTGTCGCTGCTCAGAGCAACCACTGGCACAAAGGTTTTGAGCGCCAGTTGCTCGGCCAGATGGGCGGCGTCGCGATCCAGAGCAATAATCGCCAACGCATGCTCGTCCATAAGCGCGTGAACCAATTGGGTTGAAGCCGCCCCCCAATTCTGATCGCTTGCCACGGGCAATAGCTTCCACGCCTGCCCTTTTGTTGTGGTGGTAGACAACTCCGCCTGGAGTTCCGGTGACTGCGCAACCTGGACCGCCTTCGGTCCGAAGAGAACGACTCGCACTGGTCCGGCATGCACGTCATCGCGATGCGGTCCGGCATAGTCCACCCCATCTTCGCCTACGCGAGCGTACGGCACCTGCGGCGCGGCAGATGCCGCTTGCGAGGCAGGAGAAGCTGGTAGCACATGAAGCTCGTTATCCATTTTCGCCACACGGTAGGTTCGCCCGCGTATGGCTCGACGACGCGATCCTTCACCGGTCCCGGCGGATGTCTGTACAGAACCAGGCGCGATTGGCGTCCACGCCCTTGATAGCGTTGGTGAAGTTCGAGGGGAGCCCGCTGTCTTTCGTAAGAAAGTTGTGCCAGTAACGGCCATCGTAGCGGCTGTCGCCGAAGTAGGTGGCGACAGTTGACAGCCGAATTTCTGAATACTGGGCGACTCCAGGGTTCTCATCCTTTATTAGCTTGTTAAGCAATGGATTCCAGAATCTTAGTGCGTAGTGCCAATCGCGCTCTGCCTTCCGACTACGATCTCGCGCCGCACAGTGGACTGCGAAAGGAGATCGGTTGCGAGGCTGAAGCATCACATCGAACAAAAGGATGCAGTTAGCGGGGGGGGCCATTAACACGCAGTATGGAGATGGTATACTCTGTCGGCATTCACCCCGGAGTGCTTTCCATGTCGCGAAATATAATTGCTATTTTCGTTTGTCTTTGTGCGTTCAGCGTCGTTGTCCCCGTCACAAATTGCCAGCAACTGCCCATGAAGTTGGATCTGCCGCTGGGCTTTGAGGAGAATCGCGGCCAAGCGCCCGCCACATACCGGTATATCTTTAATCGGAATGGGGTGTGTGGCGAGTTCTCCGAGCAGGGCGTGGATTTCAGAGTGCGCGGCAGTGCGCGCAGAGTCCGGATGGAACTCGTGGGCGGCAAACTGGCGACGCCCGTGGGCAGCGGGCTTTTGCCGGGGAAAAGCAATTACTTTTTTGGCAATGATGCATCGCGTTGGGTGCACGGAGCGGCTCAATACGCGCGGGTAGAGATGAATGAGGTCTATCGCGGCGTATCGTTGAGCTTCTACGGGAATGGCGCAGAACTGGAGCACGATTTTGTGGTGGAACCGGGAGCCGATCCGCGGCAGATCGCGTTTCGTGTGGCAGGCGCAGAGCGGGTTGCATTGGAGAAGAACGGCGATCTGGCAATCGATGCTGGTGGGGCGACGATGAAGCTGCGCAGGCCGGTGGCCTACCAGATGAACGGAATGCAGCGTGAGAGCGTGGAGGCGGAGTTTGTTCTGGGTGAGGACGGTGTGGCTCGCTTCCGGCTGGGAGGGTTCGACGCGAAACGGCGCCTGGTGATCGATCCAGTTTTTACCTTTTCTACGTATCTGGGCGGCACGGGAACCGACAACGCGCTGGCAGTGGCAACGGACGCCGCAGGAAATATCTATGTCACCGGATCGACAACCTCAACCGATTTCCCTCTGTCCAATCCCGAGCAAGGAAAGATTCCAGAATGCACGGATGGATATTGCCAGAACGCGTTTGTCACGAAGGTCGATCCAACCGGCTCGACACTTCTTTTTTCCACGTATCTGGGCGGAGCCTACGCCGATGCCGGAATGGCGGTTGCAGTAGACGGCAAGGGAAATGTGATTGTCGCCGGAACTGCGGTGACATCGGGATTCCCCCATGCAGGGGCGATTCAACAACCGGCCTGCCAGATTAATTGGAACTGCTTCTTCATCGCGTCGCTGACTCCAGATGGATCGACGCTGAACTACGCGGGGATGATTGGCGGCGGCCAGACGGGCGGGGGCTCGCCAGTGCTACTGGCGTTGGATGCTTCAGGGAATGCGTATATGACAGGAGTTACGGACGACCCGAACTTTCAGATCACGCAAGGGACACTGGCCTCGAGCGTGACGGGCTACTCCTACCAGGAACTCGCGGTGATGAAGATCGATAGCCAAGGGAACCTGGTGTACTCGACGGTGGTTCCAGGCAACGCGACGGCTGATCCCTCAACAACTAACAACGAGTTTACTCCCGGCGGAATCGTGGTGGACGCGCAGGGGCACGCGACTGTGACGGGAACGGCGGGCTTGGGGCTGCCGACCACCTCTGGAGTTGTGGGACCGGCGTTCCCAAATTCTACGAACAGCGAGAACCCGGAAGCGGGATTTGCGCTGCGGCTGAACGCGACCGCGTCGGCCCTGGATTTCGCCACGTACCTGCCGGGAACGGACTCAGCGGGCGGAGTGGCGCCGGACGGGAGCGGGAACTTCTACATCGCGGGAGCAACGCATGAGACCACGCTGGCGGTGAGCACAAACGCGTACCAGAAGTCGCCGGGGGCAAGCGGAACCTGCTATTGCAGCGCAGGGTACATTCTGAAGCTGAATGCGCTGGCCACGGCCGTAACAGCGGCAACGTATGTGAACGGCAAGACAGGCTTCCCGGATCAGGATCCCTATACTTCGTTTTCCAGCCTTGTTCTGGACAACAAAGGCAATCCCTACGTGGGGGGAATGACGAATTCGCAGGATTTTCCGATGCAGGATCCGTTTGTGACTACTTGGGAGTACACGGGAGGCGCATCGGAGATGGTGCTTGCGGGGCTCAGCGCCGATCTGAGCACCCTCGAATTCGGCAGCTTCCTGAACCCTACAGACGGAGTGTTTGCTGGATCGCTCTTTGGCGGGATCGCTATGGATGCGAATAACCACCTGACGGTGGTGGGAATTACAGATGCTACGGACTTCCCGACGACTGCCGGCAGCTTCGAGGCGACGCTGCCGCCACCCACAAATCCGCAGTCGTCGCCACCGCACGGGTTCATCGCAAAGATTGATTTGGCTACGCCGGCATCATCTGTGTGCCTCGGCACTCTCAGCATCAGTTTCGGGACCGTTCCGGCAAAGACTTCGGCAAACCAGACGCTGGAAGTGAAGAACTGCGGAAACGCACCGCTGAGCCTGACGTCGCTCGCTTCCTCCGATCCTTCGGTGGTTGCAAGCCAGAGTTGCGGCTCGATTGCCGTGGGGTCTGTCTGCCCCATCACGCTGACCTTCACACCGCTGAGCAGTGGCGCGTTTTCGGGCACCATCACACTTGCGGATAATGCTGTCATTTCACCGCAAGTTGCGTACTTCAGCGGAAGGGGACAGGCTCCTTACCTGGTACCGTCTCCCAATTTACTTTCATTCGGGCATCTGCTGGCCGGCACACAGGGCCCAATTACCCAATTGCTTCTTAGAAACGAGGGCAACGCCCCGCTCGCAATCACAGGCATAACTCTCAGCGGCTCTAGCTTCACGCTTGCAAGCAATTCTTGTGTAGGAACGATGCCTGCACCAGGAGGATGCTACCTTCAGCTTGGTTTTGCTCCAACATCCTCAGGCCCGCTTTCCGGGGCGCTCGTCATCGATTCGAACGATCCGGTGAATCCGCAGTTAGTGATCGTTCTCAGCGGTGTAGGGGACAGTTCCTACAGTGTGCCCTCAATTAACTCTATCAGCCAAGGCACTTTCATGGATGGAAGTACAGTGCAGATCAACAACGGCCCTGTTACGATCCAGGTCTCCGGAAGCAACTTCTATCCCGCGTCAACGGTGCAGGTCAATGGCGTCAGCCAGACAACGACATTTCAAAATGGAAATCTGCTTCAGGCCACAATTGCCGCCTCGTCCTTGACCAGTCTCGGCGAATTGCCACTGACCGTGGTCAATCCGGCACCTGGCGGAGGTACGAGCGTTCCGGTGACCATTACGCCGTACGAAACCTTGACGATCGACCCATCCTTCGTCGTCTTTGTGCCAGCCACCAATCTCTTGTACGCAGCCATTCCTGCCGCCTCAAGCAGCAATCCGAATACCGTCATACCGATTAATCCGGCAACGGGCGCCGCCGGCGCACCAATTCCTGTAGGGAACGATCCGCGCCTTCTTGCTGCATCGAGTGACGGCAGCTATCTCTACGTAGCTCTCTATGCAGACCAGACCGTTCAACGAATCAACCTGACGACGCAAGCCGTGGAGCGCACTTTTGCGTTTCAGCCCATTCCTACTTGCCCTACTGGATGCTCAAACATCATACCTACGGACTTGAAGTCCGTGCCTGGAGTGCCTCAGGAAGTGGTACTGGCGGAAGGATCGTGGTTAGCTCTCTATAATGACAGCGGGCTAGTCAACTACGTTCCAAGTAGCTCTGTCGAGTACTTTGCTCCAACATTCAACAGCATTGCGTTTGCTGGCAATCCCCAGAGCATTTACGCATTGCCCTTCACATCCGTGCAAAACCCGTTCTTCACCATAGTGGCACTGTCCAGCTCAGGTCTTGGCTATACGCCGATCTCGGGTACAAACTACGGGGGAAATAATACCACCGGGGATCAGGTCGTCTCAGACGGAACGTTGCTCTACACAAGTGCCGGTGAGGTGTGGAATCCAGTTACTCAGACGGAGGTGGGCACCTTCCCGGTCACCATCTACAACGAAGTTTCTTCGCTGGACACATCGCTGGGTGAGATATTCGATATCGGCTACCAGGATTATGGACTTGATTCTTCCGCCGTCGTTCTCTCCGCTTTCGGAAAGCAGTCGCTCAAATTGTCGGGGACGTTGGCCTTTCCGCAGATCGATTATCCAGTGGTTGAGAATCTCGTTAGTTGGGGGACCGATGGATTCGCGTTCATTGCGGCGGGCGCTGGCTTAACGGACCAGGAACTCTATCTGACGCGCAGCAGCGTTGCGCAACCGCCGTCTTCTAACCCGGTTCCAAGCCTCAGTTCACTCTCTCCCGCGTCCTTGACACTGGGGTGGGGAGGATTCTGGCTGGAGGTGAACGGCGCCGGGTTTGTGCCGGGTTCGGTAGTCTACTGGAATTCCACGGCGTTGCAAACGAGCTATATCAGCAGCTCGCAGTTGTTAGCTACCGGTCCAGACTCCTTGGTTGCTTCGCTCGGAACCGCTCAGGTGACCGTCACCAGTCCAGCGCCTGGCGGCGGAACATCCAACGCGCTTTCATTGCCGATTGTTGCTGCGAGTCCTACGGCAACGCTTTCGGCTTCGTCGCTGAGTTTTGGGAGCATAAACTTGGGAAGTTCGAGTACGCCGCAGCCCATTACCCTGCTCAATACCGGAACGGCTGCAGTGACCATTTCCTCGATTGCGGCCAAAGGAGACTTCGCTTCGACAAGCACATGCGGCATGAATCTGGCCGCTCAGTCCGCATGCGAGATCTCCGTGGTTTTCTCGCCGACAGCAACTGGACAGCGCAGTGGAACCATTACACTAACCGATAACGCCGGGAACAGCCCACAAATCATCATGTTGAGCGGTACGGGGACTGGAGCTACCGAGGCCACTCCTTCGGTCACAGTGACTCCGTCTTCATCGAGCATCACGATGGCGCAGGCGGTAACGGTCGCAGTTGCTGTCAGCGGCGGAACCGGCAACCCAACGCCCACCGGTTCAGTAACTTTGAGCAGCGGAAGTTATAGCGCGCAGCAGACATTGGCCAGCGGCGCGGCCAGCTTCACCATTGCATCTGGAACGCTCGGCACCGGCGTGAATACATTGACAGCCAGTTATTCGGGAGACGCAAACTATGCGGCTGCCAGTTCGACGGCCACCGTCACGGTCGAGCCGGTTTCGATCACGGCAAAAACGCCTTTGCCGGTAAATCCCGGCAGCAGCACCACCTCATCCGTAACTCTGACCGGCAGCAGCAGCTACTCTGGCACGATGAATTTGGGCTGTTCGCTGACCAGTTCTCCCGCTGGCGCGCAGAGTCTTCCCACCTGCGCATTGAATCCAACGAGCGTTACCCTCGACTCCGGCGGCAGCGGAACGTCAACACTGACGGTGAATACGACGGCCGCCTCAGCCACTGCTCAGGCGCGGCCAACCGACCGGCACTTGTGGAAGCTGGGTCGTGGAGGCGCGGTGCTGGCGGCATTACTGCTCTTCGGCATCCCTCTCCGGCGCCGCCGCTGGACATCGATGCTGGTTTTCCTGGTGTTGTTTGCCTCTACCTGGGCAATCGGTTGCGGCGGGGGTGGGGGCACAAACGGCGGAGGCGGGGGTGGAGGTGGCTCAAGCACTCCAGCAACCACCGCTGGCAGCTACACCTTCACCGTGGCTGGAACGGATTCGGCCAACGCCAAAATCACGGCGTCGACAACAGTTTTGGTAACCGTTCAATAAGAAGGATTCTCAGGAGCCCTGAGGCTGGGAGTTGAAGAGCATTCGCTCCATCACAGCCAGCCTCAATCTTTGCGAAATCGGAGATGCCGCCGAGATTCTGAAACGAGCGCACACTCTGGCAGGCGCGTAACGGTAAACGCCCTTCCGACCGGGAATCTGGCGCCGGGACGGGCAGTCGGAATCCTTGCCCCTTGGCGGTTTCACGGGACCTATCCCAAATCTTGCTCGATTTCTCACATGCTGACAGTCTGGAACGTTTGCAGGGAGAGCGCCGTTTGCGCTTTCGATGTTCCTGCCTGGTTTGGCAGACGCGGCGCTCTCCCACAGGCTTGCCGCTGTGTTTGCTTGCAAGGAATACTGCGCTTCGCCAGAGTTTAGCGACGCGCCAAATCCAGCAATGCTTTCACACGAATCGATGGTTTTTTTGTAGAGGACTTCTCTGGCGGAGCTGTGGTATCCTTCCGTCGTCCTCGAACGGTGGCAGATTCCAGGTGCCTGCGCCCCCCTCCCGGCGAGCCGGAGTTTGCTTTGGGCCGCTGTTTGTCTACTGCTATAAACAGCGGCGAACAGGTCCACCTTCCTTCAAGGAGAATTCCAGTCATGACTTCCCTACCTCTCCCGGTTTTCCCGCAGATTCCTATCATCGTCTTCGGTCGAATTCTCAGTCGTCCGCAGAAACAAACCCAACCTGCTGCCCTGTGGGCAGTTTTCTGCTGCTGCCTGCTGTTCTTGTTTGCCACGCCCGCCCATCCACAGGAAAAGAGCGATTGGGCGTGGATGAGCGGAAGCAGCTCCCCCAGCATCTACAACGGCCAGCCCGGGGTGTACGGCACATTGGGAACATTCGCCGCCGGAAACACTCCCGCAAGCCGATACGCCGCTTCAAGTTGGACCGACAACAGCGGTAACCTCTGGCTCTTTGGCGGCTATGGCATCGATGCCAACGGGTACGAGAGCGGACTCAACGACCTGTGGGAGTTCAATCCTTCCACCAACGAATGGGCCTGGATCGGCGGCAGCATCGAGAGCGGCAGCACTTCCGGCCTGCCCGGAGTGTACGGCACATTGGGAACGTTTGCCGCCGGAAACATCCCCGGAACCCGCTATGGGGCCGTGAGCTGGATCGATAAGAGCGGGAATTTCTGGCTATTTGGCGGCTCAGGTTACGATGGCGTCGGCGGCGCGGGCTGGCTCAACGACCTGTGGGAGTTCAATCCGTCCACCAAGGAATGGGCGTGGATCAGCGGAAGCGACTCGGCCGGCAGCAGTAGCGGCCAGGAAGGAGTCTTCGGCACGCTGGGAACCTTTGCCGCCGGAAACGTCCCCGGAGGCCGCCAGGGCGCCACGGGCTGGATCGATAAAAGCGGCAATCTCTGGCTATTTGGTGGCACGGGCTTCGCTTCCAGCACGCAACTGGGCTATCTCAACGACCTTTGGAAGTTCAATCCATCGACGAAAGAATGGGCATGGATGAGCGGAAGCAGCACCATGAGCTGTCCCGGTATCAATGGAGCAAATTGCGGCGCATCCGCTGTCTACGGCACGTTGGGGAAACCCGCGGCTGGAAACGTCCCCGGAGCACTTACGGGGCCTGTGAGTTGGATCGACGGTAGCGGCAATCTTTGGCTCTTTGGTGGCGCTTTGGACCAGAGCATTTACAACGACCTGTGGGAGTTCAGCCCTACCACGATGGAGTGGACATGGATGGGCGGAAGCAGCGCGGACAACCAGCCCGGTGTGTACGGCACATTGGGAACGGCTGCCGCTGTAAACATCCCCGGCAGCCGCATGCAGGCCGTTAGCTTGACCGACAGCAGCGGGAATTTCTGGCTCTTCGGCGGCACCGGCTACAGCTCGGCCGATGCTTACGGCTATCTCGACGATCTTTGGAAGTTCAGCCCCTCCACCAACGAGTGGACATGGATCGATGGAAGCAGCGCCGCCAACCCGGCCGCGGAGTACGGCACATTCGGAACACCTGCGGCCGATAACATTCCCGGCGGGCGTCGAGGCGCATCGGGTTGGTTCGATGGCAGCGGCAATCTCTGGATCTTTGGCGGCTACGGCAGTCCCAACGATCTTTGGAAGTATCAGCTATCCAGCGCTTCCTTACCGGCAGCGGCCACACCAACTTTCAGCGTCGCGAGCGGAACGTATACCGCGGTGCAGTCGGTAAAGATCAGCGATACAACGTCTGGCGCAACCATCTACTACAGCACCAACGCAACCTCGGAGACACCGGTTTGGACCGCGTATAGCGGTTCGATCGCCGTCGACACGACGGAGACGATCAAGGCGATTGCGATGGCCAGCGGACACTCGACCAGCGCCGCGGCAACCGCCGCTTACACCATCAACCTACCCGCCGCGGCCACCCCAACCTTCAGTTTGGCGAGCGGAACCTTTACTACGACGCAGACGGTGACCATCTCCGATGCGACGGCCGGGGCGACCATCTACTACACCACCAACGGGACCGCGCCCACAACCAGTTCGCCCGTTTACACGGGCGCAATCTTGATCTCTTCAAGCGAAACCATCGAGGCCGTCGCATTGGCTCCGGGTTACTCCATCAGCGCGGTGGCTTCGGCAACCTACAACCTTGAGGCGGTGCCCACATTCCTCTCTCTCACCTCTTCCGCGAATCCGTCCAACGTGAGCCAATATGTAACTTTCTCCGCATTGGTTACAGCACCGGACCTACTCGATGTTCCAATCGGGTCGGTTCAGTTTAGCGTCAACGGCGTGGCGATGGGTTCCCCAGTTCCGCTCAAGGGCTTCTACGCGGATTACACGACCGCCGCGCTGTTCGCTGGCAGCAACAGAATAACTGCGACTTACATCCCCACCAGCGGCTCAGGGTACACCGCCAGCACAGCCACGCTGGTCCAGTCTGTCGCTGGAAATTGCGCCGGAATCACTGCCACCACACTTAGCTCTTCGCAGAATCCGTCCACGCTGGGCCAGCCTGTAACCCTCTCGGCGACGGTTGTGGCAACAGCTATTCCCGCATGTGTTATCGGCACCCCCGGAACCGGTACTGCCACTTACGCTCCATCTGGAATCTACGGAACCGTCCAGTTCACCGTGAACGGCGTAGCCGCTGGAGCGCCGGTTACAGTCAGCAGCGGCAGCGCCAACGTCTTCACCGGCGTCACCGCCACCTACATGACCAGCACCTTGGCTGCCGGGACGGACGTGATTGGAGCGGTCTTCACGGAAGGCAACGGCTACTTTGGATCCAGCACAGCCATGGGACTGAGCCAGGTAGTGAATGGCAGCGGCGTTATCCTTACGCCCGCGCCCACGGCCCTGACGATCGCCAAGGGCAGTTCTGGAACTTCCACCATCACTGTTACGGGAGCTGCCAGCCCTGTAACTCTTGCCGCAATCGGATTGCCCAGCGGCGTAACGGCTGCATTCTCCACGAACCCCACCACCGGAACCAGCGTGCTTTCGCTGACGGTCAGCGCATTTGCCGCCACCGGAAACTCCACGATCACCATCACCGGGACCTCCGGCGGCCACACCGCAAGCACAACAATTGCGCTTACCATCACCGCCGCGCCCTTCACACTCTCCATCTCGCCAACTTATTTGTCCGTGACCCAGTGCGGCTCCGGACTTGTCACTCTAACGCAGGCCGATCTGGCGACCGGCGTAAACTACACCTTTGCCGGTCTGCCCAGCGGCGTCACCGCCACCATAGACCCCGTGCCAACCCCCGTCGGAGTGACGATTTACACCATTGCCGCAAGCTGCTCCGCGGTGCCGCAACTCGTAACGGTAACCGTCACCGGAACCTCCGGCGGGCAAACCGAAACCTCTACCTTCGTGTTGGACGTTTTCTACGCCGTTTCCGCTTCGCCTGCGAGCCTGACAATTCCGCAATCAGGCAAGGGCACCAGCACCATTGCAGTGACGGGAGTTCCCGCAGGCAAATTCCCGAGCGGCGTAACCTTTGAAGCAACCAACCTGCCCAATGGAGTTACCGCGTCCTTTGGCCCCACGTCCACCATCAACACCAGCTTGCTAACTCTGACGGCCAGCAGCACGGCCCCGGCCGGTACCTACACGGTGACCATTTCCGCTCTCGGGAATATATCCAATACGCTGGAGGTACTGCTCGGATCCACTACCATCGCACTAACTGTCACCCCCGCGCCGCCGCCCTCCACGTGCACAATAGACTACGTGATTCAACCTCAAAACAGCAGCGCGTTCGGAGCTACCATCACCATCGATAACACGGGAACCAAGGCATTGACCAGTTGGACGCTGAGCTGGACCTTTGCCAACGGGCAGACAATTACGCAACTCTGGGACGGCGTCGGAACCCAGAGCGGTGCTAACGTGACCGTAACCAACGAGAGTTACAACGGCAGCATCGCCGCCGGCGCCAGTTACAACGGCGTGGGATTCAACGGAACCTGGAACGGCATAACCAACGCCGTGCCTACGGCAATCTCACTCAATGGAATGGCCTGCGTGGTTAACTAGCGCACCGCGGCAACGGGAGTGGAAAGGGAGTTTTGACCCGCTCCACTCCGCATTTCCGAACGCGTAAACGAGCGCGGCTTATGCCGCGCTCGCTTTCTTGTGCGCCCAGCATGGGCGCACTCTTACGGGTGCAAGTCCCGCCGTGAGCTGGTCACAGCGAACGAAGTGAAGCGCAACTGCATGAGGGTGACCGATTGTGGGGAGGAAGCGTGGAGCGAAGCTGCGGGCTGATGAACAAGAACCGGATAAAAG